>Ga0268360_1002091_pt1 | contig 16948 bp, 15 predicted proteins | sample BioMet11_FD_192465 | JGI IMG/M metagenome (GOLD analysis project Ga0268360, IMG submission 192465) | Sewage microbial communities from Oakland, California, United States - Biofuel 11 (Illumina Assembly) | ecosystem: Engineered > Wastewater > Sewage > Unclassified | place: USA: California... | reverse complement strand
CGCCGCAGCATCGAGGCGCAGCTTTTCTCGGTGCTGGACTCGTCGGACATCTCCTACGTGAAATGGGACATGAACCGTTCTCTTTCGGACGTATACAGCGCGGAGCTCCCGCCGGAGCGCCAGGGAGAAGTGCGCCACCGCTACGTACTGGGCCTGTACCGGGTGATGGAGGATCTGCTCGCCCGCTATCCCGATCTCTTGCTGGAGGGCTGCAGCGGCGGCGGCGGCCGGTTCGACGCCGGGATGCTCTACTATGCGCCCCAGATCTGGGGCAGCGACAATACGGACGCCGTCGCACGGCTGAAGATCCACTACGGCACCTCCTTCTGCTACCCCATGTCCGCTCTGTCCGCCCACGTCTCCGCCTGTCCCAACCACCTCGACTGCCGGACCACGCCCTTCCGCACCCGCTGCATCTGCGCCATGCAGGGCACCTTCGGCTTCGAGCTCGATCCGGCCAGCCTCACCGAGGACGAAAAGCGGCAGGTACGGGAGGAAACGGCGTTTTTCCACGAGCACTGGCGTCTTTTCCAGCTGGGCGATTACTACCGGCTCTCCGACCCCATGTCCGGAGGGCGGTGGACCGCCTGGGAGTACGCGGAGCCGTCCGGCCGCGAGGCCTGCCTCTCCGTGGTCTTCACCGATCTCGAGTCCAACGCCCCCTCCGCGCGGCTGCGCTGGAAGGGCCTCGTTCCCGGCGGCGGTTACGCCGTATCCCTGGACGGCGCGGCGATGGGCACCTTTTCGGGAGAACAGCTTCTGAAGGGCGGCGTGCTGCTGCCCCGCCCGACGGAGAACTACGCCTCGTTCCGGTATTTTGCGTCGCGCCTCTCCTGATCCGGTTTTTTTCCGCCGCGCGGGGCATACTGCCCGCGGGAAGTTTCCCACGGAAGGAGCCTTGCCATGAAGCCGAAAAAGCAGCCGCCCGCGGAGGGCGAAATGAGCTCCCTGCGCCTGGATCCGGAGCAGCGTCTCTGCCCCGCCTTCGACGCCGTCAGTGTGGCGGATTTCCCCGTCGCAAAGCGCGGCGAGATGGGACTGCGCGTCGTCGACGACTGCGCGCAGGAGCACATCCAGTAAGACGTCCCGGGCCGGAGGCGGACGGAATCCGTCCGCCTCCGGCCCGGGAACAAAACCGGAAAAGCTGTTTTTGGGGTTCGTCCGGCCTTTTTCACTATTTATTATTGAATCAAAAAATCCCCCTTGACTAAAATCGGTTAAGATTCATAATTGTGTTAAATCTTTTCGGCACCGCACGTTCAGCCGCATTCTGTAAAATTCCGTTTGTTTTGGAGGGAATTATCATGAGTGAGCTTGCACGCGTCATCAGCAACAAAACCGTAGAAAAGTTCCTGACGCCCGAAGACGTCATCAAGCGCATCGAGGACACCTGGAAGTGGTACGGCGAAGGAAAGATCATCATGCCGCCCAAAATCACCACGGACATGGAGCCCGCCGGCGTCCACGGCTGGTTCAACTCCATGCCGAGTTACATAGGACCGGCAAAAACAGCAGGCATCAAGGTCGTCGGCGGCTACTCGGGGAACCGGAAGCTCGGGCTGCCCTACATCAAGGCCAACATCCTGCTCACCGATCCCGACACCGGCGTTCTGCGGGCGCTCATCGGCGCGGACTGGATCTCCAATATGCGCACCGGCGCGCAGCCGGCCATCATGGGCAAGTACCTGGCCGCAAAGACCGACGTGGTGACCATCATCGGCGCCGGGCTCCAGGGCTGGGCGTGCCTGCTGTGCATGAGCAAGACCATGGACATCCGCGAGGTGCGCGTCTGCGACATCCGTCCCGAAGCGCGGGAGAGCTTCATCGCCCGGTTCGCCGGCTATCCCTTTAAGATGGTCTCCTGCGCCACCAACGAGGAGGGCTGCCGCGGCAGCGACATCATCATCACCATCACCACCGCCGACGCGCCGCTGATCCGGGAGCCCTGGATCAAGAAGGGCGCCCTCGTCATGACGATGGGTTCCTTCACCGAGACCGACGCCGACACCGTCCTCAAGGCCGACGTCATCGCCACCGACCACATCCCCCAGACGCTGCACCGCGGGAACCTCAAGGTGCTGGTGGAGGCCGGCAAGATCAGCGCCGACTCCTTCGACGTGGTGGTGCCCGACCTCATCGCCGGCAAGCAGACGTTCCAGCGCAGGCCGGACGACCGAGTCTGCGCCAACATCGTGGGCATGGGCTGCCTGGACGTTTCCGTCGCCGCGCTGGCCTACGAGCGCATCGCGCAAGCCGATGCCGATACCCCCGTGGTGGATATGGACTGACCCGAATCGCTCCGGACTTTTTCTGCGGGCGCGCTGCTTTTTGCGGCGCGCCCGCTTTTTGCTTTGTCACCCCCGGTTATCTCACCAAGTTTTCTTATTATCGATATAATTTAATCGATAACTGTTGACTTGTTCCGCACGAAGTGCTACAATCGCGCCATGGAGCACATCACGGCCGCTCCTTTCTGAAAGGTGCTGGTTATGTGTATGAATGAGAAAAATATTTCCGTTCAAACTCTGCGAAGGCTCCCCGTTTATCTTCACTATCTCAACTCGATCAAGGGCACGCGGAAAAACATCTCCGCCACGGCCATTTCCGGCGCTTTCGGCCTGAACGACGTTCAGGTGCGCAAGGACCTGGGCGCCGTGAGCGGCAGCGGGCGGCCGAAGACCGGCTATGTCGTCGAAGAGCTCATCGAGCAGATCCAGGCATATCTCGGCTGCGGCACGGAAACCCAGGCCGTGCTCGTCGGCGCCGGCAACCTGGGAAAAGCGCTCCTGTCCTACGGCGGGTTCGCCGACTACGGACTGAAGATCGTCGCAGCCTTCGACGCAGACCCCAAGCTCTGCGGCACGCTGGTGGCATGGCGTCCCGTCCTTCCCATGCAGGACCTGGGCCCCTTCTGCCGCAGCAACAAGATCAGGCTGGGCATCATCGCCGTCCCCGTCGCCGCCGCGCAGCCCGTCTGCAATGAGCTCATCTCCTACGGCGTGAAGGCCGTGTGGAACTTTGCGCCCACCATCCTCCGCGTACCGGAGACGGTCATCGCCGAAAACGAAAACCTGGCCTCATCGCTGGCGATCCTGTCCAGGCACCTGCAGAACTCGCTGGCCGGAAATAACGGGGAGGAATAAATTCCGATGAATCTCCTGCACCTCAAATATGCGGTCGAGATCGCCGAGACCCAGTCCATGACCAAGGCAGCCGAAAATCTCTACACGGCACAGCCGAATCTGAGCCGCGCCGTCCGCGAGCTGGAGGGCACTCTGGGCATCCAGATCTTCCGGCGCACGCCCAAAGGCATCTACCCCACCCCCCAGGGCGAGGAATTCCTCGGCTATGCGCGGAAGATCCTCGCGCAGGTGGACGAAGTGGAGGCCATGTACCGCAACACCCGCAACGGCGCCCAGCAATTCTCCATCTCCGTCCCCAGGGCGAGCTACATCGCCTCGGCGTTCACCGCCTTCGTCAGCCGCCTGGACATGAAGCCCGGCGCGGAGATATCCTACAAGGAAACCAGCTCCATGCACGCCATCAGCAACATCACCGATTCGAACTACCGGCTGGGCATCCTGCGCTATCAGTCAGGATACGATCGCTACTTCAGGGAGCTGCTGGAGGAAAAGGGCCTTACCCAGGAGCTCATCTGCGAATTCCGCTTCGTCCTCGTCATGTCGGCGCAGCACCCGCTCGCCGCGAAGCCGGAGATCACGCTGAAGGATCTTTCCCCCTATACGGAGATCGACCACGCCGACCCCTACGTCCCGTCCCTCCCGCTTTCCACCGTGCAGAAGAACGAGGCGCTGGGAAGCATTCAGCGTCACATCTATGTTTTCGAGCGCGCAAGCCAGCTCGACCTCCTGGCGGAGACGAAAAACACCTTCATGTGGGCCTCTCTCATGCCCCAGCGGCTTCTGGACCGGTACGGGCTCGTCTCCAGGGAATGTCCGGAGAACGACCGGAAATACCGGGACGTCCTGATCTTCAAGAAGGAATACCGTTTTACCGACCTGGACAAGCAGTTCATCGACGAACTGATGAAGTACAAGCGCACGCTCTATTGATACCCCGATATATCGATATTGTTATATCGATTAGCTCGATTTGTATTGTACACCCCGCAGTTCATCTGCTAAAATAAGAAACGGAAACAGGAAAAAGACATCAGCGAAGGAGACAAAAGCGTATGGAAGAAACAAGACATCCCATCGTCGACGGAGTGCCCCAGCTCGAGGAGCGCCTCGCCCAGGTACGGGCTGCGCAGAAAAAGTACGCGCAGTACACGCAGGAACAGGTCGACAGGATCTTCCTGGCCGCGGCGGTCGCCGCGAACCAGGCGCGTATTCCCCTGGCGAAGCTCGCCGTCGAAGAGACCGGCATGGGCGTCGTCGAGGACAAGGTCATCAAGAACAACTACGCGGCCGAATATATCTACAACGCTTATAAAAACACCAAGACCTGCGGCGTGATCGAGGAGGATCCCGCGTTCGGGACCAAGAAGATCGCGGAGCCCATCGGTCTCGTCGCCGCCGTCATACCCACGACGAACCCCACCTCCACCGCCATTTTCAAGACGCTCATCTGCCTCAAGACGCGCAACGGCATCGTCATCAGCCCGCATCCGCGCGCCAAGAAGTGCACCATCGAAGCAGCGCGCATCGTGCTCGAAGCCGCCGTCAAGGCCGGCGCGCCCGAGGACATCATCGCCTGGATCGACGTGCCCTCCCTTGATATGACGAACCTGCTGATGAAGGAAGCCGACATCATCCTGGCCACCGGCGGCCCCGGCATGGTGAAGGCCGCTTATTCCAGCGGCAAGCCGGCGCTGGGCGTCGGCCCCGGCAACACCCCCGCCATCATCGACGACACCGCGGACGTGGTCCTCGCCGTGAACTCCATCATCCATTCCAAGACCTTCGACAACGGCATGATCTGCGCCTCCGAGCAGTCGGTCATCGTGCTGGACAAGGTCTATGCGAAGGCCAAAAAGGAATTTGCCGACCGCGGCTGCTATTTCCTCAAAAAGGACGAGATCGAGAAGGTCCGCAAGACCATCCTCATCAACGGCTCCGTCAACGCCAAGATCGTCGGCCAGAGCGCCCACAGGATCGCGCAGCTCTCCGGCGTGGACGTTCCCGAAAGCGCGAAGATCCTCATCGGCGAGGTCGAGAGCGTCGATCTTTCCGAAGAGTTCGCCCACGAGAAGCTCTCCCCCGTCCTCGCCATGTACAGGGCGAAGGACATCGAGGACGCCTTCTCCAAGGCGGAGCACCTCATCGCCGACGGCGGCTACGGCCACACCTCCTCCATCTATCTCAACGCCGTAACCGAGGGTGCGAAGCTGGCCGAGTTCCAGGAGCGCATGAAGACCTGCCGCATCCTCGTCAACACCCCGTCCTCCCAGGGCGGCATCGGCGACCTTTACAACTTCAAGCTGGCTCCGTCGCTGACGCTGGGCTGCGGAAGCTGGGGCGGAAACTCCGTCTCCGAGAACGTCGGCGTCAAGCACCTGCTGAACATCAAGACAGTCGCCGAGAGGAGAGAGAATATGCTCTGGTTCCGTACTCCGCAGAAGGTCTACATCAAGAAGGGCTGCCTGCCCGTGGCGCTGGACGAGCTGGGCACGGTCATGCACAAGAAAAAGGCCTTCATCGTCACCGACAGCTTCCTTTATTCTCACGGCTACACGAAGCCCATTGAGGACAAGCTGGACGCGATGGGCATCATCCACGCCACCTTCTCCGACGTGGCCCCCGACCCGACGCTGAGCTGCGCCCGCGAAGGCGCCAAGCAGATGACCGCCTTCGGCCCCGACACGATCATCGCCGTCGGCGGCGGCTCCGCCATGGACGCCGGCAAGATCATGTGGGTCCTCTACGAGCACCCCGAAGCGGACTTCGCGGACATGGCCATGCGCTACATGGACATCCGCAAGCGCGTCTACACCTTCCCGAAGATGGGCGAGAAGGCCTACTTCATCGCAGTCCCCACCTCCGCCGGCACCGGCTCCGAGGTCACGCCCTTCGCCGTCATTACCGACGACTCCTGCGGCATCAAGTACCCGCTGACCGATTACGAGCTCCTGCCCAACATGGCCGTCGTCGACGCCGACATGATGATGAACGCGCCGAAGGGCCTTACCGCCTCCTCCGGCATCGACGCCGTGACCCACAACCTGGAAGCCATCGCCTCCATGATGGCCACGGACTACACCGACGGGCTGGCGTTCCGCTCCCTCAAGATGATCTTCGAATACCTGCCCCGCGCTTATGACAGCGCCGTCACCGGCGTGCCGGATCCCGAGGCCCGCGAAAAGATGGCCAACGCCGCCACCATGGCCGGCATGGCCTTCGCCAACGCCTTCCTGGGCGTCTGCCACTCCATGGCCCACAAGCTGGGCGCGTTCCATCACATCCAGCACGGCATCGCCAACTCCCTCATGATCGACCACGTCCTCCGCTTCAACTCCGCCGAGGTCCCCCCGAAGATGGGCACCTTCCCGCAGTACGATCACCCGCACACGCTGGCCCGCTATGCCGAGGCCGCGGAGTATCTGGGCGTCAAGGGCAAAAACGACCAGGAGAAGCTGGAAGGCCTCATCGCGAAGATGGACGCGCTCAAGGACCGGGTCGGCATCAAGCACACGATCCGCGAGTACGGCGTGGACGAAAAGGACTTCCTCGACCGGCTGGACGCCATGACCGAGCAGGCCTTCGACGACCAGTGCACCGGCGCGAACCCCCGTTACCCCCTCATGAGCGAAATCAAGCAGATGTATCTGAACGCCTATTACGGAAAAAAGGAGATGTGATCCGATGAGCATTAAAGCCGATACCGTGATTGCCGTCAGGACCTCCAAAACCGTGTACCGTGACGGCGACACCGCGCTCAAGGTTTTCGACAAGGATTTTTCCAAGGCCGACGTGCTGAACGAGGCTCTGAACCAGGCCCGCGTCGAGGAGACCGGGCTCAATATCCCGAAGGTCCTCGAGGTCATGAAGCTGGAAGGCAAGTGGGCCATCCGCTCCGAATTCATCGAGGGCAAAACGCTGGAGCAGCTCATGTTCGAGAACCCCGACAAACACGACGAGTACCTGGAGCAGTTCGTGGAGCTCCAGATGCTGGTGCACTCCAAGGAGTGCCCCCTTCTCCAGCGGCTCCAGGACAAGATGAACCGGAAGATCAGCCAGAGCACGCTGGACGCCACCACCCGCTATGAGCTGCACACGCGGCTCAACAGCATGCCCAAGCACACCAAGGTCTGCCACGGCGACTTCAACCCCTCCAACATCATCATCCGTCCCGACGGAACGCCCTTCATTCTCGACTGGTCCCACGTGACGCAGGGCAACGCCTCCGCCGACGTGGCCAGGACCTACCTGCTCTTCTGGCTGGCGGGCGACATCGATATGGCCGACAAGTATCTGGACCTCTTCTGCAAAAAGAGCGACACCGCGAAGCAGTACGTCCAGTCCTGGATGCCCATCGTCGCCGCGTCCCAGTCCGTCAAGGGCAAACCCAAGGAGCGGGAATTCCTCCTCTCCTGGGTCAACGTGGTCGATTACGAATAAGGAGCGCGGAATATGAAGATTACGGTTTGCATCGGCAGTTCCTGCCACCTCAAGGGCGCGCGCCAGGTCGTGGAGCAGCTCCAGTATTTCATCGCAGAAAACAATCTCAAGGACGAGATCGAACTGGCCGGCACCTTCTGCATCGGCAACTGCCAGGCAGGCGTGAACGTCACCGTCGACGGCGAGCTGTTCTCCGTTTCCCCGGACACCGTCAAGTCCTTCTTTACGGACGACGTTCTCCCCCGTCTCGAAAAAGAACGCAGCGCCAAGAAAGACGCCGAAAAAGCTCCCAAAGCGGCGGTAAAATAAAACCGCAGCCGGCCCCGCCCACCCGGCGGGGCCGGTTCTTTGAAAGAGGGTTCTTTCCATGTCCGATATCCTCCGGCTGAAAAAGTCAAAATGCAAAAACTGCTACAAATGCATCCGCCACTGTCCCGTTAAGTCCATCCGCTTTTCGGGAAACCAGGCGCACATCGCCAGCGACGAGTGCATCCTCTGCGGCACCTGCTTCGTGGTCTGCCCCCAGAACGCGAAGGAAATGGTGGACGGCACGGAGACGGTGCGCGTCCTGCTGGCCGGCGACGCGCCGGTCTACGCCAGCATCGCCCCCTCCTTCGTGGCCTATTTCGAGGGCTGCGGCATCGAGTCCATGACGGACGCCCTGAAGAAGCTGGGCTTCGCCGGGGCGGAGGAGACCGCCGTCGGCGCGACCATCGTCAAACGCGAATACGACCGGCTCCTGACCGAGGGGAAGCAGGACGTGATCATCTCCTCCTGCTGTCACTCAGTCAACCTGCTGGTGGGAAAATACTACCCCGATCTGGTCCGGGACCTGGCGCCCGTCGTTTCCCCCATGTACGCGGACTGCCAGGATCTGAAGCGGCGCTTTCCCGGCGCAAAGACCGTGTTCATCGGCCCCTGCCTTGCCAAGAAGGACGAGATGGGCAACGGCGTCGTGGACGTGGCGATCACCTTCAAGGAGCTCTCCAACATGCTGGAGGCCGCCGGCATCGCGCCCGGCCGGGAAAAGCCGTCCAGCGACGCGAGCCGCGCCCGCCTCTTCCCCACCGTGGGCGGCATCCTCCGCACCATGGAGTGCGCAAACCCGGAGTACACCTATATGTCCGTGGACGGCGTGATGAACTGCCGCGCCGTGCTGGACGACATCGCCGCCGGCGGCGTCCACAAGTGCTTCATCGAGATGTCCGCCTGTGCCGGCAGCTGCATCGGCGGGCCCGTGATGGAAAAATACCGCCGCTCCCCCGTCGCCCACTACAAGGCCGTCAACGGATACGCCGGGAAGAACGACTTCGACGTCGTTCAGCCCAATGAGGCCGACGTGCGCAGGAACCGTCCCTACATCGGCATCCCGAAACCGCCCCATACCGAGGAAGAGATCCTCGGCGTCCTGCGGCAGATGGGGAAAAACAGCCCCGAGGACGAGCTCAACTGCGGCACCTGCGGCTACGACACCTGCCGCGAAAAGGCCGCCGCCGTTCTGGACGGCAAGGCGGAGGTCAGCATGTGCCTCCCCTTCCTCATCGAGAAGTCCGAGCGCCTCACCAGCAACATCCTGAACAACACCCCCAACGGCGTCCTTGTGGTAAACGAGGATCTGGAGGTGCAGCAGATCAACCGTGCGGCCATGGCCATGCTGAACGTCCGCGAGGAATCCGAAGTGATGGGCGAGCCGGTGGTGCGCATCATGGATCCGCAGCCCTTCATCGACGTGCTGCAGTGCGGGCGCCGCGTGGAAAACCAGCGGGGATACTTCGCCGAGTACAAACGCTACCTGGAACAGACCGTCCTGCTCGACCGCAGCTCCCATATCCTGATCATGCTCCTGCGGGACGTGACCGAGGCCGAGACCCAGCGCCGCGAGCGGGAGGAGCTCAGCCGGCAGACGGCGGAGACCGCCGACAAGGTCGTGGACAAACAGATGCGCATCGTCCAGGAGATCGCCTCGCTTCTCGGCGAGACCGCCGCGGAGACGAAGATCGCGCTGACAAAACTGAAGGAGTCGATGCCCCATGAGGATGACGAATGATCTCTGCACCGATATCGGTTACCGCAGCATCAATCACTGGGGCGAGCAGCTGTGCGGCGACCACGTGGACGTGGTGAGCGAGTCCGACGACACGACCACCGTGGTCCTCGCAGACGGCCTCGGCAGCGGCGTGAAGGCCAGCATCCTCTCCACCCTGACCTCCAAGATCATCTCCACCATGATGGCGGCGGGGATGAAGCTGGAAGACGCCGTCTCCACCATCGTGGCGACGCTGCCGGTCTGCAGGGACCGGGGCGTGGCCTATTCGACCTTCACCATCATCCGCATCGTGGGGAACCGCCGGGCGGAGATCATCCAGTACGACAACCCGCACGTCATCCTCCTTCGCGGCGGAAAGAGCGTGGAGCTGCCGGTCACCATCCTGCAGATCGGCGAAAAGAAGATCGCCCGTTCCGAGGTCGCCATCCAGGAAAACGACCTGTTCATCGCCTTCTCCGACGGCGTGGAGCACGCCGGCGTCGGTCTGAGCTATAACTTCGGCTGGAAGCGGGAGGACATCATCTCCTTCATCGAGGACTTCTGGTCCGTCGGCTTCACGGCCAAGACGCTCACGACCATCCTGCTCGATCAGACGAACAAGCTCTACGAGGGGAAGCCCGGCGACGACGCCACGGTCTGCTGCGTCCGCGTCCGCCGCCGCGTGCCCATGAACCTGGTCATCGGTCCCCCCTCCAACCGGGACGACTGCAAAAAGATGATGTCGCTCTTTTTCGGCAAGGCCGGAAAGCACATCATCTGCGGAGGCACCACCTCCACCATCGCCGCGGAATTTCTCGGAAAACCGCTGGTCCCGAACCTGACCTACGCCGACCCGGAGATCCCTCCCACCGCCTCGCTGGAGGGCGCCGATCTGGTGACCGAGGGCGTCATCACCATGAGCAGGGTGCTGGAATACGCCAAGAATTATCTGGCGGACAACCAGTCCTACGAAAAATGGGCCTATAAAAAGGACGGCGCCTCCCAGATAGCCCGGCTCCTCTTCGAGGAGGCCACCGACATCAACTTTTTCGTCGGCCGCGCCGTCAACCCAGCCCACCAGAACCCCAATCTTCCGATCAGCTTCAACATCAAGATGCAGCTCGTGAGCCAGGTCTCCGAGTGCCTGACCCAAATGGGCAAAAACGTCAAGGTCATGTATTTTTAAGCGCCGAACTCCCGGATATCCCGCTTTGCGAATGCTCCTATATCGATATAACTATATCGATATAGGAGCATTCGTTATGGGCATTTCACAGAACCGTCTTGGTATGTTATTGTATAGCCAGAAGGAAAAAGGACAAACTGATATGGCACTTATAAGGAGGTCTCGATTATGTCCAGATTCACACTTCCGAGAGATATTTATTTCGGCGAAAACGCGATGGAAAACCTCAGAACCCTGAAGGGCAAAAAGGCGATCGTGGTCGTCGGCGGCGGCTCCATGAAAAAGTTCGGCTTCCTTGACCGCGCCGTCGGTTATCTGAAGGAAGCGGGCTTCGAGGTCCGCCTCTTCGAGGGCGTGGAGCCCGATCCGTCCATCGAAACGGTGATGCGCGGCGCGGCCGCCATGCGCGAGTTCGGACCCGACTGGATCGTCGCCATCGGCGGCGGCTCTCCCATCGACGCGGCAAAAGCCATGTGGGCGTTCTACGAGTACCCCGACGTCACGTTCGAAACGCTCTGCACGCCCTTCAGCTTCCCCGAGCTGCGCACGAAGGCGAAGTTCTGCGCCATCTCCTCCACCTCCGGCACCGCCACCGAAGTGACCGCCTTCTCCGTCATCACGGACTATGCCAAGGGCATCAAGTATCCCCTTGCCGACTTCAACATCACGCCCGACGTGGCCATCGTGGATCCCGAGCTCGCGCAGACGATGCCAAAGAAGCTCGTCGCCCACACCGGCATGGACGCCCTGACCCACGCCACGGAAGCCTATGTCTCCACTGTCGCCTCCGTCTACACCGACGCGCTGGCGATGAAGGCCATCGAAATGGTCAGCGCCGACCTCATCGCCTCCTACAACGGAAACCGCGAGGCCCGCGCAAGGATGCACGACGCGCAGTGCCTGGCCGGCATGGCCTTTTCCAACGCGCTGCTGGGCATCACCCACTCCATGGCCCACAAGACCGGCGCCGCCTTCCACGAGGGCTTCATGGCCGACAGGCACCTCCCCCACGGCTGCGCCAACGCCATCTACCTCCCCTACGTCATCAAGTACAACGCCCATGACGGCAGAGCCGCCAAGCGTTACGCCGAGATCGCCCGTATGCTGGGCCTCGCCGGCGGCGGCAGCGAAGACGCGCTCATCGACAGCTACTGCAGGCGCATCGGCGCGATGAACGCAGCCATGGCTATCCCCTCCACCCTCAAGGAGTTCGGCGTGGACGAGAAGGAGTTCCTCGCCAAGGTCGACGCCATCGCGGCCAACGCCGTGGGCGACGCCTGCACAGGCGCGAACCCCCGTTCCATCACGCCGGAAGTCATGGCAAAGCTCTTCAAATGCACGTACTACGGCACCGAAGTCGATTTCTGAGTTTCCGATCTCCCTTCATTTTCCCTCCTTACGGCGCGGCGGGGGCCCGAAACGGGTCCCCGCCGCGCCGCTTTCCCGTCTGCGCCGGAGCATGCCCGGACCGGACTTCTTGCTGACACGCCGCAAGGACCGCGCCGAACTGCTCCTGCGCAGCGCCGCCGATCTCCCTGGCGCCGAAGCCCTCGAAGCAGCTGAGCTGCAAAACCTGCCCGTACTCGGGCTTCAGCTTTCCCATCGCCCTGTGCACAACGATCTTTCGTTCCTCCCGGAGGCAGGAGCTTTCGGGCATCTCCTCTCCGGCGGCCTCCGCGCACTCCTCCGGCGGGACGCTCCTCTCCTTCGCGCGCCGCCGCAGATAATCCAGCGCGACGGGCCGGCCTCCGGCGGTTCCCGTCCCGAACGCCCTTGTTTCCCGTCCGGCCGCGGTTTCGCGCGTTTTTTGTTGCACAATCCCGTGCGGGTGGTATAATGGAAACTGCTGAATCCGGCGAGTCCGGAAAAATTCGCGCGGCGCGTCTCCCGGCAGGGGCGCGGCCGTCCCGCGGGGCCGGATCCCCTTGCTCCGCGCCGTCCGCCGCTTTCAGCGCGCATCAATTACGGGAAAGCCCCCCATGCGGTTTGCAGCTTTTCCAAAGAGAGGTAATCAAAAAATGCGTTATGCCATCGACGGCACCGTCAAGCCCTCCCGCGCCTCGTCCTACGACGTCGTGATCATCGGCGCGGGCATCGCGGGCCTTTACACCGCGCTCAACCTGGAGGCCGATCTCTCCTGCTGCATCTTCGCCAAGGAGACCATCGACATCTCGAACTCCTGGCTTGCGCAGGGCGGGATCGCCGCCGCCGTATCCCCCACCGATTCCGTGCTCCATTACCGCGACACGCTGACCGCCGGAGCCGGCCTCTGCGACGAATCCGCCGTCCGCGTACTCGTCGACGAGGGACCGTGGGACATTAAGCATCTTGTGGAGATGCACGTTCCCTTCGATCTCAACGAGTCCGGCGACCTGGACCGGACGCGCGAGGGCGGGCATCACATTAACCGCATCGTCCACGCCGGCGGCGACGCCACCGGCCGCGAGACGGTCAAGACGCTGGCGTTCATCGCCTCCCAGCGCAAGAACATCATCTTCCGCGACAACACCTTTTTCGTGGACATCCTGGAGGACGCCGAGGGCGCCGTATCCGGCCTCGTAGTGAAGGATCACGACGGCGAATACGAGGTCGTGTCCACAAAATTCCTCGTCATCGCCACCGGCGGCTGCGGCCAGGTCTACAAGACCAGCACCAACCCCTACGTCGCCACCGGCGACGGGCTGGCCGCCGCCATGCGCGCCGGCGCCGCCCTGCGCAATATGGAGTTCATCCAGTTCCACCCCACCGGCCTCTGGTCTCCGGACAAGGAGCAGCGCGCGTTCCTCATTTCCGAGTCCGTGCGCGGCGAGGGCGGGCTTCTCAAGAACAAGGAGGGCGTCCGCTTCATGCTGGGCAAGCACGAGCTCAACGAGCTCGCCCCCCGCGACATCGTCGCGCGGGCCATTTTCGCCGAGATGAAGCGCACCGGCGACGACCACGTGTATATCGACATCACCTCCAAGAGCGAGGAGGAACTGAGCCGCCGCTTCCCGACGATCTATAACGAGTGCCTGCGCCGGGGGATCAACATCGCCAAGGACTGGATCCCCGTCTGCCCGGTACAGCATTACCTGATGGGCGGCATCCAGACCGACCTGAACTCCCGCAGCACCGTTCCCGGTCTTTACGCCTGCGGCGAAGCCGCGTCCACCGGCGTCCACGGCGCGAACCGCCTGGCGTCCAATTCCATGCTGGAATGCCTGGTGTTCGGCCGAAGGGCGGCCTGCGACATAAGTTCGCTGGCCAAGCACGGGCCGGAGCCCCAGGCGGTCCTGCCGGAGCTTCCGGCGCGGCCCGCCCTGGGAACGGATTTCAAGGCGCTCCGCCGTCACATGCAGGAGCTCATGAGCAGCGACTGCTTTGTCATCCGCACCAAGGAAGGGCTGACGGCCGCCCTTGAGGAAATGACCGGGATCCTGACCGGGCTCGAAAACGGCTTCGTCTCGGAACGGGACTACGCGGAGGATCTGAACCTCGCCGAGATCAGCGTTGAAATACTGCGGTCCGCGCTGGCGCGCTCCGCCAGCGTCGGCGCCCACTATCGGGAGGACTGACATGGACATCGATCACCTCGGGCTGGACGAGTTCCTGCTCGCCGCCCTGCGGGAGGACATCGGCACGGGCGACATCACCACGCTCTCCTGCGTTCCGGGCTCCTCCGTCTCCCACGGCGCGTTCAAAGCCAAGCAGGACGGCGTCGTCTGCGGTCTGCCGGCGGCAGTGCGCGTCTTTGCGCTGCTGGACGCCGGCGTCGAGGTAAAGCCGCTGGTCTCCGAGGGCGCAGCCGTGAAAAAGGGCGACGTCATCGCCCTCATCTCCGGCCCCTCGCGCTCCATCCTCTCCGGCGAGCGCGTCGCGCTGAATCTGCTCCAGCACCTCTCCGGCGTCGCCACGGCCACCCGGAAGGCAGTCGACGCGGTTTCCGGCACGAAGGCCATGATCGTCGACACGCGCAAGACGACGCCCGGGCTCCGCGTTCTGGAAAAGTACGCCGTCAGGGTCGGAGGCGGGAAAAACCACCGCTTCAACTTGGCGGACGGGGTCCTCATCAAGGATAACCACATCGTCGCCGCCGGCGGGATCAAAAACGCCGTCGCCGCGGCCCGGCTCCGCGCTCCGCACACGCTGCGCGTCGAGGTCGAGGCCGAGACGCTGCGGCAGGTCTCCGAGTGCCTGGAGGCCGGCGCCGACATCATCATGCTGGACAATATGGAGCTCGGAACGATGGCCGACGCGGTAAAGCTCATCGGCGGGCGCGCGCTCACCGAGGCCTCCGGCAACATGGGCGAACGCGACCTGCACGCCGTCGCGGAAACCGGCGTCGATCTTATTTCCATCGGCGCGCTGACCCACTCCGTGACCGCCATGGACATCAGCCTGAAGTTCTCCGAAGGCGGGACGGCGCAGGCCGCCGTCTGACCGCCCCGCGCAGTCGAATAAAACGGACAGCCCCTCCAACAAGGAGGGGCTGTCCGCTTTATAAGGAGGATTTCAAGCTCGTGGATGAGCTTTGTTATAAACGTCTTTCAGCTGCTTTTTGACAAGCTGGGTGTAGATCTGTGTGGAAGAAATATCCGCGTGCCCCAGCATTTCCTGGATGGAGCGCAGATCCGCGCCGTTTTCCAGCAGATGCGCCGCAAAAGAATGGCGCAGAGTGTGCGGCGTGATGTCCTTGTTGATCTTTGCCTTGGCCTGGTAGTGCTTGATGACCTTCCAGAACCCCTGGCGGGACATCCGCTCCCCGTTCATGTTGACGAAAAGCGCCGTCTCGTCCGGCCTTGCCAGCATCTGGTCGCGGACGAGCCCGATATAATCGGAAAGGGCCTTGATCGCCGCGGGATACATGGGCACGACGCGCTTTCTCCCCTCCGGACCGCACTTGACGATCCCGGCGGAAAGCTTCACGTCGTCCAGATCCAGGGAGATGAGCTCGCTGACCCGGATCCCCGTCGCGTAAAGCAGCTCGAGCATGGCGTGGTCCCGGTATCCCTTCATATCCGTGCACTCGGGCTGCTCAAGCAGCAGCTCGACTTCCTTGTTCGTCAGGACCTGCGGCAGCTTTTTGACCGCCTTGTCCGTCACGACGTCGCGGGCGGGATTCTGCCGGATTCGTCCTTCGGTCAGAAAATAATTGAAAAAGCACTTCAGCGACGCAAGGGAGCGCGAAACCGTCGCTGCGGATTTGCCGTTTTTCTTCAGCCAGCCGAGGTAAACCTCGACGTCCTTCTTTTTCGCGGAAAGCACATCGGTCTGAAGATACTTGTCGAGGTATGCGGAAAACTGCGAAATATCCCTCAGATAAGAGGAAACGGTATTGGCAGACGCATGCTTTTCTTCAGTAAGATATCCGCGAAATTCCGCGATCGGCTCGGATTCCGACATGCATCCACCCCCCAAAAATCAGATATGCCGCGCAGCGGCGCAGACAAGATGAAAAAGCAGATACTTATCGCAGACGGCCAGGAGCGACGGCACGAAGAGGCAGACGGCGGCGCGGCCGAAATAACAGCGCCCGAAAACCTTTCCGCCGGGGAACTGCTCGGGACGCGACGCGGCCGAAAAGAGCCTGGACGACGCGCCCAAAGACTGGACCGACAAGATGAAAAAGCACGGAAGAGACGCCAGCGCATCCGGCGCAAAAAGCGCCAGCGCAAAAGCGACGCCTTCCTTCCCCAGGACGCGCACGACCAGAGAAACGGAAAAGGCCAGCGCCAGCCCGCGCGCAGCCGACAGGAGCGGCACAAGCGCCGTCCCCAGCGCAGAAAAACCGAACGCAAACGCCAGCGCGGGAAAAACCAACTCGCCGGGGATCAGAACGCCCAGGCCGGGCAGCACGTTTTCTCCGGAAGCGGCGGTCTCTGCAAGACCGCGGACATAGGCGGCGGCAGGATCCGCCCCGCCAACGCAGCGAGAAAAAAAGACTCCGGCGATGGCACCGCCGGAAAACAGGATCGCGCAGACGGCAAGCGCCGCAGGACCGGAGGCACCGAATCTGCCAAAGCGCCCAAATACTCTTTTGTTCATTTTCGTCACCCGGTAAAAGATATGCCGGAATAACGAAAATATACCAACCCGGAGCACACGACCCCCGCTTGATTATAATAATACGATTCGACCCGATAATCAACCTGAATAAGGAAAATTTTGCATTTTTGT
>Ga0268360_1002088_pt1 | contig 17016 bp, 14 predicted proteins | sample BioMet11_FD_192465 | JGI IMG/M metagenome (GOLD analysis project Ga0268360, IMG submission 192465) | Sewage microbial communities from Oakland, California, United States - Biofuel 11 (Illumina Assembly) | ecosystem: Engineered > Wastewater > Sewage > Unclassified | place: USA: California... | reverse complement strand
GCCTCCTCCCTCGGATAGCCGGTGACTATCCGATCGACGAGGGTGTTGAGGAAATAGTTGGCCTCGCCGAGCCACTCGACGAATCCCCCGGCGAGGCCCCATTCCTTGGCTAGTCGCAGGACGATCGCCTTGAGAGCGTCCCCGTTGCGGTCGATGAGCTCGCAGGGGAGGAGTATGAAGCCCTTGCTCGGGTCCCCCGCGAATCGGCGGTACCGCTCGTAGAGGAAAACCGTCAGCTTGCCGGGGAAGCTGGCGGGCGGGGCGTCGGCGAGCCTGTCGCCCGCCGCGTAGGCGATGCCCGCCTCGGTGGTGTTGGACACGATCACCCGGAGCGCCGGGTTCCCGGCGCAGTCTAGGAAGGCCGCGAAGTCGGCATACGGGTCGATCCCCCTGGAGATCGAGCCTATGATCTTCCGCTCCTCGACTATCCGGCCGTCCCGCACTCCCCGGAGGATCAGGGTGTACAGGCAATCCTGCTCGTTCTGCTCGGCGCAGTGGCCGTTCGGGGTGGGCTGGACGAGGACGACCTTGCCGTTGAAGAGCCCCCGGCGGTTCATGGCGTCGAACATCCAGTCCGCGAAGCCCCGCAGGAAATTCCCTTCGCCGATCTGGAGCACCCGCTCGGGCAGCGGCTCGAGGGGGCTCCACTTCAGGCCGGCCGCCCCGGGGGCGCCCGCCTCGAGCAGCTTGGCGTTGAGCCGCAGCATATCCCTTCCTCCGGCACCGTATCGAAGGCCCAGCGGGAGCCTCCCGCGCGGAAGCTCCCCGGGCCCTGTCAGCAGCCCTCCGACACCCTGCTCCGCGGCCGCGCCGACCGGACCCTGGCCTGGATCCCCAGGAGGAGGAGGGCGGTGGGCAGGGTCACTGCCGCCACGATGGCCGACCAGGTGAAGGAGCAGTGTCCCCCTCGGCCGAGGGACAGCACGTTCTCCACGGCCCCGCAGGCCAGGGTGCAGCCCAGGAGGATGAAGGCCGCGATGTTGGGCCCCCGGGTCCGGGCCTTGAGGCAGAGGGCCGTGGATAGGGCCGCCGTGGCGAAGGCCGCCACCGCCAGGGGGAGGGCTAGGGAGAGGAACCAACTCCCCGCCGTCAGCCGCTCGAGGCCCCAAAGGTAGGCTATGGCCGAAACCCCCATGATCGGGAGGAAGAGCCGCGGCTTGTCGTGGGCGAGCATGGGGAAGCCTATCAGCAGCCAGGCCTCGGCGCCGGAGATGAGGCCCACGAGGGACCAACCCAAGGTCCCGTTGTGGGTTATGTCCACGATCATCAGAACCGCGGCCGCCAGGCCGAAGGCGGCGCCGGTCAGCCTGGCGGCCACGGCCAGGGACCTAGCCGTCCTCTCCGGGGGGATGGGCGCCTCGCAGCGAGGGCAGGCGTCCCCCACTTCCACTTCGGCTCCGCACCTGGGACAGACAGTCATGCTCGTTCTCCTTGCTCCTTTATCGACAAGTTTGGCCCGAGAAGGTTGCCCTCCTCCGCCCTTCGGCCCCGCGCCCCAGCGAGGATCCCCACCGCCGCCTGCCACTTCCTCGCGGAGGTCGACCGCAGGGGGAACCGCGTCTGGTACAGGTCGCGGCCCACGTAGAACTCGAAGGTGGCCCGCTTGAGGACGCTGGCGCCCTCGATCTCCCCGAGGGGAAAGCGGAGGCGCTCCCCGAGGAGGGTGGCGAGCTCGATCCGGTCGGGATAGAGGATGAGGGTGCCGCTCCGCAGGCGCCTCAGGGGGTTCATCTTGCGGCCCCGGAGCATCATCGCCCCCGGGTCGGAGAAGATCGGCGCGCCGGGCCTCCTGGCCGCGGCGGCCTCCACGAAGCTGCGGAAAGCTCCGGCCTGCCAGCGGTCCCAGTCGCGGATGTTCGGGAAGGGCGGGAGTTCGCCTGGCCGGGCGCGGAAGCGGCCCGTCGGGTCGAGCCTGAGGGCCATGCCGCAGCTCAGGCAGTTGAGCCTCGAGCGGCGGCCGCGCAGGGAGCCCACCGCGTCGCAACGGGGGCACATGAAGAGGGCGAGCTCCAGGTGCTCGGCCCTCCGGAGGGCGAGGTAGGGGACCCGGGCCCCTTCCTCCCAGGCGGCCTCGTCGTGGGCCAGGGCCGCGTCGAGCCTCGGGGCGATCTCCTCTGGGCTCAGGGCCCCGAGCTCATCGGTCCCGAAGAGGAGCTTGAACTCCACTCTGATCTCACCTCGCCGCGCCGCGGTGGACCACCGGGGCAGGGAGGAGTAGCCGCCCTTGATCGACGCGGCGAGGACCGGCACCTTCAGGAGCTTCAGGAGCTTGGCCGTGGCGGGGATCAGGGGCTGGGTGACCCCGGACCAGGTCTGCTCGCCCTCGGGGAAGATGCCCACCACGCCCCGGCGCCTTCGGATGACGTCCACCGTCCAGCTGATGGTCTCCCTGTCGGGGATGGCCTTCGACTTCGGAATCGAGCCGACGAGCCTGAGGAGGGCCCGCATGAGCCTCGTGCGCATGTTCCCATCGCCGGTGATCCAGTAGACCGGCTCCTTGAGGAAGAGGCTCAGGATGAAGGGATCGAGGACCGTCACGTGGTTCGACACGATTATGTAGGGCGGGGGGAGGGCCCGGGCATCGTCCTCCCCCGAGGCCTCGATCCGGAAGAAGGCCCGGAGCCAAAGGCCGTAGGTGAAGCGGACTAGCTTGTTGAATGCGCGGTAGTTGCGCGGAACATAGCGGCTACGGCGGGGCATGCTCTCTCCTGGGGAGATCATACCCCAAGGCGCCGCAGGGCGAAAGCTCGCCCCGCCGCATAGCCGGGCGCGGAGCGCGCCTCCGGGCCTACTTCCTCTGGTAGGCCTTGGGCACCTCTATGAGGCAGATGTCGATCAGGAAGGGCCCGATGTCCGAGGAGAAGGGCACCCCGAGGATGGGCGCCCGTTCGGGCCAGGAGATCGTGTGGTTCTCCCCCTGGATCACGATGGGGACCGATATCTCGATGTCGTAGCCCGAGAGCTGCCCCGAGGCGTTGCCGGAGATGATGTTCACCATCTCCGCGACCATGCCGTCGCACAGGCTCTCGCGCTCCTCCTCGCCCTCCCACTGCACCCCCGAGCGCTGGAGGAGCTTGTCGGCGAGGAGCCGGGTGAGGCGGATCGCCACCACCCCTATCGCGTTCCCGGTGAGCACCATCACCGCCGAGACGTCCCAGCGGTGCTTCCGCGCCCTCTCGTCGAGGAAAATCTCCCCCGGCTGGGGGGTGATGCCGAAGGTCCTCTCGAAAAGCTCGATGGTCGAGGACAGGAACGGGTTTACGAAGTCGGCGTTCATGGGATCTCCGATCGGGCCGGCGCTAGTTCCGCGGCCTTGTGCAACTCCCTGTACAAGGATAGAGTAATTCTTACTCGGGAGGACATCAATGGGTTTTTCTCTGGCTCTGTATCCAATCGCATATCGCGCGACGTTCGACGGTAAGTCGTGGCGCGAGGAGTACATCGAGCAGCCGCACAAGACCCCCGCCGAGGAGGCCAAGCTCTCTGCCGCGGAGCTCTCGGCCCTCAACGAGAGCCGCAACCACTTCGCCGCCGTACCCCTCGTGAACTACACGACCCAGTACGGCATGGGCTGCTTCGAGGGACTCAAGGCCTTCCCCCAGAAGTCCGGGGGCCTCAAGATCTTCCGGCCCGACGAGAACGCAGCCCGCTTCGCCCGCTCCATGAAGGGCCTCGGCATGCCCGCGTACCCCGAGAAGCTTTTCCTCGCGGCAGTGCGCGAGGTCACCGCCCGCAACGCCGCCCTGGGCTTCAAGCCCGAGTACAAGGCCGAGTGGGAGAAGGCGAACTTCGCCGCCGCCGAGAGCGTCTACCTCAGGCCCTTCTCCTACACCGAGGGGGGCATCGGCGTAGGGATCTCCGAGTATCCCAGCGTCTACATCGTCGCCAACCCCGTCGGCGCCTACTTCAAGCCCGGCTCCACCGCCGCGGTGACCACCGAGATGGTCCGCGCCACCCCCAAGGGCACCGGCTGGATCAAGGCCGACTCCAACTACGTCATCTCGGCCCTGGCCAAGAAGGCCGCCGAGGAGGCGGGGTACATGGAGGTGCTCTTCCTCGACTCGGTGGAGCACAAGTACATCGAGGAGGGCTCCTCCTGCAACGCCTTCTTCTACCTCAAGTCCGGCGAGCTCGTCACCCCGGCCCTCGGCGACACCATCCTGCCGGGCATCACCCGCAAGAGCGTCGTCCAGCTCGCCAAGGATATGGGCGTCAAGGTGAGCGAGCGCAAGATCTCCATCGACGAGGTCCTCTCCGACGCCAAGGAGTGCTTCTTCTCCGGCACCGCCGCGGGCTGCAGCTTCGTCGAGTCGGTCACCCACGAGGGTGTGACCGCCAAGTTCGGGACCAAGCCCGGCGAGCTCACCACCAAGCTCCAGCACGCCCTCAAGGGCATCCAGTACGGAGTCGTCGCCGACAAGAGCGCCTGGATGGCCGCGGTCTGATCGACCGGCCACCGCCTCGAGGAGGCGCCCAGAGGTCGAGGCGGCGCGCCGCCCGGCCCGGGCGCCTCTTTTGTTTTCTCCCTCCCCGCGTCTAGCGGGAAGGGCACCTTCCCGAAGGTTCCCTTCCCGCCCCCATCCTTCCAAGGCCGAGGCGCCTCGTGGGCCTCGCCGCCTCCGCTCCCTTGACCCGACGGGGGACTCTGAGTATGTTGGTTACCACCCCCACCCGGTGGGGGTGGATGCTTTCGACCGAGGGAGGCGTGCCATGGACCACTGCAGCGAGGATAGCGTCGCGGCTCTCGGGCATCTCAAGACTGCGCGGGGCCAGATCGACGGCGTCATGCGGATGATCGGCGAGGACCGGTACTGCATCGACGTGTCGAACCAGATACAGGCGGCCATCGCCCTCCTCAAGAAGGCGAACCTCATCATCCTCAAGCAGCACATGAACACCTGCGTGGCCGACGCGGTGAAGGCCCGCGACGCCGGCGGGAAGCTGGCCGAGCTCTCGGCCATCCTCGAAAAGTACGTCGGGTAGGGAGGGGCTTTGGTCCAAGTTAGGCGGCTCAAGATCGAGGGCATGACCTGCGCGGCCTGCGCCCAGGCCAACGAGCGGGCGGTGCGGAAGCTCCCCGGGGTGGCCGAGGCGGCGGTCAACTTCGCCACAGAGAAGCTCACGGTCCGCTACGACGACGCGGAGCTCTCCCTCGACCGGATCGTGGCCGCGGTCTCCAAGGCGGGCTACCGCGCCGTGGACGACGCCGCCGAGAGGGCCGACGCCCACAGGGCCGCCGAGGAGGCCGAGCTCCGCCTCTCGTGGAGGCGCTTCACCCTCGCGGCGGCCTTCGCCCTGCCCCTCCTGTACTCGGCCATGGGCGCCATGGTCGGCCTTCCCCTGCCGGCCGCCTTCGAGCCCATGGCTCACCCCCTCAACTACGCCCTCCTCGAGCTCGCCCTGGTGCTCCCCATCCTGTGGGCGGGCCGGAGGTTCTACGTCGCCGGCGCCCGGGCCCTCGTCGCCTGCGCGCCCACCATGGACTCCCTCGTCGCCCTGGGGAGCTCCTCGGCGATCCTCTACAGCCTCTACTCCCTCGCGAGGGTGGCGGCGGGGGACCGAGAGGCCGTCATGCGCCTCTACTTCGAGACCGCCGGGCTCATCGTCACCCTCATCCTCCTCGGCAGATCCCTCGAGGCGGTGGCCAAGGGCCGGAGCTCCGAAGCCATAAAGAAGCTCATGAGCCTGGCCCCTGAGACCGCCCGGATACTGAAGGACGGGGTAGAGTCCGAGGTGCCCGTCGGCCAGGTCCTGCCAGGGGACATCCTCTTCGTGCGGCCCGGGGAGCGGATCCCGGTGGACGGAGTCGTGGAGGAAGGCTCGAGCTGGGTGGACGAGTCCATGCTCTCCGGGGAGAGCGCGCCGGTGGGGAAGGCCCCCGGCGACCGGGTGGTGGGGGCGAGCGTGAACGGGGTCGGCAGCTTCTCCTTCCGGGCCACCGCCGTCGGGGCGGACACGGTCCTCGCCAGGATCGTCGGCCTCGTCGAAGAGGCCCAGGGCTCCAAGGCCCCGATCGCCCGCGCCGCCGACCTCGTCTCCGGCTACTTCGTGCCCATCGTGTTCGGGGTGGCCCTGGCCTCGGGGGCCGCCTGGCTCGTGGCGGGGAAGGACTTCGCCTTCGCCCTCGAGGTCGCCGTGGCGGTCCTCACCATCGCCTGCCCCTGCGCCCTGGGCCTAGCCACCCCCACCGCCATAATGGTGGGCACCGGCGTCGGCGCCCAGCGGGGCATCCTCGTGAAGTCAGGCGCGGCCCTGGAAGGGGCGCGGAAGGTCGACACGGTGATCCTGGACAAGACCGGCACCATCACCGAGGGGGCCTTCGAGCTCGCCGACTTGGTCCCCTCGCCGGAGCTCCCCTCCCTCGGCCTCGACGAGGCGGTCCTCCTCTCCCTCGCCGCCTCGGCCGAGGGACCCTCGGAGCACCCCCTCGGCGCGGCCTTCCTCGCCGCCGCCGAGGCCCGGGGCGCCCAGGTCGTCGGCGCGTCCCGCTTCGAAGCCCTCCCGGGCCGGGGCGTCAGGGCCGAGGTGGGGGATCGCCTCGTCCTCGTGGGGAACGCCGCCTGCCTCGAGGAGGCGGGGGTCGCGCTCCCGGCCGCGGCGAGGACTTCCGCCGAGGCCCTCGCCGCCGAGGGCAAGACCGTGGCCTTCGTCGCGGTGGACGGGAAGTACGCCGCCCTCCTCGCGGCGGCGGACAAGCCTAAGGCCTCGAGCGCCGCCGCCGTGGCCGAGCTCTCGGCCATGGGCCTAGAGATCGTCATGATCTCCGGCGACTCGGGCCCCACTGCCCGGGCGGTGGCCCGGGCAGTGGGGATAGACCGGGTCCTGGCAGACGTGCGGCCCGGGGACAAGGCCGCCGAGATCAAGAGGCTCCAGACCCGAGGGCGCGTCGTCGCCATGGTGGGCGACGGGATCAACGACTCCCCGGCCCTCGCCCAGGCGGACTTGGGGATCGCCGTGGGATCGGGCACCGACGTGGCCATCGAGAGCGCCGGCATCGTCCTCGTGCGCTCGGACCTCAGGGACGTAGCCGCGGCTCTGAAGCTCTCGGCGGCGGTCATGAGGAATATCAAGGAGAACCTCTTCTGGGCCTTCGGCTACAACGTCCTGGGAATACCGATAGCCGCCGGGGCTCTCTACGCTTTCGGGGGGCCCCTCCTCGACCCGGTCATCGCCGCGGCCGCTATGTCCCTGAGCTCGGTGACGGTGCTGGGCAACGCCCTGCGGCTGAGGCGCTTCGACCCCGAGAAGGCTGTCAGGTTCCGTCCCGGCAAGGCCGGGATCCCCGCCGGCGGCCGAAGGCGGGGGGAGGCTTCGGTTGAGTCGATTGAATCGAGAGGAAGGAGCGACGCGATGAAGAAGACCCTGAGCATCGAAGGCATGAGCTGCGTGCACTGCGTGAAGCGCGTGAAGGAGGCCCTGGAGGCCCTGCCCGGCGTCGAGGGCGCCGAGGTGACGCTCCAGACCAAGAGCGCCGTGGTGAGCGGCGCGGAACTCGACGACGCGGCCATGAAGGCCGCGGTGTCCGAGGCGGGCTACGAGGTGACCGCCATAGGCTGAGCCCGAGGCGCGGCCGCCACCGCGCCAGCCTTTCCCCTGCAACCATCGAGCTCGTGGGATGTTTTATTACGCCGGGCCTGGAGGGCGAGCTGGCGGAGCGTGCTCCTCAGCGAATTCCTTTCCGGCGCGATATCCTTCTACTGACTCTTCCTGGGAAAGGTGCTCGGATGGACTTCGGCGATATCCTCGATGAATGGGACAGGATGAAGGATCGGGGGGCCCCTCGTCCCGAGGCTTCCAGGAAGACCGGGTGCCGCGCCGCCCTCGAGTCCTGGCTCGAGGAGAAGGGGGTCGAGGACAAGGATTCTTCTCAGGAGGAATTCCGGGACCGCTCCCGGGACGCCCGCAGGTTCGCGGCGCTCAAGCCCCAGGCGGTGCTCGACCTCCACGGCATGACCGCCGAGGAGGCCGAGGCTGCGATAACGGTGTTCATCGACTCCTCGGCCCGGGAGGGCCTCGAGAAGGTGCTGATCATCCACGGGAAGGGGATTCACTCGGAGGGAGGCATACCGGTGCTCAAGAAGACTGCCCGCCGCTCCCTCGAGGCTCACCCGCTCGCTGGCAAGATAGGCGAAGCAGCTCGGGACGAAGGCGGCTCGGGTGCCCTCTGGGTCGCGATAAGGAAAAAAGCTGATTAATTATTTGGCTTCGGTTATTTTTCGCGGTAAATTATGCGTCCGCGATTGAGGTCGTAAGGGGAGAGGGCGACCTTGACCTTATCGCCCGGCACGATGCGGATGTAATGCTTGCGCATCTTCCCGGAAAGGTGGGCGAGGATTATGTGTCCGTTCTGGATCTCCACGCGGAACATTGTGTTGGGGAGGGATTCTTTCACTATACCCTCGACTTCGATGGCTTCTTCCTTCGCCACATTTCCTCCTAGAAAGGATTGGCGACCGCGCGGGGCCTTCCCCACGGCGATCCGGCCCGAGGGCGCCTTGCGCATACCTCCGGGGTGTATAAAATAGTAGGTACTATCGCGGCGAATGTCAATCATCGCGGGCTAGATACAGACCGGCGCAAGAAATGGGTTCTTTTTCAGCTTTTTTCGCTAGCTTGACTTTTTTTTTTGTTTGCGGCATCGTGCCGATCTTTAATTCTCGAATTGCTGCGGCGGGCTATTGTTATCCGCGATGAGGATCCCTTAAGGCTGGAGGCTATAAATGGATAAAGACGCGACCGAGAAGATGAGGGAACTTCTCCTTTCGCAGAAGCGCGAGATCCTCGAGACTCTCGTGGCGACCAATGCGGATTTTCGCGCCATAGTCGAGGAGATGGACCCCAAAGACTTCGCGGACGTAGCTTCCGACGACATAGACCGGAAGATGATCGAAGCCCTCGGATCCCAGGATATTAAACGCCTCAGGGCCATCGACGCGGCGCTCAGCCGCATCAACCAGGGCCGCTACGGCATCTGTATGAAGTGCAATAAAAAAATCCCCGCCGAGCGCCTGGAGGCGATACCCTACGCTGTCCTCTGCGTCGACTGCCAGAAGGGCGAGGAGCGCAGAAACCGTTAGGCGCGGGCGCGCATGCGCGTTCGCGACAGAGAAGGAGGCCGCCCGAGAGGCGGCCTCCTTCTTTATTATTCTTTCCCTGGTCGGATCAGCGCTTGGGGAGGCGGAGAGCCTTCACGCCCTTGGCCTTCAGGGCGGCAACGAAGTGGTCCGCGTCGGCCTCGGTGCCTTCGTAGAGGCCGTAGTGGTAGGGGATGGCGATCCCGGCCTTCACGTCCAGGGCTGCCTGGACGGCCTCGTCCGGCGAGCCCATGGTGAATGTCTGCCCCAGGGGAAGGAACACGATGTCGCAGGAGATGGTCTTCATCTCCGGGATGCGCTCGGTGTCCCCCGCCACGTAGATCCTTACGCCCTCGGCGGAGAGGATGAAGCCGCAGTAGCGCGCGGACTTGGGGTGGAACTTGGTCTTGACGACGTTGTAGGCCGGCACCGCCTCCACGAGGAGATTCCCCAGGCGCTCGGACTGGCCGGGCTCGATCCGGGTCGCCCCCGGCGCGTCGAAGCCCACGAGGATGCGGGTGGACGGGCCCGAGAGCTTCTGGATATCCGCCTTCGAGTAGTGGTCGCCGTGGTCGTGGGTTATGAGAATGAGATCCGCCGCCTCGGTGGTCGAGACGTTCACCGGGTCTATCCACACGACCACGCCGCCGAGCTCGATCCTGAGGGTGCTCTGACCGTACCAGGTGATGCCCTTCAGAGCCTCGTCGGGGGACAAGGCCGAAGCGCCTGCGGCGAAGCCCGCGGTCAGGGCCATCGCAGCCATCAGTTCCTTCTTCATTCCGACTGCCTCCTTTCTAGTCACGTGTCCTCTATGCCTGCCTCGGTCCACTTCCCCCCGGAGAGCACCGCCACCGAGTCGTAGCCAGCATCCCGGGCGAGGCTCCGCGCGTCCTCCAGGTGGGCCCCGAGGTGCGACGGCGCGTGGGCGTCGGCGGAGAAGGTGATCCGGACGCCGGCGGCCCGGAGCTCTTTCAGGATGGGAAGGGAGGGGTAGGGCTTCTTGACCTTGCCCCGGCTCATGCCGCCGACGTTGATCTCCGCCACGATGTCCTTGCCGGCGAGGAGCCTGGCGGCTCCGAGCGCCGCGTCCCGGTAGTCCTTCGAGGCCTCGTCGAAGAAGCGCCCGCGGCCGTCTGGGCCCGCGCCGTTGTTCTTCACCACGAGGTCGAAGTGCCCGAGCAGGTCGAAGCCTCCGGACTCGATGAGCTCCGAGAGCCGGCGGTAGTAGGTCTCGTACATGCTCCGGCCAGGGTCCTCGCCCTCGAAGGCCGCGAGGCGCTCCTCGGCCACTTCCAGGGCGTCGTCGACGGCGAAGCGCCCCGAGCCGGGGAGCTCGACGAAGTGGACCGAGCCGATGGAGAAGTCCAGGCCCGCCGAGGCGAAGACTTCGTCCCGGGGGGAGCAGAGGCCGGGTACCCAGTCGATCTCCAGGCCGAGGAGCACTTCCATGCCCCTCTCGGCCCAGGTCCCGCCGAGGCGCCGGATCTCGGCGCGGTACTCGCCGAGCCGCGACAGCTCCATGTTGCCCTCGTTGTGGAACGGGAGGGGACAGTGGGAGGAGAAACCGAGGACGCGGTAGCCCGCGGCGGCGGCGGCCGAGGCCATGTCCTCGGCGCTAGCCCGGCCGTCGCAGAAGCTGGAGTGGGTGTGGTAGTTGGCTCGCACGGGACCATCGTACCGATTCCGGGCCGGCCGTGGGAAGCGGAGGGGTGGCCGATATCGGCCTGCCTCGGCCTATTTCTTGGCGTAGGGGGCGGCCGCGGCGACGAACTCGGCGTAGGCCGAGCGGATAGTGGCCAGGGCCCTGGCCGCTTCCTCCAGGTCCCCCTCGCGGCCGGCGTTCTCCCCCAGGAGGGCGCTGTCGCCCAGCCTCTTGGCGCTGAGGTTCCAGGACGCGCCCTTGAGGGAGTGGGCTATCTCCCGGAACCGCGTCGCGTCCCTGGCGGCCAGGGCTTCGGCGAGCTCGCCCATCTGGCCCCCCGCCTTGTCTATGAACCGGCCGAGGAGCCCGACCACCGTGGCCTCCTGGCCCAGGAACGTGTCGAGGACTCCCTCCCAGTCGAAGACCGCCGCGTCGGTCGCTCCCGCGGCCGCCGATGCGGTCGGCGCCACCTCCGAAGCGCCGCCCTTCCCTTGCGTCGCGGGCTGGGCCGCCGCGGCTTCGGGCGCTCCGGCGTCCGGCTCGGCCTCCCTGGCGGCCCCGGCTCCCGGCCCGGCTTCGGGGGCGGCCGCGCTCGTCTTCGGCAGGTAGCGCTCGAGGAGCTTGGCGAGGTCGGCCCGCTTGAAAGGCTTCACGAGGACGTCGTCCATCCCCGCCTCGGCGCACTTGTCGGCCTCCCCCTTGAGGGCGCTGGCCGTCACCGCCACTATGGGGCCCTCGTACCCTCTGTCCCTGAGGGCCTTGGAGGCCTCGTAGCCCGAGAGCCGCGGCATGAAGATGTCCATGAGGACCACGTCGAAGCTCCGCGCCGATCCGCACTCCACGGCTTCGACGCCGTCCCGGGCGGTCGTAACCCGGCAGCCCATCTTCTTGAGGAAGAGGGTGAAGAGCTCGCGGTTCACCTCGTGGTCCTCGGCTAGGAGCACGTCCCCGTCGAAGCGCGGCTCGGGGGCTTCCTCGGGGACGGGCACGGCCTCCTCCACTGTCTCGAGGTCCACTTCCGAGGAGAGGGCGCGGGCCACCGCGTCCATGAGCTCGCCGGGCTTGACGGGCTTGGTCAGGTAGCTGTTGAACCAGCGCAGGAGCTTCATCTTGGCGTCGGCGTTGATGGTGCCGAGGCTGGCCATGAGTATGAGTCTCGCGCCGTTGATCGCCGTGTCGCCGGTGATCTCGCTCGCCAGGCGCCAGCCGTCCATCACGGGCATGTCCTGGTCGATGAGGCAGACCGAGAAGGGATCGGCCTCGGCGGCCGCCCGGCGCAGGGCCGCGAGGGCGGCCTCTCCCGAGGCGACCTCGCTGACCCGGAATCCACCGGCCTGGGCGAACCTGGCCTCCAGGTTCCTCGCTGCCGCGTAGTCGTCGACCACGAGGACGCGCTCCCCCCTCGCCCCGGCGGAACCGAGGGTCGAGAGGCTCATCGCGGGGGGAGACGGGCGCTCCGGGGCCTCGAGGGGGAGCTCGAACCAGAAGATCGAGCCCTGGCCGGGGGCCGAGATGGCGCCTATCGAGCCTCCCATCAGCTCGATGAGGTTCCTCGAGATGGCCAGGCCGAGACCGGTGCCGCCAGTCTTGCGGGCTTGGGCGGGGTCGCCCTGGTAGAAGGGCGTGAACAGCCTCTCCCTCACCGTTTCGGCCATGCCCGGCCCGGTGTCGGCGACCTCGAAGCGCATCCAGGCCCGGTCGGCCTGGGCGGGGAGCTTGCGGAGCGTCAGGCTTATCCCGCCCAGGGTGGTGAACTTGACCGCGTTCTTGATGAGGTTGACGATCACCTGCCTGAGCCTCCCGGGGTCGCCCGCGACGAGGACGGGCAGGGCCTCCTCGACCTCGACGGTCACCTCGAGGCCCTTGCGGTTGGCCTCCATGGCGAGGAGCTCCACGGACTGGTAGGCGAGCTGCCTGAGGTCGAAGCTCGTCGTCTCGAGCTCCAGCCTCCCGGCCTCGATCTTGGAGAAGTCGAGGATGTCGTTGATGAGTCCCAGCAGGACCTCGGCGGAGAACCGTATCTGATTGGCGTAGTCCGACTGTTCCGAGTCCAGGTCCGTGTCGCGGAGGAGCTCGACGACGCCGGTGATCGTCTGGATGGGCGTGCGGATCTCGTGGCTCATGTTGGCCAGGAACTGGCTCTTGGTGTGGGTGGCCTTCTCGGCCTCTTCCTTCGCGTCCTGGAGCCTCTGCTCCCGGAGGGCCCGCTTGGTGACGTCCTCGACAGCGCACAGGAGGAAGCGCCGGCCCTCGGAGGCCGGGGGAGCCCCGGCCTCCAGCCCGACTTCGGGGACCTCGATCCGGGAGAAGGCGAGGCGGAGCCACCTTGCGGTCCCGTCGGCGGCGCGGAGCCGGCTCTCCACCTCGACCGAAGTCTTGCCGCCCAGGAGGAGCTCGGCCGCGTAGTACTCGAGCCTGGCGCCCTCCCGCTCCGCCACGAAGTCGAAGAAGGGCATGGCGAGCCGGTCGGGGCCCACTCCGGCCAGGGCCCTGAACAGGGATTCGAAGGCGGGGTTCCAGAGGGCGAACAGCCCGCGGCCGTCGAGGAGGACGAGAGGCAAGGCGGTCTGGTCGAAGACGGCCTTCAGTATCTCGTCGGGCAGGACCATCAGAAGTTGGCCTTCAGTATCTCGAGGGTCTTCTTGAGGATCAGGTCGGGCTTGAGGGGCTTCACGAGGTAGCTCTTCACCCCCGCCTGGAAGGCCCGCATGACGGCCTCGCGCTGGCTCACCGCCGATAGGACGATGACCGGCATCTCGATCTCGTCGGAGCGCAGGCGCTGCAGGACCTCGAAGCCGTCCATCCCCGGCATGACGATGTCCAGGAATAGGAGGTCGAAGCCCTTGGCCTTCGCCGCCTCCAGGAAGGCCCCGCCGTCGGCGAAGGCTGAGACCGAGGCGCTGATGGCCCCGAAGGTGGTCTTCACGAGCTCCTGGATCACGAAGTCGTCGTCTACCACCGCGATGGACAGCCCCTTGCCCTTCTCGCGCAGGGCCTCGAGGCTGAGCTTCTTCTTCCCCCCCTCGGAGAAACGCATCTCGATGGACTCGCGCTCCGCCTCGTGGGTCTGGGCGGAGAGGACCCGTTCGGCCAGCATCTCGGCCTTGGCCTCGGCCATCTCGACGTTGGGGTCGTAGTCCGTGAGGAGGCCGTCCATGGCGTGCTGGAGGTTCGAGACCACCTCGATCTCGGAGAACTCCGTCCGCCCGCGGACGAACTCCCGCACGAAGGAGGAGTGGGTCAGGAGCTTGATGTGCTTCGCCTTGGCGCCCGAGTGGTCGAGGAGGGTGTCGAGGAGGAGCTCGAGGTTCGTCCCGTCGACGAAGGAGAGCTCCATGTCCGCCAACATGACCAGTATCCTCGGGCTGCGGATCGAGTAGAGCTCCAGGAGCTCCGCGATCTTGAAGCGCAGGAGGTCGATCTTCTCGCGGTTGAGCCCCTGGGCTATCTCGACGAAGATGATGTTGTCGTTGACGTGGGCCTCGATGACGCAGGGCGTGGTCTCGACCTCGAGCTTGATCCCGAGGAGCTCCGACAGGGAGGCGAAGAGGTCGTCGATCTTGATCGGCTTCATTATCACGCGCCGCACGTTGTACGGCACGAGCTCGAGGAGCCGGTTCTTGTCGATCTTCTGGGCGGTGAGGACCACCGGGACCTTGGCGGTGTTCGGGTCCCGGTTCTTCTCCGCGAGGACCTCCACGCAGGTCTTGCGCGTGAGGCTGTAGTCCATGATCACGAGGTCGGGCGGGGCCTCCCGCATCCGCACCGATCCGGCCAGCCCGTTGACCGCGACGTCGGCCCCGAGGCCGGCCGCCGTCAGCCGGTCCCTCAGGTACTCCCTGAAGAGCTCCGACTCGTCGATGATGAGGACCGATCTGCGCGCCATGCTATTGTTTGTTCACCATCTCGTGGGGCTGTTGGGTGGCGTCGACCGCGTCGCGCCAGAGGGCGCCCTCGGGGTCGACATAGTTGCGCTTCGAGACCGCGGCCTCGACCGGGATGTGCACGTAGTGGCCGTGCACCACCCCGATGAGGACCTTGGTCCGGCCGGCCATGGCCGCGTGGACCGCGTTGTTCCCCAGTCGCTCGCAGTACGCGGAGTCTACAGGGTCGGCGGGGGAGGAGCGCACCATGTAGCTCGGGTCGATGTACTTGACCGTCGCGTCGATGCCCTTCCCCTTGAAGTGGTCGGTGATCCTATCCCGCAGGTAGGTCCCGATATCCCCGAGCTTGACGTTGCCCGAGGCGTCGGTCCCTCCGACGGCCTTGAGGAAGCCCTGGCCGGCGCCCTCGGCCACGACGACCACGGCGTGGGAGCGGCGGAGGACCCGGTCCTCGAGGTGCTTGAGGAATCCGTTGGGCCCGTCGATGTCGAAGGGCACCTCGGGGATGAGCACGAAATTCGCCTCGTGGACGGCGAGGACGGTGTGCACCGCTATGAAGCCCGACTCGCGGCCCATGAGCTTCACGAGGCCCACGCCGTTCATGGCCGAGTGGGCCTCCACGTGGGCGGCGGTGACCGCCTCGGCGGCCCGGGCCACGGCGGTCTCGAAGCCGAAGGTCCGGTCCACGAACATGAGGTCGTTGTCTATGGTCTTGGGGATGCCGACCACGGCTATCTTGAGGCCCCGGCGCTCGATCTCCTCGGCTATGGCCATGGCGCCCTTCTGGGTGCCGTCGCCGCCGATGGTGAACAGGATGTTCAGGTTGAGCCGCTCGATGGCGTCCACGATGTCGCTCACCCGCTCCCCGCCGCCCCGAGAGGAGCCGAGGAAGGTCCCGCCGACCTTGTGGATCTCGTCCACCGCCTCGGGGTCCAGGGGCTTGACGCCGAGGTTGGCCTCCGGGAGGAAGCCCTTGTACCCGTAGCGTATGCCAGTTATGCGCCGCACCCCGTACCGGTACCAGAGGCAGCGGACGATGGCCCTTATCACGTCGTTTATGCCCGGGCAGAGCCCACCGCAGGTGACGATCCCCGCGTGGACGTGGCTCGGGGCGAAGAAGATGGACGCCCGGGGGCCGGCCCGCTCGAAGGCACCCTCGGCGGCGGCGCCCTTCCCGGAGACGGCCACGTCGTAGCGGATGAACTCGTCGTTGCCCTCGTAGTCGGCGAGGGAGTCCTCGGAGGTCTTGGAGAGGGAGATGGGGGAGGGGATGCTGCAGGGCCCGAGGAGGCTCACCGAGAAGTCTCTTTCGTCGCTCATATTCCCGCTAGTATACCGAGCCCGCCGGAGTCGCGCAACGAAGCGGCCTTGACTCCATTTGAGGGTAAAACTAAACTGCGATTATGCGGACAGTCCGGGAGCGCCCGTGAGTGCGTCGGTGAAACGGGATAAGGCCCCCAGGATCATCTTCGCCGTCGAGGCCGAGGACGAGAGGGCCGCCTTCCGCACCGCCGCCGCCGACGCCTTCCCCGGCTGCGAGCTCTTCTTCCCCACGTCCATAGCCGAGGTCGAGGCCCTCTATTCCGAAGACCGGGCCGACGCGATCGTGACCGACTTCCGCTTCCACGCCGGTGCCCTGGCCGACTGGCTCACCTTCTGGCCGCTGCCGGCGGTGCTCCTCGTGGACCCAGAGGACGAGATCGAGCGGATCGACAAGACCATCCGGGACGAGTCGTCCACCTTCATCCAGCGCATGCCCGGCCTCAGCCACATCCGCTACCTCCCCCTCCTGATCCGCAAGGCCCTCAACGTCCGGGAGAGCGTGGCGCGGCAGAACGCCCACCTCCAGATGTCCGAGCACCAGTACCTGAACCTCCTCCAGGCGGTCCCCGATATCGTCTACACCCTGGACGGCCAGGGGCGGTTCATCTACCTGAACGACGCGGTCCGCAGCCTGGGCTTCGAGCCGTCCAGCCTCATCGGCAAGCACTTCAGCGAGATCATCCACCCCGACGACGTCGCCCGGGTCAGCCGGACCGAGGCGACGAGGGACCTCCTCGGGACGGTCACCGGGGACGACGGCGCGCCTAAGCTCTTCGACGAGCGCCGCGCGGGCAGCCGGATGACCCGGAACCTCGAGGTCCGGCTCCGGCAGGGGGACGAGACGACGGGCTACCGGGACGCCTCGATAAACGCCTACGGGGAGATCAACTGCTCGGGCTACAGCCTGCCGGAATTCGAGGGCCAGGAGCTGGGCACCATCGGCATCATCCGGGACGTCACCGCCCGAAAGGAGCGGGACCGGACACTCGAGGCTGCCCTCGCCTCGAAGGAGATCCTCCTCCGGGAGATCCACCACCGGGTTAAGAACAACCTCCAGGTCATCTCCAGCCTCCTCAACATCCACGAGTCGGGG
>Ga0268360_1002086_pt1 | contig 17030 bp, 16 predicted proteins | sample BioMet11_FD_192465 | JGI IMG/M metagenome (GOLD analysis project Ga0268360, IMG submission 192465) | Sewage microbial communities from Oakland, California, United States - Biofuel 11 (Illumina Assembly) | ecosystem: Engineered > Wastewater > Sewage > Unclassified | place: USA: California... | reverse complement strand
TTGCACTAACAACTATCAATTCAGTTATTTCAGTTTCGCGATGATATGTTATGAAAACTCTCACCGCCCAGAATTAACCGAACCGACAAAATCCTCGTCAGTCAGGAAACAACTCCTGACTCCATTATAAATGAATCGTAATTGCTGCATTTATGATGCAGGAAATTATAGTTATGTGCTCATAGTATTTAAAGGTATCTATTTCCTTCCAAATTAAGAAGGAACCTTAACCAGATGGCTATGAGAAAAACCGCCCAGCACAAGAAATTCATGCTGAAACAGGGAACACATATACATCATTTTTAGTATATAAAGCTTTTTGTTCAGGAACATTTGTGAAAAACAAATTAAATAAATAATGGAAATCTGTTTTATAAAATTCCTGATTTTCACTCTCAAATCACAAATTCAAGAGCAATCCACGCTTGTTTTGCGCGTGGAACATACAAAGGAATATCCGATATATATACCTGTCGCCTGCTCAATTACTTAGAAAAAAATAATAATAAGATCGGAGAAAAAGAGAATAGAAAAGCGCAGCATTAAAATATTAGCAGAAAGTTGAAAGCTGCAAGACAAATAACCTTAAAACTCGAAAAAACGATATATAAGGGATTTAAGTGTATAAAAATAAAAAATATACCTATAATATAAACTACACATAATGAGGTATCAAACTGGCAGACTTAAAGAAACCTACATCTAAAGCCAAGCCCGCAACTGAAGAAACCGTTACAAGAGTACGCACACCGCGCAGAGAGAATAACGAAATCCTGGCAACCGTTGAGAGTCTACTGGGTGCAAACCGACTGAGACTCCGTTGCATGGATGGGGTCGTTCGTATGGGAAGGATTCCAGGGTCGATGAAGAAAAAGACCTGGATAAGAGAGGGAGACGTCGTTATTGTCGTGCCCTGGGAGTTCCAGAACGAAAAAGCAGATGTGATCTGGAAGTATACAAGGCCGCAGGTAGACTGGCTTGAGAGGAAAGGGTACCTGAAAGGATAATATGGGAATGGATCAGGAAAAGAAGATAAGGCGCATCGATAGCGCTAAAGATAAATCCAGGGTCAGGGAGAAGGACTCCGACCGGCTGAAAGTAGAAGAAAACGTATTCGATGTACCCACCCTTAAAATTCTGTATACCCTTTCCAACAAGGGCGTAATAAAAGCATTGGGGGGAGCTATCAGTACTGGAAAGGAAGCAAACGTATTCTATGCCGAAGGTCCAGATAAAGAGCTGGCTATAAAAATATACAGGATTGCAAGCAGCACCTTCAGGGCCATGGATGCCTACATTATGAAGGACCCTCGCTTCACAAACATCCGAAATAAAAAGCGAGACATTATTTTTGCATGGACACGCAAGGAACTTCAGAACCTGAAACGTGCCAAAAGTGCAGGAGTCCGAGTTCCGGAGCCTATACTTGCCGAAAAGAATATTCTTATAATGGAATTTATGGGGGAAAAAGAGGCACCGTACCCGCTCCTCAAAAACACACATCTTGAAAACGAGGAAGCAAAGAGTATTTTTGATATCATCGTTGAATACATGCGTCTCCTATATAAAAAAGCAAATCTTGTACATGCCGATCTAAGTGAATACAATATCCTGATCGACCCGAATAACCTGACTCCCATATTTATCGATATGGGACAATCCGTAACCCTGGAGCATCCTAATGCCCGGGAGTTCCTTTACAGGGACGTGCAAAATATACTCAGGTTCTTCAGCCGCTATGGGATAAAGGACAAACCTGAAGAGCTATTTAAAAAAATACAGGCGGAATAACATGACTCAGTATGTCAAAATCCCCAAAGAAAGAGTCGGAGTAATAATAGGCCCGAAAGGAGAAACAAAAAAGCTTATCGAGGACAAAACTGCGTGCCAGCTTGAAATCGATAGTGAAAGCGGAAAGATAGACATTACCTGTGAAGAAGATCCACTAAAAGAGTTCAGGGTTCTCGAAACTATAAAAGCGATAGGAAGAGGATTCAGTCCAGAAAAGGCTCTTGAACTTCTGGATGATGAGATGCTTATGCTTGAGATCATAGATCTTTCCGACGTTGCTACAACTCCAAAAGAACTTCAACGGATAAAGGGCCGGATAATAGGAAGAAACGGAAGAACCAGAGAACTTGCAGAAACCCTGATAAACGTTAAGATATCAGTCTACGGAAAAACCGTATCCATACTTGGGTACCCTGAGCAGAACACTATAATTCGGACAGCTATAAGGATGCTGCTCGACGGAGCTACCCACGGTGCAGTCTACAAATTCCTGGAAAAAAAGCATCAGGAACTGTTGCAGTCACAGTTAGACTCGGTTGACTTTTTTTAAAAGAATAATATGAAATCTGCAGGACCTTAGAATATTATATAAATATTTCAAGGTCCCTATAATATTATTTTAACTTTTCTGGAAAACTGATTTGCAGTTTTCCGCTTTTGCTGAACCTTCTCAGCTAAAGCTTCTCACTCGAAGTTTCTCGCTTAAAATATCTCACCTAAAATTTCTCATGTAAAGTATCTTACCAGACTTTTTCAAAATTACCAGGCTTTTTCAAAATCTGTTTCTTAGTCCCGAGTTTCACCAGTTTCTTCCAGGTCTTCTTCGTCCTCTTCGGATCGTTCTCCTCTGCCTTCGAGGAAGTTACCCCGTCCAGGTTTTGCATTAATTGATTCCTCAATCCAGATCACTTCACCCCTGGAGAGAGTATACTCAGGGAAAACTCCTTCCATACCTTCAAAGGGAGTCCAGCCCGCTTTACTGTGAAGGAATTCGGCTTTTATAGGACGAAGCTCGCGGGGATTTACAATAATCAGATCTGCATCAAAACCTACCTCAAGCCGTCCTTTGGATTTGAGGTCCAGCCCAAAGGCTTTTGCCGGATTCCAGCTTGTAAGCATGATCATCCGTGAAAGCGGCAGGATGTTTTTTCTTACTGCAGCAAGCATAAGAGGCATGAGAGTCTCGACCCCGGGCACTCCCGAAGGAGCGACTCTTATATCCACATCTTTTTCAGACTCCAGATGCGGGGCATGATCCGAAGCCACCATGTCAATAGTGCCATCGTTAATCCCATTTACGAGAGCTTTAATACTGTTGCTTCCCCGAAGAGGAGGATTCATTTTTCCAAAAGACCTGAGCCTTTCCCAGTCTCGTGTAGAAAGGAAAAGGTGATGAGGAGTAACCTCACAGGTGAAAAGGGGTTCTTTATTTTCCCTTCTTGCAAGGTATTTTTCCTTTCGTACAATACCTGTAGCTTCAAGCGTGCTCATGTGACAAAGATGAGCCCTTACTTTTAGTTTGGAAACGAGCTCCAGGGCTTTTTGAACAGCAACCGCCTCACACGCATTAGGGCGTACCCTTGAATGGTACTCATAAGAAATGTCTCCTTTTAATAGCCCTTCCAGCTCAAGGCGCATTTTCTCGTCTTCAGCATGGATAGTTGCAAGCGCCCCAAGACGTTTAATTTCAGCAAGTGCTTCTTCAAAGGTTTCTTCATTAATATTTAGCCCGCCTGTAGACTCGGCCATAAAGATTTCCCCAAAAGCCGTGATACCCAGTTTCCATAGTTCTTCTAATTTCTCAACATTGCCTGTTACCCCACCATTGATTCCAAAATCAACGATGGACTTTCCTCTGGCAAGTTTAAGTTTCTGTTCGAAAGCCCGCCGGTCTGTTGTGGGAGGCACAGTATTAGGCTGATCAATAACAGTTGTAACTCCCCCAGCCGCTGCCGCACACGAACCTGTGTACCAGTTTTCCTTGGAGGTCATGCCAGGTTCCCTGAAGTGGACATGAACGTCAATCCCGGCAGGTAAAGTAAGAGCGTCGCCTGCATCTATTATCATATCCGAGCTTGAGACCCTGAGATCTTTTCCTATCCTGGTAACTTTGCCGTCTTCAATAATGATCTCGGCAGACTGAAGCGAATTATTGTAATAAATCCTTGTATTTTTGATAAGAATGTCAGGCATGGGCGTCTATATGCTTATAAACGTACTTAAAACCTGACATCAGACAGAACAGGGAATGGTTAGTTAAAAAAGAGATAGAAATGAAAAAGTGAAAAAGAAAATGAATAAATGAAAAAGATAGAAATGAGAACGAAAAAAGATAGAAATGAAAAAGTGAAAAAGATAGAAATGAAAAAGTGAAAAAGAAAATGAATAAATGAAAAAGATAGAAATGAGAACGAAAAAAGATAGAAATGAAAAAGAAAAAAGAAAAAAGCCTGTTCAGTTCAGTTTGACTCTCTCAGCCGTAGCAAGATAAACTACACTTTCACAGATATTGCAGCAATGATCTGCAATTCTTTCAAGATAACGGATCAGGAAAAGTAAATTTGTGGCTCTCGAAATGATACTTGTATCTTTTGCCATCATTTCGAGCAGCTCAACCCAGACTGCGTAAAAGAGTTTATCGACCTCTTCGTCCCTTCTTGCTGCTGCTCTTGCAAGTTCGACATCCTGAGTCTCAAAAGCCTTGAGAGAATTTTCAAGCATAACTGCGGCAATATCTGCCATTTTTTTTGTATCTATAAGTGGTTTTACATGTTCGCCCTCTATTCTTCCCGGAATTTTGGCGATATTTATTGATAACCCCACAATTCTCCTCAGATCTGCCGTGATCTTCAGAGTAGATACTACAAGCCGAAGATCACTGGCCATCGGCTGCTGAAGTGCAAGCAGATCAAAAACCGAGACCTCGATACCTTCCTCAAGTTTATCCACTTCAGGCTCAAGGGCAAGTGTCTTTTCAGCAAGCTTAACATCGAGATTTATAACTGAAGTCATCGAGTCCCGGAAAATTAGTTCTACCGTTTCTCCAAGAGAAAGTACAGACTCCTTAAGCAGATCCAGCTGCTTCACATATTGTTCTCGAGTCATTAAAATCACCCAAACCTGCCTGTAATATAATCCTCAGTACTCTTTTCCCCTGGATTTTGAAAAATCTGCCTGGTCTGGCCAAACTCAATCAATTTTCCCATTAGGAAAAATCCGGTATAATCTGAGATCCTCGCTGCCTGCTGCATATTATGAGTTACTATTACTATAGTATAATATTTTTTAAGATTCATGATAAGGTCTTCAATCCTTAAAGTGGAAATAGGATCAAGAGCGCTTGTGGGTTCATCAAAAAGAATTGTTTTTGGCTTTACTGCCAGAGTTCTGGCAATGCAAAGTCTTTGTTGTTGCCCTCCGCTTAGAGAGAGAGCAGGAGACTTAATCCTGTCTGAAATTTCATCCCAGATCGCAGCCGAACGAAGGGCCTGTTCAACAATGCCATCAAGATCTTTTCTGTTTGCACCGTGAATACGTGGCCCATACGCAACATTATCATAAATCGACATAGGAAAGGGGTTGGGTTTCTGGAAAACCATGCCCACATCTTTTCTAAGCTCAACAACATCCACATCTGGTCCGTAGATATCCTTGCCTTCTATCGTAACTTTACCTTCGATTCTGCAGTTATTAATAAGATCATTCATCCTATTTAAGCAACGAATAAAGGTGGACTTGCCACAGCCTGAAGGGCCTATAAGGGCAGTTACACTGTTTTTAGGGATCTGCATGGAGACGTTCATAAGCGCCTGCTTCTCCCCGTACCACAGATTAAGGTTTTCTATTTTTATCTGAGGTTGAGATACGTTTTGAATACCTTCAGTCATTTAGGAACCTCATTATCATATAAATCCTGATAGATCACTATTAACAAAACTCTAGTTAAATTTTCAATTTGTTTCTGTAGTGCCTGCGAATCAGAACAGCTATAAGATTCAAACACAGGACGAGAAGTAACAGAACCAGAGCTGTCCCATATTGAATAGGTCTGGTTTTTGCAATATTTGTCCCTGCCGTTGCAAGCACGAAAAGGTGGTAAGGGAGCGCCATAAACTGCGAATAGATCGAATCAGGCAGCCTGGGCAAGAAGTAAGCCACACCAGTAAAAAGAATTGGAGCCGTTTCCCCTGCAACCCTTCCGATACTCAGGATAGAACCTGTAATGATTCCAGGAATAGCAGCCGGCAGTACCGCATGTCTGATTGTCTGCCATTTACTGACTCCAAGTGCAAGGGATGATTCCCGGTATTCCTTAGGAACCGCAATCAATGCCTCTTCAGTGGACCGGATAATCACTGGAATAATCAGGAGTGAAAGTGTAAGGGAAGACGAAAGTAGGGAAGGGCCAAAACCAAAATATTTAACAAATAGTGCCAGCCCGAAAAGCCCGAAGACCACAGAAGGAGTTCCTGCAAGGTTGTTGATTGCCATTTCAATTAACCAGGTTGTGCGGGTTTCTCCTGCATACTCATTAAGGTATATAGCAGCCATAACTCCCACGGGAAGGGCCACGCTCATGGAGCCTATGATGAGGTATAAGGTACCTACAATTGCTGGATAGATTCCGCCTTGAGTCATCATAAGTCTGGGCATTTCAGTAAGGAACTCAATGTTGATTGCACTATACCCATTGTAAATAATATAACCAAGAATGACTAGCACAAACCCCATTACTGTCAATGCTGAGAGGCCAAGCAGCGCAAAGGCGATTTTTTCACTGTTCTTTGCGTTTAATCTCATACTTAGTCCTCCTTGAATCCTGGCTACTTTACTATCGGTTTCTTTTACTTCTGCGTTTAGCTCCATGCTCAATCCACCTTGAATCTGTACCTTTTTTTGATTGAATCCGCAATCAGGTTAATCAGGAAAGTTATGATGAAAAGTACAGACCCGACCGCAAAGAGAGCATGGAAGTGTGTACTTCCCTGAGGAACCTCTCCCATTTCAAGTGCAACTGTGGCAGTCATTGTCCTTACCGAAGCAAAAAAACCTCCTGGAAAAGAAGGAATAACCGCAGTATTTCCAGTAACCATCATAAGGGTCATAGTCTCCCCTATAGCTCTTCCTATACCCAGCATTACCGCCGCTGAGATTCCCGATAGTGCCGCAGGAACTATGACTTTATATATTGTCTGCCATTTTGTAGCTCCAAGAGCTAGTGAACCCTGTTCGAGAGTACTGGGAACAGAACTTATGGCATCCTCTGAAATAGTTATAATCGTAGGAAGTGCCATAATTCCCAGCATAATAGAACCTGTAAGAGCAGTTTGGCCAGTTGGCAGGTTAAAGCTCTTCTGTATAAGTGGAACCAGTACAACAAGTCCAAAGAATCCAAATACAACAGAAGGAATTCCTGCAAGAATTTCAATAAATGGCTTCAGGAAATCTGCAACCTTTGGATTAGCAATTTCAGAAATATATATAGCAGTAGCAATTCCCAGAGGCACAGCAAAAAGAATAGCTCCGACAGTAACAATGAGAGATCCGAAAAATAGAGGTAATAACCCAAACTGCATGTTTATAGACGTTGGATACCAGAACTTTCCTGTAAGAAAATCCATAAGAGACGTATCCTTAAAAAGAAGTAAACCGTCTCTAAACAAAAAAAGGCATATAAGGAAGATAATTACAACCGTAAGGACACTGACTGAAAACAGTGTCCATTCGATTGTTTTTTCCTTATAATTTCTGCTTAGCATTTTATCCCTTAGATAAGTATATAATTTAGTTTAGAAGTCGTTTTTTAGAAGTTGCTTTACTTCTTTAGTGGAATATACCCGACAGTGCTAACAATGCTCTGCCCATTCTCGCTCAACACAAAATCGGTGAATTCCTTTGTTAAGCCTGAGGGTTCCCCATTGGTGTAGAAGTAGAGAGACCTTGAAAGAGGATATGAGCCATTAAGTATAGCTTCGGCAGTTGGAGCTACAGATCCATTACCTTTGTCCAGGCTTAATGCCTTTACACTGCTGTCAAGGTATGCAAAACCGATATAGCCTATCGCATTGGTATTATGAGAGATCTCAGTAACTATACCTCCAGTAGCAGGCTGAATAAGAGCATCAGGTCGGTATTCATCGCCTTGCAAAACGTCTTTCTGGAAGTCTTTATAAGTTCCGGAACTGCTGTCTCTTGAAATTACAGCAATTTGCGCATCTGCTCCGCCAACGTCTTTCCAGTTGCTAATGCTTCCGTTATAGATACCACGTAGCTGGTCAAAGGTAAGGTTAGAAACAGAATTAGAAGGATTTACAATTACAGTAATACCGTCATAAGCAATAGTAGTTTTAACAGGATTGATTCCTTTTGCTTCAGCAGATTTAATTTCGTCATCAGTCATTTCTCTGGATGCCGAAGCAATATTTACTTCACCATCAATGAGCGCAGCAATCCCAACACCGGATCCGCCTCCAGTTACTGTTACGCTTTTTCCAGAGTTTTCAGCCATGAATTCTTCAGATTCAGCCTGTGCAAGAGGCAAAACGGTATCCGAACCCTTCAAGAAAATGCTTCCAGATTCCTCACCAGTAACGTTTTCTGCAGAAGATCCTTCGTTATTTTTAGTTCCGGTACACCCAATTCCCAGGAACACAAGCCCGATGATCAATAGCAAAAGAATTGTATACTTTTTTAACTTATTTGCCATGTGTACAGATACTCCATTATTAAATAATTTAAATTTACATTTGTCTAAGTTGTTTTCAGCATAATGCACAATAAATGAAAAATATATAAAGATTCGCCTGGTAGAATATAGAGAAGTACATATAAATAAAAAATATGAAAAAAAGTAGTATAGTATATATAATCTATATAAAGTATGGAGAAAAAGAGAGAAGAGAGGGTAGACAAAGAGAAAAATATCATTAAGAAAAATCAGTATCAGAGACCAATCGCAGGCAAAAAATTGATTGAAGCCCGGAAACTGCCTCTCCACAGATTTCCATTCAAATCTTCAACTTAATTCTCTTTTTGAGCATTGATCAATATAAGATAATATAAACAGATGACAAGCACCATCGTCAAATCGTTGGCTATTTCAATTCGCCTCCTGGGTCGCGGTGACCAATTTCTTAGACTTTATGGCAACCAACCAGAGCAACAGAAAATCCAGTATTAATTGGAATCTTTTTTAAAAATGTACCTGTGCAAACTCAGAATTTATCAAAAAAGTTGCTAAATCGAAAAGCTATCATGAGACAGGAAAAAAGACGGGAAAAAAAGACGGTAGAATACAAATGAAAATACAGACTCTTACTAGCTAGAATTAGTTAGAAACCTTTAAAAAAATTCGGTCCAAAGAAAAATACGGAAATATTAATATGGAGAAATTTAGACAGAATGTCTGATCATTCTTCAGGCCCTTTAAACAGGGAAGGATATTTTTCTCTTAATGGGATCAGGATCTCCTCGTCTAATTTTGCGTTATAAAGTGTTTTTACTTTAGAAACTTGCTCAATGGATAAATCATGAACTCCAGTAAGGTTAGCCCCTTCAAGGTTAGCTTTCTCAAGATCAGCTCTCATAAGATAGGCTTTGTGAAGGTCTGCTCCATAGAGGTTAGCGCCTCTAAGGTTAGCTTCTTGAAGGTTTGCCTCTTGAAGGCCAGCCCCATATAGGTCAGCCTCTTCAAGGATAGCTCCCTGTAGATTAGCTCCCTCAAGATTAGCCACTTGCAAGTTAGCCTTTTTAAGGTTAGCTCCTTTAAGATTAGCCAGATGAAGGTTAGCCAGTTGAAGATTAGCTCTTTCAAGGTTAGCCTGTTCAAGATTAGTTTTTACAAGGCTGGCTCCCTGTAGATTAGCTTCTTGAAGATTAGCCCCTTGAAGATTAGCTCCCTTACCTTCAAGAAGGTGAGTATCTGAAAGGTTGGACCCTCGAAGATCTGCTTTTTTAAGGTTAGCCCCTCGAAGGTCAGCCCCTTCAAGGTTAGTTTTTACAAGGTCAGCTTCTTGAAAGTCCGCTCCTTGAAGTTTAGCTCCTATAAGATTAGCTCCCCTAAGGTGTGTTCTCCCCGGTATACCCATGAAAGTAAATCTGCTCTAAATTAAAATAAACATTGCTATTCTGGAGAAATATTTGAGAAATATTTTATACTTCTCAAAGTATGGTCCGTAATTTTTTACTCAGAAACTTGTATGTTCACAGTTACACACGGTTCGTGTATACCTGAAGTTACACATGGTTACTGTATTCCTAAACAGAGTAACTTAAGAACCCCCCACTCCTTTTTAGATTTGCCCTCTTTTACTGTTTCTTATTTAAGCTGCTCATTTTTTGGCTACTACGATATATCCAGATATTGTTTTAGTGTTACTTCCTTTTGCATTCTTTACCGTCAAACTGACAGTATATTTTCCGGCTTTACTGTAGGTATGTGAAGGGTTCTTGGATGTTGAAGTTTTTCCATCTCCAAAAGTCCATTTCCATGAAGTTGGACTATTGGCGCTCTTGTCAGTAAACTGCACATTCAGCGGGGCTTTTCCGGAGGTCGGTTTTGCAGAAAAAGCAGCAACCGGAGCTTTCAGCGCGTTTACAACAATATAGTTCTTTATTGTTTTCGTACTGCTTCCTGCAGCATTCTTTACTGTTAGGCTGACAGTGTATTTTCCTGCTTTACTATATGTGTGTACAGGATTTTTAACTGTTGAAGTTTTTCCGTCTCCAAAAGTCCATTTCCAGGAAGTTGGACTATTAGCGCTCTTGTCAGTAAACTGCACCTTAAGTGGTGCATATCCCGATTTTGGAGAAGCTGAGAACGCAGCAAGCGGTTTTATCGGGGCGGCATTTACAGTTATATAGTTCTTTATTGTTTTCGTACTTGTCCCAGCCGTATTCTTTACTGTTAAGCTGACAGTGTATTTTCCTGCTTTACTATATGTGTGTACAGGATTTTTAACTGATGAAGTTTTTCCGTCTCCAAAAGTCCATTTCCAGGAAGTTGGACTATTGCTACTTTTATCAGTAAACTGAACCTTCAGTGGGACTTTTCCAGAGGTAGGTTTCGCAGAGAATGCAGCAACAGGTCGTTTTGGTTGTGATACTTCAATAGTAGCCATGTAAACGTCGCTGTTTTCACTATATCCCTCCCCATATTGCCATACTATCTTGTTACCGTAAATAGCAGGCTGGTATGCTGATCCTTTGGCGCTAATTTTCATTTTCTGGTTAGTGGAAATATCGTACATGTAGATGCCATGATTTTCCCAACCATCATCATCACCACCATCATCCTCCCACACTATCATATTTTCATAGATAGCAGGAGATCTCTGCCAATCTGGACTGCTAGTTATCTGAGTTTCCTTTTTAGTAGAAAGATCATACATGTAGATATCAGCGTTTCCGCTGCGTTCATCTGCCCATACTATTCTGTTACCATATATCGCAGGTTTTCCCGCCGATCCACTGGCGGTTATCCGAGTTTCCTTTTTAGTGGAGAGATCATACATGTAAATGTCAGGAGCGGAGTTTTCATTGCGATAGGCATAATATACTATCCTGTTACCGTAGATATCAGGAGAGTATGCATCGGCGGTGATGAAAGATTCCTCTTTAGTAGAAAGATCATACACAGAAACACCCGAATCCTCATCGTAAAGATCTTGCCACACAATTTTGTCACTGTAGATTGCAGGTGCGACCTCAGCCACCATTCCTTCAAAATTGGGGGGAATCTGAGTTTCCTTTTTTGTAGAGAGATCGTACATATGTATATCGGATAAGTCCCAATAGGGAAGCATGTGGCTTTCGTCTTCCCACACTATCTTATTCCCGTAGATTGCAGGAAAACGCTGACTTGATTCGTTTGTAGATATATGAGTTTCCTTTTTAGTGGAGAGATCATACATGTAGATACTCCAATTTCCATTGCGCCCATCTTCCCACACTATCCTGTTATTGTAGATCTTAGGATATTGTGCATGCCTACTGGTGGTTATTCGGGTTTCAGTGATCATGGGTGAAGCGCTTTTCTCAGTAGTTACCGACTCTGTAGACAATGTGTAATTATCTTTTTTGGTGGAGTTTCCGGTATCATTTTCAGTAGCTGCCAATGCTATAGATGAAACTAAAAGCAAGATTAAAGCTATTGAAACTAAACTTATCTTAAACATAGTCTTTTTGTTATTCATTATTTCCCATCTCTATTTTTTAAACTCAGAAATTTAATTTCATTAATCAAGTTTTGTATATTATAATTAAAGTTTTTCTGTTAATTCATATATGTATAAAGTTAAATTTATAGTTATAAGAAAAGTTGGCTTCATCGACCAGAAAAATTCGGAGACAAAGAAACCAAAACAAGTTTCTCTGTAATGGGAAATACTTGAGGACAGAAATGTTATAAAAATAAAAAGTGGCTTGCCGAATTTCAATAAAGAGATTCACGAAAAATTACTAAAAAGTGACTGGAGAGAGTTGAAGGAGCCTAAAAGTCTGATGGGCCAGGTAGTTTTATAGATACTGTTTATTATCATTAATCTTTTAATTGGACAGTTGATGATGAGAATACCAACCCTACAAGCAAAAAGTTGCTGGCTATTAAATAACTGCCTTCGTTAAGTGGAAAGTGCGGCTTCATATCCCGATATTGTTAAACCATATAGTGAATTGCGTACCTTTACCACTTTTAATTTCTAAACAACCGTCTATTTGTTCAACAAGAATGTGTACTAGCTGGAGCCCAAGGGAATTTGAACCCTTAGTGTCTATCTCTTCTGGAATTCCTTTTCCATTATCCGATATTTCTAATATGTAATTGAAGCTATCTTTGCAACCTTCATCTAGACCGGACATCTCACTCTGGACAGTAGAAGTTTCATTTCTGCGAAGATTTACCTGGATTTCTCCTTTCCTTCCTGCAGGGAAAGCATGTTTAAAAGAATTTGTAACTAGCTCATTTACAATAATTCCAAGAGGGATCGCAGTATCCATGCCAAGATATATCTGATCAAGGTTCAACTTCAACCTGATACTTTTATTTCCAAGATTATATGAATTGAAAAGGTCTTCGGTTAATTTATTCAAATAAGCTGCAAAGTCAAGGGTATCGATATTATCGCCTTTATACAGCTCTTCGTGAATAAGAGCCATTGAAGCTACACGATCCTGACTTTCTCTAAAAGCCTCAACAACTTCCTGAGTTTTACAAATTTTACGGTTAAAGAATGTTTCTGATTGAAGGTCGAGCAAGGATGAAATTACCTGCAGATTATTCTTAATCCTGTGATGAATTTCCTTTATGCGGATTTGCTCTACCTTTGCAAGAGCTTCTTCTGCCTTTTTATGCTCTGTTATATCTTGAGTTGTCCCTCTGACCCTCACAGGACTATTTTTCTCATTGAAAACAACTTCAGATTTCGCATGAACTATGCGTTCTTCTCCATTTGCTAGAATTATCCTGAAATTAATATCAGCAGGCTTTCCGTTTAATGCATCTTTAGCGGCATTATCCATACAATCTTGATCATCCGGATGCACGTAACTTAAGAAGATATCGTAATTTACTTTTAGTTCTTGTGGATTAAGTCCAAAAATACGATACATTTCGTCAGACCAACGAAATTCATTGCTTGCAAAGTCCATTTCCCAGTTTCCAAGGTGAGCTATTTCTTGAGCTTCTGCAAGACTTTTTTCACTCTTTTTCAATGAATCATAAGCATTTTGAAGTTCTACTGTACGTTCTTTAACAAGTTTATCCAAATTATCGAGCGTGTCTTTCAGTTTGGCTTCCACTTTTTTGCGCTCTGTGATGTCACTTGCGGTACCAAACCATTCAACAATTTCGCCATTCGCATCCAGCATAGGAACCGCACGCGAAAAAATCCATCCTAAACTACCGTCTGCTAGACGGACCCTGTGTTCCAGTTCGTAAGTGCTCTTTGTCAGGATAGCTTCATTGATAACGGCCATCACATTCATCTGATCTTCCGGAGGAACATATTCCTGAAGCCAGTTACGATTTGGGCTTTCCGTATTGACAAGAAAACCCCGGCCATAGAGATAACGCATCTCGCTCCAGTCCGGGCTCACCCGGTATACCATTTCTGAGCTGGCCGTCACCAGAGTACGAAACCGCTCTTCACTCACACTCAGTGCTTTCTCAACCTGCTCGCATTCCTTATTATTTTTATGACAGGAACATTCTATCTGCTCCCATTTGCCTTGTTTTTTAGTCAAAGCAAACTGGTGATTTGCAATAATGTCCAGAATTTCAAATGCACTGTACCTGTCAATTGGATAGGTGCAAAGAGCTATCATTGGGTACTTGCCTATTACAGAATCCAGTAATTTTTCGTGACCAAAAAAATTGTTTCCGCTATACCTCAAACCATCGTATCCACTGGCGAGAGCCTTACCAGTTTTTTCAGTCAAGCAGTTTAATACTGTTTGTGGATCTAAAAAATCCGTTTCTACATGCCAGTAAGTATAGGGAACAATTTCGACTTGCCCATTCTTTAAATAAACGTCAATATCGGGAATGGCCACTTTCAAAGCTTTTTTTGCGTATTCTTCATTTACAGGTTCCGATATGACCCATAAGCAATACTCATTATCTTCAAGTCCTGCTTTGAAATAGGGGACAAGTATGTCCATCAAATCTTCTTTTGTCCTGTAGAACTGACAAAAATGTACTCCCCACGGTACATTCCCAATAATATCAATACCAGAAATTCTGCTGCTGTTACTCATATTATTCTTTGATAATCAGGTGTAAAGTCAAAAGTTTCTCTCAACATTATTGCTTTATTTAGTGTATTTACCTGGCTCAAAAATGCTCGAAATTCTTTTTGCAGGAATAATTTCTATGATTCTATTGTAATATAAAGATGTATTTATATAAACGTAATCTTATAATTAATTGCCTGTCTTTATTTATATAAAATAATAACTTCATCAGGCATATTTCGTTATCAAGGCAACCTGACTGAAGGAATGATCTGCCAAGAAGTCCGCAGGAACCTTAGGCTTACACAAAAATTATCACATTTTGTAATTGTCTGCTATTAAAAACAAACATGATATTCTTTGAATAACATGCACAACCGAGGAAATGCTTGCAGATGGAAGCATTTTCATGCTAATATAAAAAAGGCTTGGAAGTTATATCATAAAACTTTCAGCGATGGAGGGGTTCAGCCATTACGTTTTTCAATAGACTTTCTAAAATATTACTCAGATATTTGGCTGAACCTTATCACGGAGGTATAATTTAGTATTCAACAATACTGCAAAATTTAGGTTTAATTTTCTGGGATTTATCATTGGTTATTTAAGATGGTATTCGAGATGCTTCATATCATCTCCTTGATTTTTTAGGATTTATTGTAGGTTGCTTTGAAAGAGGATTGCTAGAGATGCTTCATATCATCTGATGCTTCATATCATCTCCTTTTTAATCTTCGGTCTCCTATTTTTATCAATTTCATCTCACTTTTTAATCAGTCTGTCAACTATGTCTAAGTTTAAGCTTCAATACTGTTCTCACAATGTTTTCAAGCATCCATTCGGGGTTCATTGGGAAGTTGCCTTAGTGATGCATCGGGCTTCCAGCTCCCATTCCGGGCATTCCCTGAGCAGAAGATATGATTTCCTGAAGGTCTTCGAGGGACTCTGCTCCGCTGATATCTTCCATTAGGCTATTGAGTTCTGTGATCCTGCTGCTAAGGTCCTCACTCATATTCTCATCAGTTGTGTTGCCGCTCTCACTTTCCATCTCTTCAAGGTGTTCGATTTCCATTTTGAGTGAGTCAGTAGCCTGAGTTTGCAAATAGGTGAATACAACGTTTTGCAGTTCTTCTGCACTGGAAGCTGAACTTATTTCGCTGGATAGGTTTTCAAGATCAGTTACCTGTTCGCTGAGCATCGCAGTCATATTTTCATCAGTTGTGTTATCCAGCTGACCGTTAAGTGTTTCAGTCATATTTCCAAGGACATTAACCATTTCGGCCTGAACCTCAGTGTAATTATCATCAGTTACGTTCTCAACCTCGGCGAAGTCAAATAATCCGGGCATTCCACCAGGTCCCATATTCATTCCATTAGGCATACCCGCAAATTTCTGATTTGATAAGACTTCCTGAAGGTCAGATGCACTGGAAGCTTCGCTTACATTAGTATAGAAGCTCTGAAGTTCAGAAATTTGTTCACTAATGGAATCAAGCATTTCCGCCTGGACAACAGTAAAATTTTCATCAGTTATGTTCTCTCCAGGAGTAAATGCAGCTTTGTTTTCCGAAGCAAAAGCTCCTACAGGAAGGATGCATAATACTATCATTACCGCTGTAAAACGGCAAATTGAGTTTAACACTTTTGTTTTTACTTTCATAGTATACTTCCGTTATTGACTTCAATCTCTATTTTTTCGTTGGTCTTGTTTTTCGAGATACTTATCTTGTAGTGAATTGTTCTATTGTCTGGTTTTTAGTGGTTTTCTTGCCTGGTTTTATAGTGGGTTTTGGCTCTTCGTTATTTTGTGTGGATATCTTAATGTCTTCATAAAAACCAATGAGGTCTCGAATTGAAAATCGTCTTATCCACAGGAAATGACGAAGAGCCGTGGTTTTTCTTGCCTAGTTTTTAGTGGTTTTCTTGCCTGGTTTTATAGTGGTTTTCTTGCCTAGTTTTTAGTGGTTTTTCTTGCCTGGTTTTATAGTGGTTTTTCTTGCCTGGATTTTTTATTGTTCCATTTTTTACGTATTTTCGGTTGTCTTCAGACTATTGATCTGCTGACAGTCACTAAATGAGCTGGCAAAAATATAAAGTTACTTTCAAAAATTGAGGGTTTAAAGAGATTTAATTTAAAAAAGAAGCTTTATTACAACTTTAAAATCTTAAAGAACCTTAATATAATGACTGAATACTTATCAAAGGTCTTAAAACTTAATGTTTTAATTAAGAAAGGTTCTTTATATATTTCACAGGAACTTCCAATGCTGGCATACCTATAAAACCTGACTTTGACAGCATCCACTAATTGATACTGATCATTTCCCTTTTTTTGGTTCAATTGTGCTTGACAATTCATTTAAATTTATAAAAATTTGTTATATATTCTATGTAATTCCACTCTTTTTTGCTACCATCAAGCTATTGATCCGATCAAAATTCGCAAAAATATAATTTTTGACTCCATTTATCTTGAACTTGACTGTAAGTGTCAAATTCTTCAAGCTTTT
>Ga0268360_1002084_pt1 | contig 17064 bp, 18 predicted proteins | sample BioMet11_FD_192465 | JGI IMG/M metagenome (GOLD analysis project Ga0268360, IMG submission 192465) | Sewage microbial communities from Oakland, California, United States - Biofuel 11 (Illumina Assembly) | ecosystem: Engineered > Wastewater > Sewage > Unclassified | place: USA: California... | reverse complement strand
ATTAAATAATTCTGCTATACACAGGCTGCTTAGGTTAAAACTACTCGTGTTTTTGGGTAAAATTTCATATCCAACATATTTGTGGCATTTTCCAATATTTTGTTTTGCCAAATTTTATTCCTTGACGAGCAGTGAAATACTCTTTTTTTGTGTTCCAGCAACATACTTGGTGGCAATTTTTTCATATAAATTTGTAGAAACCCCCTGTAACCAGATCAAAGCCCGCTATTATTGAGCTGCGACTTGTTTGAGACGGAGGACGAACATGGAAATTTTGAAAACTCCTATCGAAGGTGTGATGCTCATTAAACCTGTTGTATGGGGAGATTCACGCGGTTTTTTTTTGGAGACTTGGCAAAAAGAGCGATATGAGGCTGCAGGCATAACTTATTCTTTCGTACAGGACAATCACTCAAAATCTACCTATGGAACTCTTCGAGGTTTACATTTTCAAAAAAAGCGTCCGCAAGGAAAGCTCGTAAGTGTCTCGCTCGGTTCTATTTTTGATGTGGCAGTAGATATACGGCAAGGTTCACCGACTTACGGCAAGTGGTATGGCGTTGAGTTAACACAACAGAATCAATGGCAATTGTGGATTTCCCCAGGACTGGCACATGGATTTGTAGTTACAAGTGAGGTTGCTCACTTCCATTACAAATGTACAGATTTTTATTGTCCTGAAGATGAAGATGGTATTTGTTGGAACGATCCGTTAATTGGCATTAACTGGCCAATGTCTAATCCATTGCTATCAAAGAAAGACAGCGTCTTGCCCTTTTTTGTGGATAAAAATCAGTTCTGCTAGAATTCTATGTGGGAAGAGAAAATATGAACGAGCAAAAGAATGAAAATTCAGTCATTGATCAATACAAAATTCTAAAATATTCACATTTAGATTTGTGGTTTCTCCGTAATGACTCTTTGCCATGGGTTGGGCATACTCCTTTTGGCCGTATGCTGGTCGCGGAACTTAAGCCAGGCGTGCTTGTAGAACTCGGAACACATTGGGGAAATTCATATTTTACTTTTTGTCAGTCTGTGCTTGAATTTTCTCTGAACACAGAATGTTACTCAGTGGATTCGTGGGAAGGAGATGCACAAGCCGGTTTTTATGATGATGAAATATTTTCATATGTCCATAAGATAAATGGTGAAAACTTTGATTCCTTTTCAACACTAAAAAGGATGTCATTCAACGATGCTCTTCAAGAATTTGAAGATAATAGCATAGACCTTTTACACATAGACGGTTTTCATTCATATAAGGCCGTACGCGAAGACTTTTATAATTGGCTACCCAAGGTTAAAGCAGGTGGAATTATATTGTTTCATGATGCGAATGAGTTCCAAGATGGGTTTGGCGTAGCCCATCTATGGAACGAGATAAAACATCAAGCTGATGGAACACATCTATTTCGGCATTCACATGGCCTGGGTGTTTGGCGTAAGCCAGGGGGGAAGCCGCTTCAATCTGATATCCTTTCTACATTACTACAGGAAAATTCTGCAGAAGCACAGCTGATTGACTCTTTTTGCACGGCTCTGGGGGAGAGTCAACGGCAACGGGCTATGCTTATAGTGAAAGGTCAGACTCTCGCCGAAAAACAAACAGAATTACTATTGTTGAAGGATCAAAATTCAAAATTTATGAATCTAGCTCAAGATTACGCCAGTTTGTCTGAACGGTATAATAATATTTATTTTGAATACAACAAAATTTTGGCATCAAAATCGTGGAAATTAACTATGCCTTTGCGTTCTTTGATGGGGTATATGAGGAAATTATACTATCGCTAACTTTTTAAATTATTTCATTATTAGACATCATTGAATTTTTGTAAATGATTGGTTGTGGGCACTGTGTTTTCTAACTAGGACAACAATGTGTATGCGCAAATGGTATGATTGCTTTTTTTGAAATGCCAATTAAAATCTATGATATTGCAAAATTGATGTCATAGAATTTCCTTTTTGCGCTTAGTAAGGAATTTTGTGAATGCATATTGAACCCGCAATTGACGTTCAGAATATTACAAAATATTTTGAAATTTATTCAAAACCTTCGCATCGATTACTTCAAATGCTCTTTCGGGGCAAAAAACAGTTTTTTCAGCCATATTGGGCTCTAAAAGATATTTCTTTCCAAGTTGGAAAAGGGGAGTGCGTTGGTATAATCGGGCGAAATGGCGCTGGAAAGAGCACACTTTTACAGATTATTACGGGAACATTATCACCGTCTTCAGGAAAGGTAAAAAATATTGGGCGGGTTGCCGCTCTTTTGGAGCTTGGTAGCGGATTTAACCCAGAGTTTACTGGTCGTGATAATGTTTTTCTAAATGCTGCCATCCTCGGTCTATCGCACAAGGAGATCGTTGATTCCTATGACTCGATTGTCGAATTTGCCGATATTGGAAAATTCATTGATCAGCCAGTTAAGAGTTATTCTAGTGGCATGGTTGTAAGGCTTGCTTTTTCTGTAATTGCCCATGTGAAAGCTGATATATTGATAATTGACGAGGCTCTTGCTGTTGGTGATGCTTACTTCACCCAAAAGTGTATGCGTTTTCTCAGAAAATTTATGGAAACAAAAACGGTACTTTTTGTGAGCCATGACATCGCAGCTGTTAATAGTTTGTGTTCAAGGGCAATTTTTCTTGAGGACGGCTATGTAAAGGTTTCAGGAGAACCCAAAGAGGTGACTGATATTTATCTACAAGATTTTTATGAATCAGTTCAGGGTAAATCGGAAATCTCTGGTGGAGCATCTTCTCTGAAAAAGGAGATAGTTCTACCTGTCGATGTAGAATTTAAAGATATGCGCGCAGAATATTTTTTGCGAGAACCATTACGGAATGATATAAGAATATTTCAATTTGATGAAAGTAGAGCTTCCTTTGGGAAAGGGGGCTGCCTAATCAAGCAGGTTTTTCTTACTGATGAAAATGAGAATCCTTTGAATTGGATTGTTGGTGGGGAAATGGTTGCGTTGACTGTATACTGTCATGCAACCGAGGAATTGCTTAGCCCTATTGTTGGTTTTCATTTCAAGGATCGGCTCGGTCAAATTCTTTTTGGTGATAATACATTCCTTTCCTACCTCGAGCAGCCACTACATATTTCCTCTGGCGAATGGATAGTTGCCAAATTCTCCTTTCGCATGCCAATTTTAGCTCCAGGAGATTATTCAGTTGGGGTTGCTGTAGCCGATGGTACTCAACACGAGCATGTTCAACATCATTGGCTACATGATGCGCTTTTACTCACGTCCGTAACTGAAAGCATTTGTACGGGCATTATTGGTATCCCAATGAAAAAAATTTCCATGTCAAAAATCGCTGATTTTGAATCATTTCACAAAAAATGATTTTTTTGTTGATTTTTTGGATCAATTCCATAATGCAGTAACAAAGTTGTTTGCGAAATGAAAAGTCTATATAATCCTGCTCTAGGAATCATAATTTGCTGGACACATCGAAATTTATTGGCACAAATTTTTAGGAGGTCGTTGGCTACGCGCTATAAAGGGGCAACACTTGGCCTTGTTTGGACGATCGCATATCCATTGATGATGTTATCAGTATATACATTTGTTTTTGGGGTTATTTTTAAGCCTCAATGGGGAAACATGACCAGTGGTTCCGAACAAATTTTCTTCCCATTGTTTTTATTTGCAGGGCTTTCAGTATATAATATTTTTTCAGAATCTGTTGGAAGTAGCCCTTCACTAATTCTGAACAATCCTAGCTATGTAAAAAAAGTCGTATTCCCATTAGAGCTTTTACCAATTTGTCATGTTTTAACAACATTTTGTTTTGGCAGTGTATGGATTGCTCTGATGCTGCTTGGTATCGCATGGCTCGGTGGCACTATCTCAATTTATGTGTTATTTTTGCCTTTTCCCCTTTTTACATTGCTGTTATTAACTATGGGGTTATCATTCATATTGTCATCCCTTGGTGTATACCTACGAGATACTCAGTATTTAGTAACAATTGTTATTCAAATTTTTTCTTTCATCTCTCCAATATTTTATCCACTATCTTCTGTACCGGAAAAACTCCGCTGGATTTTGCTGGGGAATCCTTTGACATACATTATCGAGCAGGTTCGCGAGATATGTCTTTACGGACGGATGTTTGATTGGATCGTCTATTTTTACACAACGCTTGCAGCGCTTCTTTTTTTTCAGTTGGGCCTAGTTTGGCTCATTAAAACAAAAAAAGGTTTTGCAGATGTTATTTAGTTAATCAAAGTTCTTACAGAAAAAATTACCCGGACGCCATATTATACGGATGTTTGGTGTCGACGTTTGGCCATTTTACTTACATTTACGCATGAGAAAATTATGATTTGCAAAATATTTGCAGCGCTTTTATTATTCCCATCTTCTTTCATTATTTATGATAATGTATTGAACCGTATGAAGACGCAAGGCCTGAAGAGCTTTTTTTCTAATGTTGCAAAAAAAGCCCCTTCAGTAATATATAAAAAAAAATCCCTTTATAATATTTTTGTATATTACCCTATGCGGATTGCTGTTGAGCTTTTGCGGGGGGATTTGGGGCAGATTATTAGTAGAAAGCTCTATGAGCGTATACTAGGATTGTTCGTTACGTCTAAAGGTATTCCAGACCGTTCTATACAACCCGATACCCCGCCTCGGCTAAATATTGATGTTGCTGAGCTATGCGCTTTGGTAGAACAGCCTTCTGTGAGCGTCATTAGTTTTGATGTTTTTGATACCCTTTTGCTCCGCCCTGTTTATAATCCTAAGGACATTTTTTTACTGATAGCAGGAAAAGTCGATTCTAAATATGGCATTGATTTTTTTGCTATGCGAGTCAATGCTGAAGAGAAATTAAACAATGATTTTGCTTCGTTAAGCGATATCTATGCTGGAATGAAGCTAGATTTTGATTTGTCGGATGCAATCTGTGCGGACCTCCTTAAGGAAGAGGTTGAATGTGAAAAGGCGCTGTTACAGCCGCGCGCCGATATGCTCCGTGTTTATCAACATGCTGAAAGGGCGGGAAAGCGCATTATTGCAACAAGTGATATGTACCTTCCGTCAGCGGTTTTGAGAGAAATATTGCACTTTCACGGGTTCACAAAAATAGCTAATATATATGTTTCTTGTGAACATCGCGCTAGGAAGAGTAGCGGCCAATTATATGGCCATGTGGTGAATTCTGAAGGAATTCCTGGTTGCTCCATACTTCATATTGGTGATAACTATCAAAGCGATTATTGTGCTGCTATTCAGAGCGGAATTGCCGCCATCCATTACCCCTCTGTGATTGAAATTGTCCGATCTCGTTCAGTGAACATGTGGCAATATTTTGATAGGGCTGCTCAACGGGATCCATTTGTGGGAATGCTCATAGCATCCAGCATGAATTTTGCTTATGGTAATGCTGCAAACTCTCCTGCCTGCCTCGATAATGTCGAAAGTTTAACACAGTTTTGCAAAATAATCTTAGCGCCTTGGACAGTTGGAATCTGCCTGAGTATTTTGAACAACCGGAATATCCAGGATGGATATGAAGAGATTTTGTTTGCGTCGAGAGATGGTTGGCTGCCTAATAAGGTGTATGAAATTTTGCGTTCGAGCAGTGGAGGGATTGCGGGGCGTTATTTCTATGCCGGACGACGTGCCTATTTACCATTCATGTATGAATCTCTGATTGAATGTGCTCAGCTTTTCAAGGGGGTTGATGAGCCTGATAAGTATACTCTAGAGCAGTTTCTTGTCGCTCATCTGGGTAAATTTTCTGAGCAAGTACTGTCTTTTTGTTCGGACGAAGAAAAGAATATTGTTTTTGTAGAGAATAAACTTATGGCGCTAGGAGTGTTAGATCGGCTTCGGAATCAAGTAGATAGTGCTTTTAGCCTGTTGCGCATTAATGCATCGAAATATTATGGATCAGTTTTTGAAAAAAAATACGCCCGCTATCTGTGCTTTGATGTGGGATACTCTGGATCTATTTCTTGCGCGTTGTCAGCTATAACTAAGAAGCCGGTTGATAAAATCTATTGCTGGGAGACCTCTAATAATAAAGAGTTTGACAAACACCATGGTACTGTTACCCATACATTAATGAAGGATGATAATTTTCAGCCTTATAATTTAATTCTTGAAGAATTATTTTCTCCGCTGGAAGGTAGTGTGAGCGGGTTTGATGAAAACGGGCAACCCCAAATTGAAGATATAAGTTCCAATAGCGCTTTTGTCTCAGATATGGATAATGTCTCAGCAACTACTCTCGAATTTGCAAAAAGTTTTTGTGCTACTTTTGAATCATATATGAAATTTTTTGAAAATATTGATTTGGATAGCTATCTGGAAATTGTTCGACATTTGCTAAAGGACTCATCTCTTTACAATTCTTCTCTTTTTAAAAATATTACATTTAGCGACCCGATATATTGTGCAGATGTTCCGACTCTTGCACAAAAAATTGAGAGCGCGAGTACATGCTTGACGGTTTTTTCAGGAACAGGTTTTGAAAATGATGCTCATATTCAGCCATGGCCTATCCCTGATGTTGATAGAAAAAGTAAAGTCGGAATTCATCTACATATATATAATGTGCTTCTTGCACAGGAATGTTTTTTGTATATGAAGCAAATCCCGTTTCAATTTGATCTTTGGATTACGACACCTTGGAAAGATCATACGGGCGTATTGTCAACAGTCTTTAGTCAGTCATCACTTGGTAATGCTGACCATGTCAGTGTCATGAGTGTTCCCAATCGTGGGCGCGATGTCGCTCCTTGGATTATTGACTTCGGCAAGGTGCATCATCAGTATGATTTCTGCTGTCATCTTCATACAAAAGAGTCAAATCATTTTGATTTTGGGGCAAGATGGCGAAGATATCTATTTGATAATCTGGTCCGCTCTGAAAGTGCAAAATTGGCCGTTTCCGTAATGCAACATGACCCACAAGTTGGTTGTGTTTTTCCTGCGATATTCGGTGAACTAAAAAAATTTATGATAGAACATGACGTGTCATTGATGGGGATTGATGGTGAAGAATCTTTAATAAAAACGACTTTTAAAAAGCTCGGGCTTGGAGGCATTTTTTGTAGAGATGAGATCTTTTTTTCTGCTGGTACAATGATGTGGTATCGACCTGATGCTTTGCATCAACTGTTTGAGGGGTTTGTTTACGAAGATTTTCCGGAAGAGCCTATTGGGGTGGGCGGAACTCTTGCGCATGCAATTGAAAGGATACCACCTCTGGTTGCTTTGCGAAATGGGTATACTGTGCGGTCGCTTACTCGTTATCCATCTTAGTGTGTTTTTGACCTTACCCCACTTCTAAAACGCAGAATGCTCCGGGAAATCCCGGAGCATTCGCACAGAATAGCTCACCAAACCAAGCTGAAAAATAATTGCACAAGGAGTAGTCTTGAGTCAATTAACCCGCCCCGTTTTTTTTAGCCTACCTCAGCTTAAGTTCGAGCAAGAAATATGCGTTAGTGCCAGATCCTACGTCTAGGAAGCATTCATTTCGATGTGACCAACGAATTCCACAGCCGTATAGCAGATGATTTGCTCACGGACCATTGTAGTGGGCTATTTCCGCAATCACAAACAATTCGAAAAACATCTCGATGACGGCCTTCGGGGCGCATCCTTGCGATTGGTGGTAATTTCCCACATGGACAAGGCAAAATCTGTGGTAAATATTCTTTGTCCATCAAATAAAAAAATCCTTAAATTTAGTAGTTGAAATCGGACCATAAAAAAGTTGTGTAGTCGAATGTATTTGATGAAGAGCAGAAGTGATCTAGTTATTGTAACATCTCATTCAATTGCTTTTATCCCCGTGTAAATTTTGAAACCAATTTTTTTAAAAGAAGGCGGGCTGAGGCAAAGCCTATTCCAGCAATTACCGTAGGAAGCATCCAAGGATGATGCAGATATGTACACCTAATCCTGCTTCGCGTAAGAAAATAAAGTGATTTAAGCCGAAGTGTATTTCCATTCCAGCCGGTTGTTGCACCCTCTTTATGGTAAACGAGGGCATCGGGGGCATAGGCAAGGTCAAATTTCCCTTTAGATCTGCACGCCCAATCCTGTTCTTCGCAATATAAAAAATAACCTTCGTCCATGAAACCAACGGTTTCAACAAACTCGCGGCTGACAATGACACATGCGCCGCAAATAAAATTAATTTTATTCTCAACGTCATCGCGTGACAAGTTTTGTGCTTGCTCGAGAGTCAGACCGTGCCCGGTAAATTTTGAAAGGTGAGTCCACCAATTTGTGATCCCCCCGGCACAGCACTGAATTGGAAGCGACGCGTGACAGTACCTGAGCAGCCCTCCACAGAGACCTGGTCGTGCGCACTCAGTGAGCCTGGAATACAGCGCTCCAATTGCGTTTCTAGTGACTATCGTGTCGTTATTGAGGATTAAGAAGGCCTCAGCTCCCCACTCAAGCCCGAGTTTTAGTCCCGCATTATTGCCTGGCGCATAGCCACCATTCCGTGGCATATGCACTAAAACTAATTGTGCCTGAGGGCATTGCGGATGGGAATTTTTAGACCAGAAAACTTCTTCAGTTTGTATGGGGGGGGCGGGCGCTAAATAATCCACAACTGGGCATGGAGGCGCTATGACTCGGCCCTGCGCCCAATCTAAAATTTTTTGTGCAGCATCATTAGTTGAATTGTTATCTACGATGATAACCCATTTGGGCTGATCATCAGCCGAGAGAATTGATTCGACGCAGTTTATGGTATCTTGCCAAGTGTTATATTGAACTATAATCGCGGCAATATTCAAAGGCTTTTTAGTTCTGGTATAAATCATAAAATTATGTCGTTAGGCAGAATAACTGGTTGAGGGGAGCTCTTTGTCTGTGTTCGAATCGACGATTCAGGGATACCTTGCCTTGTGCGGGCGATTCGAAGTCTTCTCTCGTAGGGGTATAATTTGCGAGCGTGAATACATTTCGAAAAAAATACCATATTATTTTTACTTTCAGAAAACAAAAACGTCAAATTTTATTTTTTTTGAGTTTTTGAAAGATGAGGTAATAACAGTATAATTTGAAATGAAGGCGCTTCATTTTTGCTCATTATTATTTATTAGTACTATAAAATAATGTTGCACATTATTTTTTATATGTTATTATGTGTGATAAATATTTTATAAAAGGAATAAATATCCATGAAAATTTTATCTTGTGTTGTCTTATGTTTCTTATGCTCAGTATCTTGCGGCAAAAATGAATCGCTGGCTATTGAAATTAAAGATTCAACTTTGACGTCTTCCCAGGTTTCTTCCCTAAACCAGGTTCGAGCGGTTGGGCTTCAGACGGTTGGAACCGTCGTTGTCTGGAATCAAACTGGCGATCCCGCTGATATGTATAATGATGACGGTAGGCCGGTCTGGTTTGAATGCGATGGTAGCTCTTTCGACACCGGTTATTACACCGCATTGGCGGGGATAATCCCAACTGGCGTTTTACCAAACCTGAAAGATCAGTTTTTGCGGGGCGGGACTTCTGCGCAGGTGGGGCAGGTGGTCACTGACACAATCCGTAGCCATGTTCATGGACAGGCAGCACATTCGCATACAGTAAGTGGCAATGCTAGTTCGCAAAATGTGACTGTAGGGTCACAATACGTGTCAGGCACAGCCTCTCCCCAATCTTACCTTGATGCCAAGGCAGGTCTTAACCCCGGTGGTGGGGCTCATTCTGTGGTTACGTCTGTAGGTGGAGACGGTGTAAGTTGGGTCAATATCTCTGGCTTAATAGCAGATGCTTACCTCGCATACACGTCTGGAGGTGCCATTTCTGGAGCAACAGCCGGTGGTGTATATAGCACAGATGGTGGTAGTATTTCCGGTTATACTAACGCTGTGAGTACCCCCATCGAAGCCACCGGCGGAAGCGAAACAGCCCCTCAGCATATTCGGGTACGGTATTTGATTCGGGCTTTGCCATAGGCGTGTTAATCAAATATTTTCCCTGAGTTCATCGTGGCAGTCAATAGATTTTACTGATCGGTAGAATTTGTTGACTGCCTTTTTGAGAAGTGGGTTCACTTCTTTGTTTCTAGAAAACAGTCATGCTGTATTGCTAGTTTTTTATATAAAATTTGTCCTTCATGAAATATGGCTAATGCAACGTCTCAGTCCATCCATCCAATGCGGGATTGATATTTCAAAATCATTTTTAATTTTACTTTTATTGAGGACGCTATAGGGAGGGCGAGTCGCACGCGTAACATACTGTTTTGTTTCAAGAGGATCAATTTTGCAATTTATATCTGATAAGTCCATTATTGCTACAGCGAAATCATACCAGCTAGAAACGCCTTCATTAGAAAAATGATAAATTTCTTTATTTTCATGTTTTATTTGGGGAAGAATAGAGATAATCGCGTCAGCCAAGTCGCCAGCGTATGTGGGGGTGCCAATCTGATCGAATATAACCCCTAAGGATTTTCGTTCAGTTCCCAATCGTCTCATCGTTTTTAAAAAATTATTACCATGTGCTGAATACAGCCAGGACGTCCGAATAATGGTTGCTGAGTGTGCTTCCTGAAAAACAGCTTTTTCGCCAGCTAGTTTGGTGCTGCCATAAATAGATTGGGGATTCGTTGGGTCTGTTTCACGGTATGGTGTGTGCGCTGCCCCGTCGAAAACATAGTCGGTGGATATATGGATTATGTTACGGCCATATCGGGCCAGGAGCGCTGGGCCAACCCTGTTTACTCTGTCCGCGGTTTCTTTATCATCTTCGGCCTTGTCCACAGCGGTATACGCTGCACAATTTATGACAATATCGTAACTGTTTTCTTTGAAGAAATTTGCAACGGTGTTTTCATCTGTTATGTCAAGGCTACGATGGTCCTTATAGTCCGCTTCAGAAGAGAGTCTCGCTCTTAGTTCAGACCCTAGTTGTCCATTTGAGCCGACCACTAAGTATTTCATTGATATGCCCCTAAATTTTAACAAAAAACTTTTTTATTCTAGAGAGTTATGTGAGTTATGAACAAATCTGACAAATTGAATAGTTTTTAGTCGGCATCGTAGGAAATGTCAAAAAGACCTTACGCTTCATCTGTCGCGTTTAGCTCTACGGCCACCATCCAATTGTTCTGGGAGTCACATATCGGGCAAAATTCTGGTTGTCCAGTTGTGAATCTAGCGGCCCCGCAGTTTTGGCACTGCCACACGTCGGCATTGTCTCGGCCAGAAATAATTTCTTTCAAAAAGCCATCGCCCTTTTCGATTGCCGACTGAAGGCCTAGGATTACTGGCTCCCATTTGGCAGCATCAGAAGTTTCGAGAATTTTTTGGATGACTTCATCGAAACTCAAACAATCTTCCCACATTTCAATAACGTTATCTTTTTGCTCAGTTGCTTGATATATTTCTAACTCATTGCCTTCAAGAATTACTGTAAAATCTGTTTGTTTTTGAATGGCTAGCTTGGCCAGAGTCATTCGCTGTCCTGAAATCGTGCTTGCAAAATTGCTTTGCTGAACACTGACGTTGAATACCATATCCGCAAGGGTCGAATATCTTCGTGCACTTTCTAATAGAATTGCGCAAAAACTAATTTCACATGTGGAGTCATTATTATTGTCTGTTTCTGGAGTGCTCATTGCTTGTTTCCTTATTGTTGATTGACTAGTCTTGTGGTCTGCTGCGCCCTACGCGCGCGGGCCGTCAGCTCAAAATGTCTGAGCCTTTGTTCCTGAAGCCGCCACTTTCCACGTGCCAGTCCGTATTCAGCCATGTATGCAGCCCTGTGCTTGGCTGACATCAACGTCGGTGGGAGCGGGTGCGGCTGAGAAGCGATAAGCTTCCTCCGCTCAGACCGAATTTGTTCCAGCTCCGCTTGTTCTCGCTTCCTGGGTTTCCTGAAAGTACTGCCGATTAGATGCTCCAAGCTGGAAAGACTAATTTCATCAGCCACTTTGCTAGTTGGATAATGGCGAATGCTATCCAGGGAGATGACACAACCCTTCTCATTCTTTATGTATTCTAAGCCGTACGCTGCAAAAACGCGGTGCGCCTGGGCCCAGGTTCGTTGGCTCTCTGGCATGGCAGCAAGCTCCTGAAGGATTCGCTTTGTAGCTTGTTTGATGAGCCTTTCTTCGGACATCTTCCCAGTCCGAAGCTCAACCCCACGCGGGATTGCTGTGACGTAATCAAACTTATTTCTTGCTTTACGTGTTTTTTCGGCAACATGTGTGTGGGGGTTCCACTTGTACATGGCCCTAGGGTCTGTTTTCCAACCTTGCTGGTATTCAATTTTTGAAATCAGGCGTTGGCCTTCCTTGACCCACCAGCCGTTCCCTTCATTGACGAGCACGCTTGTGTCTGGATTTTGCCGGTTGGCAAAAATGTGGATGTGGTAATGCTCGGTGTTGACATGAAGTCCGACCATCCACATTGCCGACGCTGTGTTATATCCCAGCCCGTTGAGAAAAATTTTTGCAGCGTCTTCTGCTTGGGTTGGTGTTGGGTGCTCACCCGATGGCCAGGATAGGACGTAGTGGCGCAGGACATGTTGTGCTCGGCAATCGGCGGATTCCGCGATCATGCCAAATTCTTTTGCCTGATGGCGAAGATCCAGCCCTGGTGTGCAGCCATGCACCGCATAGTGTGAGCATTTCTCAACGATGCCCTTTTTGTGGCCAGACTCGTTTAGCAGGGCGACTTCCGGTGTTGCGATGTATTCCATCACCGCGTGTGCGTAACTCCGTTCTGATTGCCCAAGGTTACTTTTCTTGATCAGACGTAAAATCATATTCACCACCTCGCATGATTTGTTCCGCGGCCAGCCCAACCTTAAGGATGCACCTCAGTTTCTGACTCATGGGTCTTCGTTGATATCATCCAGACCGCTCGCCGCGAGAGTTATGCCTAGAGCCTGAAGAACACGCAGAACATTCTCCAGGCGAACAGTTGGTTTGCCAGCTTCCAGCTCAACGATGAAGCGTACGCCAACGCCTGAAGCAAGCGCCAGCTGCGGTTGGGTCAAGCGCAGGGCTTTGCGTGTCTGACGCACAAAATTCCCCAGATGTTGCGGAGTCTCAATGAGTGTGGTCATATAAATTTCCTCTTCGGGAAATTGTGTGGTCTGTACCGTAAAATATCAAATAAATTTCCTTATCGGGAAATTTGTCGTTGTATATACGTCTAGCATTCAATAATGATGCGATCGGGAAATATGACAGGCATTGTGTTCCGCTTTGCCCTTGCGGGCTTTGCCGACTTCTATAAAGGCACCGCCAGCAGCCTATCTCAATGTGCTTCCACCTGGCATCTAATCGCTCTCGTTTGCGGGTGCCGATATGCGGATGCCAAATTTTGCCTGATGGCGAAGATCCAGCCCTGGTGTGCAGCCATGCACCGCATAGTGTGAGCATTTCTCAACGATGCCCTTTTTGTGCCCAGACTCATTTAGCAGGGCGACTTCCGGTGTTGCGATGTATTCCATCACCGCACGTGCGTAACTCCGTTCTGATTGCCCAAGGTTACTTTTCTTGATCAGGCGTAAAATCATGTTCGCCACCTCGTATGATTTGTTCCGCGGCCAGCCCGAGTGAACCGAGCGTATCTTCGAGCTGACCATGAAGGTGATCTGTTAAGCATTCACTACTGCGAAGCTCGACGAGCACGGTTTTGATCAAGCCGCCTTGGCGGCGAAGTTCTGCCAAAACCTTCGCGTCAGATTTGGAAACAACCTTGCGGCCATCAGCCCACTGGCGAATGAGCTCGGCCTGACTTTTTCCGGTGGCCGTGCAGATAGCCAGGAGCCGTTCCTTGGTGGCGGGCGTCACTCGTATTTGCAGACGTTCAGTCTGCCGCCGCTGTGTTTTGCTTTCCATGTATTTTGCCTCTCTGCATTTACAAGGGGGTCTGGGGGAGCGTAGCGCCCACAGCAAGGTTGGCCGTGAGGAGTAGCGCGGAGCGTGTACTCCCACGGCCCACCTTGCTCTTTGTCAAATAGGTGTCAAATCGATTCCCAATCTTCTCCAAATTTGATATTTAAATAGATTTTCTGTTTTGTCAAATTGACAAACTGATATGTGCGTGGTACTGTCCAAATCAGGAGGTGCCCGATGTCAAAATGCGTTCAAAGGAAGCGGCTAAGCGCTGACAAGATAGCGTCAATTTTCGAGGGGTTATCGCGGCTAATGCCGTCCAATCGGCCGTCAACTCGAGAGGTACTTGAGTCCCAACAGGCTGTCATTTTGGCTGCAATCGCAAGGGGCAATAGCCTCCGCGACATTGTCAATTTTCTCACCAAGAAGGGACTAAACGTCTCCCACGAAAGTCTGCGGAAGGTCGTTCTTCTTTGGCAAAGTGGGGTAGCTTCAGGCGTCAAGCCTGAGTCAAAACAGGGAGTAGATATTCAGAATGTTGAGGGGGCCGCCGCTGTCAAGAATGGAACCACAAGCCGTCAAGTTATGGGTTGCTCAGTGTCAAAATCTGGTGTGGTAAAGTCTGAGGGCATAAGTCAAGCCGCTGTCAACAAGGATCACTCTTTTGTGCCCAAAGACAATCAAAATCGTGAGGTTAATGGCAGTAGCGAAGTGTCAAACCTGCAGGAGCCCCAGCGACAAGTTCAGGCCTCTGAGCGCGTCAATCTTGATGCCACAGCGTTGTCAAATCGTGGTGTGGAAAAGCCTGATGGCACAAGTCAAGCCGCTGTCAAGGATGGCCAGGCTTGTGTGTCAAAAAGCAATCAAAATAATGAGGTTAACGGCAGGTGTGGTGTGTCAAATCTGCAGGCACGCCAGAGTCAAATGCAAGCAGAAAAGTGCGTCAAGCACGATGACTCTGTACTGTCAACAGATGTTCACAAAGGTGTTTCAGGGAAAGTGAAAGAAGCTGTTTTTTCTGAAAAGAAGAATTTTGCATTTCTAAATAGTGATTCGCAACAATTTAATAATAAAGACAAAATACAGAAAGCAGCTTTTGATGTCGAACCAGATAAAGAAAAATATTGAGGTAAGATATGAATGATCTAATTTTTTGTACAGGATTTAAGGGTGGGATTGGAAAATCTTTCATGACGGCGGCTGTAGTCGACTATTTTTCAAGCAAAAATGATAATATTGTGGTTGTCGATACGGATTCAACAATTCCAGATGTATTTAAAACTTTTAAAGAAACATATAAGACATATGCATGTGATTTGGACTTAGATGAGGGGTGGTCAAGTTTGTTCTCTATATGTGAGGAGCATAAAGATAGCCATGTTGTTGTGAATTCCGCAGCCGGGGCGGATAAGACGTTTATCCAGAATATCAAGCATATTGAACTGGCATCAGAAATACTTGAAAGAAGATTGATTTCATTTTTTATGCTTAATGATGAAAAAGATTCGCTAAATCAACTAGATAAATATTATGACGCGACATGTGGCATTGCGAATCATCGTATGGCAGTCGTGAAAAATGGTTACTTTGGTGCCGATGCAGTTTTTGATGTGTACAATACGTCGAATCTGAAGGCAAAAATTGAACAAGCTGGTTGTGTCAGCTACTATTTAGCGGCACTCGCACCTCATGTGCGGCAGAAAATAAAGTTGGAACGAAAGAGTTTTGCGGATGCGGCAAACATCCTGTCGTTCGGTGATCGGATATTTCTGGATGCCTGGAGAAAAAAAGCTCATGCTTTTCTGAGAGGTTTTTTCGATGCGTAGCGAAACTGCCGACCGGATTTGCGCTTGTTCGAAACTATATGGGCAGCAGCTTGACGCAAAAGACATTGAACAGTTGCAAGAAATGGCAACGGCGATCGGCATCAACGACCAAGATACTATGTTTTTGCTTTTGCTCGTGTTGCAGTCCCATTTTAAGGCTGTAAGCAGTTTAAATGAAGGAGTTCTGGATGCCCAAGAAAAGACGTCAGGGGTATTCGATGAAAAATTTAAGGCTAGCATTGAAATGTTATCAACTTCTACGAAAAAGTTATTGATTGGGGGAGGAATATGCTTGGGAGTGCTGGTTGCATGCTTAGCGTGTGGGGGCGGATACTTGGGGAGCCAGCGATTGTATGAATCTAAAGCTGACACCCTCATTATTGACGCTGTAAGAACTTGTGCAAAGAAAGGAGGCTCCGTCCAGCTTAGTGGAAATTCCAGCCGATTGGCATGTTTTACGCCAAATGGTGAAGGAAAATATCTAGAGTAGATTAATTGCACCTTGGAAGGAAAGATTTTATCCAACGCGCCGTAAAAACCTGCGCTTCAGGGCGAGGATATAAGATAAGGCGCACCTTAAGAATTTCTCAAATAAAAAATCTTCTTTAATGAATTCGGAAGAAGCAGGGGGTAGAGCAACAGGGGGTTATTGCTCTTTTTGGAAAGAAGTGTTGCGAAAGGCAAAAAAACGGGCTTAATACGCCCGTTTTTATTTCTTCATAAGTAATTTTTTCTTCACAGAAAGTCCTCTTTCATCCTCCCCCTACTCTCTTTTGGTGAGGGAGGGGAGGGAGCGTAAAAGAGTAAAGAATGAAGCATGCTTTTTTCTTTTTTACTCTCTTCCGGAGCCAGGTCGGGTGTTGGTCGCGTACTAAAAAGAAAAGCACCCCTAAAGAAAAAGATGCAAGGGAGGAAGTGAGTTTGAGCGGCTTTATGCCGCATCTGGTTCAGAACTTTTAAGACCTCGCGGAATAAATAGCGAAAACGAACGCCCCTTGCATCTTTTCTAGGGGTGCTAAAAGAGTTACGCGGCCAACACTGACCTGGCCCAGAAAGTGAAAAAAAATGCGAATCTTCTAAAGTCGCCACGCCCGTCAGGGCGATTGGCGACTCTGACTTTCCGCCACGCCATAGGCGAATGGCGGCGTTTCTCTTTCTCTTCTGCTAAAGGTTACCCAAGAGTTACCCAAATCTAGTTACCCAAAGGAAAAGCCCTTACGACTTTCGCCGTAAGGGCTTGATTTTACTGGTGCGCCCGAAGAGATTCGAACTCCTGACCTACAGGTTCGTAGCCTGTTGCTCTATCCAGCTGAGCTACGAGCGCGTTGACGAAAGGGAAGTTAACTCAAGTCACAGTGGCCGTCAACCTTTTT
>Ga0268360_1002083_pt1 | contig 17081 bp, 15 predicted proteins | sample BioMet11_FD_192465 | JGI IMG/M metagenome (GOLD analysis project Ga0268360, IMG submission 192465) | Sewage microbial communities from Oakland, California, United States - Biofuel 11 (Illumina Assembly) | ecosystem: Engineered > Wastewater > Sewage > Unclassified | place: USA: California... | reverse complement strand
ATGAACGTGACGGTCGAAGGGCCTTTTTTGAGGTTATAGAACGTGATATCGCTGGATGTGCCCTTTTTTCCGAGGGCATCTGCATAGCCGTTCGGGGCGAGAACGGCGACGGTGATATTGGACATGACAGATGATCATTAGCTGTAAATGGTAATAGGCATTTAGGGATACTCCTGTCAGGATGAATGAACGGCGGCAGGCTCCCGATAACGCAATACATAACTATTCATCGAAAGAATGTTTGGGAATACATGAAACAATATCTCAAATACATAAGCCTGGTGGGAATTGTTCTTTTTTTGATAATTCTTACCAGAATAAATCTTGGCGATCTTTATACCGTTTTTACAACCATGAACCTCTATTTCCTGGGGCTGGCCCTGCTGGTTAATTTTATCGCAGTCTTTATGAAAGCGGAAAAATGGAGGATAATCGTAAATTCCATAAAAGGTGAATTTTCCCTGTTGGCCAGTGTCAAGGCGTTTCTTGTGGGGTTCTCATTTTCAACGATTACCCCGGCAAAACTGGGAGATTTTATCAAGGTATTCTATATCAAGGATGACAAATGCGGATGGGGGTGCTCTCTTGCAACGGTGGTAATCGACAGGCTGATCGATATTATCCTGTTGTGCTCGATTGCCATAATCGGGATATACGGGTTTGCCCTCTTTTACCATATTGAGGTATTATCATGGGGGTTTACCCTCCTCATCGTCGCGGGACTCGCAGTCGCGATATATATTGTACTCAACAAACCGCTCCTTTCAAAAATCCTCAGGCCCTTCTTTAACCACTTCATACCAAAAAACCTCAAACCGCAGATTTCCGAATATTTCCACGAATTTTACGAGGGCCTGTTCCGCTTCTATCATGATCACCGGAGATTCCTGCTGAGCGTGGGGGTGGGCATCCTCTCTCTGGCTCCACCAATCATCTATGGCTACCTTTTAGCACGTTCGGTCGGGATCACGACAGATATTTTCTTTTTCATCCTCGTTATCCCGGTCATCTGCCTTCTCGATCTCCTGCCCATCAGCATCTCGGGAATCGGTACCCGTGATGTTGCGCTGATATTTCTCTTCGGATTGCGAGGGATCTCCGCCGAACAATCAGTTGCCTTCTCCCTAGTCTACCTGTTTATGAGCTACTGGCTGGTTGCCCTGATCGGTGCGATAGTATACCTTCGTTACCCGGTTACCATTCCCGAAGAGTATATCAGCTGATGGCAGGGGGGCGTGGCTTTCGTGCCACCACCCCGACCGTGTATGCATAGTACTGTTTTGCCGGGAGGACCTTTTCGAACCGGCCGATCTTTTTCCTCCATGATTCCGGCAGGAGTTCGCGATCGTTTGTGGCCAGAGGCGGCAGTGCCTGCAGACCGAACCGTTTCTCCACCACAAGTCCCGCCCGCTCCACGGTTTTTTCCAGGCGCGACAGCGAATAATCTTCCTCGTACCCGAATTCAAAATTATTCATAAGGACGGCAACAGCCTTTCCCGCCATGTACCAGAGACAGAGCGTGTTCGGGACGATAATGACAACTTTGCCGTCAGGTTTTACCACCCTTGCCATCTCGCTGACAGCGGCAACGTTCGTGGGATCCTTAAAATGCTCAATTACTCCCGAATTATATACAAGGTCGAAAGAGTTGTCATCGAACGGGATCGAAAAAATACTGCCAAGGACGGCATTTGAACAGTTTTTCCGGGCAAGTCTGAGTGCTCCTTCGGAAATATCAAGGCCGCAGGTTTCGCAATCGTCAAAAAAGAGGGCCAGTGTCTGCCCGGTGCCGCACCCTGCTTCAAGAATCCTCGAGCCCCCCGGCAGATCCTGGTTTATTTTATTGGCAAACTCGAGATATTTCAGGCTGTAATCGCTGACAATCAGTTTTTTTGCCCAGACCTTTTCCCATACCTCTTCCGACATTCCGCGACCGCCTCTGCAATACACATTTTACGGGATGCTATATCCGCTTTATGAATGCGGGATTTAGGGGGTTTATTTATGGAACCGGTTTCAAACAGATAGTGAGTATCTGATGATATCGGTTATCATTCCCCTGTTCAACGAGAGGGATAACGTAATCCATTACGACAGGGATCTGTTCCCCATAATCGAGGATATTGTAAAAAAATTCCATGAAATGGTAGAGTTTATTTTCGTGGATGACGGCAGCAGGGACGACACGGTAGAAAAGATCCAGGAGATTGCCCGGGCCCGCCCCAATGTCCGGCTGGCGCAGCATGAAACCAACAAGGGGATGGGAAATGCGATAAAAACCGGCCTTTCCCTCTGCCAAGGGACCCTTGTTATTACCATGGACGCGGATCTCACGTTCAGGCCGGTCGACGTTGAAAAACTGCTGGCTAAATATAACGAACAGCCTGCAGACTGTATTTCAGGATCCCCGTATCTCGAGCAGGGACTCATGGAAGAGGTCACCCCCTTCAGGCTTCTAATGAGTAAGTCCGTCAACTTTTTGTACCGGCTTCTTCTGGGAAGTAAAATTACCTGCGTGAGCCCCATATTCCGTCTCTATAAACGAGATGTACTCAGAGAACTCAATATCACGAGCAATAATTTTGAGATCAATGCGGAGATTCTTTCCAAGCTCCTGATAAACAAAAAGACCGTCATCGAAGTCCCGGTCCCGCTTCTCAAGAGAAAATACGGCGTATCCAAAATTAACGTAAGAAAAGAGGTTACGAACTATATCCTCCTGATGTGCAAAATAATCAAAACAAAATATTTTAAACAAGAGTGGAAATAAACCGGGATTCTGGTTTTTTTACTATCCTTAACTTAAATATGGTTTACAGGCAATTTACCTATAATGATTGCAATAATCCTTGGAACTCGCCCTGAAATCATAAAAATGTCACCGCTCATCAGAGTCTGTGAAAAGGAGAATATCGATTATTTCATTCTGCACACCGGCCAGCATTACTCGTACGATATGGATAAGGTTTTTTTTGAGGATCTCCAGCTGCCAGAACCCCGGTATAACCTCGATGTCGGCTCGAAAAGCCATGCAGAACAGACCGGCGCGATAATGACGGGTATTGAAAAAATACTCAGCATCGAAAAGCCCGATGTCGTCCTTGTCCAGGGAGATACCAACACGGTCCTTGCAGGGGCGCTTGCTGCATCGAAGTCCTTTGCGAAGGATTCCTCCCGGCCCATCGACATCGGACATGTCGAAGCGGGCCTCCGCAGTTTTGACCGCTCGATGCCCGAAGAGGTGAACCGGATCGTCACCGACCATCTTTCGCGCTACCTTTTTGCCCCGACGGAAAAATCCCGGCAAAACCTTCTGGCTGAAGGTATTGCAAAGGACACCATCTTTGTCACCGGCAATACCATTGTCGATGCCGTTGAAGAAAACCTGAAACTGGCAAAAATAAAAACAAATCCCTTAAACGGACTTAATCTGCTTCCTAAAGCGTATTTCCTTGTCACGTTGCATCGTCAGGAGAATGTGGATAACAGGGAACGGCTCAAAGGCATTCTGGAAAGTCTTTCCCAGATTCATGCCAGCTTCCGGATCCCCCTGATTTTTCCCGTTCATCCCAGAACGGAAAAGATGATCGCCTCCTTTGGGTTCAATCTGGACGGCATCCGTATGGTCAAACCCCTTGGCTTTCTGGACTTTTTACATCTTGAAAGCCAGGCACGGCTTATCCTTACGGATTCCGGAGGAGTCCAGGAAGAGGCCTGCATTCTCAAAGTTCCCTGCGTTACCATACGCGACTCTACTGAGAGACCGGAGACCGTTGATGTGGGTGCAAATATAATTGCAGGCTTCAGGCCTGCGGCAATAATCGGGGCAGTCGGAAAAATGATGGCAGCATCTCCAACTTGGACCAATCCGTTCGGTGACTGCAATGCCGGTGAAAAGATTATCCGGACGATCTGCTCATATAAGTAAAAATTATTTTTCTAGTATCTGCCAAATTACTTGAATACGGCTCTTTTTAACCACTGACGAACTGTTCCTGATGGTTTAAGGGTTACATACAGGAGAAGGAAGAGAATACAGTACTGCAGCGTGAAAAATACCAGGGTAACGTACCATCCTAATGACCCGGTCGGGTTTGTATACTGATTATTCGTGTAGAACCCACCAAACATCAGGGGAAATTCAATAAAGGCAAATATCTGGAACAGATAAAACAGGATAATCTTATAGATATCGTCAGCTACGAGAATGCACAGGAGTGGTGTAAACCAGACGATATACTGAGGGCTGTGAAATTTTGTGAAATAAATTACCACAATTAGCGCACATAAGAGGCATTTTATCAGGAGTTCCTGGGGGTTTTCCGTTGATTTATAGGATTTATAGATCAAATAGAGGAGTACCGCAGCCATGAGCAAATACATACATAGAGAAATTTCCTCTGCAGTAACACCGATATTCCAGACTCCGTTCAGCCAAGAATAGAGCGTGTAGGTAACGGTATTAACATAGACTCCAACGCTTGCCCCAGTGGCAAACAAATATGACTTAAGTGCATCGGGTCGTATGACAAGAAGAGGGAGGATGAATATGACCGCAAGAGGAATTACCACTTTGCAGACATCAATGATTTCTTGTTTTAGAGACGTTTTCTTGGCGTTGTAAAGAATAATAAACGGGAATGCAATTGCCGGGAAAATCTTGGCAAAAAATCCGAGAGCTGTAGCGATATAGCCTCTCATATTTTTTTCATAAAGGGTAAAGAGGATAGCAATCATTAAGAAACAGGTCGGAAATGCATCGTATTTTGTGATGACAAAATATGCTGTTGAAAATGCCGTTGCATAGATCACCCCGGCAATGAACGCCGTACGTTCATTACGAAGTTTTAAAACTATTAAATAAACGCATAAAAGGGTAACAATATCACAAAGAATCATCAAAATTTGGAATGTATATATAAATCCCCATGCATTTTGTAGAAGAAGTGCAGGAATCAAAGATAGTATAATTGGAACAAACAGTAGGACCGGATATTCAAAATTATAATTCAGATAAGGTAGTTGACCCTGCGTAAGGTAAACTCCGTGCTGGAGATAATACCCCAAATCATAATAATCAATAAACGAGTGAAAAACTAGGGGAGTAACAAAAAACATCACGGCTTTTGTCAGAAGGGAACATAATATCAGTAAAAAAAGATGATATTTTATTAGTCCCATATCTGCTTTTTCAAACGTTATACCAAGAAAAGTCCAAGTTTTGCTTGTTTTTTTCTCGTTTTTTTCTAAGCCTTCCCCAACCGCCCTGCTTTTTTTACCCATAATTTTTCACCGAACAATATCCATTTACCTATATCCATAATAAATTCGTTCTACAAATAATTGAAGTATATTTCACTTAATAACAATACCAAAAGCATCTATCTTCGTTGCCAAGTCACCCGCCGGTTCACCAGGAAATTCCACATAAATGCCACCAGAATCCCGAGGATATTTGCGATCCGGTAATCGATTCCAACCCACGTGGCAAGCACATTCAGGATGACAAAATTGATGACTGCGCCACCGACAGAGACGAACTGGAACGAGGCAAACCGCTGCCACCTGCGCCCGAGTGCATGCCCTCCTTGATCTGCACCAAACGTCCAGAGATCGTTTAAGATGAAATTGCTCACGATCGAAAGTTCGATGGCAATGAGACTTGCGATCCAGATTTCAAAACCGGCAAATTCCTTAAGATAAATGAGCAGCCCCTCATTTACTACAATCCCGGAAAGCCCCACCATTCCGAATTTGAAAAGCTTTTTCCATTCCTGCCAGACTATGCTGTCACGGTGGTTCCAGGAATACCGGGCATTGTCGATCACCTGCCCCGCATAATCGATGATGGTCTCAGGGCCCAGTTTGCTTGAACCTACTGCCCGGTCCACGAACTCGAACGGGATCTCCTTTGCCGTCTTCCAGTGGCCTTTCCCGAGTACTTCTAAGAGGATCTTATATCCCCGTGGCCTGAGCGGTGCATCTTCGACCACGCTCTTTTTTACGGCAAAAAAGCCGCTGACCGGATCATGGATCTCCGGGAACAGCAGCCTGCCAAGGAAGGTGGCTCCGAGCGAGATTACCCGGCGCTTGAGCGGCCATTTCTGGATCCCGCCACCCTCCATGTACCGGCTGCCGATGACGATATCGCTGCCTGACCGGATCTCCGCAAGCATCTTTGGGATATGACCCGGCGGATGGGAGAGATCCGCATCCATCACCAGAAAGACATCGGAATCCGCCTTTTGGAAGCCCTCTACGACAGATTGGGACAACCCGTGATCCTCGTTCCTGACAATAAGGCTAAGATTCGGTTTGGTCTGCTGCAGTTCCCGGACTATCGCAATCGTCCGGTCTGGGGAATTGTCATCGACAACAAGGATCTCACCGCTGATGGAGTTTTGCGATAAGACCGCGTCCACTTCACGGATGATCGCAGCGATGTTCGCCTCTTCCTTAAAAGTGGGAATGATGACAGTCAGATCATACATGGCAGCACACGAAAATTATTGAGAGGTAAAGAGGAAGATCCCGGTGTCCTGCCCGGCATATTTCGTGTTGTTATTCAACCAGAGAACGGCATCACCTGCAGGATTTGCCGCACTGATATCCTGTGTCACGACAAAGAAGACCGTACTGTTACCCTTTTCCTGGTACACTTTTGCCAGATCCTCACCGGTTGTTGCGCCGTATTCACGGGTATTATCCATACCTGCCGAATAGTAGTAATCGAGCGGCGAGGCCATATACGCCGGAACTGTCACAATAATATCCCCGGTACTTGTCCGATCCGACAATTCCTGGGAAAAACCGCGCCAATCGTTCTTGGAATACCCTGTATAATACCCGCTTGCTGCGAGGGCTGCAATGCCAAGGATACAGAGCAGCGCGACAAACCCGTACACGATCGTCCTGCTCCCCCACAGAGAATAGAGGGTGCGGTACGAGACCGCAATCCCGATAAAAAAGACCAGGCTCAAGAATATCAGGTAACGTGGCAGCATTGGCATCTTAAACGAGAGAATGAAACTGATGACAAAAGTAAGGACCGTGATTACGAGGAGGAATATACCCTTGTTTCTCTCGATTAAAAACGCCTGGACGATCCCTATGGCAAAGAGCACGACAAAAAGGATCATGACCAGCTCGTTGAACCCGGAGATCTGGCTGAACGTCTGGGGGATTATTTCCAGCCCCTGAATCCCGTAGGTCGGCGCCGATGCGGTCCGGGTGATGAAGAGCTGGACGGTGACAAGGATCAGGGGAAGACTGAGGACAATAAGCACGCCGATCCCCAGAAGCAGCATCTTAAGATTTTGAAGTTCGGTGCGGATCTTCGGGGCCCAAACGATGAGCGCATACAATACCAGCGCGGCGATCATTACGAACGCATAGAAATGGGTCCAGAACGCCAGGGCCGAAAAGACACCGAACAAGATCCATTGGATCCGATCTCCTGACTTCATCGCTTTAAGGAAGAAGAGCGTCGCAATGGCAACAAAAAAGAGCATGACCGAATATGCCCGCGCTTCCTGGGAGTAGTAGATCAAAAATGGTGAGACCGCACAGGCCGCGGCAGCGATAAGGCCGGTGTTCCGGTCGAGGAATTCCTTTCCGACAAGGTAAAAGACCGGTATGGAGAGAACGCCCATGAGAGCCGGGACAAAACGCAGGATTGCTTCGCTGTTCCCAAAGACAAGCATGACATGTTCCATCCAGTAAAAGAGCGGCGGATTGAATTCTCCCCCTGCCGTTATTCCCCAGATACCGGCAAACGAGTTTACCGCGATATTATATGTGGTAGCTTCATCCAGCCAGAGGGAATTGTACCCGAGATTATAGAACCGGAGGAAAAGGCCGGCGATGGTAAGAACGATCAGGGCCTGGACATACCTGCTCTTTACTACAAGCGAGCGAATATTTTCAAACGTAATATCCCGAAAAGTCGTAATCGGGGAGACATAACCGCCATCGAGATCGCACTCTGCGGCGATATCCGTCCCCCGTTTGTCTCCTGCCTTTTTCTTTGCCATCGCACTCACTATCTATTTGTCAATATTCAGATATAACTACCCGTAACCGGAAATGCGTCAGAACGACGTTATGCAGCAGGGGCCGTTTCCTTTTTTGGCAGGAGTGTTTTCGGCACCCCAAGAGCGGCAAGCAATCCATCCTTATCCGTCACAACGGTCGCACCTTCTTCAAGCATGAGGTTCACCCGCTCGTGGCTCCCGGCCATCCGGAAATCGGTCCGGAGAGCGATCACTTTTTTCTTAAGCGCAGCAGCATATCCCATCTCCCACGCTGTTCCGGAGTCTGCGTCCGCCCCGTCAATGATAGCGACCACGATGTCCGCATCGCGGATTGCTCTTTTGTTCCGGGTAAAAATCCTCCGCTGTTCCTCCCGGCTCCTCACCGCGTGGTTGTCACCGCTGTCCTGCGGGAGGAAGACCTCGAAGCAATGAGCCTTGAGCAGTTCAGTAATTGCGGCATTGTACGACCGCTCGGCTTCCGAGAAGAGCGGGGCTGCAAGGTAGATCCGGTACTGCGAGAATTCTGTAACATCAAGTGCCGGGATCTCCGGGAATTTGGCATAGAATACCCCTCGGCCCTCTCTTTTGGGCGGCCTCCCGTTCTCGGCCCCGTAATACGTGCTCGTGACCCCGCAGGTCGGCGAGGAATTGACGCCGAGGATACAGAGCGGCTGCCCCCGCTCCTTTACGATATCGTTTACCTTCCCGGCAAGTTCGTCGAGGAGCGTGGCAAATTCCGGGGTGTTTAAGCGTTCGAGGAAAGTCCCGGGCTCCCGATCCGGGCCGAGATACTGGGTCTCGGGGCAGGGAAGGGGCACGACTTCGATCCCGAACTTCTTGCACCGCCCGATGGATTTTGCAAAGAGGGCTATATCGGACGGGTGGGTGATCCCCTTTGCCCGGAGCGCCGGGGAGAGGATGCAGGGAGAACAGAGCACGTACATTATACAATCTTGGCACGCACAGAATTATCAATGATTCCGCTTCTTGCCTACCGGGATAACAGCTGCGATCCCCGGAAGTGCACGGTAAAGAAACTGGAGCGGGCGGGACATCTGCGGATCGTAAAAACGATCTCGCAGATCCCAAGAAACACCCTCCTTCTCGACCCGACCGCGGAAAAGGCCCTTTCCCCCGGGGACAGGAACGTGAAGTCGATCACCGCCCTCGACTGCTCGTGGGAGGTGCTCGATACCGGGGCGGTGAGCTCGTGGAGGATACGGCGGGCACTGCCTTTCCTCATGGCCGCTAATCCCGTCAACTTCGGAAAACCCTGCAAGCTGACATCCATCGAGGCAATCGCGGCAGCCCTCTATATCCTCGGAGAACAGGAGCGGGCGGCGCAGATCCTTGGCTGCGTCCACTGGGGCATCCGGTTCCTGGAAGTCAATAAAGAACCGCTGGAGCTCTACGCCACGGCAAAGGACAGCACCGAGGTCGTGAAGTTCCAGTCGCTGTTTTTGTAGGATTTGTGCATCGGTTATTTTCGGAGTCTCTTCCGGCAGGGCCCGGCCGCGTTTTAAAAAACCGGAGAGGGGGTCAGGGTGGCCTGTTGCGATGATCGGTCGACCCGACCAATGTCAAAGATCGGTCACCCCGACCTGTGATCGAGTACGGTCAGGGTGACCACCCCTTCTCGTCTGAAGTTCCAAGGGAAACACAGGTCGCGGTACTGGAAAAAGAGCGGTCACCCTGACCGATCTCTGAGATCGGTCGACCCGACCAGTTTTTTCTTGTGTGCAAAGTCGGGGGTAGAGGGTGACCGATTTTTTTAAAGGTCGGGGTGGGCTCTCATATGGGACCTGGGGAGTGGGGGTATTGGAAATTTTGGACGGATTCACTGTTATAACAAAACTGTTAAAGCAATAATTTATGTATTTTTTTTAGATCTTTTCAATTTTAAATATCGAATGCCTCCTAATATCCCAAAAATAATCATTAATCCAATTACTGGAAATAAGACGAATGCAAATGGAAACTCTGGGAGAACAAATAACACTCCAAGTAAAAAGGCCACAAAAAAGTTTGCTAGAGTAAATGCAAGAATTCCGTTGGGCTTATCCCGTTCCTGTTTATAAAATGAAATTAAAACTCCGAGAATACACAACGTTTCAATAACAAATATTTCAATCGCTGTGAATGCCATAGCGGCAGGTGCATATTTTGAAAATCCTTCAAGAAATAACACAATCAGCATCAGTACAATACCAATAAAAGGTACGATAAGTAGGATTATCGAATACTCTCGAAAGAATGCATCTTCCGATTTAAAATTTAATAAATCGTTTTTTAACTGGGGCCACAAAAATTGTATTTGACGATATAAATCCAAGCAAATGACTAAAAATATTATTGAAGTCACCCATAAACACAACGTCGAAAAAATTGTTGAATTCTTAATGAAATCTGATGCATCAGGATTAACTTGTTCAAGTAATTGAGCACTACTAAAAATAAATGCTAAAACCAAAAAAATACCCATAATCGTAAAAAGGGTTTCATTTTTTCGTAAAAACGCGACAAGTGAGTAATCACAGGGATATTCAGTTTGATGGAGATAGCATCCACAAAAATAACAGTGTTGTGCATCAATGGAATTTTCCCGATCACATCGTGGACATGTTTTCATTGATTATCCCAGTGTGTTGTTGTATAAACAATAATGGATATAATGATTCATAATACGCTCTTGGTGGCTTATCCTAGCTTCCGCCCCTCAGTAAAAAGCCCTAACCCCACCCCATCATATCCCGGATCAGCGCCATAATCGCCACCCGCTGCTGCCCGCCCGGTGGATCGTCTTCGTGTACAGGTAATACGAAGGCATCGCATGTGCGCCCCGTCCCCCTCGGGGGACTGGCGGCGCAAGAGGGGGGGTTGCATATCTCGTTTATGGGATTTCCACAGAGCAAAAATGAACTCTCATCTCTTTAAAAAACCGGGCCGTTCGGTTCCCTTCACAAAAAACAGGCAACCTTTATTTCATCCCGTTCCTACAGATTCGGTATATGATCAAGGTTGCCATCAACGGGTACGGAACCATCGGCAAGCGCGTAGCCGATGCGGTTGCAGCCCAGAAGGACATGAAAGTGATCGGCGTCTCAAAGACACGCCCGAGCGCCGAAGCCTTTGTCGCAAAGCAGCGGGGATACCCGCTCTATATCGCGGACCTTTCAAAGAAAGCGGCGTTTGAGAAGGCAGGTCTTCCCGTGGCCGGGTCGGTCGAGGACATGTGCAAAGCCGCCGACGTGATCGTGGATGCAACGCCGGGAAACGTGGGCGCGACCAACAAGCCGCTCTACGAGAAACTCGGGAAAAAGGCGCTCTGGCAGGGCGGCGAGGCCCACGAGCTCGCCGGGTTCTCGTTCAACTCCTCCTGCAACTTTGCCGATGCCATCGGCCGTCAGTTCGTCCGGGTCGTCTCCTGCAACACCACCGGCCTGTGCCGGATCATTAACGAGGTCGATAAGGCATTCGGCGTCGAGCACGTCCACGCGATCATGGTCCGGCGCGGCTCGGATCCCGGCGAGATCAAAAAAGGGCCCATCGATGCCGTGGTCCTTGACCCGGTAACGGTCCCGAGCCACCACGGTCCCGATGTCCAGACCGTGCTCCCCCACATATCGATCACGACGATGGCGATGATCGTCCCGACCACGATGATGCACATGCACGCGATCCGGATCACCACGAAAAAAGAGGTGAACCGCGAGAAGGTTATCGGGCTTATCATGAACCACCCGCGGATGGGCCTCGTGAAAAAGGCGGCCGGTATCAAGAGCACCGCGGAACTCAAGGAGTTTGCCATGGACCTCGGCAGGCAGCGAGCCGATCTCTACGAGAACTGCATCTTCGAAGACTCGATCTACGCGAACAAGAACGAGCTCTGCTTCTTCCAGGCCATCCACCAGGAGGCGGATGTCGTGGTCGAAAACGTGGATGCGATCCGCGCGATGACCGGCCTTTGCAAAGATGCGGCAACCTCAATCAAGCTCACCAACGAAGCGCTCCACTTCACCCCTATCCAGAACAACCATTAATTCCCTCAATATCCCATTCTTTTTAATGGACGCATTTGAACGGGTTACCCGGAACACCGTTGAGGTCGTCACCGAAGACGAGCTCCGCGCTCTTTTGGCAAAACCCACCAAGAAGGTATACGCAGGCTACGAGCCGAGCGGCGAGATCCACCTCGGCCACCTCGTTACCGTCAATAAACTCGTCGACCTCCAGGCAGCCGGCTTCGAGGTCACGGTTCTTCTCGCCGACCTCCACGCCTTTTTAAACCGGAAAGGAACGCTCGAAAAAGTCGGGGAACTTGCCGATTATAACCGCCGCTGTTTCGAGGGCCTGGGCCTGAAAAACGTGCGGTACGTCCTCGGCTCAGACCTCCAGCTCAACCGGGATTACGAGCTCCTGGTCCACCAGCTCTCCCAGCAGATCACCCTTGCCCGGGCGACACGGAGCATGGACGAAGTCGGGCGGCAGATGGACCACCCGACCGTCTCCCAGATGGTGTACCCGATCATGCAGATGGCCGACATCGCCATGCTCGGCGTCGATGCCGCGGTCGGCGGGATCGACCAGAGAAAGATCCACATGCTGGCACGCGAGCACCTCCCGAACTTCAACTATCCCTCCCCGGTCTGTATCCACACGCCGATCTTAAACGGCCTTGACGGGAAGAAGATGTCCTCATCGCAGGGCAACTACATCTCGGTTGCCGACAGCGAGGACGAAATCCGGAAAAAATGCCAGAAGGCATTCTGCCCGCCGGAGATCGCGGAGAACCCGGTCCTCCAGATCTTCCAGCACCACATCTTCCCCCGCCTGCCGGAGATCACGATCAAGAGGCCGGAGAAGTTCGGCGGCGACCGGACGTTTGCCTCGTATGACGAGCTCGAATCTGCGTACGCAAACAAGGAGATCCACCCGCTCGACCTCAAGAAGGCCTGCGGAGAAGGGCTGGTTACGATCCTTGCCCCGGTGCGCGACTATATCAGCTGAAATCGCGAGAATACCCAAGTACCAGAACCGTGCGGAAAATCCCCTGTGAAGATCGAGAAAGAAGAGGAAACCTTCGATAAGCGGCTCGCCGAGATGGGGATCCGGATCAAAGATGCGGATGCCGTCAAGGTGAGCGAGAACGTCTTTGACGAGGTCACCCTCCTTGCCCTGTACAAGCTCGTCCACAAGAAATGGCTCTCTGCCATCGGCGGTTCTATCAGCACCGGGAAAGAAGCAAATATTTTCCTCGGTGAGCGGGGAGATGCGGCCGTCGCCATCAAGATATACCGGATCCAGTCGGCGAATTTTACCACAATGAGCTCGTATATTCTCGGAGACCGCCGTTTTTCAAACGTTAAGAAATCACGAAAGGAGCTCATCTTTGCCTGGACAAAAAAGGAGTTTGCAAACCTTGCCCGGGCAAAAGAGGCAGGACTGCCCGTGCCGGAACCGCTCGTCTTTGACCGGAACATCCTCATCATGGCGTTCCTTGGCGAGAACGAGCGTCCCTACCCCCAGCTGAGGAATGTGGAACTCGAAGACCCGGCGCAGGTGTATGCCGCGGTCGTCTCCATGATCGATACGCTGTACAAAAAAGCCGAACTCGTGCATGGTGACTTAAGCGAGTTCAATATATTGTACCATGACCAACCATATCTCATCGATATGGGGCAATCGGTTACCCGCGACCACCCGCGTGCCCTCCAGTTCCTGATGCGGGATATCCGCAACGTGAACCGGTTTTTCAAGAAAAAGGGCTGCGACGTGGAGTCCGAATATGCAATCTTCGGCCGCGTGACCGGCCTCGAAGTAAAGCAGCCATGACACACGGATCTATCACCCCCGGACAAATGAAAGCCTCACCAGTACAAAACTCAGGAACGCCGGAAGAACAGGAGAGAGAAGCATGATACAGGAATTAAAGATCGCAACAAGCAGGGTAGGCGTCCTGATCGGGAAGGGCGGATCCACCAAAAAGGAGCTCGAAACAAAGACCCACACAACGATCTCCATCGACAGCAAGGAAGGCCTTGTCAAGGTCGAGGCGGCTGAAGAGAACGCGATCCCGCTCCTGCGGGCCGTGGAGATAATAAACGCCCTCAATGCCGGGTTCTCCCCCCAGAGGGCCTTCGAGATGATCGAGGACGAGGATCTCCTCCTCGATATCATCGATCTCTCGCATGCAGCCGACAACCCCCGGCAGCTGGACCGGCTCCGGGGCCGGATCATTGGAAAGGACGGCCGGGCCCGCGAGCAGATCGAGAACATGACCGATGTGGATATCTCGGTCTTCGGCCACACCGTGGGCCTGATTGGTTATCCCGAGCAGATGAAGATTGCCCGGGCGGCAATCGATATGCTCATCGAAGGCGTCCCCCACGAGAATGTGTTTGCATTCCTTGACAAGAAGAAGAAAGAAGCCAAGCAGGACATGATCAGTTACTATTACTGATCTGTTTTGCCATCCGCACCTCTCCTTTTTTATGCAGTCCGCTTTATAACGTTACCTGGCCGCAGCGGACAGACGATAAAGGGCAAACCTCAATGCACCCGGCAACAAACGATAAACCGGCAGTCCCCATGACAAGTCCCCCAAAGTCCGCTCCCATGCAGGTACAGGACCTTGCGATACCCGACACCCTCAGGCAGCAGTACCTGGGGCTCGGGATCCGCGAGCTCTACCCGCCGCAGGCTGCCTGTGTGGAAAAAGGTCTCCTGGACGGGAAAAACCTCCTTGTCGCAATACCGACCGCAAGCGGGAAGACGCTTCTAGCAGAGATGGCGATGCACCGGCACATCGCCGCCGGGGGAAAGTGTCTCTATATTGTCCCATTAAAGGCGCTCGCCTCGGAAAAATACGAGGAGTTCGGGAACAAGGGAGTAAAGGTCGGCATCTCGACCGGTGACCTCGACCGCCGCGACGATGCCCTTGGGAAAAACGACATCATCGTTGCAACGAGCGAGAAGGTGGACTCGCTCCTGCGGAACAGCGCCCGCTGGCTCCCGGAGATCACGCTCGTTGTCGTGGACGAGATTCACCTGATCGACTCCCTGGACCGGGGCCCGACGCTCGAGATGGTCATCGCTAAAATGCGATCCCGGAATCCCGGCATGCAGCTCATCGGCCTCTCGGCAACGATCGGAAACCCGAAGGTACTTGCCGGATGGCTGGACGCAGAGCTCGTGACGAGCACGTGGCGGCCGGTGGACCTCCGGCAGGGTGTCTTCTACGATAACCGGATCCAGTTCGAAGAGGGAACACGACCGATAAAACAGGTCTCGAAAAACTACGATGACCTCAACCTCTGCCTCGATACCATAGCCGAGGGCGGGCAGTGCCTGGTCTTTGTCTCATCGCGCCGGAACGCAGAGGCCTTTGCAAAACGGGCGGCCTCGGCGATAAAAAGCGAGGACCCGGCGCTTGCCGCATACGCCGGGCGGCTGCTCGAAGGCACCCCGACCGAGATGGCAAAGACGCTTTCCGCCTGCGTTGCAAAGGGGGCGGCCTTCCACCACGCGGGCCTGAGCCGGAACGAGCGCTCCATCGTGGAAGAGGCGTTCCGGAAAAACCTGCTCAAGTGCATCTCCTCGACCCCAACGCTCGCCGCCGGTCTCAACCTGCCCGCCCGGCGGGTGATCGTCCGGGACTACCTCCGGTTCTCCGCAGGTGAGGGCATGCAGCCGATACCGGTGAGCGAGTACCGCCAGATGGCCGGAAGGGCCGGCCGGCCCCGGCTCGATCCGTACGGCGAGGCGGTGCTGATCGCAAAAGAGGCCGAACAGGTACCGGAGCTCTTCGAGGTCTACATCGAGGCCGAAGCCGACGATGTCCATTCGCGGATCGCAGAACCGACCGCGCTCTACACCCATGTCCTCTCGCTCGTGGCCTCGGGGTTTGCAAAGACCCGCGGGGAGCTCTCCGAGTTCATGAACCGCTCGTTCTACGTCCACGAGCACAAACAGGGCCGGCTCATCCACCGGGCGGTCGACGAGGCGCTCCAGTTCCTGATCACCGCCGAGATGGTTGTGGAGGTCGGCGAGCATATCGGGGCAACGGAACTGGGATCCCTTGTCTCCCGGATGTACATCGACCCGCGGAGCGCGTCCACGATCGTCTCCGCCCTGCGGGAACGCGAGGATTACACGGATCTCGGCCTCATCCAGCTCATCTGTACCACCCCGGACATGCCGACCCTGTACGCAAAGAACGCTGATCTCCCGGCGCTCTCCCGGATGCTCGAGGTCCGGGGAAAGGATCTCTGGCTCCCGCCGCCCCTGGACGATGACGAGGCAGAGGCTTATTACCGAGCGGTAAAGACTGCAATGCTCCTCCTTGACTGGACCGACGAGCTCGCGGAAGAGAAGATCTGCGAGCGTTACAGTGTCGGCCCCGGCGACGTGTACGGGATGGTGGAGAGCATCAACTGGCTGCTGCATGCAACGAGCCAGCTGGCCCGGATGTTTGTCCCGAAGTTCTCCGGGCCGATATCGGAATGCGAGATCTGCATGAAGAACGGGATCCGGCGCGAGCTTCTGCCGCTGGTCCGGCTCCGGGGCATCGGGCGGGTCCGTGCACGCCGGCTCTTCAACAACGGCCTGACCTCGCCGGACGAGATCCGGAAGCACCCGAAAGAAGATATCGTAAAGATCCTCGGCCAGGGGATCGCAGATCAGATATTTGACCAGATACTGCCAAGAAACCGGAGTACCGGCCCGGCCGCTGAGGAAAAAGAGCGGCCGGCAGGCGGACAGGCGACCCTGTTCCGGTTCGGGTGACATTTACGATGGAAACACAGGAATTTTCCGCAGGAATCCGGTATGCGACCGCGACGGTCTCCGACCGTAAGGCCTTCCTTGCAGCACTTCACGCGATCTCGGATCGGTACGGGACGCACATTGTCTGCTTCGATGCGGACAACCTTGCCGGGCGTCAGCATGCAGAAAAAGCCGTCCGGTTCGCACGCCGGGCCATAGCGGAAGGGACTGCCATCTCCCATTCGTTCGAGATGGAGGCCCTCCTCTATGCCGGCGGGACCCGGC
>Ga0268360_1002073_pt1 | contig 17132 bp, 15 predicted proteins | sample BioMet11_FD_192465 | JGI IMG/M metagenome (GOLD analysis project Ga0268360, IMG submission 192465) | Sewage microbial communities from Oakland, California, United States - Biofuel 11 (Illumina Assembly) | ecosystem: Engineered > Wastewater > Sewage > Unclassified | place: USA: California... | reverse complement strand
GGCCCTGGTGCCGCGTCGACCTCGGGCTCGAGGGCTCGAAGCTCGGGGAGCTCGCCGGCGAGAACGTGGCCCACTTCCTCCAGAGCCTGGCCACCGCGGCGCGGATGACCCTCCACGTCGACGTCCTAGCGGGGGAGAACGCCCACCACAAGGCGGAGGCGGCGTTCAAGGCCCTGGCCCTGGCCCTGCGGGAGGCGTGCGCCCCCCGCGATGAGGCGCCCGCCGCGGCGGAGGGCTCGGGAAGGGGGAGGACCGAGTCCACCAAGGGCTCGGTCCTCCTCGAGGCTCTGGGGGGATCGGAGTGGGAGGCCGCGGCCGCGCGCCTGGGCGGCCCCTCCGGGCGAGGGCCCCGAGGGGGGCAGGGAGGCGGGGAAGCATGAGCGACGCGGGAACCAGGGTGCGGGTCGCCTTCGCCGCGACAGGGGTGGCCAACCTAGCCTCGATAATGGCGGCCTTCCGCCGGGCGGGGGCAGACCCCTCCATGGCGGGGAGCCCCGAGGAGCTCGCCGGGGCTCCCTTCGCCGTGGTGCCGGGGGTGGGCTCGTTCGGGAGCGCCGTCTCGGCCCTCAGGGTTTCGGGCATGGACGCGGCCATACGGGACCGGATGGCCCGGCGGGCCCCCACGATGGGGGTCTGCGCCGGCATGCAGATCTTCTTCGAGTCGAGCGCCGAGTCGCCGGGGGTCCCCGGCCTCGGCGCGGTGGCCGGGGCCTTCGGCCGCTTCCCTCCGAGCCTCCCGGTGCCCCAGCTCGGATGGAATCGCATAACGCCTCCGGCGGGCGGCCCGGAGGGCGAGTCCGCGGGCCCGCTCGTCCGAGAGGGCTGGGCCTACTTCGCGAACTCCTACAGGCTGAGCTCGGCGCCTCGAGGCTTCGAGGTCTCCTGGGCGAGCTACGGCGAGCCCTTCGTCGCCGCGGCGGAGCGGCCGGGCCTCCTCCTCTGCCAGTTCCACCCCGAGCTCTCGGGGCCCTGGGGCCTCGCCCTCCTCAAGCGCTGGCTCGGGACCGGCGGCGCGGCCGCTGAGACGCGCCGCGGGGCAGCCGCGGCGCGGGACGGGGACGCAGGGGAGCTGGCGGCCGAGGCCGTCGGCGAAAGGAGGCCCGCATGAGGTCGTCGGTAGGAGCCCTGAGAGTCATCCCCTGCCTCGACGTGGACGGGGGCAGGGTCGTGAAGGGGACGCGCTTCGTCGACCTCGTCGACTCGGGCGACCCGGTCGAGCTGTCCATCCGCTACGAGGCGGAGGGCGCCGACGAGATCACCTTCCTCGACATCTCCGCGACCATCGAGAGCCGGAGGACCGCCCTCGCGTCGATCCGCCGGGTGCGGGAGGCTATCGGCATCCCCCTCGCGGTGGGCGGAGGCGTGCGGTCCGTGGAGGACGCCGCCCGGCTCCTCGAAGCCGGGGCGGACCGGGTGGCGGTGAACAGCGCAGCGGCGGCCGACCCCGGGCTCATCGACGAGCTGGCCTCGCGCTTCGGCGTGCAGTGCGTCGTCCTCGCCATAGACGCGAGGCGCCCGGAGGCCCCGGCCCCCGGAGCCGCGCCTCGAGGGGAGCCCCGCTGGGAGGTCGTGGTGGAGGCGGGCCGCAGGGCCACCGCCCTGGACGCCCTGGCCTGGGCGAAGGAGGGCGCCGCCAGAGGCGCCGGGGAGATACTCCTCACGTCCATCGACCGGGACGGCACCGGCGAGGGCTACGACATCGAGCTCCTCAGCGCCGTGGCCGCGGCGGCGCCGGTGCCCGTGGTGGCCTCCGGCGGGGCGCGGAGGCTGGAGCACTTCGTCGCCGGGGCGGCGGCCGGGGCGAGGGCCCTCCTCGCCGCCGGGGCCTTCCACCGGGGAGAGCTCTCGATCGGCGACGTGAAGAGGAGCCTCGCCGCGGCGGGGATGGAGGTGCGGATTTGATAGTCCCGAGCGTAGACATCATGGGCGGCAGGGCCGTCCAGCTCCGCGGGGGGAAGCCCCGGGGCGGGAAGTACCCCGTCCTCGACGTGGGGGACCCGGAGGAAGTGGCGGAGCGCTACTCCCGCATAGGCGAGATCGCCGTCGTCGACCTCGACGCGGCCCTCGGGACCGGAGACAACTCCGGCATAGTGCTGAGGCTCCTGGCCCGCCACGCCTGCCGGGTCGGCGGGGGGCTGAGGACTAAGGAGGCCGTCCTCCGCTACCTCGACGCCGGGGCGAGGTCGGTCGTGGTCGGCACCAAGGCCGAGCCCGAGTTCCTCGCCGAGCTGCCCCGGGAGCGCATGATCGCCGCCCTCGACGAGAAGGGGGGCCAAGTGGTGGTAGAGGGATGGACGAAGGGCACGGGCCGGGGGATCGAGGAGCGCATGGAGGTCCTCGCCCCCTACGTTTCGGGCTTCCTCGTCACCTCGGTGGACGGGGAGGGAGGCCTCGGCGGCCTGGACCTCGGGAGGGCCCGTGCCCTCGTCGCGGCGGCGAGAGGCGTTCGCATAACCTTCGCCGGGGGCGCCAGGTCGGCCTCCGAGATCGGAGAGCTCGACGGGATGGGCGCCGACGTCCAGGCGGGCACGGCCGTGGCCCTGGGCGAGCTCTCGGTGGCCGCCGCCTTCGCCGCCTGCCTCAAGTCCGACCGGCCCGACGGCCTGTGGCCCACCGTGGTCTGCGACGAAGGGGGGCGCGCCCTGGGCCTCGTCTGGTCGGACCTCGAGAGCCTCGAGGAAGCCTTCCGCTCGGGCCGGGGAGTCTACCACTCCCGGAGCCGGGGCCTGTGGAGGAAGGGCGAGACCTCGGGGGACATCCAGGAGCTCGTCAGGGTCGACGCGGACTGCGACCGGGACTCGATACGCTTCACCGTGAGGCAGGAAGGCCGTGGCTTCTGCCACCTGGGCCGCAGGAATTGCTTCGACGACGGCTCGGGGATCGAGAAGCTCGAGCGCACCTTGAAGGGACGCATGGCCAGCGCGCCCGCGGGGTCCTACACCCGCAAGCTCCTCGACGACCCCGCCTTCCTCGCCGCCAAGATCCGCGAGGAGGCCGACGAGCTCATCGCGGCGCGGGGCGCCGAGGAGGCGAGCGCCGAAGCGGCGGACCTGATCTACTTCGCCCTCACGAAGGCTGTGGCCGAGGGCGCGACCCTCGCCTCCGTCGAGGCGATCCTCGACCGAAGGTCCCTCAAGGTGAATAGGAGGCCGGGGCTCGCGAAGAGCGCCTACGTGGCCATTGGCGAGGGGGGAAAACGATGAGCGGAAAGCTGCTGAGGCGCATCCAGGTCGAGGGCATCTCGGACTCGAGGGCCCGTGGCCGGGACCTCGAGTCCGAGGAGGGCGCGGCCAGGATCATAGCCGACGTGGCCCTCCGGGGGGCGCGGGCCGTCAGGGAATGGTCCGAGAAGATGGGGGAGCTCGAGGCCGGGGAGAGCCTCGTGCTGGGCAGGGGGGATCTCGAAGCCGCCCTGGCGCGGCTCGACAGGAGGCAGCGGGGAGTCCTCGAGCGGGCGGTCGAGCGCGTGACCGCCTTCGCCGCGGCCCAGAGGGCCGCGCTCGTGGACCTCGACGTGGCGGTCCCCGGAGGCAGGGCGGGCCACACCTTCGTGCCGGTCTCCCGGGCGGGGTGCTACGTGCCCGGCGGCCGCTTCCCCCTGCCCTCCAGCGCCGTGATGACGGTGTGCGCCGCGAGGGCCGCGGGGGTCCAGACCGTCTGGTGCGCCGGCCCCAAGCCGGCCCTTCCGACCCTCGCCGCGGCAGCCCTCGCCGGGGCCGACGGGTTCCTCGCCGCGGGGGGCGCCCAGGGCATCGCCGCCCTGGCCTACGGAGCCGGGGTCCCGGCCTGCGACGTCATAGTCGGGCCAGGGGGACGATACCCCGCGGCGGCCAAGCGCCTCCTCTTCGGCATCGTCGGCACCGAGGCCCCGGCCGGGCCCTCGGAGCTCCTGGTCATCGCCGGGGCGGGAGCCGACGCCGAGACCGCCGCCGCCGACCTCCTCGCCCAGGCGGAGCACGACGTGGCCGCGACGCCGGCGGTCGTCTCCCTGGACCCGACCTTCTCGGCCGAGCTCGACGAGGCCCTGGAGCGCCGGCTGGCCGACCTCCCGGAGCCTAACCGGAGCACCGCCGCCGCCGCCCTATCGAAGGGCTGGATGATCGAGGCGCGGAGCCGGGAGGAGGCCGTCGCGGCCGCCGACCGCTTCGCCCCCGAGCATCTCGAACTCCTCGTGGAGGATCCCCGATCCTGGGCCGCCTCGATCCGCAACGCCGGGGCGATCTTCCTCGGCTCGGGCTCGGCGGAAGTCTTCGGGGACTACGGCGCCGGCCCCAACCACTGTCTTCCCACGGGAGGGGCGGCGCGCTTCGCCGCGGGGCTCTCGGTCCTGGCCTTCCTCAGGGCGAGGACCTGGCTCGAGATGGACTCGCCGGAGGAGCTGGCCGGGGAAGCCGCGGCACTGGCCCGCATCGAGGGGCTCGAGGCCCACGCCAGGGCGGCGGAGCGCCGGGGGAGCCGGGCCCCGGACTAGAATATCCGGGCGCGCTCCGCGTAGTATTTCCGAGGAGGAGAACCCCATGGCGGAAGAACGCCACCTGTACATGGTCGCCCACCCGACCCACTCCCTGATCGCTTCCCAGCTTCCCCCCGAGGCCTTCATCCTGCACTTCACCAGGGACTCGGACCGGTACTTCGAGGGCAAGCTCGTCTTCGTCGAGCTCGATCCCGAATTCCGCGATCCCTACTTCGATATCGAGGGGGCCTACGCGGCCCTGGTCCCCCACGAGGATGGGCGGCCCAAAGCGACCAAGTTCGTATCCAGCTACCGGGTCCTCGAGCACGTGGACCTCGCCTCCATGGGCGAGCTCTACGTCTGCGACGAGCGCGGCGGCTTCCTCGTCCACGAGAGCTCCCCCGATCTCGCGGAGCCGCGCGGGGGGAGCGAGGAGCTCCGGGCGATCGTCGAGATCGACCCGGTCAGGTTCGTCATCCTCACCCGCCTCGGCCTGGGGGAGTACGCCAAGTACGCCACGGACCCGGCGAACGCCAAGGGCGCCCCGAGCATGCTCTACACGGAGCTGGACCTCTCGGTCGACGACTTCATGCGGGAGGCCGAGGAGAGCCCCTACATCTCGAGCTTCTTCCCCGGCATCCACCCCGAAAGGCTGCGGGCCACGATCCTCGAGCTCCGCAAGTCCCCGAGCAAGTCGGTGAAGGGCCTGGCCATCACTTGTCCCTTCGACCGCATGTCCTATAAGCTCCTCCGCGGCGGCTTCGTCTTCGCCTCGCGTCGGGGGGGCATCAGGTACTATCCCCTCCTCCCCCTCGACGAGGTGGAGAAGCGCAACTATAAGTTCTGGAAGAGCATGTAAGGGAGAGACTCTATGAACTTCAAGTGCATCGCCTCGGCCGCGGCCCCCGCGGCCATAGGCCCCTATTCCCCCGCCATCGAGGCGGGAGGCATGGTCTTCGTATCCGGGCAGCTCGGGGCCGATCCCCTGAGCGGCGCCCTCGAATCGGGCGTCCAGCTCCAGGCCGAGCGATCCGTGCGGAACGTCAAGTCCATACTGGCCGCCGCCGGCCTCAGCCTGGCCGACGTCGTGAAGACCACGATATTCCTCGCCAACATGGCCGACTTCGCCGTGGTGAACGAGGTCTACGCCGCCCACTTCACCCCGCCCTACCCCGCGCGCTCCACCGTGCAGGTGGCCCAGCTCCCGAAGGGGGCCCTAGTCGAGATCGAGGCCATCGCCGTCAAACACTGAGGGCGGCCCCGCCGAAGCGTCGGCCAGACCCGCGCCGTGGGCTCGGCGCCGATCAGCCCTGCACCAGGATCTTGCTCCGCCAGGCCCCCGACTTCCAACGGAGGGAGTTCATCATCCCCCGGCACCACTCGTCGCAGGCCATGGCCATCCAGACCCCCGCGAGGCCGTAGCCCAGCTCGATACCGAAGAGCCAGGCGAGGCTCACCCCGACGCCCCACTGGAAGGCGATGCCCACGACGACCGGATAGAGCGTATCTCCGGAGCCCTTCAGGGCCGGCAGGACGATGGTGTTGAAGCTGCGCCCGGGTTCCTGGACGATGCTGATGAGGAGGGCCCCGGCGGCGGCGGCCACCACGGCGGGGTCCGCGGTGAAGAGGCGCAGGAGTGGATACTTGACGAGGTTCATGCAGCAGGCGAGGACCGCCGAGACGATGAACCCGAAGGCGAAGTACCGCCAGACCCGGCGGTAGGCCTCGTCGGGCTTCCCCGCGCCCACCAAGTAGCCGACCTTGATCTGCGCCGCGCTCCCGATGGAGACTCCCGTGATGAAGATGTAGCGCGAGAGGGACACCACCAGCCCGTAGGCGGCGAGGGTCTGGGTGCCCATCCGGGCGATGAAGCTCACGACGACGATCTGGGCGCAGTTGTACGAGAGGTTCTCCCCCGCCGTCGGAACGCCAACCTTCAGGACCGACAGGTACGCCCTGGCCGGGAGGCTGCGGGACTCGCCCCAGCGCAGGAGGATCTCCTCGTGGCGGCGGACGCGCAGGCCCATGATCCAGAACGCGACGAACTGCCCGAAGACGTTGGACGCGGCGACGCCGGAGATGCCCAGCACGGGGAGCCCGAAGGGCCCGTAGAGCGAGACGGCGTTCCCGGCAATCGTCACCCCAAGGGCCGCGACGTTCGCGACCATGGCGTCGGATGCGTGGCCGTAGGCCCTGAGGACGCTCGCCTGGGCGATGTTCATCGCCATGAAGAAGGAGCCCGCGCCGTAGATCGTCAGGAACCGCGCGGCCATGGAGCCCACCTCGGGTTCCATGGCGTACAGCCCGATGATCGGCCCGGCGGCGACCGCGACCGAGACCGAGAGTATGGCCGAGAAAGCCATCACGGCGATCATGCCGGCCAGGGCGGCCTTCCCGGCCTCCTCCTTCTTCCCGGCGCCCAGGCACTGGGACACGAGGATCGTCACGCCGGTCGCCACCATGGTGTAGAGGAGCTGTATGAAGAAGGACAGCTGGTTCACCGAGCTCATGGCCGCCGCAGCCTTCTCGGAGAAGCGGTTGAGCATGAACTGGTCGACGACGAGGAGCGATGTCCTGACGATGTTCTCGAGGAAGATCGGCCTGCCGAGGGCGGTGATGGAAATCCCGGACTCGTCTTCGGACCGCGCCATAGCGGCGGGACTATGGCACAAAAGCCCGCGCTAGGATAGGGAGAGTCAGGGCCGCAAGGCCGTCCGGGCCTCCAGGGAATAGGCTGGCGCCCGGAGGACGAAGGAGACAGGCTCGAGGGGCACCAGGGGCGAGCAGGCGCTCGTGAGCCTGAGCCTCAGGGCCAGGCCGAGGAAGGCCGTCGCCCTCGCCGGGGCCGAGCCGGGCTCGAGGCCCTCTCGGGGGGGCAGGGGCAAGAGGGCGTCGAGGAGGCCCATGTGGGCGGGCCCGGGGAAATTCGAGCTGACGAAGGATGCCGCGGCCGCGGGACCTCCTCCCGGCGCCGCGCCGGCGGCCGCCTCCCCCACGACGCCGGCCACCCGGTAGAACCTCAGCTTCCCGTCCGGGGAGGAGGCGGGGGCCGACCTCGCCCTAGCGGAGACGACGCAGGCCGCGAGGCGAAGGGGCTCGCCGAGCTCGAGGCATTCGACCCTGAGCCCCGCTGAGCCGGCGGCGAGGCTCAGGTCCTGGACGACCGGCACCGAGTCCCGCTCCGGCAGCTCGAGCTGGCCGCCGAAGGAACGCGCCTCGACCTTGTAGGGCAGGAGCCTGGCCACCGCCGTGCCCTGGGCCGCGTCGGCGCGCAGGGGGATCCAGCCCGCGATGGCCAGGCCTAGGGCCCCGAGGGCCGCGGCCAGGGCGCCCGCCGCGGGAAGCCCCAGGACGAGGGGCCTGTACCCGGCGCAGATCCCGACGAGGAGGGCCGCCGCCGAGGAGGCGAGGAGCACGAGCCTGTCGTCGCCCCAGGCCTCCGCGAGGCAGCCCTTGTCGGCCAGGATGAAGAGCCCCGCGAGACAGAGGATGCCGAGGCTCAGGTGGGCGATGGCCCAGGCGAAGCGGGCCGAGCGGCGGCGGCGGTCGGAGCTCGACAACCGCCGGGACCTCCAGAAGGCCCGGAGGACTAGGCCTCCCGCGAGCCCCGCGAAGAAGGCGGCGGCGCCGCACCAGAGGTAGGGATCGGACCAAGGGCTCCCGACGAACCCCAGGGCCGCCTGGCTAGAATCCATAGATCCGCGAGTACTTCTCGCCGAGGTAGGAGGCGAAGCACTTGGGATCCAGGGCCGAGCCCGTCGCCCGCTCCATCAGCTCCCGAGGGGTGTAGATGGCCCCGCTCCCGTACACCCGGCTCCTGAGCCAGCCCAGGACGGCCCCGAGGTCCCCGGACTCCATCCGGCCCTCCAGGTCCCGGATATCCCGATTCATGGCCGCCCAGAGCTGGGCGGCGTAGAGATTGCCCAAGGCGTAGCTCGGGAAGTAGCCGAAGAGGCCGCCGGCCCAGTGGACGTCCTGGAGGCAGCCCGAGGCGTCGTCCGGGGGCTCCACCCCGAGGAGCTCGACCATCTTGGCGTCCCAGGCCTCGGGCAGGTCCGCCACCGCGAGGGAGCCCGAGAGGAGCGCCGACTCGAGCTCGAAGCGGAGTATCACGTGGAGGCAGTAGGTGACCTCGTCCGCCTCGGTGCGGATGAAGGAGGGCTCGACCTTGTTGATCCCCTTCAGGAAGGCCTCGAGGCCCACCCCCTCGAGGGCCCCGCCCGCGAGCTCGGCGAGGCGGCGGTACCTGGGGGCCCAGAAAGCCCGGGAGCGGCCGACCACGTTCTCCCACATCCTCGACTGGGACTCGTGCACCCCCATGGAGGCGGCGTCGCGGAGCCGCGTTCGGGCGAACTCCGGCCCCGGGGCCATGTTGAGTTCGTACAACGCGTGCCCGGACTCGTGGACGGTGGAGAAGAGGCTCGAGGGGAAGTAACCCTCTATGTACCGCGTCGTGATCCGCACGTCGTCGACGCCGAGGGTGGTGGTGAAGGGATGGGCCACAGTGTCGAGCCGCCCCCGGGAGCGGTCGTAGGAGAGCTCCCCCATGAGCCACTCGCTGATGGCCGCCTGGCGGGATGCAGGGCAGGGCCGATGGAGGAAGGAGTCGTCCACCTGGGGCCGCGTGCGGATCTTCCCGAGGAGGGCCACGAGGTCCGAGCGGAGGACCGAGAAGGTGGCCCCGAGGGAGACCTCGGTGGCGCCCGGCTCGAAGAGGTCGAGGAGGGCGTCGTAGGCCGAGGCGCCCGGAGCCCCCGAGGAGAGGCAGGAGGCTTGGCGGCGCTTGAGCTCCACCATGCGCTCGAGGCGCGGGGCGAAGGAGGGGAAGTCGTCCCTGGACCTGGCCTCGATCCACACCGCCTGGGCCAGGCTCGTCTCCCTCGCCAGGTCGGCGACCAGGTCGGCGGGAAGCCTGGTCTCCCGGTCGTAGGCCCGGCGCAGGACCCTGAGGAAGGCCCGCTCTCGCTCCTCCAGGCCGGGATCCCCCTGGGGGTTGGCCGAGGTGGAGCCCAGGGCCGCGAGGAGGTCGCCCATCTCCGGGGCGGCTGCCCGCTCGTGGGCCAGGGACTGGACCAAGGCGATCTGCTCGGCCCGCTCCGCCACGGCCGCGGCGGGCATGAAAGTCTCCTGGTCCCACTCCAGGACCGCGTCCACGTGGGCGAGGAGGCATATCTCCCTATCCAGCTCGATGAGCCTTTTCAGTTCCTTGCGCATGGGTCGATCGTAGCATCGGGGGCGCTCCTCAACAAGCGATCGGCCCGCGGCCGGGCCTTGTCCCTCGCGGCGAGCCCGACTAGTATCTGTTCTCAAGGAGAAAGCCATGTTCCTCCGCGAGCTCGGCCAGACGGTCACCATGCTGAAGGGGGCGGGGAGCCAGGTCGCCTCCAGACTGGCGCGGCTCGGGATCTACACGATAGCCGACCTCATCCTCTTCTATCCCCGGGACTACGACGACCGCACCGCCTTCGTGCCCCTCTCGTCCTTCGCCCGGGAGAGCCGGGTGCGCACCCTCGCCGAGGTGGTGGGCCACGAGTGGTTCGGCTACGGCCGCATGAAGACCCTGAAGGTGAGGATCAGCGACGGCAGCGCCGAGGCGGTGCTGGTCTGCTTCAACCGCCCCTTCCTGGAGGGCAAGCTGCCCGTGGGCTCCAAGGCGGTGATAACCGGCAAGTTCTCCTACCGCTACGGGGAGCTCCAATCCTCGGCCTTCGAGGTCGAGGAAGGGACCGGTCCCGACGGGGCCCCGGTCTCGGCGATCCTCCCGGTCTACGCCCTCACCGAGGGGCTCAACCAGGGGCAGCTGCGGAAGCTGGAGCGGGGGGCCCTGGCGGAGTACGGCTCCAAGGTCGAGGAGGAGCTGCCAGCGGCCCTCCGGGAGAGGCGGGGACTCATGGCGAAGCGGGAGGCCTTGAGGGCGATCCACTTCCCGGCCGGGGAGGAGGAGCTCGCCGCCGCCCGGTCGAGCCTCGTCTTCGAGGAGCTCTTCTACTTCCAGGTGGCCGTGGCCCGCCGGGCGATGAAGCGCAAGGAGACGAGGATCGAGAGGAGCGCCCCTGCCGGCCTCCTCAAGCGCCGGCTCGTCGAGCGCCTGCCCTTCGATCTCACCCCCGGGCAGGTCGGGGCGGCCGAGGAGATCGCCGCGGACATGGCCTCGCCGAGGCCCATGGCCAGGCTCCTCCAGGGTGACGTCGGGTCTGGGAAGACCCTCGTGGCCTTCCTCGCCTGCCTCGACGCCATAGAAGCCGGTGGGCAGGCGGCGATCATGGCCCCCACGGAACTCCTCGCCCGCCAGCACGCCGCCACGGCCGCCAGGCTCCTCGAGCCCCTGGGAGTCAGGCTCGGCTTCCTCTCCGGGAACGTCGAGGACGCCGCCCGGCCTCCCCTCCTCGCGGCCATCAAGGCCGGGGAGGTCGACCTCCTCCTCGGCACCCAGGCCCTCTTCTCCGACGAGGTCGAGTACAAGAACCTGAGGCTGACCGTGGTGGACGAGCAGCACCGCTTCGGCGTGCTCCAGCGCCTGGCCCTCTCGCGCAAGGGTCCCCTCCCCGACCTCCTCATGATGACCGCGACGCCGATCCCCAGGACCCTCGCCCTCACAGTCTTCGGGGACCTGGCGGTCTCGGCGATACGCACCATGCCCCCGGGCCGCAAGCCGGTGATCACCCACCTGGCGCGCTCGGGCAACGAGGGCAAGGTCTACGAGTTCGTGCGCAAGCTCCTGGCCGCCGGCAGGCAGGCCTATTTCGTCTATCCCCTGATCGGCGAGTCGGACCGCCTCGAGCTGAAGAACGCCCAAGCCATGGCCGAGAGCCTGGCCTCCGAGGTGTACCCCGAGTTCAAGGTGGGGCTCATACACTCCCGGCTCAAGGAGGAGGAGAAGAGGGCCACGATGGACGCGTTCTCCAAGGGGGAGCTCTCGGTCCTGGTGGCGACTAGCGTCGTGGAAGTCGGCGTCGACGTGCCCAACGCCGCCGCCATGGTCATAGAGCACGCCGAGCGCTTCGGCCTCGCGGCCCTCCATCAGCTCCGGGGCCGGGTGGGGCGAGGCAGCGAGCAGTCCTACTGCTTCCTCGTCTATTCCTCCGACGTGACGGAGGACGCCAAGGCCAGGCTCAAGGCCATGCTGGGCACCGTCGACGGATTCGCCCTGGCCGAGGAGGATCTGCGGATCCGAGGCCCCGGCGAGATAGCTGGCACCGCCCAGTCGGGCTACCTCAGGCTGTCGATAGCCGACCCGATCCGCGACGCCCGGGTCCTGGAGGAGGCCCGCGCCGAGGCCTTCGCCATGCTCGAGGCCGACCCTGGGCTCCTCGACCCTGCCAACTCCCCGATACGGGAAGTCCTCGAGCGGGCCAACCCCTTCGGGGACGCCGTAAATTCATGAAGGCGCGCCGCGGCGCGCCTTCGTGGGAACAATCGGCGGGAGCCCCGCCGGCTAGCCCTTGGCCCCGGGCCTCTTTGCCGGCTTCCGCGCGCCGGCCTTGGCGGGCTTCTTGACGGCTCTGGTCTTGGCCGCTCCGGCTTTGGCCTTTTTGATAGTCGCCGCGGCCTTGGCCTTCTTGATAGTCGCCGCGGCCTTGGCCTTCTTTGCGGGCGCCTTGGCCTTCGTGACAGCCGCACCGGCCTTGGCCTTCTTGATAGGCGCCGCAGCCTTGGCCTTCTTTGCGGGCGCCTTGGCCTTCGAGGCTTCCCCGCCGGGCACCTTCGACGACCGGACCGCCTCTACCGCCGACTTCCCCCTCGCGAGGACTGACTCGGCGCGGAGGAGGTAGTCCACGACCTTGCCCTGAGGGGCTCGGTTCCCGACGAGGGACTGGACCTTGCTCAGCTTGCGCCTCATGTATTGGATCGAGGGGATGGTGGCCCCGAAGTGTTCGGCGAGCTGCCAGTCCTTCCACTCGTAGCGCCCATCGTCGCCCCTGCGGTTGAGCTCCAGGAAATCCGCGACCAGCTTGGAGTCCCACTGGACCGAGGAGCCGGAGGAGTAGTCGTGCTCCGCCAGGCGCTTCCTCGTGCGCTCCGCGGAGCCTTCCATCTTCTTGCGCTTCCAATAGGGGTGGCGGTTCCGCGCCCGGAGGATATCATCTTTCGTATAACCTGTAGACTCCATCCACAGCCGGGCGAGCTTGGCCTTGGCCGCCGGGGAGATGCGAGCCTTGAGGGAGCGGTCGATGTAGTCGGTCGGGGACTTCGACTCGAGGATCATGCTTTCAGTCTTCGTCATGCCTAAATAATAATGACGGCGCAGCCCCAATGCAAATTTTACGCGGAAAAAAAAATCACTTCTTCCGACCATCGCGTCGGCGACCGAGAGCCCGAGCTCGCCTAACTCGACATCCCGCTCCGCGCGCCGGAGCCCCTGGGAGGGCCGCCCCGGCCTAGTCCCTGCGCCAGGCGGCCGCGACGAAGCCCTTCTTGCGCTTCCTGGACAGGAGGGTCCAGCGGAGGCCGGGGGCCCCGGGCCGGCGCTTCTCCAGCCTCGCGAACTCCGTGGGCGAGCAGCAAGCCAGGTACAGCCCGCCGGGCCCGAGGAGGCGGGCCGCCCGGTCCCAAGCCGGAGCCGTCCAGTCCCGCTCCGGCACGATCACCGGGAAGTCGACCACGAGGTCGAAGGAGGACTCGGACAGCTCGTCCAGGCCGAGGGCGTCGACGGCCGAATAGGCTGGACGTTGGCGCTCCGGAAGGGAGGCGAGGTTGGCGCCCGCGGCCTCGAGGGCGAGTTCGTCCCGGGAGGCCGCGGTGATCCCCTCGGGCTCCAGCTCGCGGGCGATCCAGATCGCCGCGTGGCCGGCGCCGGGCTCCGCCACCAGGACCCGGGGACAGGCGCCAGGCGCCGCGTAGACTTTGCGCAGGACCTCGGCCGCCACGGCGCTGCCGTAGCTCGGAGTGTCGAACTCCGGCAGGCCCCAGAAGCCCGAGGCGCGGTACGAGAGGCCCGCGAGCTTGAAGCGGGCCTCGCCGCGGCGGTAGGCCTCGAGGCGGTCGCCGGGGCTCGTGGACTCCCGGGCCCCCTCGGCGCCTCGGGGGCTGGCCGACGAGGGCTCGACGGAAAAGACGTCGTGGCCGGAGCCGCGCTCGCGCCCGACGACGGCGAGGCCGGCGTCGGCGATCCAGGCCTCGGCGGCCTCGGCCAGGGGCTTCACGATCACCACGGCGGCCCTTCCCCCCGGGGCGAGGAGGGCCGGGGCTCCGGAGCCCGGCCGGCCGCTCAGCCTGGCGAAGAAGGACGCGAGGACCGGGCCTCCGGCCTTGGCTGGCAGGTTGGAGAGGACGAAGTCGTAGCTCCCCCCTTCCCCGCCGTCGCCGAGGAGGCCCCAGCGCACCTGGGGAGCCGGCCGCGCCGCCCGCGCTGCGCCGGTCTCCGGGTCCTTCCACGCCGCGACGCCCTTGAGCCTGTTGAGGAGCCTATTGCGCTCGGCGAAGGCCACGGCCAGGCTGTCCCGGTCCCTGAGCACCACCTCGGAGTCGGGGAAGGCCTTGGCGACCGACAGGCCCACGACCCCGACGCCGCAGCCCTCGTCGAGGACCCGGTGCGCCGAAGCGAGGACGGGGTCCCGGGCCACCGCCTTAAGGAGGAGTCTGGTTCCCTGGTCGACGTCGAAGGAGGAGAAGAGGGCGTGGGACAGGTCGAAGCGGAGCTCCGCCCCGTTGAACTTGAACGATACCCTTTTGTTGACGTAGTCCTCGAGCCCCGGGGCCGGTTGGCGGGTCCCCCGCGGCTCGGCCGCCGAGGGCCCGGGGCCCGGGGGACTAGACTGCGGCTTCTGCAGGGGCGCTCTCCTCGCTGCCGGCCGCGATGACCGAGATCTCATCGGCGTTGAAGATGCGGTCGATATCGAGGAGGATGATGAACTGGTCGTCCTTCTTGCCGACGCCCTTTATGAACTCGGCGGCGAGGCGGGTGCCGAAGCGGGGCGCCGGCTCGATGGCCCCCTCGTCGATGTCCACGACCTCGTGCACCGCGTCGGCGAGGGCGCCCACCACCACGGCGCCGTTCTGGCTCTCGACCTCCATCACGATGATGCTCGTGTCCTTGGTGATCGGCGTCTCGGGCAGGCCGAACTTGAGCCTGAGGTCTATGACCGGGACCCCGGCCCCGCGGAGGTTTATTATCCCCTTCATGAAGACCGCCGTGCGGGGCAGCTTCGTGATCTTCGTATACTCGAGGACCTCGCGCACCTTCGCGACGCCGATGGCGTACTGTTCGTTGTCGAGAGTGAAAGTCAAGTACTGGTTAGTGTTAGAGGTTTCCATTCTGCCCTCCGTTCCATTCCATTGTAGGCTCCAGGCCCCAGCGCGTCAAATGCCCCGCGTTCCTTTTTAGCGCGGCGGGGCTGACCCAGCTCAGACCCAGGGACGATCCTCGCAGGGCCGCGCGGATCTCGCAATCGGATGCGGAATCCAACCAAGCGGCCGGGAGCCCTGGGCCGAGGAGCCCCCGGTCGGTGCGGGCCGAGGGGTCCGGCCGGTAGCGCGGGCAGGCTTCCTGGCACAGGTCGCAGCCGTACAGGCCATCCTTCCAGGCGGCCTCGACCGCCGCCGGCAGCTCGCCGGGCACCGAGCTCCAGTGCTGGAGGCAGAGCTCCCGCTCGATGGTGCCGTCCCCCCTGAGGGCGCCGGTGGGGCAGGCGGCGAGGCAGGCCCCGCAGCCCGCGCAGAGCTCCGACAGGGACGGCCCGCCGCTGCAGGGGGACCGGGCGGGGGGGACCGAGTCCGGCAGGTCGAAGGGCACGAGGAGGACCCCGAGGACTACGGCGCTCCCCCGCCCCGGGGCGAGGAGTAGGCAGTTGCGCCCAATTTCTCCGAGCCCGGCCTCGACGGCGAGGCGTTTCTCGGGGAGGGCCGAGTTGACGAAGCGCCGCCAGGCCCGGGCCGGACCGGAGTCGAGGCCCGCAGCGGCCGAAGCTGCGCGGCAGGCCGAGGCGGCGCGGCGGAGCCGGTCGGAGAGCTCGGCGTACCAATTGGCCCGGGCGAAGCGGCCGATCCGGGCCAGGGGCCCCGGATAGCCCCGCGCCCAGGGCGGTGGTTCCTCGGGGCCTTCGCCGTAGCCCAGGGCCGCGACCGCGGCCCCCCGGGCCTCCTCGAGGCCGCAGCGGGAGCGGGTCGGGCCGTCGAGGCCCGCGGCGGCCTCGAGGAGGCGGGGGCGCGACACGAAGCCGTAGGACGAAAGCCCGGCGGCGTCGAGGGAGGATCTGAGCTTGTCTACGAGGCTTTCGGCGCCCACTTTCAGTGGGCGGACTGGGCGTCCATCCGGGCCTTCTCCCGCTTCTGCATGTTCCGGTAGAAGCCGACCTGCTTCTCGACCTCGGCCAGGTCCGTGGCCACGATGCGGTTCTCCGCCAGGCGGATCTTGCTGTTCTCGAGGAGCTTGTGCATATAGAGGGCGCCCTCGTTGGCCGGCAGGCCGACCATGCCGATGAGCTCCTTGGGCCCGAAGTCGAAGCTGTAGGACCCGCCGGCCCGGATGGGCACCCGGTTCTTCTCCAATTGCATGAGGAGGGCGTCGTAGAGCCTGCCCACGGGGTCGGTGAGGAGGGTGTTGGCCAGCTGCTTGTAGATGAACCAGATGCGCTCGGCCAGGAGGGTCGTGAGGCGGGTGACGATCTGGGGCTGGGTCTGGACCATGCGCTCGAAATTGGCCTTGTTGACCGCGAGGAGGTAGGCGTCCTCGAAGGCCACGGCGTTGGCCGACCTGGGCTTGTTCTCCAGGAGGGCCATCTCGCCGAAGATGTCCCCGGACTTGAGGACCGCGAGGAGAACCTCGTTGTTGTCCACGATCTTCGTGATCTTCACCGAGCCCTTCTGGATGATGTAGAGCTCCTGCCCGGGCATGCCCTCGGTCATGATCATCGTGTCCTTGGGGTAGTGGCGGTTGAACTCCTCGGTGGAGCCGTCCAGGTACACGGCCTTGGCGTAGGGCTTGATCTTGACCAGGCGGTCCTTGGCGAGGGGGACCTGCTCGCCCCAAGGGCAGTGCTTGACGTACTGGTAGTAGGCGAAGAAGGCCTGGTTGTACTGGCTCTGCTTGGCGTAGAACTCGGCGACCTTGAAGAGGTGGGAGGGGTCGGGGGTAGCGGTGTTCTTGAGGGTGAGGCGGGTGAGGGCCTCGTCCAGGTAGCGCATGCGCTTCGAGAAGGACATGATGATCTTCATGGCCACCGGGGTGTTCTTCTCGATGAGGGGGCCGTACTGGTCCCGGTGGACCGAGATGAGGATGCAGTCGGTCACCGCCTGGGCGGTCTCGATGTGGCTATGGTTGGACATGGTGGAGACGACGCCGAAGGAGTCGCCGGGACCGAGGACGTTGCCGCCCTCCTCCTCCACGACCTCCACTTCCTTCATGATACGGACCTTGCCCTGCCGGATTATGAAGAAGCGGTCAGCGTTGGCCTTCCCCTCCACGATGATATACGAATCTTTTTTGAAGTTGACGAACGAGAGCTGGAGCGGACTATCCATCGTGTTTCCTAGGCTTCCCCGATTGCCGACTTTCGGCTAAGTATAGGATCGGCCTTTCCCCGCTGTCAATTGAAGCTTCCCCACCGGATTATGAGAAAAATAGCGCGTTCCGGCGGAAAACCCGGAGCCGAAGGGCGCGGAAGTTCATTTTTATTTCCTTGCGTTCGGGGCACTTACGCCGGGACGGTTCCGCCGGCTTCCCCCGTTTTGGAAGGGAGGG
>Ga0268360_1002072_pt1 | contig 17157 bp, 16 predicted proteins | sample BioMet11_FD_192465 | JGI IMG/M metagenome (GOLD analysis project Ga0268360, IMG submission 192465) | Sewage microbial communities from Oakland, California, United States - Biofuel 11 (Illumina Assembly) | ecosystem: Engineered > Wastewater > Sewage > Unclassified | place: USA: California... | reverse complement strand
CATAAACACCATCATCACCATACAGGAACGGAAGAACCAAAAAGTATAGAAGAAAATAAATAAATAAACAAAAGGAGGCGGTCTAGCTAAGGTAGAAGGATGTACCTGTGCTAAGACCGCCTTGCTTGTTTTATGAAAATGGTGAAGAGGGGATAATGAATGATAGACAAAAAAATAGAGATAAAGCCATTAGAAAAAAGACTTTATTTGTCATCACCTACTTTGCATGGGGACGAACAGAAATTTGTGCAAGAAGCTTTTGATACTAATTGGGTAGCACCGCTAGGCCCCAATGTAGATGAATTCGAGAAAGTCATGGCTAAATATGTTGGCGTAAAAAGCGCAGCTGCTCTAAATTCCGGAACGGCAGCCATACATTTGGCTGTTAAATTAGCAGGTATTGAGCCAGGGGATATTGTTCTTTGTTCTGATTTAACATTTGCTGCAACTGTTAATCCGGTTTCCTATGAAGGTGGCAAACAAGTATTTATTGATAGCGAAAGAGAAACTTGGAACATGTATCCAAAGGCACTCGAAGTAGCCTTTGCTAAATATGATGGGAAAAACTTACCTAAGCCTAAAGCTGTGATTGTTGCTAATCTCTATGGTACGCCTGCTAAATTAGATGAAATACAAGCAATTTGTGATGCACATGGTACTGTACTTATTGAAGATGCTGCAGAAAGCTTAGGAGCGACATACAAGGGAAAACAAACGGGAACGTTTGGTAAATGGAATGCTATTAGCTTTAATGGTAATAAGATTATTACTACCAGCGGTGGCGGCATGTTCCTTAGTGATGACGAAGTAGCGGTAAAAAAGGTTCGCTTTTGGTCTACTCAGGCAAGGGAACCATTCCCATATTATCAACACAAGGAAATTGGTTACAACTATAGAATGAGTAATATAGTTGCCGGTATTGGGCGTGGTCAAATGCTTCATATAAGAGAGCATATTGCTCAGAAAAAGGCCATTTACAATTGCTACAAGGCAGGGTTCGAGAGTTTACCAGTGGAGATGAATCCCTACTTAGCATATAGCGAGCCAAATTTCTGGTTGAGTTGTATAACGATTAATCAAGGACAAAAAGTAACACCTGATGATATAAGACTGGAGCTACTGAAATATAATATTGAATCCAGGCCAATCTGGAAGCCGATGCATATGCAACCGGTATTTGCACAAAATGACTTTATTACAGTAAGTGACAATGTTGGCGAAGACATTTTTGCTAGAGGTTTGTGCCTGCCTAGTGATAATAAAATGACAAAAGAGCAGCAGGACATAGTGATGGAGATAATAAGGGGATTGTTTAAATAATGTATCAACGATATTTTAAGCGAATATTTGATATTGTTTCTTCTTTTTTTGCATTGGTATTGCTATCACCTGTTTTGATTATTATAGCTTGTTTAATAAAAAAACGGTTAGGTTCACCTGTTATCTTTACGCAAGTACGACCTGGTAAAGACTGCAAACTTTTTAAAATGTATAAATTTAAGACAATGACAGATGAACGCGATGCGAATGGAAACTTATTACCAGATGAAATTAGATTGAGTGCTTTTGGCAAAAAGCTTCGTGCTACTTCTCTTGATGAACTACCGGAACTTATAAATATTTTGAAAGGTGAAATGAGCGTAGTTGGACCTAGACCGCAATTAGTACGCGATATGGTATTCTTTACAGAAGAAGAAATGCAAAGACAAAGTGTTTATCCTGGTCTTACTGGCTTGGCGCAAATCTGTGGACGTAACAATATTACATGGAAAGAAAAATTTGCTTTTGATTTAAGGTACATACAAAATATAAGCTTTTTGGAAGATATACGTATTATTTATAGAACAGTATTTAAAGTTACGGCACGGGAAGATATCACAACTGACGGGATGGAAACATCTGAAGATTATGGGGATTGGTTGTTGAGAAAAGGCGTAATTGATAAGAATTATTATAATAAAAAAATTAATCAGTCACATAAAATATTATCATCAGGAGTAGTGTTGTGAATTTACTTTATATTGACCATTATTCTGGATTACTTGAATATCAATGGGTAAAAACATTGATATACGCAGAAAATAGTTTCAAAAGAGCTTTAACGATGTTTCAGTTTTGCTGGAAATTGTGGAGTAAAGCACAAAATATAGTGGCTGATTTTAATCCTGATGTAGTACTTGGAAAGATTTGTCAATAGCTATGCAGACAAAAGCAGTAAAATCTTATTACGAAAGAATGCAAAACAAAAAATAAGCCTTGTTTGTAAATCTGTTTTTGACAGAGTGATGACCATGGTATTGCTTGTAATTTTGCCGCCAGTCTTTTTGCTTATCGGTCTAGCCATAAAGTTAGATAGCCCGGGAGAAATCTTTTTTAGATAGGAACGGGTTACTCAGTCCGGTAAAAATTTAAAAAAAACTACTTGTTTTAATGACTTATTAATTATTATAAGATCTATAGGGGTGTATTGTGAAAGAAATAATTGTTAGTATAATTATTCCGATAAGAAATGAAGAAAAATATATTATAGAATGCGTTAAATCTTTGACAAAACAAGATTATTCTAAGGATAAATATGAGATTATTTTTGTCGATGGTTGTTCTAATGATAATACTTTAATTATATTGAAAGAATATATTTATAAAAATGGTGTTAATAATATTAAGATTTTAAAAAACGAGCATAGAACAGTTCCTTATGCTATGAATGCTGGAATAAAAATAGCTGCTGGTAAATATATCATTAGAATGGATGCGCATAGCGAGTACGCAATCAACTATATTTCGAAATGTGTTTTTTACTTAGAAACAGTTGATGCTGAAAATGTTGGTGGAATTGCTAAAACTGTAGGAAAAAGTTATGTCGGTAAAGCAATTGCATTAATGCTATCATCAAAATTTGGTGTTGGCAATTCCAAATTTAGAACGAGCAATTTTAGTGGTTATGTTGACACTGTTCCTTTTGGTGCTTTTCGGAAAGAACTATTTGAGCGAATTGGATATTACAATGAAAAGCTAACACGTAATCAAGATAACGAATTTAATTATCGTATAAGGAAAAATGGAGGAAAAATATATTTAACATCCGATATCCAATTCAAATATTACTGTAGAGATACTGTCTTTGAAATTGTAAAGATGGCCTTTTTAAATGGAAAATGGAATGTTATTACAGAAAATTTATGCCCAGGAACAATGTCATATAGACATTTTGCGCCGATGCTTTTTGCTTTGTCTGTTATGATATGCTTTCTCTTTTTTATTCTTGACTATAAGATTGTTTATCTGTTGTATTTAGAGTTTTTGTGCTACTTTTTTTTGGATTTGTTTTTTTCTGTCAAGGAAACATTGAAATTAAACTTACGCTATTTTCCTTTACTAGTATTTTTGTTTCCTTTGTTTCATTTGTCATATGGGATGGGTTCGATTTATGGATTATTTAGCATGTTTAAACTAAAATTTTGATTTTAGTTTGAAAAATAAAACAAAAAGCTTCAGATTTTTTACTTATAGTAAAATGATGTCATGAAAACTATTTGTTGATTCAAATATGAAAATTAGAATCTGCGTCTATTTGGTAATGAAAATTGGGGAAATGCAATTTATTGATATAAATAAAAATAGAAAAAATACCATTCTTTAACTTGTTGTTATTATTTTGCACTTATTTATTCAATGTTTTTGAAAATGAGTGACCTTAATGATTTCTATATTTAAATATCTGTATTAAAAAATAACAGAAGGGTATAAAAATGAAATATGTTATGTTTTCGTTTGACGATGGTCGTGAAGATAATTATAGAGTAGCATATCCAATACTAAACAAATATAGAATTCGTGCAACATTTCATGTTGTGACAGGATTAATAGATGGTAGTTTAAATAACGGCGATAAAATGTTCAAATCATCATCTGGAAAAGGAATGACTATCTATCAATTAAAAGAGATGTTACGTGCTGGTAATGAGATATCTTCACATGGTGATTTGCATACAAATTCGATTGAAAATATCAATGCTTCACTAAAAAAAATACAGAAATGGAAATTGGGCAAAAAAGGTGAAATAGGCTTTTCGTCGCCAAATTCTGATATTAATGTGTTTAATTATGGCTTATATAAAAACATCTTGAATAATGGAGAAATAGCTTATTTGCGTACGGGAATGAATGTTAGAAAATACGGTATCAGGATTACATTACTTTCTCTTATAGAAAAGTATTATCATAATAATTATTTTTTTTATTTAATAAACAAGCTTAATATAATTACTAAACTAGGCGGTTTTTTGTTACCATCTGTTAGCATTAAATGTGAAACAACCATTAATCAAATAGAATATTTACTAAAAAAAATGCCGGATAATACAGCAATTATATTATTGTTTCATAGCATACTTAATAAGAATGATAGAGGATATGGTTGTGACGCTTGGTATTATGATAGTGGGAGATTTGATAGTTTGTGTAATAATTTAGCAACAGATAGAAACATAAAGCTTTTGACAATTTCAGAATTTTTGCAAAGGAAATAAGGGAAAAATATGTATGAATTTGAAATAATAGATTTTCAAGATGTTAATATTAGCGAGTTCAACGGGTTTCCAAATAAGTTGCTTTTTACTACGATACCCTGGCTGGAATTTTTGAAGGTGAATAAAGGGGTAGATCCATTAATTGTTAGAATTAAGTTTAACAAGAAATATATCGGCTATTTTACTGCTGGAATAAAAAACATGTTTGGAATAAAAATTGTTGGAGCGCCATTTAGAGGGTGGGTAACTCCGTTTATGGGATTAGATTTATTAGATGACAATGACAATGAATTACGTATTAGCATTTTGAAGGAACTTTGGCAATTTTTAAAAAATACAACTTCTGCCATGTATATGGAGGTTATTGATTATAATATTTTGCAAAAAGATTTAGCCAATCATAATGTAAAATGGATACTATCTCAAGATCTAGAATGCGAAATTTCAAACAATGAAGAAGATATTATACAATCATTCAAGAAGTCTTGTAGAAATCTTGTCAGACAATTTCCTAGAAAGGGTGGAATTGTAAAGCAAGTTTTTAATGTAAAAAGCTTTTGTAGTATTTATTATCAGCAACTTGTTGAAACTTTTGCTTGCCAAGGTCTTAGGCCTTCTTATAGTCAGCAATTGTTGGAAAATTTAATATACAAGATGAATTCAATTAGTGAATCAAATGTCCTTTTGTTAGAAGCATTCGATAATAATAATAATTGCATTGCTACACATTTTAGCTTTTCATATGGAGATATTGCTTATAATTTTGGCGATACAACGGATAAAAAAGCACAAAAACATTACAATCAAGGCACATATATGTATTATGCAGCCATGAAATATTGGATGGCAAAGGATATTAAATTATTTGATTTAATGGGGGTAAGAAAATATAAATATCGTTTTAATCCGAAAATTATTAATCATGTTAGAATTTGTTTTGCAAAATTTGATGTATTAATTATATTACGTGATTTGGCACAGAAAGTTTATTGGTTAATTAATTCGTTATCTTATAAGATAGGAAAACTTTAAATGTCAGATAATAATTTCAAAATAGGTATATGTGGACATTTTAATTCTGGAGAACCATGCTGTGGGCAAATGATAAAAACGCATGGAATTTATGATGCGTTGATAAGAACTTATGGTGATAATAATATTATTATTAGTTCCACGACTAATTGGTTTAAAAATCCATTGAAACTTTTAAAGGAATGCTTTTGCTTAAGCAGAAAATGTAAAAACATTATAATTTTACCAGCTAATAATGGGGTTAAAGTTTTAGGGCCTTTGTTTGTCTTATTAAAAGTGGTTTATAAGTTTAGGCTACATTATGTAGTTGTTGGAGGATGGTTACCTGACTTACTAAATTCACATCCTTGTTTGTCTTTTTTCTTAAATAAAGTAGATTATATTTATGTTGAAACAAAAGATATGAAAAATAAGCTGGAAAATATAAATGTGTTTAAAAATGTTAAAGTCATGCCGAATTTTAAAGAGACAATTATTTTGCATGAAGCAGATATAATTACAAACTTAAAATTTCCATTTAAGTTTTGTACGTTTTCAAGAGTTATGGAAGAAAAGGGAATTGGGATTGCAATTGAAGCAATACTAGATTTGAATAGCAATTTTAAATATTGCACATTGGATATTTATGGTGCAATTGAACCGCAATATAGTGAGAAATTTGCACAGATACTCAGATGTGATTATCCAGGAATTACATATCGTGGAGTAGTTGATACAACAGAAAGCATAAACACTTTGAAAAACTATGATGCTTTATTGTTTCCGACTTTTTATGACGGAGAAGGTTTTGCGGGAACAATTCTTGATGCTTTTGGAGCTGCGTTACCAGTAATAGCTAGCAACTGGAAATATAATTCTGAATTAATCAAAAATGGAGAAAATGGATTTTTATTTAAACCAAGAGATGTTAAAGATTTGGAAGATAAATTAATTCAATTTATTAATTTTGAAGATAAGTATAAGCTTAAGCTGAATTGTTTAAATCAATCAAAAAATTATTTGCCTAGTAAAGCTATAAAGATATTAACTGACAATATTATTTAGAGGACAAAATAGTATGATTAAATTGATTTGTTTTGTTGGTGCAATGAATGCAGGCGGAGCTGAAACATTCTTAATGAAAATATATAGGGCTATTGATAGGAACAAATATCAATTTGATTTTATTGTAAATACAAAAGAAAAATGTTTTTATGATGACGAAATTCAACTTTTGGGTGGTCATATATTTTATAGCAAACCAAAGTCAAAGGCCTTATTAGCAAACATTATAGAGAATTATAGAATTATAAAAAAAAATCAATATGATGCTGCTTTACGTATGACATCACATTCGTTGGGTACTATAGATTTATTAGTTGCCAAAATAGCTGGAATAAATAAACTGATTTTAAGATCAACCAATGCTGGTAACACCGGTAGTAAAACAAGCTACTTTCTACATAAGTTATTTTCTTTTTTACCACAATGCATACCAACAGTCAAAATAGCTCCATCCGAATTGGCGGCAGAGTATTTATTCGGTAAAGACTGTGTGAAATCAGGAATTGTACAAATTATCCATAATGGTTTACCTTTAGACAAATTTGCTTTTTCAGAGAGTGATAGAATAATCACAAGAAAGCAACTTGCTGTAGAAAGAAATTTTGTGATAGGTCATATAGGAAGATTTAATGTTCAAAAAAATCACTGCTTTATAATTGATGTTTTTCAAAAACTATATAAAAAAAATAATAGTGCAAGGCTGCTGTTAATTGGCAGTGGTGAGCTAGAAAATCAAATAAAACAACAAGCTGAAAAATTGGGGCTTTTAGATAAAGTCATATTTGCGGGAACAAGACATGACATACCAGAGCTTTTAATGGCAATGGATGTGTTTGTTTTACCGTCTTTTTTTGAAGGAATGCCAAATGTAGTAATAGAGGCACAAGCAACAGGTTTACCATGTATCGTTTCAGATATGGTGACCAAAGAAGTCCAAATTACAGATTTGGTTATACAATTGCCTTTGAATATTAATCTGTGGGGCGACAGCATAATGAGATTAGATAAACATTTTAATAGAGAAATTTATAATCATATATTGAGAAATGGTGCTTATGATATTAATAAGAGCGTTGATGAATTTGTAAAAACATTGAATGGCTGAGGAGCGAAATGAATTTAAATATTTTATTTGAAAAAACTGCATATATTTCTTTTATAATAAATCTCATTTCAATCTTTTGTTTGGGATATTCTGATGAAACATTGCAATATGCAAATATTATTTTCGGAATTAATATGACTTTTATGCTTGTTTCGGTATTTTTGCATCAAAATATTACCATTAACAGTTTATATTTTTATTTTTCGTGTAATTTTATATGGATGCTAGCATCAATATTATGGAGTATAAATAGTGAAAACGCTATTGAAAAAATGTTTACTATTACACAATTATTTATTTTTGCAATAGTTATGTATGAGTTTTTTAAGATACGTGAAAATGCATTAAGTGAAATTCTTTTTGCAATTTTTATTTCTGGTTTTGTTATGTCAATATACGCAGTCGTATATTATTCTGTAAATGGTGTAATCAACTCATTGTTAACTGGGTATAGATTGGGTGATGAGATAAATCAAATTAATGTTTTTGGAATGTATTCTGGATTTGCTTCTTTGATAGGTTTCGTTGAATATTTTAATAAAAAAAAGGCATTTTATATCTATGCAAGTGCTTTTTGCAGCATAATAGCAATATCATCAGGGTCGGTTAAGGCTTTATTTATATTAGTTATGGGATTCGCTTATCTTTTATTAAGCCTATATAGTAAAAAGAATATTCTCAAGGGAATTATTGTTGGCACTTTGATTATTACTATAGCCACATCTTTTATGAGTCAATTAAATTATTCAGTATTAAATAGAGTTGACGGCATAATTAATATATTTACTGGTTCTGGTACAGAGAACACGTCAGCCCTTTTACGCTTTTATATGATAAATGTTGGTTGGGATTACTTTTGCGATAGGCCGTTTTTAGGATATGGACTTGATAACTTTAGAAATTTATTATTACTAAATATGGGCTTTATGACTTATTCACATAATAACTTTCTTGAAATTTTAGTTGACTTAGGACTAGTTGGTTTTATAAATTACTATGTGTTATATTTCAAACTTGTTAAGCGATTCTTTTCAACAAAAACAAATAATATAACAATTAAAACTATAATGATGATTCTTATAATTAACCTAGTTCTCGATTTTGGTGAAGTTTCTTATTATAATAAAATAACTTATGTGTACTTGATATTATATTATTTGGCAGCCGAGCAATTAAAACGAGGTGACAATATTGTTAAGAACTTATATAAAACAGCATAAAATGCTTTATACTGTTTGCTGTAAAACATATGAAATGTTTAGAACATTTAATATAAAATATAGATTTAGAAATACGCTTGAGAAAGATTTTTATGAAAAATTAGGATATAGATTGAACTTGGAAAGGCCAAAAACTTTTAATGAAAAAATACAGTGGCTAAAATGTTATTATAGCGATTCTCTCATGTCACAGTGTGCAGATAAAATAGAGGCTAGGAAGTTGATTGGTGAATGGATAGGCGAGAAGTACCTTATTCCAGTTTATGGGATTTTTGATACGGTTGAAGACATCCGATTAGGAGAATTACCAAATAGTTTTGTCTTAAAACCTACACATACATCAGGCAGAGTTATTATATGTAAAGATAAAAAGAAGATTAATTGGAATGTTGAATTTAAAAAAGTTAAGAATTGGCTAAAAGAAAACTATTATTACCAAAATGGAGAATGGGTATATAAGGATATAAAGCCAAAAATTATTTGTGAACAATTATTACATGGGGAAATAATTGATTATAAATTTATGTGTTTTAATGGAATTCCTAAATTAATGTTTACCTGTACAGAAAGAGAAAAAAATTTAAAGGTTACTTTTTTTGATTTAAGTTTTAATAGGTTAAATTTTATTCGGAAATATCCAGCTAGTGATGCAAGAATAGAAAAACCTCAAAACTGGGATCTAATGATTGAACTTTCAAAAAAATTATCATCAAGATTCCCTTTTGTTAGGGTTGACTTTTATGAGAATTTTGGAAAATTGTATTTTGGAGAATTAACATTTTTTCCTGGAAATGGTTTCGAAAAGTTTTATCCTGACTACTGGGATGAAAAAATAGGGGAATTACTGGATTTAGATAAAGTGAATAAAAAATATGTGAAGGTATAAATATGAATAGTATTATTAATATTTTGATTGGTGGGGATTTTTTTCCAACAAGTGATAACGAGAAATATTTTATAAAAGATGGTGTTAGTAATTTGTTTAATGCCGATCTCATCAATTTACTCAATTCTGTTGATCTAAAAGTGTTTAATTTAGAGGGGCCTTTAAGTAAAAAAGGCGTAAAAGAAAAAAAATGTGGTCCTAATCTTAGCACTGATGAATCGTGCGTTAGTTTATATGCAGATTTAAGGCCACTTTTTTTAGGCTTGGGTAATAATCACATAATGGATTTTGGGGCTGAAGCGCTTGATGCTACATTAGAATGCTTGAAAAAGAATAACATTTATTTTTCAGGAGCTGGAAATCATCTTGCTGATGCCAAAAAACCATTTATATTCACAAAAAGAGGAAAAAAGATTGGAATCTATTCTTGTGCAGAACATGAGTTTTCAATTGCAACTGAAAAATCGCCGGGAGCAAATCCTTTCGATCCTTTAGAAAGTTATGATGATATACAGGAATTAAAGGAAAAAGTTGATTTTCTTGTGATATTGTATCACGGGGGAAAAGAATATTATCAATATCCATCCCCTCTTTTGCAAAAATGTTGTAGGAAAATGGTGGATAAGGGGGCAGATATTGTTGTTTGTCAACATAGCCATTGTATCGGTTGTAGAGAAGATTATTCTAAAGGTATAATAATTTATGGACAAGGGAACTTTTTGTTTAATATTGGCGATAACGAATTTGCTAATAGTAGCTTATTATTAAATGTAACTTTTGATAAAAGTGTTACTGTTAAGGAAATACCACTCTTAAGAAGTAGCATAGGTGTAAAATTAGCTGATAATAATGCTGCTAGTATTATTTTAACGGCATATCATAAACGTAGCATGAATATTTTAAAAAAGAATTTTGTAGAGAATGCCTATGCTGTGTTTGCGAAAGAACATATTAATGATTATTTAAATAGTTTTTTGGGAGATAGTTTATTGGTGCGTATAATAAATAAACTACTATCACATAATTTTGCGAAAGTAATTTTGTCACAAGCATCGTATTTAAAAATTTTGAACTTTATTGATTGCGAAGCACATCGAGAGCTATTTATATGTGGAATAAAGGGAATGTTACAACATGATAAAGAAAAAGATCCTACAGATTTCTTGTGAAGGGTTAGGAAATGGTGGAGTACAAGCTGTAATAATGGGAATATGTACACGGCTAAGCAATGATTTTATTTTTGATATTTTATTATTTACGAATGAGGTTAGATATTATGACGAAACATTCTTGAATTTGGGTGGAAATATATACAGATTTTCTAAAAATGATTCTTGCGTATCAAAAATTTTCTCAAGATTATATTTCCTAATTAAACTTCCATTTGTCACATATAGCTTGTTAAAAAATCATGGCCCATACATTGCTATTCATTGTCACAATTGCTTTGAAGGTGGCCTTTGTTGCTTGGGAGCATATTTCGCAGGCGTACCGATAAGAATTTGTCATTCTCACAGCATTGCTAATACTGATAGAAATTGGAAGGATAAACTTTATTCATTTATTTTAAAACCGTTTGTAAATATTTTTAGTAATGTCAAGATTGGTTGTTCTAAAGCAGCAGTTCAATATTTGTTTGGGGACAATAGCAAAAGTATAGTTATTTATAATGGTATAGATATGAATAAGTTTTCTTTGTCAAAATATCCAAATGTAATCAAAAAGCCTTTTTCTTTTATTCACATTGGACAGTATAGCCATATAAAAAATCAAAGTTTTCTTTTGGATGTTTTTAAAATTATTCATGACTGCATACCAGAAGCAACGCTGGATTTGATGGGGTTTGGTCAGGATGAAGCTATGATTAGAAATAAAGTGGCTAAGCTTGGATTAAATAATAGCGTTACAATGCATCGGCATGATGAAGATAGAGTTCATTTATTAGCAAAATCAAAATATATGATATTCCCTTCCTTGTTCGAAGGATTTGGAATAGTACTTATTGAAGCTCAAGCAATGGGTGTTTATTGTTTTGCTTCTGATTCCATTCCGCTAGAAACAGATGCAGGGTTGATTGAATATTTATGCCTTTCTGATGGAGCTAAAAACTGGGCTGACCATATTTTAAACTTTATTAAACGAGATAAGAACATAAAAATGCCGGATGAATGTAAGCTACTAAAATATGATTTCTTGGCGATTGTAGAGAAATACAGACATATTTATCAAGGCTGAAGAGGTAGATCCTAGATGACCATTTTCCAAAAGGTATATAACATTTTAACAAAAAAACAACAACATAAAGCGATTATGTTAATCTTTTGTATGATCATAGGAGCTATATTAGAAGCTGTTGGAGTTGGTGCAATCTGGCCATTAATGCAAATGATTGGCAACGAGTCTTATTTAAAAGAGCACAGTATTCTGGCGACCTATGTTGCTAACTTTGGCATAAACGATGATAGACAATTAATAGTTATAGCAGCCTGTTTATTAATAGCATTCTATTTGCTAAAAAATATTTTTTGTGCCTTTGAGATAAAACTGCAGACTAATTTTATTGTTTTGAATCAAATTGAAACTGCACAAAAAATGTTGACATATTATTTAGATAAGCCATATTTATATCATGTAAATCATAATAGTGCTATTTTATATAGAAATATTGATATTGGAACTAATGCAATATATTCTCAGCTCGTAATATCTGTTTTGGCTATAATTACAGAAACAATAACAGCTATAATAATATGGCTAATGGTTGCGTTTATTGAACCTACTGTGGCAATTATAGCTGCACTTTTGCTAACAATATTTATTTGCTTGCTGATGCGACAAATGCGACATAAATTAGCAGAAAAGGGAGACATTAAATATAAGTTTTCAGCGCAATATTTAAAATGGCTTTCACAAGCTTTAGGTTCTATTAAAGAGACAAAAGTAATGCAAAAAGAACCTTTTTTTCTTGAACAGTTTAAGCAAGCTTATAAAGGCTTTGGTTTAGCAAGTGGAGATTATATGTTTTTAAACCAAATTCCAAGAATGATTATAGAAACTGCTGTCTTAACAGCATTACTTTTACTAGTTATTTTCAAAGTTTTAAATGGCGAGCCTGTTCATAATATAGTTGCTGTATTGAGCGTTTTGGCATTGGCGGCATTTCGCCTTATGCCATGTGCAAATAGAATAGTTGGTTATTGGGGAACTATTAAGTTTCACACGCCGTTATTTAATGAGCTCTATGATGATTATATTGCTATTAAAAATTATTCATATTTGAGCCTGGATAATGGCGCTTCGGCAGAATCTATGAAATTTTATAGTTGTATCTCATTTAAAGATATTTCTTTCCAATATCCAGAGACTACAAGACCTGTTCTTAATCATGTAAATTTAAGTATTCCTAAAGGTAGTTTTGTGGGCATAGTTGGTAGCACTGGAGCAGGGAAAACTACTTTTGTAGATCTTTTATTAGGATTACTCAAACCAATCCAAGGAAACATTACTGTTGATGGAGTAGACATTAACAATAATATAAGCGGATGGCGGAAAAATTTAGCCTATGTTCCGCAGTCTATTTATTTATTTGATGGAACAATTAAAGATAATATTGAAGTTGGAGATGCAGATGCAAGCAATGATAAACTAGATAAAATATTACGTATGGCTGAGATTTATGATTTAGTTCATACCTTGCCAAATGGTATTGACACTGTTGTGGGAGAAAGAGGCGTAAAACTTTCAGGTGGTCAAAAACAAAGAATAGGTATTGCCAGAGCGCTATATTGCGAGCCAACCGTTTTGATTCTGGATGAAGCAACTTCAGCGCTGGATAATGAAGTTGAAGCAAGTATCACGGAAACATTGTTAAAATTGAAGGGGAAAATTACGATTATTTCTATTGCACATCGACTTAGCACTTTGGAAACTTGTGATTTTAAACTTAAGGTTGATAATGGAACGGTAGAAGTTTTGAAGAGTTAAAATAATATTATTGGGATGAAATTGCAATGTTTAGGGAAAAAATTCACGTTTTTTTACACAAGCATAAAAACATACGTAGATTTATTTTGCAAGTTTATTATGTCTATAAATATTTCAAGTATTGTTTTTGGCGTAATACGCTTTTTAAAATAAAAATGTTTGGCAGAACATATGGCATTTTTGAGTGCAAAAATTTTTCCAAAATTAAAAAGTTTAAAAATTTATATGATGGACAAACATGTTTCATAGTAGGAACAGGGCCAAGCTTAACAGTTGAAGATTTAGAAAAAATTAAAAGCTATCCCTCTTTCAGCATGAATTCCATTGTTTTATCTTTTGCACAGACAACATGGAGGCCAACTTTCTATGCCATTCAGGATAATTATGCTACAAAAATGTTAATTGGCAAATGTGATTATTATAATTTACTCAAAAATTGTATTGTTTTACGTGGCATATCAACTCAAAAACAAACACCAAATATGCAGGTAAAAACAATCGATTTTCCGCTTTATGTTTTTAATCATGATATAGAAGTTAATCAACATTATACTCGATTTAGTCCGGATGTATATAAATTGGTTTACGATGGATATACCATTACATATTCTATAATGCAGATTGCTTGTTATATGGGGTTTAAGAAAATTGTTCTACTGGGAGTAGATTGCAACTATGCTGGACCCAAAAAGCATTTTATTAATTATACTGATGCCAATAATGGAAATGCAGCCTATTTAATGCGAGAATCTTATAAAATTGCCAAAGAATATTGTGACAAACACGATATTAAAATCTTAAATGCTACACGAAATGCCAAGTTGGATATTTTTGAAAGGTCCGATTTGGATGCTTTTCTAAAATGAATTTTGCTTTTGGAGGATAAAATGGATTTAATAAGTGTTATTGTTCCTGTTTATAACATGGAAAAATATTTGCCCAAATGCATAGATTCATTGGTAAATCAAACTTATCCAAACCTAGAGATTATTCTGATAGATGATGGCTCAACGGATAATAGTGGTAGAATTTGTGACGATTATGCCGAAAAGCATAAAAATATCGTTGTTGTACACACGAATAATCAAGGGCAATGGCACGCTCGTAATGTGGGCCTGGATATTTGCGAGGGAGATTATATAGGGTTTGTGGATAGCGATGATTATGTTGATTATGACATGTTTGAAGTCTTATATGTTAATGCTATAGAATTTGATGCGGAAATATCAGGTTGTTATGCTCATCACATTACGGAAAGAAAAGAAGAAATATTAGAATCATGTACAAACAGAAAAAAAATATTTATTAATATTTCCGATTTTATTTTTGATGTTTTCACAAACAGAGAGATTAATATTTCTATTTGGAATAAATTATATAAAAGACAAGTTGTTGAGAACGTTAGATTTAGTAAATTGTTTACAGCAGAAGATGTAAGTGTTGTGATTCCAATTTGTAAAAATGCAAAAAAAATAATTGTTCAGGAATCCAGAAAATATTACTACAATATTAGAAGTGAAAATACTACTAATAAAATAACAAACTCCACAAGTATAATAAACTTAAATAAAACATATGATCAAATAGAAGCGTATAGAATAAATCTTGAAAACATACAGTGCTATTTTCCTGAGCTAGTAAATTTAGGATATTCATTATACTGGAATTCTATAGAAAATGTAATTCGATTGTTTTATCCATTAAAAAACAATCTATTTGCTAATGAAAAAATTAAAACATCACAAGCACAATTGAAATGTGATATTTTTAAAATTCTTCATAATAATAATGTTTCTATTAAGGGTAAAATTGCTTATTGCTTACTGTGTTTTGACTCTAGCTTATATATAATCGTTAAAAAAATTCAAAATATATTGAAATCAGTTTGAATAATCTAGATAAATTATGCAAGAATCCATGGCGCTTTTAGGAGGAATTATGCATCAACGTAAAAAGAATTGTATAATACCGCAGGGAATCTTTTATTGGTGGCAACAAGTAAAAAAGAATTTTAAATTTAAAGATTGTTTTATAAACACGCCATTTTGCTATACAGATAATTTAGGAAAAGGTGTTAGCATAGGGAGGAATAGTGCCATTTTTAATGGAGTTAGTATTGGAAACTATACAAAAATTGAAGATAATGTAATCATATATTGTGGGACTATTGGTAAATTCTGTTCAATTGGTTGTGCATGCTCATTGGGAGGCGCTAATCATCCATTTAAAAGGTTGATTTCATCTGCTTATTTTTATTTAAAAGATCTAAAATTTTATTCTTGTAAATATGATGAATATCAAAATCCACCAATTGTAGGTAATGATGTTTGGATAGGCAATAATGTACAAATACTGCAGGGAGTTAAAATAGGGAATGGGGCTATAATTGGCGCAGGGTCAGTAGTAACAAAAGACGTAGATGAATATACAATAGTTGCTGGAGTTCCAGCAAAATTTATTAAAAATAGATTTACTGATGCTGAAATCAAGTATATAAAAAATTGGATATTTGGAACAGAAATGACGACTGGTATAAAGAACATAAAGAATTGTTTGCAGTTGATATTGGACAAATATTATCTTCTTAAAGATTGTATAAATATTAATTTTGACCAAGAAAGTAATATGAAATGTAACGAAAACTTTTCTTTTAGCTGCATGGTATGATACACGGTTAAAACCATTAACAGACACTGCACCGAAATGCCTTATTCTTATATGCAACAAGTCATTATTATTCGTGTTAATTATGATGTTGTAAAAATATTGTAGATAATGTAGATGATTTACATCATGACATAGCTAAAGTTTGTTTAAAAATAACCGTTATAATCAAAGATGTAGAAATTACCTCTATTGTATATATTCCAACATGAACTTACACCAGAAATGATAGGATAATATGATTACGAGAGTGCTTTTTCAGATAGAAGTAAATTAATAATCATCTTAATATAAGCAATCACTAATTGTTAGGTAATTTACTTGGAGGTAAATAAATGAAAATAGCAATTGTTGGTACTGGTTATGTTGGATTATCAAATGGAATTTTATTATCTCAACATAATGAAGTTGTAGCTTTAGACATATTACCAGAAAAAGTTAAGCTACTTAACGAGCATAAGTCTCCAATTATTGATAAGGAGATTGTAGAGTATTTGACTTCTAAAACATTAAATTTTCGAGCTACTATGGATGCTAAAGAAGCAATTATTGGTGCAGATTTCGTTATTATCTCTACGCCAACAAATTATGATTCGGATAGGAACTATTTTGATACTTCTTCTGTGGAAACGGTAATCAAAGAGGTTGTAGAAATTAATCCATCTGCGCTGATGATTATAAAATCTACAG
>Ga0268360_1002070_pt1 | contig 17167 bp, 14 predicted proteins | sample BioMet11_FD_192465 | JGI IMG/M metagenome (GOLD analysis project Ga0268360, IMG submission 192465) | Sewage microbial communities from Oakland, California, United States - Biofuel 11 (Illumina Assembly) | ecosystem: Engineered > Wastewater > Sewage > Unclassified | place: USA: California... | reverse complement strand
GATATTTTGCGCCGCTATCCCGGCCAGTGCACCGTCCACCTGGTGCTTTCCCTGCCCCGGGCCGTGTGCCGGTTGCGCCTGGGCCAGGAATACACCGTGCGCCGCTGCGCCGAACTGCGCCGGGAGCTGGACGACTTCGAGCACGGGGCCGTGGCGGCGCGGTAGCGGCGACGGGGCGCGGAGGGGAGACGGCGGAAGGCAATATAATTACCCTTCCAGGGGGCCGGGAGGGATGATCCCCCCCGGCGGAGAGGTCGAGGAGAGGCAGCGCCTCTCCTGGCCGCCGGAGGCATCTTATGACGACTGACCAACCGAAACGCGGCATCTGGCGTTTGACCGTGACCGAGGGATTCTGCGCCTCGCATTGCCTGCGTGGATACGAGGGCCCATGCGAGAATCTGCACGGCCACAATTTCGGCGTCGAGGCCGTGGTCGAGGGCGAGCGGCTCGATCTGAAAGTCGAGTACTTGTTGGACTTTAAAGTGCTGAAGGGCAAGCTGCGCGAGATTCTGGCCGGCCTGGACCACAGGCATCTCAACGATCTTGAGGGGTTCGCGCTGGAGAATCCGTCCTCGGAGAATCTGGCCCGGTTCATTTACCGGCGCTTGGAAGCCATGCTCGCCGGGCAGCCGGTGCGGCTCGTGAGCGTCTCGGTGTCCGAGAAGCCGGCCAGCAAGGCCACCTACATGGAGTATTAGGTGCGCCTGGTGGTGCAGCGGGTGCGCCGGGCTTCGGTGGCCGTGGACGGCGAGGTGGTCGGCGCCATTGGGGAAGGCTTGCTCGTGCTGGTCGGATTCGGTCGGGCCGACGCCCCGGGATTCGCGGACGGCCCGGTGTGCGGGGCCATGCTCGAAAAGTTGTGTGACCTGCGGATTTTCCCGGACGAGGCCGGCAAGCTCAACGTCGGCCTGCGCGAGACCGGAGGCGGGTTGCTGCTGGTGTCCCAGTTCACGCTGTATGCCACCTGTCGCAAAGGCAGGCGGCCGTCCTTTTCGGAAGCTGCGCCGCCGGACGTGGCCCGGGAACTCTATGCCCGGCTGGTGGAGCGGGCCGGCGCGGCATTGCCGGACAAGGTGGCCGGCGGCCGGTTCGGGGCGGACATGGATGTGGAGCTTGTCAATTGGGGGCCGGTGACCATCGTGCTCGACAGCGCCGATTTCGCGCCCGGGGAAGGCTCTTGACGGACAGCAGGTTTGCGGCCAAAAGCGAAAACGTGGCACGGCGAGGCGACCAGCGCATGGCTGGAACGCCAGGGACCAGGCCAGGGAGCGCGCGGTGATCCGCAAGGTCTTTCGGACCATATCCCACCCGGGCGACAGCCGGCGGCTGGCCAAGGATGTGGTGGATTTCCTCTCGGAGTCCCTGGCGGATTCCGACACCCTGCACGATCTGGATATCATCCTGACCGAGGCCTGTGCCAATGTCTGCCGCCATGCCTACGGCGGCCAGCCCGGCGATCTCGAGGTCAGACTCGGGGTCGAACCCGGGCAGTGGGTGGAATTGGAGATCGTCGACTGGGGCAAGGGTTTTGGCCCGGATGTGCGTTTCGAGAACCCGGGCCCGGAGTCCGAGGGCGGCCGGGGCTTGTACATCATGTGCATGTTGTCGGACGCCTGCCGGGTCACCCGTCGGGGATCGGAAAATATCATGTTCATTCATAAGGACATAGGTCGCTCGCGGTGGAAAAGCTGACGCTTTCGTGCGGCAATGGCTTGTTGCTGCTCCGGTACGCCGGCGAAATCACCCTGGAGATCACCGGGGAGCTCAAGCGCCGATTGGACGAGGCCTTGCGCGACGATTCGGTGCAAGCCGTGGTAATCGATCTTTCCAGTGTGCCTTTCATGGATTCGTCGGGCATCGGCTTCCTGGTTTCGATCAACACCCGGATGCGCAGTTCCGGCCGCTCCTTCTACCTGTACCGGCTGAGTCCCGCCGTGGAAAAAACCTTGGGCCTGGTCCAGTTGCTCAGCTTCTTCGAGATCCTCAAGGACGAATCCGCCCTGGCCGCCCTGGGCGGGTAGGGGACGCTTGCCGGATGGCCGGGTCGCTCGTTGACGCCGTTGCCGTGACCGAGGCCGGTCGGGTGGTGGACGTGCGTCTGGTCCTGGCCGACAAGACCTGGAGTCTGGCCGGCCGGCGTGGTCCGGCCACCGAAGAGGCCTTGGCCGAGACGGTGATCGACCGGTGCGGGACCACGGCCGTGCCGGTTTTTCTCGGGGCCGGGCTCGGTGTGGCCGTGTCCGTCTGCCGGGCGGCCGGGGTGCCGGTGGCGGTGGTGGACAGGGAAGCGCCCATCGCGGCCGCGACCGGCGTGCGCGCGGCCCTGGCCGGTGACCCGGACGTCCTGTGGCTCGATGCGGCCGACGTGGCGGACGTGTCCGAGGCCGTACGCGCCTTTGCCGCCAGCCGGGGCCGGTCGGGGTTGCATGTCGTGCCCCATGCCGTGTACCGCCGGCTCGATCCCGACTATTACGCCCGTCTGGCCGCCGAGCTCGCCCCGCCGCGCCTGCCGTCCCGGCCGCTTTTCCGCCAGGTTCTGCCCCGGGTGCTGTGCCTGACCAGCAAGCTGTTTCTGGTCGGCGAGGTGACCCGGGCTTGCGCGCGTCTGGGTGCGCCCTGTCGCTATCTGGAGACCGGCGAGACGCCGCTCGCCCGTGACGCCTATGTGTCCCTGGTCCGCGCGGCCCTGGACGATTTTGCCCCGGATTTCGTGCTCACGGTCAATCATCTGGGCCTCGACCGGGAAGGGGTGCTGCTCGAACTTCTGGAACGCGCGGGCATCCCCCTGGCCTCGTGGTTCGTGGACAGCCCGGAGCTTATTTTACCGTTGTACCGGCCGGCCGTGAGCCGCTCCACCGTGCTTTTCACCTGGGACGCGGACACGGTTGCGCCGCTTCGCGCCCGGGGCTGTCCCCACGTCCACTACCTGCCCCTGGCCACGGACGAGACGCGCTTTCGCCCCCTGGCCGCCGTGCCCGGAGACCATCCCTGGCGGTCGCGGGTGTCATTCGTGGGCAATTCCATGGTGTCCAAGACCGCGACCCGGCTGGCGTTGGCCGATCCGCCGTCCCGGCTGGCCGAGGCCTTCGCGACGGTGGCGGACGGATTCGCGGCCGCGTCCGAGGGGCTGGTCGCCGACTATCTGGCCGCGTCCCGGCCCGATCTTTTTGCGGAATACCGGTCCATCCCGACCGTGGAGCGGCGTCTCGCCTTCGAGACGGCCGTGATCTGGGAATGCACCCGGCGCGACCGGGCGGCCCGGATCGCCGGTTTGCTGCCATTTGGCCCGACCATCGTCGGCGATGCGGGCTGGCTGTCCGTCCTGCCCGGGGAAGGACGGCTGTGGCGACGGCTGCCGGAACTGGCCTATTACGACGAGTTGCCGCTCTTTTATCCCCTGTCCGAGGTCAACGCCAACGTGACGAGTTCCCAGATGAAGGGCGCGGTCAACCAGCGGGTGTTCGACGTGCCGGCGTGCGGCGCCTTCGTGCTCACCGATGCCCGGCGCCAGCTCGAAGCTTTGTTCGAACCCGGTCGGGAGATGGCCGTTTACGAGACGGCCGAGGAGCTGGTCGCCCTGGCCGGGCGTTACCTGGTCGACGCGCCCGGGCGCCGGGCCCTGGCCGAAGCCGGGCGACGGCGCGTGCTGGCCGAGCACACCTATCCCCGGCGTCTGGAAACCCTGTTTGCCGTCATGCGCCGGACCTTCGGGGCCTGAGGTCGAAATTGGGCATGCAGCCGTTCACTTCCCCAGGCGTGTCCCAAGCGCCACCCTTGTCCGGCTTGCCTGTGGCGTTGCACCGACTGCTGTTGGTCGGCGGCCGGGGACCGGGACTGGTCGCGGCCCGGGACGCGGCTTTGGCCGGTGGCGCGGCTGTCTCCGGCCTGGCCGGCAGGATGTCCCTGGCCGTGTGGGAGGATGCGCCCCTGGACGGTGCCGCCGCAGCCGTGTTGGCCCGGTGCCAGGCGAGCCGGCCGTTCTTGCCGCCGCCGCTGGCCCGGATCGTGGCTGCCGTGGCCGCCGAGGCCCGTCCGTCCGGCCAGGACCCGGAGCACCGGCAGCTGGCCGAGCGGCGCGATGTGGCCGGTCTGGCGCGTTTGTTTTTCGACCGTCTGGCCAGGACGCCGGATGCCCTGGCCGCCGCCCATGGTTTGGCCACGGTGGCGCCCATGCAGGACGATCCCGCCCTCTTGGTCGCGGCCGCCGATCGCCTGGCCGCCTTGCCCGGCGCCCTGGCGCCCTTGGGCCTGGCCGTGGCCGGGGAACTGGACCTGCTCGCCGGCCGGGCCATGTCGGCCGTGAGCCGACTGCGGGCCTGCCTGGGCATGGTGCCCTGGACCGGGCCGCTTTTCCCCCTGGCCCAGGCCCTGCTTGCCGCGGGCGACCGGGACGGCGCCGCGGCCGTGTTGTCGCGGCTGCTCGCCGCCCGGCCCCTGGACGTCCTGGCCGTCAACCGCCTCCACACCGTGCGCCATGGCCTGGACACGCGGCGCGTCCCCGTGCCCGGTTCGGTGGCGGTGCTACTCTATACGTTTGATAACGCCTCCCGGCTCGACCGGACCCTGGCCACCCTGGCGGCGACGGATCGGGCTTTTGTTCAGGCCGGGGGCTTACGGATTTTCGTTTTGAACAACGGTTGCCGCGATGACACGGCCGTCGTGCTGGCCGCTTGGCGGGATCGGCTCGGGGCGGACCTGACCGTCCTGACCGTGCCGGTCAATGTGGGCGCGCCGGCCGGGCGCAACTGGCTGGCGGCCCAGCCGGCCGTGCGCGCGGCTGCCTTTGCCGTCTACCTCGACGACGACGCCCTGGTGCCGCCGGACTGGCTCGGCCGGTTCGGCGCGGCCCTGGCCGTCTATCCCCGGGCCGGGGTCTACGGCTGCCGGGTGCGCGGAGCGAATGCCCCCCGGTTCGTGCAGAGCGCGGACGGGCATTTGTGGCCGACCCCGCGCCGGGGCGCGTTGCAGGGACGGGGCTTCACGCTGCTGCGGCCGTGGCTCCATACCCCGGACTGGGGGGCGTACGGACTGACTCGGCCCTGCGCCACGGTCACGGGCTGCTGCCACCTGTTCCCCACGGATGTCTTGGCCGCTACCGGCGGCTTTGACCTGCGTTTTTCGCCCACCCAGTACGACGATCTGGACCATGACCTGCGTCTGCTCGACCGGGGGCTGGTTCCGGTGTGCGCCGGGGAGCTGGTCGTTGTCCACGACAAGGCCACGGGCGCGACGACGAGCCTTGGCGGACCGGGGTACGGCTCGGGATTCGCCAACCAGTTCAAGCTCCACCACAAATACGACGATGCCGTCCTGGCCCGGTTCGCGGGCACGGCCTATGCCGCCCTGGCTCGGGACACGGCGGCCAAGGCGCGCGAACTGTCCGGCGGCGCGCCCACGCCCTGGGACCTGGCCGGCCCGGCGATCGAGGAGGACGGCCATGACCGCTGACACACGCCCCATCGTGGTGATCCAGACCCAGCGCATGGGCGATCTGATCCTCACCTATCCGCTGCTGCTGTGGCTGGGCCGTACGCGCCCGGGCCAGGCCGTGACCGTGGTGGCCGAACCGACCTTTGCCGGTCCCTTGTCCCGGGTGAGCCCGGCGGCGCGTTATCTGCCCCTGGCCCAGGGCGGCAGCCTGATCGGCCAGGATTGTTCCCTGGTCGTGAACCTGAGCATTCGGCCCGAGGCGGCCCGGCTCGCCGGGGAACTTGCGGCCGAAACCAAATGCGGTCCGGTCACCGATGCCTCCGGCGTGACCCGGGTCCACGGCGACTGGCAGCTCTACCGCGCCTCCCTGGTCGGCAACAACCGCCACAACCGGTTCCATTGGGCCGAGCTCAATGCCCTGGACGTGGTCCCTTTGCCGGTGGTGGCGGCCACGCGCTGGCCCGAACCCCGTCATGGCGCATCAGGCCGGGTCAAGGTCGGGCTGTTCGTGGGCGCCAGCCAGCCGGAGAAACGGCCGGATGCGGCCTTTTTTGCCGCCTTGGCCCAGGAGCTCATCCGCCGGGGGCTCACGCCGGTGCTGCTCGGCGGCCCGGCCGAGGTGGAACTGGGTGCCGCTGTGGCGCGCCTGGTCAAGGCGCCCATCGCCAACCTCTGCGGTCGTCTGGGCCTTGGCGCCCTGGCTTTGCTCGGGCAGGAGCTTGCCCTTCTGGTCACGCCCGACACGGGCCCCATGCACCTGGCGGCCTGGACCGGCTGGCGGGTGCTCAATCTGTCGGTCGGCCCGGTGAACGCCTGGGAGACCGGGCCGTACCAGCCGGGACATTACGTGCTCACCCCGCGCCTGTCCTGCCGGGGATGTTGGGCTTGCGCCGCCGGGACGCCGGCCTGCCAGGGGCTGCTCGATCCGGCCCGGGTGGCCTATGTGGCCGCCCGACTGGCCCGGGGCGAGGATAAGCGGCTCGTTGGCGCCCGGTTGCCCGGCTGCCGCTTGTGGCGGTCGGACCGGGACGCGCGCGGGCTGTACCGGCTGCAGCCGCTGGACCAGCCGGGTTCTCCCGAGGCCCGGGAGACGCTCGGCGCACTGTGGAAGGGGGTTTTCGGCTGGCTGTTTGGCGCCTGGGACGCCGCGCCGGCCCGAAACGCCGTTGCCGGCCTGGTCCGGGAACAGCCCCGGCTGGCTGCGTCCTTGGGTCGGGGGTTGGCGGTCCTGGGTGCGGCTTTGAGCCAGGGCGTGCGGGACGGGGACGTGCCGGATGTCGCGTTCATGAACCGGTTCGCGCCCCATGTGCGCCCCCTGGCCGGCTTTGTCGAGCGTGTGCTCCAAAACGGCGACGGCTCCCGCGCTGCTCGGTTACGCTGCCTGTCTTTGCTCGAACAGGTGGCCTCTCTTGGCCCCTGGAGCTGACCACCCGGAAAAAAACGCCTCCCTCCTGTCGCGCCCCTTTTGTTCGCTGGCTGACATCGTTCATCTTTTCGAGTTGGAACGGGTCTTGATAGGTCTGCATGCCAGGAGGCCCGGCATGCAAATTCTTCCACTGCTCCAATCGAGTTCCGGCACGACCGCTCAGAGTCGGCAGACGTCAAGCAGCCAGGCGACCTTGTTCGCCTCGCTGCTTGGCAAGTATGCCGCCAAGGCCAATGCCACCTCGGGGACCAGCAGTGGCACGTCGCGCTCCTCGGCGTCCGGCAGCACCAGCGGCAATCCCCTTGAAGCGGCCACTGCGCCCCATGGCGCGGACCTCGCCAATCTCACGCTGACCAAGGAAGATATTGCCGCGTTGCGCGACGAGTTGCTGTCCCGGGGCTTCACCACCACCGAGATCGACGACATGGAAGCCGGCGCGGAAAGCGGCTCCGGCATGACCTGGGGCCAGATGATGGCCAAGGTGCAAAAGAAGGTCTCCTCCGACAACTCCCAGGACCAGCACGAGATCCCCACCGGTGAGCAGGCCCAGTTGCTGGGCTTTTTCGGCAAGCTCGGGTTTACCGCCGACGAGTCCCAGCAGCTTGTGGATTCCCTGGCCAAGGGCGAGACCGAGTCCGTGTGGAACGCGGTCAACGCCAAGGTGTCGGGACTGTCCTCGGATTCCACGGTCAGCCTGAACGCGGCGGAAATGGCCTCCCTGGCCCGCAATCTGAATCTTTCCGACAGCGCCCAATCCCGCATCTCGGCCTTGTTCGAGCAGTCCAACGCTTCCGAGGGCCTGTCCGGCGAGGGCCTGCGCACGGCCATGTCGCTGGTTCAAAACGAACTTTCCACCAAGACCGCCCAGGAAATCCAGTCTTTATCGGATTTTCGCCAGGCGGCGTCCACGGTTCTGCACAGTGCCTGGGAAAAGTCCTCGTCCAAGGAACGTTCGGACATCCACGAGGATGACGTCGCGCGCAAGGCCGCCCAGGCAGTGGCCATGAGCGCCGCCTCCCAGGGCAACGACGCTACGGCGAATGCCGTGGGGCAACCCGCCAGCCAGGCGAAGCCGACGTTGTTGGCCGATGTGCCGGAGACCGGGCATTCCCCCCAGACCCAGGAGAGCGGTTCGCAGACGTCGGCGGCTCAGACGGAAACTTTCCAAGCTTCGGCCCAGCCTTCGACCGAGACCTTGCCCCGCACAGCGGGCCAGCAGGTCCAGCCAACGGCCCCCCAGGTCCCCCAGGCCCAGTCCGCGGCGCCGCAGACGCAAAACGCGGGCTCGGCCTCCCCGTCGCAGGCCCTGCCGGGGACGGTGCAGGTCCAGGTGTCGGCCGGCCAGGCGCAAAATGTTGCGCCGCAGTTGTCGGTGACGGCTCCCCAGGTCCAGGTTCTGGCCGCCCAGGAACAGGCAACGGTCGCCCAGGCGCCAGCGGCAACGGTCGCCCCGGCGTCAGCGGCAACGGTCGCCCAGGCGCCAGCGGCAACGGTCGCCCCGGCGTCAGCGGCAACGGTCGCCCAGGCGCCAGCGGCAACGGTCGCCCCGGCGTCAGCGGCAACGGCCGCCCCGGCGTCAGCGGCAACGGTCACCCCGGCACGCGCGGCAACGGTCACCCAGGCACAAGCGGCAGCGGCTCCCCCGGCACAAGCGGCGGCGGGTCCCATGGTTCCCGCGACCAAGAGCCAGACCCAGGCCTCCTCCGCACCCAGTGTGAGCGCCACGGCCGGAACCCAGCAGGTGCGCTCCACCGCCACGCTGCCGGACAACGCGGCCGCTGCCGCCACGGTTTCCGACAAGGGAAACGGCGGCACCGCGTCGGCCACGACCACCGGCCATGTGGAGGCGGCGCAGCCGACCCAATCCGCCGCCTCCCCATCGGAGAAGGATGGCAGCGGGGCCGGTGGTGCCGGCAAGCGGCAGTCCGAAGGCACCCTCAACCTGGGGGCCGAGACGCACGCGACGACGTCCGCCGCGAACCGGGAAGGGAACGAGGAAGGCGGTTTCGATCTTTCGGACAAGGGTCGCGCTTCGTCCGACCGGACCGCGATGCCCGGCGCCACGGCGCCGACCCCTGTCTCCCTGACCGCCGCGAACACGGGCAAGGCGAGCACCGCCACGACAGCGCAGCCGTCCGCGTACCAGACCCCCGGGACCGTGGCCCAGCAAGTCGAAAACACCCTGTTGCAGAACATGGGTCAGGGTTCACGGCAGATCACCCTCATCCTGCAGCCCGAGGCGTTGGGCAACCTGAGTGTGACGCTGACAGTCAAGGAAAAGGAAGTCCGGGCCGTGATTAAGGCCGATAGCCCCGAAACCTCGGCCCTGTTGCAGGACCAGGCGGCCACCATCCGCAAGAGCCTGGAGGATCAGGGCTTCAAGGTGACAAAGCTCGATGTGCAGACCGGCTTGACCCAGGACAATCCCAGTTCCCGCCAGGGCGGTGCCGAGCAGCAGGCCCAGGCCCGGCAACAGCAGGAAAATTTCGACCGCCCCCGTTCTTCCATGCGGATTCTTCCAGGGAGTGAGGCAACCCTGGCCGAGACGCTCACCACGGCCAGTTATGCTCCCACGAACCTGTCTTCCGGCTCGGGCGGCCTGGATCTTTTCGCCTAACACACGGAGTGAGCCATGAGTTACGTCAGCAGCATCCTCGGGACCGACAGCTCTTCCTCTTCTTCGTCCTCGAAGAATTCCTCCTCGACCTCGTCCCTCGGTCTCGACGCCTTTTTGCAGCTTCTGGTCACGCAACTCGAGTATCAGGACCCGCTGAGCCCCATGGACGACAAGGAGTTCGTGGCCGAGTTGGCCCAGTTCTCGAGCCTTGAACAGCTGACTGAAATCAACACCGGCATCGATAATCTGACCAGCGTCGCCAAGGAACAAGAGATGATCGGTGCCGTCAACTTCATGGGCAAGACCATCGAGGCCACGGGCACGGCCGTGAGTCTGTCCGAGGGCACGGCCACCAAGGTCTCCTTCACCCTGCCCGAGGACTCCGCGACCTGTATCGTCAACGTCCTGGACAGTTCGGGCGAGATCGTGCGCACGGTGGACGTCGGGGCCACGGCGGCCGGTACGGTCGATTTCGCCTGGGACGGCAAGGATTACGACGGCAATACCTGCGACGATGGTTTGTACCAGGTCGCGGTCACCGCCACCAACGCCGATGGAGACACCCTGACGGTCAGCTCGACCATGACCGGTACGGTCCAGGGTCTCCAGCAGATTGATGGCACGTATTACCTGAATATCGGCGATGACCGGTACGTGCAATTCACGGACATCACCAACGTTGTCGACAGTCCGAGCAGTAGCGACAGCAGTAGCGGTGACAGCAGTAGCAGTGACAGCAGCACGTCGAGCTGACATACAGTATGTGAGAGAAACGCCAGACCATGGCGTAAGGAGGAAATGTTATGGGAGTCGGACTGAGCACATCCATGTGGTCTGGCGTTTCGGGCTTGCTCGCGAATTCGACCAAGATGACCACCATTGGTGACAACCTGGCCAACGTCAACACCACGGGATTCAAGTCCTCGCGGATCGATTTCGTGGACCTGATGAGTGCCTCCATCGGTACGGCCTCGGGCACGGACCAGGTGGGCTGCGGCGTCCGCGTGGGCAGTGTCGCCACCGACTATTCCCAGGGCGGTCTGGAGACCACCACTTCCAGCACGGACATGGCCATCAGCGGCAACGGCTTTTTCATGTGCAAGCAAAAGAGCCAGGTCGGTTCCAACGGGCGCATGCTCAATACCGGCAATACCACAACCTACTATACCCGGGCCGGCGATTTCAGCTTCGATTCCGCCGGCTACCTGACCACTTCGGGCGGTCTGGTCATCCAGGGTTGGAAGGTGGATCAGGACAAGATCGACGATGCAACGTCGGCCGGGACGAGCCTGAGCACCACGCCGGTCACCGGTTCCATCACGGACATTAAGCTTGATTCGTTCTCCAGTCCGGCCAAGGCCACCAGCAGTGTGACCTTGGTCACCAACCTTGACTCCGATTCCACGAGCGAATCCACCCGCGATGATGCCAATGGCAATTACTTCTACGCCATGAGCTCCTCGTGGGATGGGACCTCGGACCCGGCCATGCCGTCCACGGCCTACTCCTACTCCACGACCGTCAAGGTCTACGACGAAAACGGTTCGCCCCATACCCTGACCGCCTACTACGACAAGATCACCTCGGACAACGGCAAGGAATACTGGGAATACGCCGTGACCTGCGATCCCAGCGAGGATGGTCGGGTGGCTTCGGACGGGACCAAGCTGTCCGACACGGCCACGGGCGGCCTGCTCATGGTCGGCACCATGACCTTTGATTCCTCGGGTTCGCTGGAAAATGTCAGCGCCTATACCCTCAAGGGCAGTACGGCCAGCAACGGCAACCTGACCAGCTTTACCGCCGGCGCCTGGAGCGCGGCCGAAGTCAATAAGAGCGGTTACCCCGTGTTCTCGGCCAACTTCAAGTCCTCGTCCAACGCCAGTTTCACGGATCAGGCCAATACCAACGACATCGCCCTCAACCTGGGCATGCGCGACACCTCGGGCCTGATCTACGATTCGGGCAATGGAACCCTGGCCAGCGTCAGCTACAGCAGCAACGCCGGCAGTCTGGTCCATTTCACCTCCAGTTCGCTCAAGATCAACAGCACCTGCACCACCAACTACGCCACGTCTTCCTCCACGATCTTCAGCTCGCAGAACGGCTACACGGCCGGGCTTTTGAGCAGCATCTCCGTGGACAGCGACGGCGTCCTGTCCGGCACCTACTCCAACGGCGTGACCATCGAGCTCTACGCGCTTGCCCTGGCCACCTTCACCAATCTCCAGGGCCTCAACAGCGTGGGCGACAACCTCTACACCTCCACCCTGGATTCGGGCGATGCCACCACCAACCGGGCCAATACCGGCATTGCCGGCTCCATTTCCGGCAACACCCTGGAATCCTCCAACGTGGACATGGCCTCGGAAATGGTCAGCATGATCATCACCCAGCGCGGGTTCGAGGCCAACAGCAAGACCATCACCACCGTGGATACGATGCTTTCCGAGCTCATCCAGCTCAAGCGGTAGTCAGCGCCAAACGACACACGGCAAGCCCGCCCCGCGAGGGGCGGGCTTTTGGCGTCCCGGGAAAATTCTGCCGCCCCCCTTTCCAAACGTCCCGGCCGTGTTTAATACCCTCCCCCCATGGACATCGCGCATCTTTGGCATTCGCTGTTGTGGCCCCTGTCGCGGCTGCTCGTTTCCCTGTCCCTGGGGCTGCTCGTGGCCAACTGCATCGAGGCCCTCAACTGGACGCGGTTTCTGGCCCGTCTGGCCGGTCCGCTCATCCGGTTCGGGCATTTGCGGGACGTGGTCGGCGCGAGTTTTTCCATGGCCTTTTTTTCGGGCATGGCCGCCAATTCGCTGTTGGCCGAGGCCAATGCCGCCGGCCGTCTGTCCGGCCGCGAACTGATTCTGGCCAATCTTTTCAACAGTCTGCCGACCTATTTTCTGCATCTGCCCCAGATGTTTCTGGTCACCTTGCCGTTTCTGGGCACGCGGACGGCGCTGACCTATGTCGGCCTGACCCTGGGCGCGGCGTTTCTGCGCACCCTGGCCATCCTGTGTTACGGCCGGATCGTGCTGCCGCCGCTGCCTGACGGCTGCGTGGTCTGCCACCTGTCCGAGGGCGGGATCACCTGGCGCAAGGCCTTGGCCAAGGCCTGGAAGCGCTTTGCCAAGCGCATCCGGACCATGGTGCTTTTTACCGTGCCCATCTACGTGGCCTTTCATTTCCTGACGGTCTGGGGGGCGTTCGCGGCCATGGAGCGGTGGCTGGCCGCGCATCTCGCCTTTTTGTCCTGGCTCACGCCCCAGGCCTTGAGCATTGTCATGTTCCAGGTCATGGCGGAATTTTCGGCCGGACTGGCCGCGGCCGGGGCCATGATGGGAGCCGGCAGTTTGGAGGCCAAGCAGGTGGTGCTGGCCCTGCTCGTGGGCAACATCCTGTCCACGCCCATGCGGGCTTTTCGCCACCAGTTCCCGTACTATGCCGGCATTTTCAAGCCCAGGACCGCTGCCCGGCTCATCATCCACAACCAGGCGCTTCGCGCCGCGAGCATCGTGCTCGTGACCGTCGGCTACGCATGGGTGGGCTAGGGGAGGGGGAGTGGGATGCCGCCGGGCAGGCCTGGACCTGCCCGGCGGAGGGGACGCTTAGCTGTGGCTGTAGCCGCCGGATTCCTCCCGGCCCAGGGACACGGTCACGGGATTTTTGGCGAAATAGGCCAGGCAGCGGTTGAGGTCGGCCAGGAGCAGGTCGGCCAGGTCGCGGCTCATGCCGTGGCGCACCAGGGCGCGCATGACCACGAGATCCTGGCGGTTGGCCGGCATGGAATAGGCCGGCACCTGCCAGCCCCGGCTGCGCAGGCGGTCCGAGAGGTCATAGAGGTTGAACCCGGCCTGGCAGTCCGGCTTGAGGCTCCAGCTCACGGCCGGAATACCGCCCCGGCCGTCGTAGATGACGTCGAAGATCTTGAGTTCGCGCAAGGCGTCGCCCAGATAGGCGGCGGTGTCGTAGCAGGCCTGGTGCACCTTGCGGTAGCCCTCGCGTCCCAGGCGCAGGAAGTTGTAGTACTGGGCCACGATCTGGCCGCCCGGACGCGAGAAGTTGAGGGCGAAGGTGGGCATGTTGCCGCCCAGGTAGTTGACGTCGAAAATGAGGTCCTTGGGCAGTTCCGCGGCGTCGCGCCAGATCACCCAGCCCACGCCCAGGGGCGACAGGCCGAACTTGTGCCCCGAGGCGTTGATGGACTTGACCCGGGGCAGCCGGAAATCCCAGGCGAGATCGGGATCGCAAAACGGGGCCAGGAAACCGCCGCTGGCCGCGTCCACGTGCACCGGGATGTCGAGGCCGGTCTTGGCTTCGAGCTTGTCCAGGGCCAGGCACACGTCCTCCACGGGTTCGTACTGGCAGGTAAACGTCACGCCAAGGGTCGGCACCACGCCGATGGTGTTCTCGTCGCAGCGCGAAACGACCTCTTCGGGGGTCATGATGAGCCGGTCGCGTTCCATGGGGATTTCCCGCAGCTCGATGTCCCAGTAGCGGGCGAACTTGTGCCAGCAGATCTGGACCGGTCCGCAGATCAGGTTGGGCTTGTCGCAGGCAAGCCCCTTGGCCTTGCGCTTTTCCCGCCAGCGCCATTTCATGGCCAGGCCGCCGAGCATGGCCGCCTCGCTTGAACCCGTGGTGGAGCAGCCCATGGTGTTGGCCGCCTCGGGAGAGTTCCACAGGTTGGCCAGCATGTGCACGCAGCGCGCCTCCAACTCGGCGGTCTGCGGGTACTCGTCCTTGTCGATCATGTTCTTGTCCAAGCATGCATCCATCAGCTGATGCACCTCGGGCTCGGCCCAGGTCTGGCAGAAGGTGGCCAGGTTCTGGCGCGAGTTGCCGTCCAGCATGAGCTCGTCACGGACCAGCCGCAAAATGTGGCGCGGCTCGGCCTCGTCGGAAGGGAACCGGTATTTGGGCAGGCCGGTCGACAGGTCGTCCGAAGCGTACACGTCGTCCAACAGATCGTCCCTGACCGTGTCTTTTTGATGCAAGGCCATGCAAGTCTCCTTTGTCGGGGATGGGCGCATCAGTCCCCGGTTTGCCGCCATTGGGGCTTTTTCAGGGCGTTTATGAGCAGGGGCAGGCCGATGAAGACGATCATGCCGGCGGCCACGAGGCCGACGTAGAGGGCAGGATTGCCCACCGGCAGGTTGGTGGGCGGGAAAAAGCCCACCACCAGAGCGAAGCACACGCCAAGCAGTCCGAGTCCGGCCACAAGGTCCATGCCCAGGGTGCCGCCCGGCACCTTGTAGGTGCGCGGCAGATCGGGCCGGGTATGACGCAGCTTGATGGCCGCCGCGTACATGAGGATGTACATCGCGAGGTACAGGGTGACGGTCATGGCCGAGAGCACGAAAAAGGCCACGCTGACATTGTCCATGACGAAGTAGAGCCCGGCGAGCAGACTCACGATCACGGCCTGGATGAGCAGGATGTTCACCTGGACGCCGTTTTTGTTGACCTTGGCCATAAACGGCGGAATCTCGCCCTGCCTGGCGGTTTCGAGCAAGCCCCGGCTCGGGCCGCCGACCCAGGCCATGACCCCGCCGATGGCCCCGAACGCCGTGAGCAGGCCCATGACCGGGGTGAGAAACTCGATGTGGAACTTGGCGAACAGTTGCTTGAAGGCCTGCATGAGGCCGGCCGTGAGGCTGATGTCCGCGGCCGGGATGACCGTGGCCACGGCCAGGGAGCCGAGTATGAAGAGCAGAAAGATGACGGCCGCAGCCAAAAACAGGCTTTCCGGGAATTGCCGGGCCGGATTTTCCAGATCGACCGCGTGCACGGCGTGCACCTCCACGCCGGCGAACAGCAAAATGATGCCGGCCAGAAAGGCCACGCTGCCAAGGCCGGTGATGTGCGGGAACAGGCGGGCATGGGGCGCCTGGTGGGCGAGCTGTTCGACCGCGACCGTGGCCGCGCTCGGCGTCAGGAAGGCGATGGGATTGCCCTGGTCCACCCAGAGCAGTCCGAGGACGATGATGACGATCCCGGGCAGCACCGTGCCGCACAGCACGCCGTACTTGGTGACGGTGCTTGCGATGTTGGAGCCGGCCAGGGTCAGGAAGGTGGCCAGCCAGTAGCAGACGAGGATCACCACGCCGGTGTAGACGCCGTTGTTGGCCAGTTCCGGTTTGAGGAAAAGATAGGCCAGGGCGCTGGCCGCAAAACCCAGCACCGTCGGATACCAGACCACGTTCTGGATCCATTGCAGCCAGATGGCCGTGAATCCCCAGCGGGAACCGAAGGCTTCCTTGATCCAGACATAGACGCCGCCGCCCTTGCCGCTCATGGCCCCGCCCAATTCCGCCGCCACCAGGGAGGCGGGGATGAGGAACATGATCGCGGCAAAGAGGATGTAAAAGATCATGGACAGGCCTTCCTTGGCCATCATGGGCAGGCCCCGCAGGCTCACCACCGCCCCCACGGTCATCATGCTGAGCGTAAAGACCGTCATACGCTTTTTTGTTGCCATTACTGTGCCTCCACAACGCGTCAAATGGTTTGATCGGCAGGTTCCATCCAGCGGGCGCTTTAATCGGGAGCGGTCATCCGAAACGATACGATGATTTCGGAACGGTAAAGGAGTAAGATACATCCTGTTCCATTCCGGACACGGAGTTGTCATGCAAGGGAGGAGCGCGTCAAGCTGCCGAATATGAACAAAAGTATTATGGAAAATATCTCAAAAATCAATGGAAATCTTGTATTGGATGCCCATGATAGGGACGTGCTGGAAGAAACAATTCTTTCCTTGAGGTGTCGTCGAAAAAAGTATCAGCTCCAGCCGCTGTGCGGACCGCGGCTTGCATGGAACCGGTCGGGGACGTCCGGTAGAGGCGCCGATCACGTTCTTGCCAGAAGGCTGGGCGGTATGCGAAACAGGTTGGTATGGGAGTCCTGCCGGGGCGTCCGGGACCCGACTTCCCAAGGAGGGCGTATGCCGCGATCGGTTTGCAGCCGCAGCCTGCTCGGGTGCCTGTTGGTCCTGACCGTGGGTCTGTCCACGGCCTGGGCCCAGGGCGATTGCCCGCCGGGCTATCATGTGGAAGGTGCCCGGGGCTGCATGCCCAACGGCCCCGGCCCGGGGCCGTATTATCCGCCGCCTCCGCCGCCGGGGTATTATCCGGCTCCGTGCCCGCCGGGCATGGTCTGGAGCTACGGTGCCTGTCGTCCGGAGCCCCGGCGCGGCCTCAACATCTACATCGGGCCGCCCGGCTATTAGGGGTTTCCAAAGGGCGCGCGCCCCGCTGGCGCCGTCGGAGGCGTATTGCTCCCCGTTCCCGCCGCCAGCGGCTACGGTCCGTCCTGGGCGCGTTCGCCCGGGCGCATGTCGGGACTGGAGTAGAAGAATTCGATGCGGCGGTTACGGGCGATGTTTTCCGGCGAGGTGGGCGGCACGAGGGGCTGGCTGTCGGCCAGGCCCACGGCGCGCAGCCGGGTGGTGGGGATGCCGGCTTTTTCGGCCAGGTAGCGGGTGGCGGCCGCGGCCCGCGAGGCGGAGAGCTCCCATTTGGACGGGTAGGCTCCCCCGGCCTCGGCGTCGTCGGCATGGCCGCGCACGGTCAGGTTGATCTTGTAGTCGCGCAGGATCTTGGCCACCCCGGCCAGGACCTTCTCGGCCTCGGGGGTGAGCTGGGTCGAGCCGGGCTTGAACATGACGGTGTTGTTGACCTGCATGAGCACGCCGGCCG
>Ga0268360_1002066_pt1 | contig 17188 bp, 14 predicted proteins | sample BioMet11_FD_192465 | JGI IMG/M metagenome (GOLD analysis project Ga0268360, IMG submission 192465) | Sewage microbial communities from Oakland, California, United States - Biofuel 11 (Illumina Assembly) | ecosystem: Engineered > Wastewater > Sewage > Unclassified | place: USA: California... | reverse complement strand
CCGCATTGCGATGGCGCTGACCGCGGCGGCCATGTTTGCCGACGGGGAAACCTGCATCGACGGAGCGGAGTGCGCCGCAGTGACGTTCCCGGGATTCTACGACAGGATGAAGTCGCTGGGCGCCGCCGTCAGGCTTGCATAAGCAGAAATTTTGGGAGGTTTTTGACAATGACAGGAAATACATTTGGAAGAATGTTCAGGGTTACCACCTGCGGGGAATCGTACTCCGGCTGCTTCCGCAAAAACGCGGATATTCCCAAGGAGCTGTACGGCGGCCTTCTGACGATCGTGGACGGCTGCCCGGCGGGCATCCGCATTACCGCCGAAGACATCCAGAAGGAGCTTGACAAGCGCAGGCCCGGCCAGTCCAAGCTGGATTCCCCCAGGCTGGAGAAGGACAGAGTCTTCATTTTCTCGGGCGTTATGGAAAACCAGATGAGCACCGGCGCTCCCATCGGCATCGTGATCCCCAACAACGATATCGAGGATAAGCATGTCGGCCAGTATCACGATTACAAAACCATGGCGCGTCCGGGCCACGCGGAATACACGTTCATGAAGAAGTACGGCCAGTACAACGACTGGGTCGGCGCCGGGCGCGCCTCCGGCCGCGAGACCGTCAGCCGCGTCGCCGGCGGCGCCGTGGCAAAGCTGATCCTCGACAAGTACGGCATCGACGTCATCGCCTACACTGTGGAATCCCACGGCATCAAGGCCAAGCCGATGGATTACGCCGCCGCCAAGGCGAATTATCGCAAGAACAACATCAACTGCCCGGATCTTGACGTTGCCGAAGCCATGGAGAAGGATATCATCGAGGTTCGCAAGACCGGCGACACCTGCGGAGGCATCATCGAGCTGGTCGTCCACGGCCTGCCCGCCGGGCTGGGAGAACCGGTGTTCGACAAGCTGGAGGCCGTGCTGGCCCACGCGCTCATGTCCATCGGCGCCATCAAGGGCATCGAATTCGGCGCAGGCTTCCGCGTGGCTGAGATGGTGGGCTCCGAGTGCAACGACGAGATGTACTGGGACAAGGAGACCGGCCGCGTCAAATTTTACTCCAACAACGCGGGCGGCTTCCTGGGCGGTATTTCCAACGGCGACGAGGTGCGCATCCGCATGGCCGTCAAGCCCACCCCCACGGTGGACGTGGTGCAGCGCACGATCGACGCGGAGACCGGCGAGAACGTCGATCTTTCGCCCATTACCCGCCGCGACGCGTCGCTTCTGCCCAGGATATATCCGGTCTGCGAGGCCATGACCCGCATCGCCATCGTCGATGCGCTGATGATGGCCAAGGGCTACCGTGCAATGGAAGACATCGATGAAAAATGGGATAGAATCTGAAAAAGATTTTACCAATAATTTAGGAGGAAAAAACATGAAACGTGCCATCGTCATCGCGCTGCTTCTCGCGCTTGTGCTTTCGGTCGCAGGCTGCGGTGCCTCCGGCTCCCAGTCCTCGGCAGCATCCACAGCAAGCTCCTCGGCAGCCTCAGCTTCCCAGTCCTCCGCGGCGGCATCGTCCGCAGCTTCCGGTTCCTCCAGCTCTGCCGCTTCTTCGGCCGCTGCCACAGCTACGAGGGCCAATCTCTGCGTGGCGCTTGACGGCGAGCCGCAGAAGCTCGATCCGTACGGCCACTCCAACCAGAACGGGTTCGTCTGCACCAGGCTCGTGTTCGAATCCCTTCTCAAGACCGAAGACGACGGCACTGTGGTGCCCTGGCTCGCCTCCGAGTACAAGATGGTCGACGACCTTACGCTTTCGCTCACGCTCCGCGACGACGTGTACTTCCATGACGGAAGCAAAATGACCGCCGACGACGTCATCTACTCCCTGACCACCGCGGCCACCAGCTCCTTCACCAGCAACCTGTTCGGCTGCATCGACACCGAAAAGTTCGAGAAGAAGGACGACACACATATCGTTGTGCACCTCAAGTACGCCAACGCCGCCCTGATCCCGGCCATGGCGTCCTATCGCTGCTGCATCATCAGCAAGGCTTTCTATGAGAAGGCCACCGACGAGCAGAAGTCCCGTCAGCCCATGGGCACCGGTCCGATGATGTTCAAGGACTGGGTTGCCGGCGACCGGATCGAGTTCACGGCTTTTGACAAGTACTGGGGCGAGAAGCTCCCGTACAGCACCTTCACGGCCCGCGTCATCACCGAAGCCTCCTCCCGCGCCATCGAGCTTGAGACCGGCGGCGTGGACATCGCCTTCAACCTGGCCACCACCGACTGGGACCGCATCAGCTCCAACGCCAACACCACGCTCATCAGCGGCAACACCCTGGGCGTGAGCTGGCTCTGCTTCAACAATTCCCTCGCTCCCTTCAACGACGTGAACGTCAGGCTCGGCCTTTCCTACGCCCTTGACCGCAACGCGCTTATCCAGGTCGGCTGGGGCGGAAAAGCCACCGTCGCGGACAGCTATTATTCCTCCACCGTGTTCGGCCACAAGACCGTGACGCTGCCGGAGTACAACACCGACAAGGCGAAGGAATACCTTTCCAAGGCCGGCTACAACGACAGCAACCCGCTTTCCATTACCTACACCACCTATGACAGCACGCTCAACCGCAACTTCTCCGAGGCCGTCCAGGCCATGTGGCAGGCCGTCGGCGTGAACTGCGAGATCAGCTTCGTCGACCTTGCGACGTTCACGACCATGAACAACGGCGGTCAGCTGGGGGTTTCCCTCATGACCAACACCGCGGCCATCAACGATCCGGCTGCCGCGCTGCTTGCCTGGCCCACCTCCCGCACCATTTCCCTGCGCCACGGCGACACCAAGGTGGACGAGTACCTGAACAAGGGCATCTCCACTTACGACCAGACGGAGCGTGAGAAGATCTACGGCGAGCTGCAGGATTATCTTGCCGAGAAGTTCTACGCGTTCCCCATCGCGTTCCCCGAGAACGCCTACGGCAGCGCCAAGTATGTCTCGAACCTTCCGTTCTATTCCAATGTCGTCCCCGATCTCACCAGAGTTCAGTTCACCGAGGGCAACTGAGCAACAACTGAGTTTCAAGTCCGGAGGCCGGCCCCGTGCGGTCAAAAACCGCCCGGGGCCAGTGCTCCGTTCCGCGGTCCGGAACCTCGCTTGCCGAGAATGACAAACTGCACCGACAAGACAGCTTTATGAGGGAATGAAATATGTTTCGCTATATTTTAAAACGTATTCTGGTCACGATACCGGTTTTGCTTGGAGTAACGATCGTGATATTCACGCTGATGTTCTTCACAAACGGCGACCCGGCGCGCCTGATCCTCGGCGACACGGCGTCGGACGCCGAAGTGGCTGAGCTGCGCGAATCGATGGGCCTCAACGAGCCTTTCATAAATCAGTACTTCAACTATATGAAAGGACTGTTCAAGGGCAACCTCGGTATTTCGTATACGACAAAACTGCCGGTGATGGACGAGATCAAGGTCCGTCTGCCGGTGACCGCCAGGCTTGCCTTTTTCAGCTGTCTCTTTGCCGTGTGCGTAGGCGTGCCGGCCGGCATCATTTCGGCCGTGCGGCAGTACTCCGTGCTGGACAACTTCATAACGGTGCTTGCCCTGCTCGGAATAACGATGCCGAACTTCTGGCTCGCCCTGCTCCTGATCCTGTTTTTCTCCGTTCAGCTCGGCTGGCTGCCGCCGTCCGGTCTGTACGGTCCGCTTTACTACATCATGCCCGTCATCAGCATCAGCGCAGCCTCCGTGGCGACGATCACGCGGATGACGCGCTCGAGCATGCTCGAGGTCATCCGCTCCGATTATATCCGGACGGCGCGCGCCAAGGGCCTTTCCGAGGGCAAAGTCATCATCCGCCACGGGCTCAAGAACGCGCTGATCCCGATCCTCACCGTGGTCGGAATCCAGTTTGCCGGCGGCCTTTCCGGCGCCGTGGTGAACGAACAGGTGTTTGCCATCCCCGGCCTCGGCAAGATGATGGTGGACGCCATCAAGAGCCGCAACTACCCGCTGGTCGAGGGCGGCGTTTTGATTATTGCGCTTATGTGCTGCATCGTGAACCTTGCCATCGACCTCATGTACGCAGTCGCGGATCCGCGCATAAAGTCGCAGTATGAGCACGTGCGCGGGAAGAAGAAGTCCAAGGCGGAGCCTGCGCCTGTCAGGGAGGCGTGAAGGATGAAAATTTTTGCCAAGAAAATGACCGAAGTTTCAACCGTGGACGCCGCGGGTGAACAGGTGATCACAGTCAAGAAGCGGGGGCAGGCCGCCGACGTCTGGCGCAGACTCAGGAAAAGCCCGCTTGCGATGATCGGGCTCTTTGGCCTCATCATCCTCATCCTGTGCGCCATATTCGCCAACTTCATCGCTCCGTACAATTATGCGACGCAGGATTACACCGCCATTTCCCAGACGCCTTCCTGGCAGCATCTCTTCGGCACCGACAACTTCGGGCGCGACATCTTCAGCCGGGTGGTGTACGGGACGCGCATCTCCCTGCTGGTGGGCTTCATTTCTCTGGCGATCGGCGCCGTCATCGGCTGCCTGCTGGGCGCGATCGCGGGTTATTTCGGAAAAGCGGTGGAATCCGTCATCATGCGCGGCTGCGACATCATGATGGCCATCCCGTCCACCGTCCTTGCCATTACCATCGCGACCACGCTGGGGCCCGGCCTCGTGAACGCCATCATCGCCCTGAGCATCAGCTCGATCCCCTCCTTCTGCCGGGTGGTCCGGGGTTCGACGCTGACCGTCAAGGACCAGGAATACATCGAAGCTGCAAAGGTGATCGGCGCGAACAACATGCACATCATCGGAAAGTACATTTTCCCCAACGTCCTTGCGCCCATCATCGTTCAGGCCACGCTGGGCGTGGGCAAGTCGATCATCATGTGCGCGGCGCTGAGCTTCCTCGGGCTTGGCATCCAGCCGCCCACGCCGGAGTGGGGCAGCATGCTCTCCACGGCGCGCACGTTCATGCGCGATTATCCGCACATGGTCATATTCCCCGGTCTGGCCATCATGCTCACCGTCCTTTCGCTCAACCTTTTCGGCGACGGCCTGCGCGATGCGCTTGATCCCAAGCTGAAGAAATGAGGGGATAACAAGATATGGAAAAAGAGAACATCCTGTCGGTGCGCGACCTCGTCATCCATTACAGCACCGACGGCGGCGTCGTGAAGGCGGTCAACGGGATCAGCTTCGACATCGGCAAAGGCGAGACCCTGGGGCTCGTCGGCGAGACGGGCGCGGGGAAGACCACGACGGCGCTGGGCATCATGCGGCTCGTTCCCGATCCTCCCGGAAAGATCGTATCCGGCAGCATCACCCTGGGCGACACGGAACTCACGAAGGCGAGCAGGGAGCGCATGCGCTTCATCCGCGGGAAAGAAGTCTCCATGATCTTCCAGGACCCGATGACCAGCCTCAACCCGGTCATGAAGGTCGGCGACCAGATCGCCGAGGTGGTGAGGCTTCATCAGCACGTTTCGCGGATCGACGCCTCAAAAATTGCCGCGGAGATGCTGGAGACCGTCGGGATCCCGGCCGAGCGCCTGAACGAGTATCCGCACCAGTTCTCGGGCGGTATGAAGCAGCGCGTCGTGATCGCGATCGCGCTGGCGTGCCGTCCGCAGCTCATCATCGCCGACGAGCCGACCACGGCGCTGGATGTGACGATCCAGGCGCAGGTGCTCGAGCTGATGCGCAACCTGCGCGACAAATACGGCACCTCCATGCTGCTTATAACCCACAATCTCGGCGTTGTGGCCGAGGTCTGCGACCGGGTGGCGATCATGTATGCCGGCCAGATCGTTGAGAGCGGATCGCTGGAGGATATTTACGAACACACCTCGCATCCGTATACGAAGGGGCTTTTCGGCTCGCTTCCCAGCATGAACAAAAAAAGCAAGCGGCTCCAGCCCATCCACGGCCTTATGCCGGATCCCGCGAACCTTCCGTCGGGCTGCCCGTTCCATCCCAGGTGCTCGGAGGCCTGCGAGGAGTGCTCAAAGCGCATGCCCGTCGGCACTGAAGTCACTCCCGGACATATCGTCAGGTGCCTGAAATTCGAAGGCGCGTGCGGCGCAGGCAAAGCCGAGGGCTGAAAGTAGGAGGAAACGATGTCTGTTCTTTTGGAAGTGCAGGACCTCAAAAAGTATTTCAAGACCCCCCGCGGCATGCTGCACGCCGTTGACGGAGTGAGTTTCACCATCGACAGGGGCAACACGCTGGGCGTGGTCGGCGAGTCGGGCTGCGGAAAGTCCACGCTCGGACGGGTAATTATCAAGCTCATCAGCGCGACGGACGGAAAGGTCTACTTCGAAGGCCGCGATATCCTCAGCGAGAAGGACACCTTCAGCCTTCGGCGCGACATGCAGATCATCTTCCAGGATCCGTTTTCTTCGCTGAATCCGCGCATGACCGTCAGCGAGACCATTGCCGAGCCGCTGAAGATCCACAAGATGTGCGGCTCGCGTCAGGAGCTGAACAAGCGCGTGTGCGAGCTCATGGACACCGTGGGCCTCGCCAGCCGCTTCATCAACGCCTATCCCCATGAAATGGACGGCGGGCGCCGCCAGAGGATCGGAATTGCGAGAGCGCTTGCGCTCAATCCGAAGTTCATCGTCTGCGACGAACCCGTGTCGGCGCTGGACGTTTCCATTCAGGCGCAGATCCTCAACCTCATGCAGGATCTCCAGGAGCAGAACGGCTTCACGTACCTCTTCATAACCCACGACCTCTCCGTTGTGCGCCACATATCCAACGAGATCATGGTCATGTACCTCGGCGTGGTGGTGGAGAAAGCCGAGACGGAAACGCTTTTCGAGAGGACGCTCCATCCGTATACGAAGGCGCTGCTGGCGGCGATCCCGGAGCCGGTCATCCACAGGGAGAAAAAGCCCCGCACGCTGCTGAAGGGCGAGCTGACGTCCCCGATCGAGCCGAAGCCGTGCTGCAGGTTCGCCGTGCGCTGCCCGTTTGCCAAGGAGGAGTGCTTCAGGACCGCGCCCGCGCTGACGGAGGTCGAGCCGGGCCATTTCGTAGCCTGCCACTATGTCAGGGAGATCAACGGCATGGGCGCCGGCGGGCAGAGCGGGACATGAACCGGCGGCTTGAGTGCGACGTCGCCGTCATCGGCGGCGGAATCGCCGGCGTTGCCGCCGCCATGGGCGCCGCCGCCTCCGGCGCGCGCACGCTGCTGCTTGAGCGGGAGCCGTATATGGGGGGGATGGCGGCTGCGGCCGGCGTCGCCGCCTTCTGCGGCCTGTATGCCGACAGCGGCAGGCGCATTGTCCGCGGCGTCTCGGACGCGGTGCTGGATGAGCTGCAAGGGCTCGGAGAGAGCACCGAGCCTGAGATGAGCCAGTTCGGACATCTCATCGTGAGGTTCGACTGCGAGGCGCTGAAGCTTGCGCTGGACAGAGCGCTTGCGGCCTCCGGGGCAGGGGTGCTTTTCCACGCGTCCGCCGTATCGGCGGAGCGGCGGGGCAGGGCCATCGAAAGCATCGGCTGCACGGACGGCGACGGGGCGTTTCGGCTTGAGGCGAAAGCCTTTGTCGATGCGACGGGCGACGCGGAGCTTGCAAATCTTGCCGGCTGCAGAACGCTTTTCGGCGACGGGGGCAAGGTGCAGGCGGCGACCCTGGTCATGCGGCTCGGCGGCGTCGACAAGAATGCGGGTTTTACCGCGGACGACGTGGGAAAAGCGCTGAAGCAGGCCTCGGACGCCGGCTTCGGGCCGTTCAGCAAGCTGAGCTCGGCCGTGTGGCCGTGCGTCAAGGGCGACACGGTGTCGCTGATGCTGGCCAACTGCGAGCTGAAAAGCCTTTCGAGCGAAGACATGACCGCTGCGGAAAAGGAATCCCGCGAACTGGTCAATTCGTATTTCCGGGCTCTCAGGGCCTATATGCCGGGGCTGGAGCGGAGCTATCTCGTTCAGAGCGGCCCGCGGCTCGGAATCAGGGAGTCGCGGCGCATCGTCTGCCGGAAGCTCCTTCGCACGGACGACGTGCTGGAAGCCAGGCTTCCGGAGGACACGGTTGCGCTGGGAGGCTGGCAGCTGGAAAAGCACGACGACGTAAAGCGGTGCTCCTCGCAGCGGACCGTCGCAGGCAGCGCGTTTTACGGAATACCCGAGCCGTGCCTTCACGCGGAGGACGCAGAGAACCTTTGGTGCTGCGGAAGAGATATATATGCGGAGCGTGAAGCGCTGGCGTCTGCGCGGGTGATGGGCACCGGCTTCGCCACGGGGCACGCCGCGGGAGCGGCGGCCGCGCTGGCGTCGAGCGGCAGGCCCGGGATCACCGAGCTGAGAAGCGCTCTTGCGCTTCAGGGCGCCCTGCTTTGCTGAGCGTTTTGAGATTGGATCAAATAATTGTTGGAGGCCGCAATGGAAGCGTACATCGATCGCATCATCGATCATTTTTACGGGCTGAAATTTGAGGATATCCCTGACGGCGCCGTCAGCCAGGTGAGGCGGGCCCTTCTTGACTATATGGGCTGCGCGGCCTACACGGCGCACAACGGCTGCTGCCGCGGTCTGGTGGAGACGGTCTGCGCCCTCGGGCGCGAGGGCGAGGCGTCGGTCTGGGCCGACGGCAGAAAATTCTGCGCGGCGGCCGCTGCCTTCGCCAACGCGGCCAGGACCTCGAACATCGAGCTCGACGACGTTTCCGGGATCGGCGCGTCCGTGCATCCCGGCGTCTACGTCTGGTCTGCGGCCTTCGCCGCCTGGCAGGAAAACCGGTGCAGCGAGGAGGACTTCATCCGCGGAGTTCTGTTCGGGTACGAGCTTTGCATGCGCATGGGGCTCCTTTCGACCCAGCAGGTGCGCAACCTCGGCCTTCACGGGCCGGGAATGAACGGGGCGTTTGCTGCGCTGGGCGCCGCGGGGATCATCATGGGCCTTGACAGGAAACAGCTGCGCAACGCTTTCGGGATCGTGGGCTCTCTGCTGCCGATCTGTCCGTTCATCAGCTTCATGGAGGGCACGGATTCCAAGGATATGTACGGCGGCTGGGGCGTTTATCTCGCCATGTTCGCCGTCAGGGCGGCGAAAAACGGCCAGACCGGCCCGGAGGGAATCCTGGACGGGAAAAAATCGCTCATCAGCATTTACTGCGGCGAAGGCGGAAAAGACATGCCGCTGGGCGAGGACTATATGATCAACCATATTTCCTTCAAGGAATTTTCGGCCTGCGCGTCGGTGCATCCGGCGATGACGGCTGTGCTTGCGATGAAGAAGAAGCATGATTTTTCCGCCGACGACGTGGAAAGCGTCAGCGTGGAGACGTATCCGTACTCCTTCGCGCTCAACAGCGGCGTGGGCGACGAACTGAACGTGTCGTCGGCGCGGCTCTCCCTCCGGTACACCGTGGCGGTGGCGCTTTATGAAAACTGCCTTATGCCCGGTGCGTTCACGAAGGACAGCCTGAAAAACGAGAAGTACCTGGCTCTGCGCGACAGGGTAAGCGTTTCGAACCACACCGAGTACGGGGACAGCGCGTTCAGCATCCGCGGCTGCATCGTCGAGGTAAAGCTGAAGGACGGCCGGGCCTTCCGCGAGGAATCTCTCGGAAGCCGCTGGAGCAAGGGCGTGACCGACGAGCAGCTCAGGGGGAAATTCCGCGTCCTTTCCGAAGGCGCGTTTGCGCAGGAGGAAAAGGCTGAACTGGAGGCGAAGATCGGTTCCTTCGGGGCCGGCGTCTCGCCTGAGTATTTCATCAGGGCGCTTGCGGGGATCCGCGCCGTCTGAATCTGCGCGGGAGGGTGCTATGGAAAGAAACGACGACGAATATCGTCTTTACACGGAAATACTGAAGGAGGAGCTGATCCCGGCGATGGGCTGTACGGAGCCGATCGCCATCGCCTATGCCGCCGCAAGGTGCCGCGACCTTCTCGGAGGCATGCCCGAATCCTGCAGGCTGGAGGTCAGCGGGAGCATCATCAAAAACGTCAAAAGCGTGGTGGTGCCCAATACGGGCGGGATGAAGGGGATCGAGCCCGCCGTGGCGGCCGGGATCGTCGGCGGACGGGCGGAGGACGGACTTCAGGTCATAGCCGGCGTTAAAAAGGAGCAGCTCGCCAAGATCGTCGGATTCATGAGCGGAACGAAAATCGATGTCGTGCCGTCGAACAGCGGGATCACGTTTTACATCGACATCACCGAATACGCCGCCGGGCACAGCGCCAGGGCGGTCATCGCCTATTATCATACGAACTTCATCCGCCTTGAAAAGGACGGCGCCGTGATCTGGGACAAGGCCGGGAGCGAAGATCCCTCCGCGCAGGGCGCGGACCGCTCGAAGATGAGCGTGAGCGGGATATGGGAATACACAAACTGCGTGGAGCTGGCCGATGTGGAGAACCTTATCAGCCGTCAGATCGAGTTCAACAGCGTGCTTTCCGCAGAGGGAATGAAAAATGCGTGGGGCGCTCAGATCGGCAGGGTGCTCCGCGACGAATGGGGAAACGACCTGCGCGTGCGCGCCTGCGCCGCGGCGGCCGCCGGCAGCGATGCGCGGATGAACGGCTGCGAGCTTCCCGCCGTCATCATTTCCGGCAGCGGCAATCAGGGAATTACGGCGACCATGCCGGTGGTCGTCTATGCCGACGCGCTCGGCTGCGGGAGGGAAAAGCTCTATCGGGCCCTCGTGCTGTCGGATCTGGTCACCGTCCACCAGAAAACAGGCATCGGAAGCGTTTCGGCATTCTGCGGCGCCGTTTGCGCCGGAGTGGGCGCCGGCTGCGGCGCGGCGTACCTTATGGACGCCGATTACAAGGCGATCTGCCACACGATCGTGAACGCGCTTGCGGTCCTTTCCGGGATGATCTGCGACGGCGCCAAGCCGTCCTGCGCGGCGAAGATCTATGAGGCCGTTGATGCCGGGCTGCTGGGATACGCCATGTACAAGCACGGACAGCAGTTTTACGGCGGAGACGGGATCGTCAAAAAAGGCGTCGAGAACACCATCAGCAGCGTCTGCGAGGTGGCCCGGGAGGGCATGAAGGAGACGAACGAGCGCATCCTTGAGGTCATGCTGCGGAAATGACGGACCGCCCTGAGCGGCGCGCAGATACTTTTCCAACGGGAGACTGGAATGAAATACGATTTTGACAGGATCATAGAAAGACGGGGAACAAATTCCTCGAAGTGGGACAACGTGGGCGCCAGGGTGGGGAATCCGGCTGCGCTTCCCATGTGGGTCGCAGACGCGGATTTCGAGTCGCCGGAGCCTGTGCGGAGAATGCTTGAGGAACGGGTCAGAAACGGGATTTACGGATACCCCTACCGCACGCCGGACTTCCAGGAATCCACCATTCGCTGGATCCGGAAGCAGCACGGCGCGGAGCTCAAGCCGGAGTGGCTCGTTTTCACCACGGGCGTCGTTCCCATCGTCTACACGGCCATCGAGGCCTTTACGAGACCGGGCGACGAGATCATCATCCAGCAGCCGGTCTACCATCCCTTCCGCCACGCCATCCGGGACCAGATGCGCATCGTCAGCGACAACGCGCTCCTCTATAAGGACGGCAGGTATTCCATCGATTTCGACGACCTTGAAAGGCGCGCCGCCAGCGGGAAGGCGGCGATGATGATCCTCTGCAGCCCTCACAACCCCGTGGGGCGCGTCTGGACCAGGGAGGAACTGGACAGAGTATGCGGCATCTGCGTGAAAAACCGCGTGCTGCTCATCAGCGACGAGATCCATTCCGACCTGATGCTTTTCGGGAACAAGCACGTTCCGACCGCCTTCGGAAGAGATGATTTTGAGCAGAACACCATTACCTGCTACGCGCCGTCCAAGACCTTCAACATCGCCGGCCTCCGCGGCTCCTGCGCCGTGATTCCGAATCTGAAGCTCCGGGAGCGGTTCGAGTATCAGCTCAAGTGCAACGACAGCGTGCAGGAATGCCTGTTTTCTCTTCCGGCCTACGTCACGGCCTATACCGAGTGCGACGATTATCTGGATCAGCTCATCCCTTACCTGGAAGAAAACGTGCGCTTCCTTGACGCATATCTGCGAAGGTATCTTCCCCGCATAAAGCTTGTAAAGCCCGAGGCGACATTTCTGATGTGGCTTGACTGCTCCGGCCTTGGGCTGGAGAAAGAAGCGCTGTACGACTTCGTCATAAACCGCTGCCTTGTGGGCATAAGCCGCGGAGACGGTTTCGGAGAAGCCGGCGCGCAATTCGTGAGGATGAACATCGCCTGCCCGCGCGCCACTCTTTCACGGGCGCTGGATCAGCTCAGAAGCGGGTATTCGGAGCTGTTTCCGGGCGAAACCGGGAGCGGGCGCTGACGATCTGATGGCACGGCCGCCGTGAAGCGCTTTCAAAAGGCGTTTCGCGGCGGCCGCCGTTTACATTTCGTCCTTTCTTGTGTATACTGTACCTGCGCAAATTGAAATACTGTTCCGGCCTCCTTGAGGGCGCTGAACGGAGAGGCGGTCACACATGTCCTTTACTTCGGTTGAGAAAATGCTTGCGGAGGCCGCGTCCAGCGGCCTTCCGCTGGACCGGTTCCTCGCCCGGGAGGACCGGGCGGACAGCGGACTTACGGCGGAGCAGCAGAGAGAGCAGCTGCGCCGGGTCTTTTCGGTCATGGCGGAGGGGAGCAGGGATTACAGCCCGGCGGACCGCTCCCGCAGCGGCCTTGTCGGGGGCGGCGCTGCGCTTTACGAGACGGCGTACGCCGCCGGAAAGCTCCTGGGCGGGGAATACCTGAACCGGGTCGTCTCCGGCGCCCTCCGCGCGGGAGAGCGCAACGCCTGCATGAAGCGCATCGTCGCCGCGCCCACGGCGGGCAGCTGCGGCGTGCTCCCGGCGGTGCTGCTGCCGCTTTATTTCGACGGAGAGATTACCGAGGACGAGGCCTGCGGCGCGCTGACCGTGGCCGGAGGCTTCGGAGAGGTCATTGCGGCGCGGGCGACGCTGGCCGGCGCCCAGGGCGGATGCCAGGCGGAGATCGGCTCCGCCAGCGCCATGGCCGGCGCCGCGCTGGTGTTCCTTCGCGGCGGCACGCCGGAGATGTGCGCCAATGCGGTCTCCATGGCCCTTTCGAATCTGCTGGGCCTTGCCTGCGACCCTGTGGCCGGACTTGTGGAAGTGCCCTGCGTCAAGCGCAACGTGGTCGGCGCGCTGAACGCCGTTTCGGCTGCGAATATGGCGCTTGCCGGCCTCGGGTGCGTCATCCCCTGCGACGAGGTCATCGACGCCATGGGTCAGGTGGGCGAGGAGCTCAACGCCAACGTCCGCGAGACGGGGACCGGCGGCCTTGCGGGGACGCCGACCGGCATGCGGATCGCGGCGGAGCTGTTCGGAGGAGAAAGGACGTCCGGCGGATCCGGCGCCTGAGCGCGTTCCGGCCTTTTAAATTCATACTGCTGGAGGGTTGAGGATGAAATGCCCGGAATGCCGCAAAGAGATGCAGGAGGGCGTCGTGCAGAGCGCCGGCCCGATCTTTTTTACGACGAAGGAAAAAAAGAACTGGCTCTTTCCGAACCTCGCCGTGAAAGACGAGATCCTGCTCAGCTCGCGCAACTGGGTCAGGCCGACCTGCAGGGCGTATTGCTGCGCGAACTGCCGTAAGGTGGTTTTGGAGTACGAGGAGCCGAAAAACCGAGAAAAGGGCAGAGCGGCCCGGAAGAAATAAGAATTCGCCCGGCGGAACGTTGTTTTCCGCCGGGCGAATCTGCGCCTGAAAGAACCGGATGGGGCAGGGGACTGCGTTTATTGTCCGCTCCGCAGGAGCCCTGCGGCCTTGCGCGCAACGATGATCTCCTCGTTGGTGTCCACGACGTAGATCCTGACCGGGGAGCCGGCGGCGGACACGTCGTCGCCGCCTGCGGCCGACCGGTTTTTCTCCGCGTCCAGCCGCACGCCGAGGAATTCCAGACCGGAGAGCGAATCCCCGCGCACCTTTGCGCTGCCTCTGCCGATGCCGCCGCCGAAGGTGACGGCGTCGAGCCCGCCCAGCGCCGCAGCGTAGCTGCCGATATACTTTTTGATCGAGTACGTGTACGCGCGCAGGGCGATCTCCGCGCGGGCGTTTCCCGCTTCGGCGGCTTTCTCTATGTCGCGGATGTCGTTGGAGACGCCGCTTGCGCCGAGAAGGCCGCTCTTCGTCTGGAGCATGTCCTTGATCTCCGGGAGCGTCATGCCGCACTCTTCGGCGAGGTAGAAGATGATGTAAGGATCGATGTCGCCGATACGGTTGTTCTGCATGACGCCGCACTGAAGGGAGAAGCCCATGGACGTGTCCACGCTCCGCCCGCCGCGTACGGCGCAGATGGAGCCGCTTCCGCCCAGATGGCAGGAGACGAGGCGGAAATCCTTCTTCCCCAGCGCTTCGGCGGCGAAACCGGTCATGTACTCGTGGGAAGCGCCGTGGAAGCCGTAGCGGCGGATGGATTCCCGCTCTGCCAGCTCCCAGGGGATGGAGTAGAGGCTGGCCTCCGGCGGCATGGAGGCGTGGAACGCCGTTTCGAAGGCGCCCACAAGGGGCGTGCCCGGCATGAGCTCGCGGAACATGCGGATCGCCGCGAGATACGGCGGATTGTGGGCGGGCGCCACGGAGCTGAAGGCCTCCATCGCCGCCAGCACGTCGTCCGTGAGGTAGCGCACCCCGGTGACGCCCTTCGCGTGGACGACCTTGAAGCCCACGCAGTCGATCTTGCTCCCCGGCAGGACGGAGAGCATTTTCACGATCGCCTCGCGGTGAGAGGGAAGAGCGCAGCGCTCCTCGAGCCTGGCGCCGGATTCCTTTCTGTAAAAAACGCTCCCTGCGGCGCCGACCCGCTCCGCGCCTCCGGCCGCCAGGACGGCTTCCCCGCCGTCCATGGCGAAGAGCTGGTATTTGAGCGACGTGCTGCCCACGTTGCAGACCAGGATGTTCATAGCTCCTCCGATGCTTTTCCGTTTTCTTCAAGCGCCCATATGTGCCGATCTCTTCTGAACAGGAGGCAGGTGGCGGAGCCGATCAGCGCGATGACGAAAAACAGCAGCGCCGCCCCGGAGCCCTTCCCGAGCCCGAAGACGGCCGCAAGCAGGCTGCCGGCCTCCTGCGACGCCATAAAGGGCTCGAATACCCTGTCGATGAGGAACCCGCCGATGAAGTAGCCGACGGGTATGGTGAAAAACTGGAGCGTGTTCCTTGCGGAGTAAACGCGCCCCTGCATGGGAATCGGGATGCTGCTGCGCATCAGAACGTCCATGTTGACGCCCATGATCGGGATGCCGATCCATCCGAGGACGGCGCCGGCGCACCAGACGGGGACGGTCCGGCCGAAGGCCAGGAAGAAGTTTTCCGTGCTCATGGAAAAGAGCAGCGCGGCAAAAATCGTGCGGACGCGGCTTTTCGGAGCGGGAAGCGACGATGCCAGCACGCTCCCGGCGAGCATCGCAAGCCCTGTGACCGTGTTTTCCGCGCCGAGCGCGAACTCGCTTCCGCCGTTGCGGGACAGCAGCATGGCCGGCAGCGCGGCGTTGTAGATCGAGGCGGTGAAATTGATCGCGGCCAGAAACAATATGAGATCGAGTATCCCGCGGTTGCGGCGCAGATAGCCGAGGCCGGCTCCGGCCGATCTCAGCACGGAGACCCGCTCGGCGCCGTCGGAGACGGACGAAGGGATCTCCACAAAGAACAGCAGCGCGGCGAACGCGACGGCGAACGTCGCCAGATCGAACAGCAGCACCGCCTTGATCCCGAGGAGGGAAAGCAGCGCCGTCGCGATCATCGGAGACAGAACGGTGTTCAGCGAATTGGAAAACGACCGCAGGCCGCAGGCCTTCTGATAATGGGCCCTGGGCGTCAGCAGGCTGACGGCCACGTCGGCGGCGGGCTTCTGCACCGTGTTCATGAGCCCGTTCACGGCGTTCAGGAAATAGAGATGCCATATCTCCAGGCGCCCGTTTTGGAGGAGGATCAGCACGGCGGCGGTGGAGGCGGCCGCAAGAGTGTCGCAGACCAGCATGGCCGCCTTTTTGTTCCATCTGTCGCTCAGGGCGCCGGCGAATATGCTCATGAGCACATACGGCGCATAGGAGCAGACGGCGAGGAGCGAGGTGGTCAGCGCGGAACCGCGCTGCTGGTACGACCAGACGACGAGCGCGAAGCTCGTCATTGAGCTGCCCAATGCGGAAAACGACTGGGTAGACCAAAGGATCAGGAAGCTTTTCAGCTCCCTGAGTACGGCGGTGTATTTTTTCATCGGCTTTGCTCCTTTATTTTTTCAAAAATGAAAGCGCAAAGTCCGAAAGGCGAACCGATCCGGCTCCATGCAGTCTCGCCTTCGTCAGACTTTGCATGGAGCAAACGCGCTGCAGACGACCATATTGCCCTCCGATCCGCGCGGCCGGCGGCCCCGCGATATCTCTTGACGGCTATACTATATCATCTGCAGCGTCAAGATACAACCGGCTTTTCCGGTGGGAAAATGAGCGATAAAAGCGGCGGGCCCGAAGGCCCGCCGCCCGTTCCCGTCAGCCGTTTGCGAGCTTCAGGACGCCCGCGGCGTCCAGCCCGGCGATGCCAAGCTTTTCCGCGGTGCGGCCCTCGTCCAGCTCGCCGGGGAGCGCGTTGCGCCCCAGGGCGATGATCGCGTCAATGTACGGCGTCCTGACGCCGGCCGCTTCGGCGATGGCTTTCAGCGGCACAAGGGAGTAGGGAATGTCCTCCAGCACGTAGCGGCAGCGCAGCGTCTTTGGGGCGATGATGCCGACGTAGGACGGGTTGTCCCGGCAGAGCTTCCACAGCGGCGTATCGGGCGAGCCGCATTTATAGTCCACGCTGTACTTGTGGTTGATCGTGTCGAGTGCCAGGCCGTATGCCTTGCCCGTCTCCATGAGCTCCGCGTCCATGCGCTCGATGTACGCGCCGATGGTGGGCGTAATGCCGTCGAGGTAGTATTCGTAGTCCTCGCCGGACTCCACCCGCGCCGTGCCCAGCAGCATCGGCGCCGGGTGCATCAGGGCGTTGAGGTTTGCCAGGCTCGTGTGCAGGACGTTGTCGGTGACGCGGAAATTCGGGATGAGCGCGCAGATCGTGTCCTTGAGCACGCCGTTTTCCGAGGCGGGCAGCGCGGCGCAGAGCACCTCTTCCTTGACGCCGTAAATGTGCACCCGGCCCGGTTTCTCGGCGCGGCAGGAATAGAGCAGCGTGTTGGCGGCGGCAATCGTCACGCGGGCTTTGCAGCCGACGTCGCGGAGCTTTTTCCTCATC
>Ga0268360_1002062_pt1 | contig 17201 bp, 15 predicted proteins | sample BioMet11_FD_192465 | JGI IMG/M metagenome (GOLD analysis project Ga0268360, IMG submission 192465) | Sewage microbial communities from Oakland, California, United States - Biofuel 11 (Illumina Assembly) | ecosystem: Engineered > Wastewater > Sewage > Unclassified | place: USA: California... | reverse complement strand
CAATGTCATTTCCAAAGATAATTTTCTTCTCGATTTTCTTAAGTAACCCATTTATTCTTATTTTTACTACCTGTGCATACTTCAAATCATCAAGGGGAAAAATTTCTGGTTTCTTTGGTCTTCCTCTTTTCCCAGTTATTGGAAACTCAATTAAAACTCCAAAATGTTTCAAAAGAGCTTCTTTATAAAAGTTCAACCCATCTGTGACAAAAAGAGGGATTTTATCAGAAAGATGTTTTTTAACTGACTTAACTAACTTATCCGCAACATAATGTTTTCTTGGTCCTATTACAAAGTCCAGTATTAGCCTACAACCTGGTGCAAAAGCTACCCACATCCATGGGCCATCATCTTCATAATCTTTCATTCTAGGAACTTTTTTTTTGAATTATTACCCATAGTTCATCCATTTCTATCTTGGGTACATCCACGTCTTTCATCATGCTGTCATTTACTTTATCGCATTGTTCAGCTGCACGAGCTAACCATCGTTTTACACTGGCAGATTCTACCTCTAAAACATCGTCAATGGCTTCAATGTTCATGCCTTTCATAGACATTTTCAGAGATAAATCAATAGTTTCATCTTTACGAAGATCGTGATAAAACGTGCCTGTGTGGTCATTGAATACTTTGCCGCAGTGATGGCAAACATATCTTCTTGTTCTTATACCACGACTTATGTATGTTCCATTTCCAGTAATATTGCCTTGGTTACTAAGACCATAGAGCTTGCAGTTTTTGTTAGGACAGGCAACGTCAAAGAACTGTGGCTTTGGACCTCTTTTTCCCATAATATAAACATATGATGTTAAAAGATATAATACCAATCAGATACAAAGTGACCATCGAAAATAGAGAGTCCAGTATATCAGAGAGAATTTCTTCTTTGTTACGTCCTAAGAGTTCAAGAGTTCTGTAAAGAACTCTTTCATGAAAACTTTCAAGATTTACGATATCCAGAATCTCTTTCTGATTTAACCATTTGCCAGCTTCTTTGATACTAAAATTCTCGGTAAGCTTGTAACTTAACAAACCAATAAGTAAACTATTGAGATCAAGACCCTTGCTTTTATGTTTGCCAAAAATATCACAGAAATTAAGCTTTTCATAAAAGTGTTGGACAGCAAGAATAGGTCCGATAGGAACACATATATTCTTGTTAGAAATTGTAGGGAAGGCTCCTTGTTTTGTGATGTACATAGTATTCAACAACACAAAACAAAGAGCACTTATTTTTATTTAACTGTCAAATTAAGGTTATTTAGTATCATTTGGACTCAAAACCGATTATTTCCTATGCTTCAAATGCCGTAATAAAATAAAATCGGTGGAGATATTTATGTACCAATGAAAAACAAACTCAAATTTCTATACGAGATTGGAAGGAAAAACAGGTAGGAATATACCTGAGAAACCAGAACATCAAAGATGAGACTTTTGATTACCAGTATAAAAAGAGCTGAATGTGAAAGGATACATGGACATATTAAGGGTACAGTAAAATTCGATATCAGAAAGGTAAGAAATAAGAGTAGAAAACAAAACTCTACTCTCTATTGAGTTTCATAGCATATCAATTACTGGTGTTGACAGAAATGCAAAATAAGGTTGGAGATAAGCATTTATTTGGGAAGTACTTTTTAAGAAATGGATATCAAATTAGATTAGAGGTTTTAAAAGCTAATTTGAGATCTTATTATGACAAATCTATTTGTTTGCGTATCTTCATAAACGATAAAGTACAATAATATTTTGGGGTGAATAACTATGCATAAATTAATGAAAATAGTGGGCTGTATCTTAGCAGCAATAGGACTTGCCTGCGTTATAAAATATATAATGCATTGCAAAGAATGTTGCTGTTTGTCTGGTTGGCATAAAACAAAAGCAGAAGACGAAAAATCAACTGGTTCAACTGTATCGCATGAAATAAAAGTAGAGGATGAAAAACCAACTGGTTCAACTGTACAACCTGAAACAAAAGTAGAGGATAAAAAATCAACTGGTTCAAGATACGGTTCTAATCCGATACGTTATTGAATTCTACAGAATAATAATTGTACCAGTAACTTTTTTGCAAAAAAGCTTGACCAAAAATTTGACAGCTATATGTAGTATAGTTTACCGCAAGCTTTTTGCAAAAAAGATTGACCAAAACCAGTAGATATATGGAGAGTAATTAATAGCAGGCACGGTGATTCTCCTAATTTTTAATAAGATCTGCATTCAGTAAACTTGCAAAGAGTCACATGACTTTTATATTTTAACTCTCTCTCTAATTTTCCCATTTAATTTTCATTGACTTGATAGTTTGTACCCTTTTGGATAACCCTTCTCTCTTGACATTATTAAATTATCTATTGTTTGGAGCTGTTACTACATATTTCTTCCAATTGAGGTTTTGCCATTTTTCACATAATCCCTTTATTTTCGCTAATATTTAATAGCATAGCTTATTTCTTGAAAAATTTATATAATAATTACTTAAAATCCATTTAATTCTTTGTTTTTATCTAAAATTTGAATTAGAGCAATAAATATCTTATTAATTAGGAAATCAAATTGCGTGCGGCCACCCCACCCTAAACAGGCTGTCCGACAATTACTGTTGGTAATGAAATAAAATTGTCTACTGATATGTTGGAATTTTTTCCTTTATAATATTTGTTTTTCTATTTCTAGGACTCAATTCTTAAAGTGAAAAGTTCCATTTATTTCCACTTTTCCTTCTATTGATCTCGTTTTTATTGGAGAAAATCCATATTTTCCTTAAGTTAGATGCAGTACACACTAAATTAAATTCGTTTCTGACTGATTTCAATCCTCTGGTTAAAAATTCTCTAAGCCCTAAATTCTCTTTATAGTTTCCAATTACAGGTTCCACTACCTGCTTTCTTTGTCCATATATTCTTTTAGCTTCTTTGGTTTTCATTTTATCGGCTAATTGCTTTCTTTCTTTTGGAAATTCAGCTATTTTTAAATGCCTAATTCCATCCATCCTTTTTGTACAATTTTTGCTAAATTCACATTTTTTACATTCAGTTCCCTTATAAAGTCTGTATTTTCTCTTCCTTTCTTTCTCATAACCCTCATACAAAAAATTCAATCTTTGATTTTCAGGGCATATAAACTCATCATTTTCTTCATTGTATTCAAAATTACCAATCTCGAATCTGTTGTCTTCAATGTTTTCTGTAGTTGTTTTATTTACTTCTTTTTGCTTTGGAATATATGGATCCAATTTCTTGTGATTTAAATAATGTATGTTATTTCCACAGTAATATCCACTGTCTGCACATATTTTAGTGCCTTCTTTTAGCAAACCACAATTTTCTTCCACAAGTTCAATCTGTGATTTCAATTGATAAGTGTCAGTTCTATCTTGACAGATATTATTTGCAACAATAATCCCCAGTTTATGGTCCACTGTTATTTGGGCATTGTATGCCAGTTCAAACACTCCCTTTTTGTTTTTCATAAATCGAGATTCTTTATCAGTCAAGCTTACTTTCTCAATACTATCTTTTTCAAATTCTTCAATTGCTTCTTCAACTGTATCTTTGATCTCTTTTTTTCGGTCATTAGAATTATCTTTATTTACTTGCTTTATATACTTCGCAACTATAGCTTTTACTTTGTATTTTCCACTTTCATTCAATTGATCGTAACCACGGCAGTTGCCAAATTGTTCATCCTCAAGTTTGTCTACTTCAATACCTTATTTTAATTCATTGTTAACGTATTCTCCAATAACTTTCATCTGGAGGTAAAGTCCAAACTTGATTTTCTAAAGATTTAATAAAAACCATAAACCAAAAAATTAGTAGAATGTTATATAATAATTGACATATTCAAAGCAGAAACCTCAATTACCTAGGGTAATTGTCGGGCAGCCTCCCTGGGTCGACCACGTCTTTTAGTAAGGAATAAATTTGCTCATCCTTAAGTACTGTTTCTTATGGAGTTTTTTCATGTCCAGAAACTAACTCTTCGTGTGCCTGGAACTTGTCTTCTAGCCTGCTCAGCCGGTCAAGTATCTGGCTTATCACAATCAAAGTTGCGCTGGCGCACGCCGCAGCAAGCTAGCGGGGTATTCGAATGAAAATAAAGTACCAGTTTCCAAAGGATATGATGATTTCAGGAATTAATATTAGCACTTAAATGAACTTGAGATTCTATAGAACAGCGAACCTAATAAAATCCTACTAAAATAGAATTATAGGTATAATCTAATATACATAAAAATCTAAATATACAATTGAAATTGTGGGGCCGCGAATTCTGGGGGTAGATATCGCAGTTCAATAAAGGGAGAGAGTCGAAAATATAAAATTTAGCCGGATACAGGCTTGAATTGTTATTTTTTGATAGTTCTTTCTGAGACTTTTGATATGCCTGGTTTTTGGGTCAAAAAATAAATTATCTCTGGATACTCACCAGAAACTATGGACCTGAGATGCTCTTCTCCAGAATCCTGATTGGCAGACTGGCACGATAACCAGAAATAAATCTGAAAGCAGAAATCTGAAAGCAGAAAGGAGCTTGATAATGGCAACTTTAACAGTTCTGAAATTTGACACAGCTAACGGTGCAGAACGTGCACTTGATGTGGTAAAGGATTTGAGCAAGCAGAACCTTATCAACCTGCATGATGCAGCCATAGTCACCTGGCCTGAAGGTAAAAAGAAACCAAAAACCAAACAATTGACTGATTTATCAGGTGCGGGCGCATTAAGTGGAGCTTTTTGGGGAATGCTATTTGGCCTGATCTTTTTTGTCCCCATATTTGGTCTGGTCGTCGGAGCCACACTGGGTGCACTGACCGGTTCAATGGCGGATGTTGGGATTAATGATGATTTTATCCGATCTGTCCGCAGCAAAGTTACAGAAGGCACCTCAGCCCTCTTTTTGATGACCAGTGATGCTGTACAGGATAAGGTCTTCGAATCCATGAAGCAGTTCAAGTTTGAGATAATTGCATCCAACCTGTCTAAGAAAGAGGAAGACAAACTTCGCGAAGCGTTTGCCGAAGAAGAAGCAGCACCTGCATACTGAATTTTGATATACAAGCAAGCCACCCTTCCGGGAATGTAAATATTTCTGGAATCGATCGCAAAGCAAGAAAAATAATTCAATCAAAATAATTCAATATCAGATGAATTGGGGAGAAAAACAAAAAATAAGTATCTCCTCCTTTTTATAACTTCAACGGAATTTTAAGATTTATGGGGAGGGTGCCACTCAAAGAATACAAATCATGAGCTACTTTTCCAGGAGTTATCGGACGCACGTTTGGCCAGTCTGAACAGCCTGAACGGAAGCATTGCGCGCCAAAAAGAGTGTTTCAAATGTACTGTTCATTGTGCTGGACAATTCCGAAACAATCAACTACGCAACATGATGGCATAACCTGAAACAAAAGGAATTTTCATGACATCAGAAATTGAATATTTTGTCATAGCCTTTGCAGTGCTGCTCTTTCTCTTTGGCCTTGTCTCCCGAAAGATTTCAGGTACTGTAGTTACAGCCCCTATGATCTTTGTGGCAGCAGGAATGCTGTTCAGCCCGGAAGGACTTGACCTTTTGAGTTTCTCTTCAAGCAGCACTCAAGTTCTTAGTGTAGCTGAGCTTGCACTTGTCCTGACTTTATTCTCGGATGCCTCAAAAATTGAGCTGCAAACACTATTGAGTGAAGAGAAACTTCCAGGACGGCTTCTAATAATTGGAACGCCGCTAACAATTGCCTTCGGAGCTATTGTTGCCGCTTTTCTTTTAAAAGATATAACACTTGCAGAAGCAGGTCTTATAGGAGCCATGCTTTCTCCTACTGATGCAGGACTTGGTCAGGCAATAGTTAACAATAAAAAAGTACCTGCAAAAATCAGGCAGGCACTTAACGTAGAGAGTGGACTCAATGACGGGGGTGCAATTCCATTCTTTCTCTTTTTTCTGATACTAGCAAGAGGAGAGGCACTAAAATGGCCAGTAGGTACCTTGGTCGTCCTGGCGTTTGAACAGATAGGTATAGGAGTGCTTGTGGGCGCAGCTATAGGGCTTGCAGGGGGATGGCTTTCGAGCAAAGCTGTAAGGGTCGGGTGGATGGCGGGGCTTTACCGCAAAATTGGATTTATGTCTCTGGCTGTCATTTCCTGGCTTGGAGCAGACTTAATTGGCGGTAGTGGGTTCATTGCCGCTTTTACAGGCGGTCTCATTACTCAGGCTGCAGGTAAAATAAAAGCTACAGAAGAAGAAATCATCCTTACAGAAGCTGAAGGAAGCATACTTAGTTTTGCAGTTTTTTTCATATTCGGAATTACAGCGGCTGCAAGAATTTTTTCAATCAGCTGGCCGATATTTATCTATGCGGTGTTGAGCCTTACGCTTATCCGTATGATACCTGTGGCAATCTCTCTGATAGGCATGAAATTGCATACTAAGACCGTACTTTTTCTGGGCTGGTTTGGGCCCAGAGGTCTCGCATCTGTTGTTCTGTTATTGATTGCTATGGAAGAAACTGGAGGAATTGGGGGAAGTGAAACTCTAAGCCTTGCCGTGATCACGACTGTTTTTCTAAGCGTTTTTGTCCAGGGAGCTACAGCAGGCCCTGGAAGTGAGTGGTATTCTCGCATAGTAGCGGCGCTGCCTACTGATGCACCTGAAAGGAAGAAAGTAGGAGAAACTTCTACAAGCTCCGATAATCTGGACCATCAAACCTGATTAGCTGGTTATAAAAGAAAATGATTAGTGTGAAAAAGGCAGTCCTGCTGTATTTTAACACGGAGAACTGCAAAATATGAAAATAAAAAGCGGTCATTACCGGTCACAGAGTATAAACAATTAGGGACTGGGAGAAATGTAAGTGGTTGAAATTGAACAGATACTGCCGCTTGGCAGAATTCTCCTGAGGCTGGCCGTTATTCTGGTGCTGACAATAGGAGCCATAATAGTAAGCCGATTAGTTCTGAAGCGCTTGATCTGGCCGGCAATCAAAAAGACAAAAACAACAGTTGATGACCGAATTCTTCGCCTTCTAGAAAATCTCCTGTTACTTTACATTATTCTGCAGGGCATGCAGGCGACAGTAAGGCTGTTCAGTGAGTCTGTAGGTATCTATTCAAAATTAGTGGATGATCTCTTCTTCCTTCTCTACTGGAGCATAGGAGCCTATATAATTCTTCGCCTCATATCTATCACTTCAAACTGGTACTTATCCAGGGTACCCTTGCGGGATCGGGAAAAAATTGACCAGCGAATTGTTCGCGCTATACAATACATATTTCTGCTGGTTTTCGGTTTTCTAGCTATAGTTATACTCCTGAGACATTTCGGGATCACGGGGACTGCACTTACCGCATCACTTACAGCTCTTGGTCTCGGTGGAATAATCATTGGACTTGCAGCCCAGACAACCCTTGCTGATATAATTACCGGAATTGTGCTTTTAATTGACCGCCCCTTCAGAATCGGAGACCGTATTCGAATCGAAAAACTCGATACGTGGGGAGATGTGGTAGAGATTGGGTGGAGGTCAACGCGTATCCTTACAAGAGACAATAGGCTTGTAATAATCCCCAATTCTGTAATCGGAATGGATTTGATCACTAATTATTCCATACCCGATAAGATATACCGTGTCGAGATCGATGTAGTTGTATCCTATGGCCCGGATATAGAGTACGTACGGGATCTGATTATTGAAGCTATGAAGCACGAAGACTGGATCATGCATGAAAATCCTATACAGGTCCTCTTACTCGAGTTTACAGGGTCAGGGATGAAGCTCAAAGCCAGATGCTGGATAGAGGATTACGTGGAGACAAGAATTTCAGAGGACCGACTAAATACGGTAATTTATAAAGCTCTGATAAATGCAAATATAGCGATGCCTTCTTCTGATGTCATTATTCATTTTGCTGACAAGGAAAATGTGTTAACAATTCCCAAAAAAAACGAGAATTAAAAAAGGAAATAAGATTAGCAGAAAGGAGAGAACATCTTCAATTTTATAGAATAATCCTCCTCAGCAGACCCGATAAAATTAGTCAACATGCATAAAGTATTATATATAAAAAAATAATTATATAAAGCGATTTATTGAACACCGAGCCTGGGGAGATCTCGGAGGTTCTATTGGGAAGGGTTGACAGTATAAAATTTAACTTATAGATTCCTGCAAGAGGTTTTCGTAATGAAAGAGATATTCGACATATCTCAGCATCCAGGTTGAAATCGAGAATTCAAAAAACAATTTTAATTGATTTGCCTACCTCTGGATAGCCCGGTGTCGTGTAGACAACAAAGTGTCGTACATAAAACAAAGTGTCGTACATAAAACAAAGTATCGTACATAAAACAAAGTGTCGTACATAAAACAAAGTGTCGTACATAAAACAAAGTATCGTACATAATAGATTGCAATTAAGTATCGTACATAATAGATTGCAATTTTTCGAAATAATCGAATCCTTGAGGATTAACGCGGCACTGGTCTGTGGAAAAATATCAATACATGCGAAATATGCAGGATCACACTGCATGAAGAAAATCATACCAGGAGCTTTCCTGCAACAACTGTCCATTCCCTGAACCCCGCTACAAAAAGCTTGACGGTTTAAGTAAGGCTCTTTCCCGACTACTATGCTGTTGCATATTGAGACAGCAGAAAATGTGTAACCCGGGGAAGAAGACATGATTAACCCAGGTTTTTCAAGATTTACAAAACGATAGTGTAGATGATGGTCTCACCTCTATTGGCGAACTGAAACGAAAACACAACAATCAACGAACTGTGCGACATAAAAGGAGGTTTGAGTAATGGAAACTTTAACAGTTCTGGAGTTTGATACCGCCGAAGGTGCCCAAAAAGCGCTTCATGTGGTTGAAGATTTAAGCAAAAAACAATTGATCAATCTGCATGATGCAGCCATAGTTACCTGGCCTGAAGGGAAGAAGAAGCCAAAAACAGAGCAACTGCACAATTTAGCAGGTGTAGGCGCATTGAGTGGAGCTTTTTGGGGTATGCTGTTTGGCCTGATTTTTTTTATTCCCATATTTGGTATGGTTGTTGGAGCGGCAATGGGCGCACTTGCAGGTTCCATGTCTCATGTGGGCATCAATGAGGATTTCATAAAGTCAGTCCGTGGAAAAGTGACTGAAGGCACTTCAGCTCTCTTTTTGATGACCAGTGGTGCTGTAGAAGACAGAGTCGCAGACGCTATGAAACAGTTCAAGTTTGAAATTATTGCTACCAATCTGTCTGCAGAAGAAGAGAAAAAGCTGCATGAGGCATTCGCTGAAGAAGAAGCAGCTCCAGCACGATAAAATTTGATCGAAAAAATGCCTCTCTGGGAAAACACGTATTCTCTAGAATTTAGCTTCGGTTAAGAACAAAAATTCAAGAATAAAATGAGTGGGAATAAAATGGTGGGTGGAGGATAAATTCAGTTCCTCTTCACACCCTTATTTTTATAAATTTTTTAGAAAATCCAAAATAGATAGGGGGATAAATGCCGCTTAAAGAATACAAATCAGGAACCACTTTTCCAGGAGTTGTCGGGCGCACGTTTGACCAGTCAGAGCCAGCATGGCCCGAACCACTGCGGGCTAAAGAAGGCGCTCCTAATGTACTGTTCATTGTGCTGGACGACACTGGATTTGGACAACTTGGGTGCTATGGCAGCCCTATCCAGACACCAAACCTGGACAGCCTGGCTTCGGGAGGCCTAATTTACAGCAACATGCATACGACTGCGTTGTGCTCTCCCAGCCGTTCGTGCATATTGACCGGCCGAAATCACCATTCAAACAACATGGCCTGTATTACAGAGGGTTCAACAGGCTATCCCGGCTACAACGGCTATATACCTTTTGAAAACGGTTTTTTGTCGGAGATCCTTCTCGAACATGGATACAACACTTACGCGATAGGCAAATGGCATCTGACGCCTGCAGACCAGATCTCGGCAGCCGGGCCTTATGACCGCTGGCCTTTAGGAAGAGGCTTTGAGTGTTACTACGGTTTTTTAGGAGGAGAGACTCACCAGTATTATCCTGAGCTGGTACATGATAATCACTCAGTAGTCCCTCCAAAAACTCCCAAAGAAGGTTACACATTGAATGAGGACCTGGCGGACAAAGCTATCCAGTTCATTGCCGATGCCAAACAGGTAGCTCCAAACAAGCCTTTTTTCATGTATTTCTGCACAGGAGCCATGCATGCTCCTCATCATGTTCCTAAGGAATGGGCAGACAAATACAAAGGGAAATTCGATGACGGTTGGGAGGCTTACAGGGAGAAAACATTCGCACGGCAGAAGGAACTGGGCATCGTTCCAAAAGATGCAAAACTATCCCGCCATGACCCGGATGTCAAGCCCTGGGAAGAATGCTCGCCGGAAGAAAAAAAGCTCTATGCCCGCATGATGGAGGTCTTTGCCGGGTTTATGGAACACACCGATTACCACATCGGCAGGTTGCTGCAGTTTCTGAAAGACATTGGTGAATTTGAAAACACCTTAATCATAGTGATTTCTGACAATGGTGCCAGCTCCGAAGGTGGCTCTACGGGATCGGTCAACGAGAATTTATTTTTCAACAACGTGTCTGAGTCGCTAGAGGAGAACCTCTCATTGCTGGATAAGCTGGGGGGTCCGGAGACCTTCAACCACTATGCCTGGGGCTGGACCTTTGCTGGAAACACGCCCTTCCGCCGCTGGAAACGTGAAACCTACCGTGGTGGTGTCAGCGACCCATTCATAGTCCAGTGGCCCAGGGGAATAAAAGCAAGAGGTGAAGTCCGAAATCAGTATGCCCACGTTATCGATATAGTGCCTACAGTTCTGGACTGCCTGGGAATCGAACCTCCGACTGCTATAAAAGGTGTAACCCAATCGCCTATTGAAGGCGTGAGTTTTGCGCATACTCTCGACAATACCAGTGCACCTACCAGACACCACACCCAGTATTTCGAGATGATGGGACATCGCTCCCTGTATCATGAAGGCTGGCGTGCCGTATGTCCGTGGCCTGGCCCTTCATTCACTGAAGCAGGAAAACCCTTTGGTGAACCGATTTCTGCAGAAAAGTTGACCGAGCTGGATGCAAAAGGCTGGGAACTTTACAATGTTCAGAAGGATTGGACAGAGAACGAGAATGTGGCTACAGAAAACCGGCCGAAGTTAATCGAGATGATTGCTACCTGGTATGCAGAGGCAGGAAAATATAATGTGCTGCCTATCGATGCTCGAGGAGTGTTGCGCCTTGCTGATGAGCGGCCACAGATTGCAGCCGATCGGATTAACTACGTTTATTATCCCGGAACTCAGCCAGTTCCCGCAAACGCAGCTGTCAAGGTTCTTAACCGCGCACACAGCATCACTGCCGATGTAGAAATTCCAGCAGGAGGTGCTGAAGGAATCCTGCTTGCCCATGGTGGTATCGATGCCGGCTATTCATTCTATATTAAAGGCGGAAAGCTGCACTGGGTACATAACTATGTAGCCAAGGCCCTTTATCACGTAGAATCTGGAGAAAATGTTCCAGAGGGAAGGCATCAACTGCGCTTCGAGTTTGAGGTAACCGGTAAGCCAGATATTGCCAATGGTAAGGGTGCACCTGGAAAAGCTCAGCTCTATATAGACGGGAAATTGGTCGGCCAGGCTGAGGTTCCTGTAACGACTCCACTTGTACTCGGGCTAACCAGTGGGGTTACCTGTGGCTCAGCTCATGGAGCACCAGTTACACCTGATTACGAGCCTCCTTTTGAGTTCACAGGCAAGATCTACAGCGTAAATGTGGACGTGAGTGGCAACCTGATCGAGGACAAGGAAGCTGAAACACGCATGGTCATGGCAAGGCAATAAATAATTCAGCCTTGCATTGTTCAGTTATCCCCTTAATAAACTAAATAAAAAGGGTAATTCTAATGAGGCGAATCATGGGAGGCCTCAGGGGGTTTTGGAGAAGAAAGAGTACAATGCTATAAGATGCAAGAAAAACTTGTTACCGGAGATGACTACTGGATAGAAAACGAAGCTGAAAAGAAAGTTTTCTATGTCGACGGCAAAGCTCTTCGAGTGCGCAACACTTTGATTATCAAGAATTCACAGGGTAAAGAGTTGTATAAACTCAAAGAGTAGCTTCTCCGGGTCAGGAACATAACTCAAAGAGAAGCTTCTCCGGGTCAGGGACATGATGGATTCTCCGGGTCAGGGATATGATGGATATTCAAGATGCAGAAGGTGAAACAGTTGCGACTATCAAAAAAGCTCTGATCACACCTCTTTGAGACCGATGGAAAGTTGAAGTCCCAAATGGACCTGAAATGAATGTCCAGAGCAATATTCTGAACCACGAGTATAGGATTGAAGCTGGGAGGAAAAAAGTTGCAGAGATCTCAAAAAAGTGGTTTCGGATATGGGATACCTATGGAGTAGAAATTGCTCCTGGCCGGGATAATGCATTTATCTTGACAATTACGGCAGCCCTTGATCAGATGGCACACGAATAAACTGAGAGATTTTGAACTGAAGGGAGGAAGAATGGTTGAGCCTGTTCCATTTTTGAGTTTCCTTGAAACAATTGGTATCCTTTCGACATTGATTTTCGTACTCTCCAGCATACTTGCCATGGGTTTCTCCCTTACAGTTCAGCAGATACTTGTCCCACTGAGAAACACGAAACTGGTAATCTTCTCCATCGTAGCCAATTTCATATTCGTACCCCTGCTCGCTCTTGCAATACTTCTGATTTTTCCACTCTCAGAAGGACTTTCCATCGGGCTTTTTCTTCTGGGTACTTCCGCAGGAGCTCCGTTTATCCCGAAACTTGCACAGGTGGCAAAAGGGGATATTGCTTTTGCAGTAGGGCTTATGGTACTCCTGATGGTAGTGACTATTATTTACGTCCCGATTGTCTTGCCGCTTCTACTCTCAGGAGTTACTGTCAACCCGTGGGATATAGCAAAGTCTCTTATCCTGCTAATGCTTCTCCCACTTGTAATTGCCCTGTTCATCAGAGCCAGATACGAAGAAGTAGCCGATGGACTCCTACCCCTGATGACCCAGGCTACCAACCTTTCATTACTTGTCCTTTTTGTGGCTTTCTTTGTGGTCTATTTCTCAGACCTTATTAATGTCATCGGGACTACAGCGGTTATAGTAGCGGTAGTTTTTGTGCTTGTTTCATTTGCCACAGGCTACTTCCTCGGAGGATCCAGCATGCCTATAAGGAGAGTGCTTGCCCTCGGGACCGCTCAGCGCAACCTTTCAGCAGCCTTAGCAATTGCCACACTAAATTTCACAGACCCGGATGTGATGGTCATGATCATGGTAGTGGCACTGGCAGGCCTTATCCTGCTGATGTTTATAGGAGGAGAGATGGGAAAAAGAGTAGAAATGCCTGAAGAAGAGATCCAGGAGCAAGAAAACACTTTTTCAGAGCCAGGAAAGTAAAAAGAGATATAGAAATCTAAAAAACCGATCAACTATAAGGATGAGGAGGGTGGTTGCCAGAAAATTGCTCAAGTAGAAAGAGTTCAACTTGAGGAGTAAAAGGATTACTTCTAAGGGTAAAGACGCAACCTGTTAGACCAGCATAATAATCTCAAAGAATGTCTGAGTATAGCGCCTGATCTTCAACAGATCCAGAAGAATTCGTGTTCTGCCTCCAAAAGCTAGTTTCCGCCAGTTTAGGGTTTCTGGCCGATGCTTCAAAAATTGATTTGCAGGCACTATTGCGTGAAGAAAAACTTCCAGGCCGGCTTCTACTTATTGGCATGCCACTTACAATATTCTTTGGGGCTATTATTGCTGCTTTTCTTTTAAAAGATATAACACTTGCAGAAGCAGGTCTTATAGGAGCTATGCTTTCTCCTACTGATGCAGGGCTTGGTCAGGCGATAGTTAACAATACAAAAGTACCTGAAAAACTGAATAAGTTAATTTATAAAGCTCTAATAAAAGCAAATATAACAATGCCTTCTTCTGATATCGTTGTTCATTTGCTAACCAGGAAACTGAGTTAACAGCTTCCAAATAGAGTGAGAATTTAAGATGAAAATAAGATCAGCAAGAAAGAATAGAACATCTTAGATATTAAAGAGAATCACATTCAGAAGACCCGATAAAATAAATCAATATGCATAAAATAATATGTGTAAAAGAATAATTATTTAAAGTAAATTATTGAATAACGAGCTTGGGGAAAAATCTCGAAGGTTCAGTTGGGGTGAACGAGATATTTAATCGATGCTCTTTCCCGGTTACTATTTTGCTGCATGCTAAGACAGCAGAGTACTTGTAGCTAAGGATGAAGACAGAAAACCCAGCTTTTTCAAGATTTACAATAGCGCAGAGATGATGATTTCGTCTCAATTGGCCAACTGAATCAAGATGCAATAAGCAACAAAAATATGATAAAAGGGGGGTTCAAGTTATAGCAACTTTGACAGTTCTAAAGTTTGAAAAAGCTGATGGTGCTGAAAAGGCACTTCGTGTGATTGAAGATTTAAGCAAGAGGCAATTGATCAACCTGCACGACGCGGCTATAGTTAGCTGGCCAGAAGGAAAAAAGAAACCGAAAACCAAACAATTGACCAGCATGGCCGGGGTAGGCGCACTTAGTGGTGCCTTTTGGGGCATGCTGTTTGGACTGATTTTCTTTATCCCAATATTTGGTATGGTTGTTGGAGCCGCATTGGGAGCACTGACTGGTTCTATGGCTGATGTGGGTATTAGTGATGATTTTATACGGTCAGTCCGGAGCAAAGTGACAGAAGGTACGTCAGCTCTTTTCCTGATGACCAGTGATGCAGTTCAAGATAAGGTGTCAGAAGCTGCCAGAGGAATGAAGTTTGAACTAATTGCCTCTAACTTGTCCAAAGAAGAAGAAAACAAACTACGTGAAGCCTTTGCCGAGGAAGAAGCTGCACCTGCATACTGAAATTTGAGTGAGAAACTACATCCTCAGGAAATACGAATGTTTCTGAAATATTTCTGAAATCGAGTTTAGGGCAAGAATAACATTTCATGAATAAATAAGAGTTCACAGGGTAGAGCAAAAATTTAGTTCTTTACCCATTTTTGATCGATAAATCGTTCCTCAGAAAATGCAGTTTTCTGGAAAGTTTTCTGGAATTTATTGTAAGACAAGAACAATGATTTGATACTGACATATAGGGGAAAGAAAGGGCAGATAAACTGAAACACGCATGGTATTGTCACAGCAGTAAACAGAAATACTGCCTGAAGGCCAGTATTCTAATTATACTTAATATACTCAGGCTGTCTATTGCTTCAAAACCCGGAAGAATTAACGAATAATTAGAAACTGGAGCGAAAATGACAAAAAACCATCTGCCTCCACGCATTCATGTGTTGGCAAAGCCAACAGGAGCAATTTGCAACCTTGCCTGTTCTTACTGTTTTTTTCTGGACAAAGAGCTGCTTTATCCAGGCAGCAGGTTCTGCATGTCAGATGAAGTTCTGGAAAACTACATCCGGCAGCTTATCGAAGCCCACCACAGCTCGCAGGTAACTGTCGCCTGGCAGGGAGGGGAACCTACTTTGATGGGAATAGACTTTTACCGGCGTGCAATCGAACTGCAGGAAAAGTACAGAAAACCGGGGATGGTATTCGAAAATACGATGCAGACAAACGGCACGCTGCTGGATGACGAATGGTGCCGGTTTTTTAAGGAAAACAATTTTCTCATAGGGATCAGCATCGACGGTCCTCGTGAAGTGCACGATGCCTATCGGGTGGATAAAAGGGGGAATGGAACTTTCGACCAGGTCATGAAGGGGCTTAGACTGCTGCAAAAACACGGTGTTGAATACAATGTCCTGACCACAGTAAATAGGGTCAACGCCAATTATCCGCTTGAAGTCTACCACTTCCTTCGGGATGAAGCAGGGACAGACTGGATGCAGTTTATTCCGGTTGTCGAGCGAATCAATGAAGAGGGGCATACTCTTTACCAGAGAGGAGACACAGTTTCGGACCGTTCTGTGCAGCCAGAGCAGTTTGGCAGTTTCTTGAGCCGCATTTTTGACGAGTGGGTAAGAAACGATGTGGGAAAAGTATTCGTGCAGACTTTTGAAGCTTCTGCACGCAGATGGCTGGGGCTTCCTTCAGGCATGTGTGTTTTTGAGGAAATGTGCGGTATTGGGCTTGTTCTGGAACACAATGGCGATCTTTACTCATGCGACCATTTTGTGGAACCGGACTACCTGCTTGGCAATATTCTGGAAAATGAGATTTCTGAGCTTGCTGCTTCGGAAAAGCAGTACAAATTCGGGCAGGACAAAAGCGACACTCTCCCGCAGGTATGCCGAGAATGTGAGGTGCTCTTTGCCTGCAGGGGGGAATGCCCTAAAAACCGCTTCCTTACCACTCCTGCAGGAGAAACCGGACTTAACTACCTGTGCGAGGGCTGGAAAGCTTTCTTTCGGCATATCGACTTTCCGATGCAGATTCTGGTAGGCTTAATTCACAGAGGTTATCCGGCTTCGGAAGTGATGAAGGTATTGGCTCTGGAAGATGCTTTTGCCCGGGCAGGACGCAATGATCCATGTCCCTGCGGCAGCGGCCGAAAGTTTAAACGCTGTCATGGTCTCAGGAAAAATAATGCTAAAGGGGAGACGAGAAGCAGGTAAAGTAAAGGGTTCAGATGTAGTCTGAATCAGTTATGCGATTGTGAAAAAATGGGGTATATTGAAGAAAAAAATTAAATTGGCTCTTCGTTGTTTTGTGTGGATATTATCATAATGTACTCATAAAAACCAATGCGGTCTTGAATTGAAAATCATCTTATCCATAGGAAATGACGAAGAGCCATTAAATTTATCTCTCAAACTGCGGAAGGTTGCTTTAAATTGCCGAGTGAGATATCAACCAATTTATTTGGGGGGTTAAGAATGACAGAAAAGAAACCAAATATACTGGTCATCTGGGGAGATGACATCGGAATCACCAACCTGAGCTGCTACAGCGACGGGCTGATGGGATACAGAACACCAAACATTGACCGGATAGCAAACGAAGGTATCAAATTTACGGACTCTTACGGGGAGCAGAGCTGTACTGCCGGAAGAGCTTCGTTTATCACCGGCCAGAGTGCCTTCCGTACCGGACTGAGTAAGGTGGGAATGCCCGGAGCCAAGATGGGACTTCATTCCGAAGACCCGACAATTGCCGAA
>Ga0268360_1002058_pt1 | contig 17236 bp, 13 predicted proteins | sample BioMet11_FD_192465 | JGI IMG/M metagenome (GOLD analysis project Ga0268360, IMG submission 192465) | Sewage microbial communities from Oakland, California, United States - Biofuel 11 (Illumina Assembly) | ecosystem: Engineered > Wastewater > Sewage > Unclassified | place: USA: California... | reverse complement strand
CCCGGGCTCCGGCGCGGCAACAAAAAGCCCCAGCCGCGGGGGCGGCCGGGGCTCTGAGCGCAGGCCCTACTGGGCCTAGGTCTTGACCAGGGCGGCGCGCCAGACCTTGTCGCCGGCCTCGACCTCCGCGGCCCCGGAGGGAGCCGAGTCGGCCCAGGCGATCCGGGTGGCGAGGGTCTCGGAGCGCACGAAGTCCGTGAACGCGTCCAGGGCCTTCTTGAGCTCGGCGTCGCCGGAGATGGTCAGCGCGATGCGGTCCGTCACCTCGAGGCCCGACTCCTTGCGGAGGTTCTGGACTCCCCGCACGAGGTCCCGCACGTAACCCTCGGCCAGGAGGTCCTCGGTGATCTCGGTGTCCAGGGCCACGGTGAGGCTGCCCTCGCTCCGGACCTTGAGGCCTTCCTTCTCGGCCCGGCGGATGTCCACCTTGTCCTTGGTGATCTCCACGCTCCTGCCCGCGACGTCGAGGACGAGGACGGCCCCCTCGAGGAGGCTCGATATCTCGGCGGCGGTGAAGCGCTCGATCTTCTCGGCGGCGGCCTTCATGTCCTTGCCGAGCTCCTTGCCCAGGACCCGGAAGTTGGCCTTGGCGGAGTACTCGACGAGCTCCTCCTCGTTGGTCCTGAAGATCACCTTCTTGACGTTGAGCTCGTCCCGGAGGATCTCCTCCATCTCCATGAGGACCGCCCGCTCGGCGCCGTCGCGGGTCACGAGGTGGACCGCGGCGAGGGGCTGGCGGATCTTGGCGTCGTTCTGCACCCGCAGGGCGCGGCCCATGGAGACCGCGTGGCGCACCGAGGCCATCTTGCGCTCGAGCTCCACGTCGCGGAGGGCGGCGTCGTACTCGGGCCAATCGAGGAGGTGGACGGACTCGCTCTCCCCGGGGCGCTTCAGGTTCCGCCAGATATCCTCGGTCACGAAGGGCATGAAGGGCGCGGCCACGGTCACGAGGCGCACTAGGGCGCGGCGCAGGACCGAGTAGGCCTGGGCCTTGTCCTCGTCGCCCCCGGAGCGCCAGAAGCGGCGGCGGCTGCGGCGGATGTACCAGTTGTTGAGGCTGTCGACGAAGTCGAGGATCGGCGAGATGGCCCCGGGGAGATCGTAGTCCTCCAAGGCCTTCCCCACCTGGAGCACCAGGGCCTCGCACATGGAGAGGATCCAGCGGTCCAGGGGATTCCGCGCCCCCGCGGCGGAGAGGTCGATCTCCTTGAGGGTCTCGGGGAAGCCGTCGATGTTGGCGTAGGTGACGAAGAAACCGTAGGAGTTCCACAGGGGGATGATGACGCTCTTGAGCACGTCCTTGACCCCGTCGTCGGTGAAGCACAGGTCGTCGGCCCTGAGGACCGGGGAGCTCATGAGGTAGAGCCTGAGGGCGTCGGCGCCGAAGCGGTTGATGACCTCCATCGGGTCGGTGTAGTTCCGCTGGCTCTTGGACATCTTCTTGCCGTCGGCGGCGAGGACCATGCCCGACACGATGCAGTTCTGGAAGGCCGGCCGGTCGAAGAGGGCGGCGGCGAGGACCGTGAGGGAGTAGAACCAGCCCCGGGTCTGGTCGAGGCTCTCGGAGATGAAGTTCGCCGGGAAGTGGGACTCGAAGTGCTCCTTGTTCTCCAGGGGGTAGTGGACCTGGGCGTAGGGCATGGAGCCCGACTCGAACCAGCAGTCCAGGACCTCGGGGATGCGCCTCATGGTCGAGCCGCACTCGCAGGGGATCGTGACCTGGTCGACGAAGTGCTTGTGCAGGTCCGTGAGCTTGGCGCCTGAGAGCTTCTCGAGCTCGTCGCGGCTCCCCACGCAGATCAACTTCCCGCAGTCGGGGCAGCGCCAGATGGGCAGGGGGTTGCCCCAGTAGCGGCTCCGGGAGATCGCCCAGTCCCGGGCGCCCTCGAGCCACTTGCCGAACCGCCCGTTCTTTATGTGCTCGGGCACCCACTTCACCTTCTGGTTGGCCGCGAGCATCTTCGGCTTCACCGGGTCGATCTTGACGAACCAGGATCCCACGGCCCGGTAGATGAGGGGGTGCTCGCACCTCCAGCAGTGGGGGTAGGCGTGGAGGATCTGCTCGCGCTTCACGAGCTTGCCCTCGGCCTTGAGCCTCTCCATCACGTCCTTGTCGCAGTCCTTCACGAAGCGCCCCGCGTAGTCGGGGACTTCGGAGGTGAACTTGCACTCGGCGTCGATGGGGCATACCGTGGGCACCCCGGTGCCCTTCAGGACCTCGTGGTCCTCCTCGCCGAAGCCCGGGGCTGTGTGCACGATGCCCGTGCCGTCCTCGGTGGTGACGTGGGAACCCGTGTAGGTGCGGAAGGCGTTCTTCTCCCGCAGGTCCTTGAAGTAGGGGAAGAGGGGCTCGTACTCGATGCCCACGAGCTCCGACCCCTTCTTCCGCCAGAGGATTTCGGGCAACGCGTCTTCCTTGTAGTACGCGCGGAGCCGGGACTCGGCGAGGATGTAGCGCTCGACGCGGCCATCGGCGCCGACGTCCTTCACGCAGACGTAGTCGATGTCCGGCCCGAGGCAGAGCGCGAGGTTGGAGGGCAGGGTCCAGGGGGTGGTCGTCCAGGCGAGGAGGTAGGTATCGCCGGCTCCGCTGGCGCGCCCGTCGGCCAGGCCGGGCAGGGAGGCGGGGGCGGCGACGGCCTTGAAGCGGATGGTGATGGCCGGGTCGTGGACGTCCTTGTAGCCGCCCAGGGCGAGCTCGTGGTTCGAGAGGACCGTGGCGCAGCGGGGGCAGTAGGGGAGGATGTAGTGGCCCTCGTAGATGAGGCCCTTGTCCCAGAGGGCTTTCATGACCCACCAGATGGACTCCATGTAGTCCGGGTCCATGGTCTTGTAGTCGTCGTCGAAGTCGACCCACCTCCCGGCCCGGGTCATGATCTGGCGCCACTCCTTCACGTAGCGCAGGACCGAGGCGCGGCAGGCCTCGTTGAACTTCGCGATGCCGTACTTCTCGATGTCGGTCTTGGAGTCGAGGCCGAGCTCCTTCTCGATGAGGTTCTCGACGGGCAGGCCGTGGCAGTCCCAGCCGAAGCGGCGCTCGACCTTGTAGCCCTTCATGGCCTTGTAGCGGGGGATTATGTCCTTGATCGTGCCGGGCACGAAGTGGCCGAAGTGGGGCAGGCCGGTGGCGAAGGGGGGGCCGTCGTAGAACACGAACTCGTCCGCGCCCTCCCGCTGGGAAATCGACTTGTGGAAAATCCGGCCCGCTTCCCAGAAGCGGACGATGTCCTCTTCCATCCTGGGGAAGCTGACTTTCGGATCTACCGGCTTGTACACGATGCCCTCCTGACTCTTTCCCGACCCCAGGCTGTGGCTTGGGGCGAACCCGGCTCTTGCCGGGTGAGGGATTATGCCACGAAGGGGGGCATCGTTGCCAGGCCGGGCCGTGCCGGAGGCGGGGCGGGGTCGCTGAGGCTCCCCGGGGCGCCCGGCGGAACCTCCCCCGGCCGGGGGCCTACTTAAGCCCTGGCTTCAGCTCGAAGGAGGGGCAGTGTCGCCCCGTGGCGAGGAAGACCTCGAGGGAGGGCAGGTTCTGACTCTTGATGCCGAAGACGAGGCAGGAGCGGGGGAAGGCGGGCTCCCAGGTGATGCGGAAGTGCTGGCATTTGAGGCAGTTCGGAGTCCTGCTCGTCACGGTTCTCCCTCCTGGGCCGACTGTAGTTCCCGCGGGCCGCGCTTGTCTACCGTCGCGGAATTCGGTACGGTTATACTATGAATTCCCGTTCCCTCATCCGGCGGCCCTTCGGCTACAACTACAGCAATATCACGCTATGGATCATAGCCGTGAACGTCCTCGTCATGGCCGCCGAGTACATCGTGCCCCAGACCTTGGCCTATCTGGCCATGACTCCGGTCCTCGTGCTGAACGGCTTCGTCTGGCAGCCCTTCACCTACATGTTCGTGCACGATCCCCACAACCTCACCCACATCCTATTCAACATGCTGGGGCTCCTCTTCTTCGGCACGGCCATCGAGAGGGAGATGGGCTCCAAGGAGTTCCTCCTCTACTACCTCCTGACGGGCACCCTCGCCGGAGTATTCTCCTTCGCCGCCTACCTCTTCCTCGGCGGCGCCTTCATCCCCCTCCTCGGGGCTTCGGGGGCGGTATACGCCGTCCTCGTGGCCTTCGCGACCCTCCAGCCCGAGTCCCAGATCCTCATATGGGGCATCATCCCGGTGCGGGCCCCGGTCCTGGTCATAGGCTACGCCGCCCTCGACCTCGCCTCCCAGCTCTTCGTCCACGACGGGGTCGCCCACCTCACCCATCTCGCCGGCTTCGGCTTCGGGTGGCTCTACTTCCTCGCGCGGTTCGGCATCAACCCCTGGACGCGCTTCTTCAGGGGCCGATGAGCCGGGAGCCCTCCCGACGGCTTCCGCCCCGGGCGGCCGGGAGCGCCGGGGAGCCCTCGCCGGCCGTTCCGCGGGCGGCCCACCAGAGGGCGGCCCTGACCTGGCCGCGCCTGGGGGCCCTCGCCGCCTGGCTCTGCCTCGCGTCTTTCGCCTGCGCCGAGGGCTCGGTGCGGGAGGTCCTCAGGGCTGAGTTCTGGGCCGATGTCCAGCCGGTCGCCGGCGTCGGGGACGAGTGGCCGGTCTCCCCCGCGACCGGCCGCGCCCGGATCCTGGACGAGGCCGCGTGGGTCTACGGCGGCATGATCTGGGGCTTCGAGTTCAGCTACACTCCCTACGACAAGACGAGGGGCGTGGCCGAGCGCTTCGACCTCGCGAGCATCGGCGGGCTCAGGCCCGAGCTTTTGACCATAGCCCCCGGCGCCGCGCCGCGGAGCGCCGACGAGTACCGTTCCTTCGTGGAGTTCCGGCCCGACGCGTCCTTGGCCGCCCTCATGGCGAGCTACGAGCAGGGGCCCTGGGTGAGCTGTCAGGGGACGGGGAAGGCCGACACGATCCTCGGCGTCAAAGGTAGGCGGGCGGCTTACGAGGACGGCCTCAGGGAGGCGGTGCGCTCCTACCTCCGCTCGATCGAACCGAACAAGCCCCGGCTGGTGCGGGGCCGCGTGGCCTTCGAGCGGCCACCGAGCATGACCATCCTCGATGGTTTCTACACCGTCCGGCTCCGGGCGCGGACCATGGTGGTGGAGATCATCCCCTACAAGCTCTACTGACTGGATCGGGGGCCGGGAGCCTCCGGCGCCTCAGCTGGAGAGCCTATCCTTCTCGGCCGCCTCGTGGAGCCTGTCGAGGTAGGCCATGACCTCGTCGACGATGGCCTGCTTGCGGTCCTCGCCCATCCGGGTGTCGCGCTTGACCTCGGCGCGGAAGGCGGCGCAGTCGATCACCGGGCTCGCGGTGTAGACGACTCGATCCTCGCAGATCATGTCCTCCTCCATGCCCTTGCCCTCGGTCTGCAGCCGCAGGACGTTGCCGTTGATGGACATGAGGACCATCTTCGAGAAGGACTTGAGGTAGGAGTCTATTTCCCGCACTCCCTTCTTGGAGCTCGGGTCCCAAGGCCGATACCGGGTGCCCGAGGGGAAGACCAGGACTATGTTGCCCTGCTTCTTGAGCTGGGAGAGGGCGCGCATCGAGGCGAGGTTGACCGTGGTGCTCCGCATGACCTCGGCCACGAGCTCCTTGGGGTCCTTGTACTTCTGCTTGATGATCTCGATCGACCGGCTGGGGTAGATGACGAGCCGGGTGTAGGCCTCGGTGAAGGCCAGGACCACCGGGTTCTCCTCGTTGAGCTTTATCCCAGCGATGGCGAGGAGGGCCTTGGCGACCTCGGCGCCGTCGGGGCCGTCCTTCCTGAGGAGGTAGTGGAGGACCGGCAGGTCGAAGTTGGAGTAGTGCTCGAGGAGGAGGAGGCAGGGCTCGCCTCGCCTGGCCTCGGCGAGGAGCTCCTTGAGGTGCCCGATCCCCCTGATCTCCGAGCCGGGCAGGAGGTTCTCTTCGACTATCGAGTCGATGAGCGGCAGTATCTCGAGATTCGAGGGTTGGTAGACGTTCTTGTCGGAGATGACCGCCTGGCCCCGGGACGCGGCCACCATGCGTGTTATGAGGTCGCGATACTTGCGGCTGATGGGTTCCATGCGCGCCTCCTTGAGGGGAGGAGTATAGACATGGCCCCTGCAAGTGTCAACGTCGGGGGCCTGCCGCGGCCTAGGCCGCCTGCGCCGGCGGGCCGCGCGGGGCTCGCCGACGGGGTCAATATCCGTCGGAGAGGGAGCGATTCACGTCCTTCTGGTAGAGCTCCTGGTAGACGTAGCTCCGCCCCTTGAGCTTCTCCTTTATCTCCCTGGAGAAGGGGACGTAGCGCCAGAAGATGCTCCGGATTTCCTTCTCCATCTTCTGGATGCCCTCGGATTCCTTCGTGAGCCAGACCACGTAGTCCTGGATGAAGTACTCCTTCACGTCCCCCCGGATCTTCCGGGCCTGGAACCACTGGTAGTAGTTCCCCGTGAGGCCCTCCTCCATCCAGTAGTAGGAGGCCTTCTCCTTCGCCACCTGCCAGCGCAGGTCCGCCACCGCGGTGATGACCGCCATGGCGAGGTTCTTGGGGTACATCGGGATGGCTATCCGGCCTCGGCTCGTGGCGCGGTTGTGGCTGTCGAAGGGCTCCCAGCAGACTCCCGTGTCGCCGTAGCACGGCACGAGGATGGTGAAGGGCACGATGCGGTTGAGGGTGCTCTTGTAGGGTCTGCAGTAGGCTTCGCAGTCTATGGACTCGATCCAGGCGAGGGCCCGCACCACGTTCTCCCGAGTCCCCACGTCCTTTATGTTGCCGTGGAAGTACTCCCGAGTGAGGAGGGGGAAGTGGTTCCCCTGCCGCCCGATGCAGAGCCTCGTCATCTGGCGGACCGTCTCGAATTCCTGGGCGAGGGTCTGCATGTCCGCCTTGGACTCGGCCCCCAGGGCCCCGGCCTTCTCCTGCACGCCCTTGAGCTCCTCGCCCGCCTTGTCGAAGTCGTGGATGGTCTGCTGGAGCTCCTTGTCCACCGCGAGCATCTTGCGGATGAGTTCGTAGAGTTCGGTCATGAGCTTCTTCTGCGCCTCGGTGTAGCCCGAGGGCACGTGGAGGAGCCCCGGCTGGCTCTCGTGGCTGCATATCTGGTCGACACGCTCCTTGAGCAGCGCCTCGAACTGGCGCCGCTCTTCGGCCTTGGACTTCATGATCCCCTCGGAGGCCTCGCGCTTGCCCTGGGCCCGCTGGATGAGGATGGCGAACCTAGACTTGTCGTCTCCGCCCTTGCCTCCCCGGGGCTTGATCTCGTCGGTGGCGCTGGCGCTCACAGCCCCCGAGGCGATCGCCTTCATCCACTCGTCCACGTAGTAGACCGGCTCGTCTATATCCTTCTCGAAGACCACCCTCTGGAAGATATCCGCCATCTCGGGCGAGAGGATGTTGGGCAGTATGGCCGCGAAGCGCGTGGCCAGCTTCTTCGGGATCGGCGCCTGGGCGCCGATGGAGTGCAGCGCGATCTTGGAGGCCACGTACCAGTACGCGGTGACGATCTGCTGGCGGAAGATGGTCTTGTCCTTGGGATCGGTGGACTTGAGGTACTTGCCCAGGACCTCGTGGAGCCGCGTGGCGTCCTCGCCCTCGCCGCCGAGGGCCGTCTTGTAGTAGCTCGGGTCCGAGAACCAAGTCGCGGGCTTGTCCGCCTCCATCTTGGCCACCGGGGCGAAGGCCTTGCGCGTGAGGTCCACGTCGTACTCGCCCTTGTTCCGAGGCTCCGCGGTGACCGCCACGCCGCCGAAGAGAGAGGTGAAGTCGGGGGGAGGGGCCGCGCCTCCACCCTTCGAGTCGGCCTGGGCCGAGGCCTGGGCCGGGCTCTGGGTCCCCGCCGGCCTGTACTCTTGGACCGAGCCCCCGATGAGGGCAGCTATCTCCGGATCGATCTCGTCGGACACTATAGCTCTCCGCTTGGCCGTGGGCCGCTTCCTTGGGTTATTACGGGCGAGCTCGGCCTATTTTTAAGGATTGTATCCCTCCCCGGGGCCGTCTTCAAGGCCGGCGTTCCTAGGCCGGGGCCCGCCTCGCGTCGAGGACGGATCTCCAGAAGAAGGCCCCCACGATGGCGAAGGTAGTCAGCGGCGACAGCCACTCCGGCAGCCGGGCCCCGAAGGCCTCGCAGGTCATCGCCGCGCCCAGGGCGAGGATCGAGTACATCGCGCCGTTCTTGAGGAAGCGGTAGCGCTTGATGCGATCGATGTTGCCCACGGTGATCTGCCGCACGACCACCGCCCCCAGGCCGTTGCCCACGAGGATGATCGGCACCGACAGGGTGAAGGCGAAGGCCCCGAGGACCCCGTCGATCGAGAAGGTGAGGTCTATGACCTCGAGGTAGAGGAGCTTCGCGATGTCCGACATCGCCGCGTCCTTCAGCCCCGCCTCCTGGCGCTCGGCGTTCTGCTTGAAGCCGCTCGTGATGAAGAAGGCAGTGGAGCCCACCGTCGCCGCGAAGGCCAGCATGCCGCCCCGGGCGCTCCCGAGCCACACGAGGAGGGCGATGAGCGCCGAGGCCGCCGCGTAGAACCAGACTCCCTGGCGGAGGAAGAAGCGCTCCCCGGGTAGGCCGAAGTTCTTCGGCTCCTGGAAGAGCCAGTGGAGGAAGAGGAGGAGGAGGAAGACCCCGCCCGCGAGGAGGAGGAGGGGCTTGGCCGACTCGATCGCGCCGTGGACCACCGGGTCGCTGGAGAAGGCCGCCATGAAGGCCCCTATCGGCCCGAGCTCCGGCGCCACCCCCCAGACGATGAGCCAGGGCAGGAGCCCCCGCACCGCGAACACGGCCACCACGATGCCCCAGGTCAGGAACCAGCGCCGCGCCGACTTCCCCATCCCCGAGAGCACCTCGGCGTTGATGATCGCGTTGTCGACGCTCGACACGGTCTCGAAGAGGCAGAGCCCCATGACGGTGATGGCGATAGTCAGGATCGACATGAGGACCTCCAGGCCGCGGCCCGGACCACTATAGCCGACCGCGCGGGGCCGCGTCTCCTCCGGGGCTGCGGCCGGACGAGGCGCGACCCGCCGGACGGACGGGGCGGGCGAGGGGCATTCCTACTCCGCCCCTGGGGAATGAATCGGGGAAATAAAAAGAGCCGCCGAAAATCGGCGGCCCTTTTTATTCGTGGAGGTGAGGGGAGTTGAACCCCTGACCTCTTGAATGCCATTCAAGCGCTCTAGCCAACTGAGCTACACCCCCGAAAACGCGCGGCGCGAACCCTTGGCCGCGCCGAACGAAGGCAGACTATACGAGGACGTAGGTCCGTGTCAAGCGGCAGCTCCGGGAATCCTCGGGGGTATCCGGGAGCCTCCCGGCCTATCCTTGAAATCCTCTTCTGTGATGGGCCATACTGGACTTTATGCTACCAGAACACGGCCTCGCCCTCTGCGCCCTAGGTCTCGAACGGGTTTGTTCCAACGAGCTCGAGCGGATGGGCCTCGAGCCCGAAGGCCGGGAACCCGGACGGGTCCGCTTTTCCCTCTCGGCCCAGGCCGGAGGCGGCGCCGCGGCCGGCGGGGACGCCTCCGGCGCGCCGCAGGGGCCCTCGGCCCTCATGCGGGCGAACCTTCGGCTTCGGACTGCGGAGCGGGTCCTCGTGGAGGCCGGCCGCTTCTACGCCGAGAACTTCGACGAGCTCTTCGAGTCGGTCCGAGCCCTTCCCTGGGAGCTCTATTTTAGGAGGGACGACCGCCTCGTGGTGGAGCGGGTGCGCCTGCGCGACTCCAAGCTCGCCGCCCAGACCGCCGTGCAGTCGATAGTCCACAAAGCGATCTACGACCGCCTGGGCAAGGTCTACAACCTCGGCCATCTACCCGAGAGCGGGGAGGAGCGGAGCCTCAGGGTGTACATCGACCAGGACCACTGCCTCCTCGGCCTGGACGCCTCCGGAGAGGCCCTCCATCGCCGCGGCTACCGCCGCTCCACCGGCGAGGCCCCGCTGAAGGAGACCATCGCGGCCGGCGTCCTCCTCCTCGCGGGCTGGTCCCGCCGCTCGCCGCTCCTCGACCCCTTCTGCGGCTCGGGCACCCTGCCCATAGAGGCCGCCCTCTTCGCCATGGACCGCGCCCCGGGCCTGGGCCGGTCCTTCGCCCTCGAGTCCTTCCCCTTCGCCCTGGATAGCCCTTCTGCCCTCGCCGCGGAGACCGAGGCAGCCGAGGCCAGGGTCCGGCGGGACGTGGACTTCCGGATCGTCGCTTCGGACTCCGACCCCAAGGCCTTGGCCGCGGCCAGGGCCAACGCGTCCCGGGCCGGAGTCGGGTCCCTCGTCGAGTTCCGGGAGGGGAAGGCCGAGGACCTCGAGCCCCCCTACGCCGCCGGGCACCTCGTCTGCAATCCCCCCTACGGCGAGCGGCTCGGCAGCGTCGAGGAGTCCGAGGCCCTCTACCGCCGGCTGGGCGAGGTGGCCCCGCGCTTCTCCGGCTGGGGCCTGGGCTTCGTCACCAATCGCCCGGACTTCGGCGACTTCTTCGGCCGCTACGCCCCGACGGCCAAGCTCATCGTGAACGGCGCCGAGGAGCAGTGGTTCCACTGGTACCCCGCGGGCTCCGAGGGTAGGCGCGGGCACCGCCCGGAAGTCCGGGGAGCCCGGGGCAAGAAGTCCGAGGAGCCCCGGCCGGAACAGCGGCAGGAGCAGCGTGAATCGGCGCGCGGCGAGCCCGGGACCCCGACGGCTAGGCCCAAGGGCCGGGAAGGCGGGCGCCGCCGCAGAGATAGCTAGACGGCCACGACCTCGATGCCGAGGTCGTGGATCGAGCGCTGCACCTCTTTCGGCAGCCCCTCGTCGGTGATCAGCTTGTCGAATTCCCGGAGCTCGGCGAAGAAGCACGAGTTGACGCGGCCGAACTTCGACGAGTCGGCTATCAGGATCTTCTCGACGCTCGAGCTGAGCGCCGCCTTCTTCACTTCGATCTCGAACTGGTTCGAGCACGTCACCCCCATGTCCTCCCGGAAACCGCTCGTCGAGATGAAGGCCTTGGTGGCCCGATGCCGGCTCAGGAGGGCGATGCCCTCGGGGCTCTCGAAGATCCGCGAGGACTCGTGGTAGACGCCCCCGACCAGGATGGCCTCGATGTCGGGGTTGTCGATGACGTTCAGCAGGGAGTTGAGGCTGATGCAGATCGCCGTCATGGCGACGCCCCGGGGAAGCTCGTGGGCCGTCATGGATGCCGTGGACCCGGCGTCGATTATTATGGTCTCGCCCGCGCCCACCATCGAGGCCGCGGCCGCGGCTATCCGGGATTTCTCGTCCTGCATGACCGACTCGGCCTCGAGGACCTGGTATCCCGGCGCCTTCGCCGGCACCGCCACTCCGCGGTAGACGCGGACGCTCCCTTTCTTGCCGAGGAGGTCCAGGTCCCGCCGGATCGTCATGGTCGTGACGTTGAGTTTGGCCGCGAGATCTGAGATCTTGCAGGCGCCATCCTGCTTCACGAATTCTTCTATGAGCTCTCGCCTTCGTGCGCTTTCTGACATTCCCCTTCTCCAAAAAACAAGTTGACAGCATATCAAAGAGGCCCTAGAATGCAATATGTTACGAATACAACAAAAAATCAACAAAAATAGCATATAAATAACATTTTAAGTTATCAAACGAAATTGTTTGATAGATTATTTAGGAGGTGCTTGATGGCTGGAAAAATGTCTATCGGTCGCAGGCTTACGATTCTCGCAGCCCTGTTGGCGTTCATCGCCCTGCCTGCCCTCTCCGCCGTAGCGGAGGGCAAGAAGTACGAGATCGTGACCGTCGTTAAGATCACGGGCATCCCGTGGTTCAACCGGATGGAATCCGGCGTCCAGAAGGCCGCCAAGGAGCTCGGCGTCAACGCGTACCAGGTCGGGCCCGCCGACGCCGATCCCGCCCAGCAGGTCCGCATGGTCGAGGACCTCATCAGCAAAGGCGTCGACGCGATATGCGTGACCCCTAACGACGCCACTGCCCTCGAGCCCGTCTTCGAGCGCGCCAGGAAGCAGGGGATCGTCATCATCACCCACGAGTCCCCGGATCAGAAGGGCAAGGACTACGATATCGAGCTCATCGACAACGTGAAGTTCGCCCAGCACAGCTGGGACACCCTGGTGAAGTACATGGGCAACAAGGGTGAGTATGCGATCTTCGTCGGGTCCCTCACCGTCCCTCTCCACAACCTCTGGGCCGACGAGGGGCTCAAGTACGCGAAGGCCAAGTATCCCGGGCTCAAGCTCGTGACCGACCGGATCCCCTGCGGCGAGGACCAGGAGCTGTCCAAGCAGAAGACGATGGAGCTCATCAAGGCCTACCCCAAGCTGAAGGGCATCATCGGGTTCGGGAGCCTGGGGCCCACCGGCGCCGCCCAGGCCCTGAAGGAGAAGGGGCTCACCAAGCAGGTCTCGGTCGTCGGGAACGTCATCCCCGGCCAGGGCGCCCCCTACCTCAAGGAGGGCTCGCTCAAGCAGGGCATCCTCTGGGACCCGGCCGACGCGGGATACAGCATGACCTGGATCGCCAAGCAGCTCTTGGATAAGAAGAAGCTCAGCGATGGTATGAAGATCCCCGGCGTCGGCAAAGTGGCCATCTCGGGGGACGTGATCAAGGCCGACGCGGCCATCGACATCACTGCGGCGAACGCGGACTCCTACGGGTTCTAGTCGCCGTCTGCAACAGTCCCGAAAAGGGACTAGGGGCCGGCGGGAGGGCTCGCGCCCTCCCGGGCCTCGATCTCTGACTCAAGGGGACACGATACGATGTCTGGACTCTTCCTTTCCATGCGGGTCTCGAAGTCGTTCTCGGGCGTGCAGGTGCTCAAGGACGTCGAGTTCGACGTGCGCGATGGCGAGATCCATTGCCTGGCCGGCGAGAACGGCTCGGGCAAGTCGACCCTGGTGAAGATCATCTCGGGGGTCTACCAGCCCGACCCCGGCGGCCGCATCGAGCTGCGGGGGGCGCCGGTGCGGCGCAATTCCTCCATCGGCGCGATCCACCGGGGCATCCAGGTCATCTACCAGGACCTCTCCCTCTTCCCCACGATCTCCGTGGCCGAGAACATCGCCATCGGGCAGATGATCGCGGAGGGCGATCGGCTCGTCGGTGCGGGGGCCATCCGGACCCTCGCGAAGCGGGCTACCGACCGCATCGGGGTCTCCCTGCCCCTGGACGAGAGGCTCGGCAACCTCTCCATGGCGGACCAGCAGCTCGTGGCCATCTGCAGGGCCTTCATGGGCGAGGTGAAGCTCCTCATCATGGACGAGCCCACGACGGCGCTCACCCGCAAGGAGGTGGACTCGCTGTTCGGCGTGGTGAAGGATCTCCAGAGGTCGGGCACGGCGACCCTCTTCATCAGCCACAAGCTCGACGAGGTCTTCGACATCGCGGAGCGGGTCACGATCCTGCGGGACGGAGTCAAGGTCGGCACCTACGACCCCGCCGAGCTGGACGACGACAAACTCTCCTTCCTCATGACGGGGAAGAGCCTGACCTTCGAGCCGGTCTCCCCGGTCTCCCCGGGGAGCGCGCCGCTCCTGCGCGCCGAGGGCCTCTCCAAGCCCGGCAACTTCGCCGACGTGTCCTTCAGGCTAGACCGGGGGGAGGTCCTTGGCATCACCGGGCTCCTCGGCTCGGGGCGGACCGAGCTCGCGCTCGCCCTGTTCGGGCTGAACCCGGCGGAGGAGGGGAGGATCGAGATCGAAGGCCGGCCCGCGAAGCTCCGGAGCGTCAGGTCGGCCATGGGCTGCGGCATCGCCTACGTGCCGGAGAACCGCCTGGTCCAAGGCCTCGTGCTCCACCAGTCCGTCGCCAAGAACTTCCTCCTCACCGTCCTGCGGAGTCTCCGGACGCGCTTCGGGCTGATCGACTCGCGGAGGCAGGCCGCCGAGGTGGGACGCTGGATGGGAGAGCTCAAGGTCAAGGCGCCTTCCTTCGACGCGCCGATCGAGACTCTGTCGGGCGGCAACCAGCAGCGCGTCGTGCTGGCGAAATGGATCGCGACGGGCCCCAAGATCCTCATCCTGGACGGGCCGACCGTCGGCATAGACATCGCGGCCAAGAGCGAGATCTACTCGACGATCCGCCGGCTCGCCGCGGGGGGGATGGGCATCATCATCATCTCCGACGAGGTCAACGAGCTCATGCGCACCTGCAACAGGATAATCGTCATGCGGAGAGGTCGATTCATGGAGGAGTTTTCGGGCTCCGGCATGACCGCCGAGGCGGTGGCCCGCGCGGTCGCCGGGGAGTCGGAGGCGATCGCATGAAGCGCATCTTCAGAAGCAGCGAGACCTATCTCCTCCTCGTGATAGTCGCCTTCTCGGCGGTCATCGCCTGCATCAACCCGAACTTCCTGACCCTCGAGAACGGGTTCGACCTACTCAAGAGCTACTCCTTCATGGGCATCATGGCCGCGGGCGTCCTCGTGGTCCTCATCTCCGGGGGGATGGACATGTCCTTCGCGGCCGTCGCGACGGTCGCCGAGTACGTGATGGCCCTCGTCGCGACCCGCCTCGGGGGGAACATCCTGAGCTCCTTCCTCATCGCGTCGGCGATCGGAGCCGCCCTCGGGCTCGTGAACGCCGTCCTGGTCTACCGCTTCAGGATACCCACGGTCATAGCGACCATCGCCACGATGAACGTGTTCTACGGAGTCCTCATCATGGTCACCGGGGGCAAGTGGATCTATACCCTGCCCGACTGGTTCCGGTCCTTCGCCGGGATCAACGTGCTCTCCCTGGACGGGCCCAACGGAAGCACGTACGGGCTGTCCATCGTGACGGTCGTCTGGATAGCCGTGATAATCCTGAGCTCGTTCATACTGCGGCACACCGTCGTGGGCCGCGGAGTCTACGCGATGGGCGGCTGCGGCTCCGACCGAGGCCCCGTCGAGCGGGCGGGCTTCGACGTCCGCGGCATACACCTGTTCATATACGCCTACATGGGGTTCCTGGCCGGGGTCGCCGGGGTCGTGCAGGCCCTCCTCGTGCAGACCGTCGCCCCAAACTCGATCGTCGGGAAGGAGCTCAGCGTCATAGCCGCGGTGATCTTGGGCGGCGCCAGCATAGCCGGAGGGACCGGGAGCGTCGCCGGCACCGTCCTGGGCGTCGCGCTCATAGCCATCATGAACAACGGGCTCACCCTCATGCGGATCCCGTCTTACTGGTACGACGTGCTCGTGGGCGGGGTGATCATAATCAGCGTCGTGATCAACGCGCTGCAGGCCCGGAGGAAGCACAGGAAGGTCATCGAGATAGAGAGGTCGAAAGCATGAATACGGAAGCTGTCGCGGGACGGTCGCTCAGGGCGACCCGCAAGTGGGGCGAGCTGGCCACCCTCGGGACGATACTGGTCTTCACCTTCGCGCTCATGTGGTGCCTGAACCCCGAGCGCTTCATGCGCACGAGCAACATACAGTCCATGGCCTTCCAGCTCCCCGAGCTCGGGCTTCTCTCCCTCGCGATGATGGTCACGATGGTCGCCGGCGGGATCAACCTGTCCATCGTATCGACGGCCAACCTCGCGGGCATCGCTGCCGCCCTAGTCATGCAGTCGGGCCAGTCGTCCCCTGCGGCTTCGGTGGCCCTGGCCCTCCTGGCGGCCATCGCGGTCTCCGCCCTGATAGGCTTCGCGAACGGGCTCTTGATCGCCTTCGTCGAGGTCCCCGCCATCCTGGCGACCTTGGGCATGATGACCCTCCTGAACGGCATCTCGATAGTTCTGACCAGGGGCTACGTCATATCCGGCTTCCCCGACGGCTTCAAGTTCATCGGCAACGGCCTCGTCGCCGGCGTCCCGATGCCCATCCTCGTGTTCATCGCCGCCGCCGCCGCGGTGGCCCTCCTCCTCGCCCGCACGGCCTTCGGCTTCGAGCTGTACATGGTGGGGACCAACCCCGTGGCGACGCAGTACGCGGGCGTGGACAACCGCAAGGTGCTCCTCAAGACCTACGTCCTGTCGGGCGTCCTGTGCGGCCTCGCAGCGGTCATCATGATATCGCGCTTCAACTCCGCGAAGTCCGACTACGGCGCCTCCTACCTCCTCGTCACCGTCCTGGCCGCGGTGCTGGGCGGCACCAGCGTGTACGGCGGCTTCGGGAAGGTGTCGGGGCTGGTGCTCTCCCTCGTCATCCTGCAGCTGCTCTCCAGCGGACTCAACCTGCTCCAAGCCAACGCCTTCTTGACGAGGGCGATCTGGGGCGCGGTGCTCGTCCTCGTGATGGTGGTCAACGGGATCCTAGCCCGGGACGGAGGCAAGTCGTGAGCTCCCGATTCCTGTGCTTGGACCTCGGGACGACGGGGCTCAAGGCCAGCGTGCTCACCGACCGCGGCGAGGAGATCGCCGCGGCCTCCCGGGGCTATCCCATCGCCGCGCCGCGCCCCGGCTGGGCCGAGCAGGACCCCGAGGACTGGTGGCGGGCCCTGGTCGATTGCTGCGACGAGGTCCGGACCCGCGTCCCCGATTGCATGGTCGGGGTCGTCGGGATCGGCATCTGCGGGCAGATGCACACCCACGTCTATCTGGGCGCCGACGGGGCGCCGCTGAGGCCGGCCATCACCTGGATGGACCAGAGGTCGGGGGAGCTCCTGGCGAGGATGGGCGGCGACGCCTCGTTCGCCCAGGAGGTGTTCGGCCGCGCCCTCAACGCACCGGCCGCCACCTATACGGCCCCGAACTGCGCGTGGGTCAAGGAGGCCGAGCCCGAGGTGTGGCGCAAGACCACCCGGGTGCTCCTCGCGAAGGACTACCTCAAGTACCGCCTGACCGGCGAGATGGTCACGGACTACTCCGACGCCGCAGGCACGCTCCTCCTAGACGTCGCGGGGCGGCGCTGGTCCGACGAGCTCCTCGCCGCCTTCGGCATCCCCCGCGGCGTCCTCCCGGAGCTCGGGGGCTCGAGCTCCGTCGCCGGGCGCCTCTCGCGCGCCGCGGCGGACATCCTGGGCCTGCCCTCGGGGACGCCGGTCAACAACGGCTCGTCCGACAACTCCGCCGCGGCCTTCGGCAGCGACATGGTCGCCCCCGGGCAAGTCACGCTGATAATCGGCACGGCGGGGGTCGTGAGCGCCTGCGCCGACCGGCCGATCCCGGACCCTCGCCATCGCCTCGCCTGCTGGAACTATTGCCTCGAGGATCGCTGGATCAGCCTCGGCGTAACCCAGACGGCCGGCGAATCCCTGAACTGGTTCAGGCGCTGCTTCGACCCCTCCGCCGTGGGCGAAGGCGCGCGCGACGCCTTCGAGGAGTACGAGAAGATCGCCTCCCGGGCGCCCGCCGGCTCCGGGGGCCTCGTGTTCCTGCCCTACCTCAACGG
>Ga0268360_1002056_pt1 | contig 17256 bp, 15 predicted proteins | sample BioMet11_FD_192465 | JGI IMG/M metagenome (GOLD analysis project Ga0268360, IMG submission 192465) | Sewage microbial communities from Oakland, California, United States - Biofuel 11 (Illumina Assembly) | ecosystem: Engineered > Wastewater > Sewage > Unclassified | place: USA: California... | reverse complement strand
CTGATGGGCCTTTCGAGAACCCGGGTGACCTTATGAAGGCTTTTAAGATTCAGGAAGCCTGGGACTCAATGGAACATGCTGCAGAACACCTTACAAGAGACACGGTTTGGGTCATGCAGAAACTCTTTGCCTCCGGTGCCGATGGGGTCAACTTCGACACAACCGGTGCAGCAGGCGACGGTGACATGTATGGTACACTCCATGCAATCGAGGCTCTTAGAAAAGAGTTCCCTGATATGTATATTGAAGCAGGCATGGCCGGCGAATGCGTACTTGGTATGCACGGAAACCTTCAGTATGATGGCGTTACCCTTGCAGGTCTCTGGCCTCACCAGCAGGCTCCTCTTATTGCAAAGGCAGGAGCAAATGTTTTCGGGCCAGTGTGCAACACCAACACCAGCAAGACCTCAGCCTGGAACCTTGCCCGTGCAGTTACTTTCATCAAGGCTGCAGTAGGAGCTTCTCCAATTCCCTGTCATGTAAATATGGGTATGGGAGTTGGCGGAATTCCGATGCTTGAAACTCCCCCTATTGATGCGGTTACCAGAGCGAGCAAAGCAATGGTCGAGATTGCAGGCGTCGACGGCATATAGATCGGAGTCGGCGACCCAATGGGTATGCCGATTTCACACATAATGGCTTCAGGTATGACTGGAATTAGAGCTGCAGGAGACCTTGTTGCAAGAATGGAGTTCTCAAAGAATATGCGCATAGGCGAGGCAAAAGAATACGTCGCAAAGAAACTCGGGGTCGACAAGATGGACCTCGCAGACGAACACGTTATGCGTGAGCTGCGTGAAGAACTCAACATCGGAGTTATAACGTCAGTACCAGGCGCTGCAAAAGGTATTGCTGCAAAAATGAACATAGAAAAGTTGCTTGATATTAAGATTAATTCCTGTAACCTCTTCAGAAAGCAGATAGCGTAAAGAAAAACTCCGAAATAACCAAAAAGATACGAAGAAGCGGATACAGATCTCCTGTAGATCTTTCTCAGGATATTTCCTGATAATGCTTCTTGGCGATATTTCTGGAAGATATCTCTTGAAAATATTGCTTGAAAATATCTTGAGAAGATATCTTGAGAAAATATCTCTTGAAAATATCTTGAGAAAAACTTAATTTTTCGGATTTTCCACTTTTTCCATTTGCAGGCTTTTATGAGTCGATTTGTGCTGCAAGAGCTGTGCGAATCGTCAATTTCCATCTATAGTAATTATAGGAGTGTGCTTGAAGATGAGTGACGAAAAAAGTGAAAACGAAGGGCTCCAGCGAACAATTGATTGGAAGCAGGGCCTTGCAATTGCCCTGGGAGTTCCTGTGCTGATCCTGCCTTCCATAGGCTATTTTGCAAATTATGTCTGGGCCTTTGCAATCATTATCTGGGCGTTATCTGTCTTTCAGGGTTTCATGCAAAATTTTGCTTACGGAGAACTTGCTACAATGTTCCCGAAAGCATCCGGGCTTCCAGGATACGCCCAGAGTGTTTTTACGGGGAATGCAAACAACCGGTATGACCTTAGCAAACTGCTTGGAGGTTTCAGTGCCTGGAGTTACTGGTTTGCCTGGAATCCGGTCCTTGCAATCTACTCAATCCTGATAGGGAGCTATCTTAAAGGCCTGGTCCCTGCACTTGCAGGCGTGCCTGACCTTGTTATTTACCTGACATCCGGCGCAGTCGTATTCGTGCTTCTTATCCTGGTCAACTATCGTGGGCTTGCCGGCGGAGCAACGCTCGGATACATTCTTGCCGTGCTTTCGCTTGCCCCACTTATCATTATTGCCCTTGCACCTTTCGTAACCGGTCACTTTGAATTCAGTAATATTACCGGTGCCTGGCTTCCCACAGATTGGAGCTGGGACATTCAGCACATCCTGATCCTGCTTGGTCTTTTTGCAATGGCCCAGTGGAGTGCCTGCGCCTGGGAAACCGCAGCTATCTACGGGCCCGAATATAAACAGCCAAAATCGGATGTCCCAAAAGCCCTCTTTATCTGCGGTGCGATCTGTCTTGTGACCTTCATTCTCGTCCAGGCAGCCTGTACAGGAGCTCTGGGAATTGAAGGAATCCTGTCCGAACCGGTTTCTCCGATGCTGCCTATAGCCCAGATGACTCTTGGTCCCATAGGCGGGTCTCTAACTATCTTCATGTTGATTGCGGCAATGGTTCTAATTATCCAGACTGCCTTCCTCGGAGCTTCGAGGGCTATGTATTCCATGGCTGAAGAAGGAAATCTGCCAGGGTTCTTTGGAAAAATGAATGCACATGGAACTCCAGTCAATGCAATGATTGTCATTGCCCTCTTGAATATGGGTTTCATCTGCCTGGGAACTCCTGCAGCTATAGTTGCAGCTTCGGCAATAGGTTATGTCTGTGCCAATGGGATAAGTCTGCTCGCATATGTTAAGGCAAAAACTGATCCGAGGTTCTCGAAGCTTGAAAGACCGTTCAAAGCTCCAAACGGCTGGAGACATGTAGCCCTTTTCTTTGGGCTTTTTAACCTGCCTCTGTGTCTTATTGGGATAATATACCTGAACAGCCTTGAGTTAGGCTGGACTTCAACGATAGTTGGCTTCGTGGTGCTTGCTCTTTATCTCCCGCTCTGGTACTATTCTCAGAACCAGAACAGGACAACTTTGGAGAAGGACAATTCCCTATCAAGCGAGTCCATAATATAAAGGTACAAAGATAAATTCCGAAAATTTCCACCGTTTCCCTTTTCCGGAAAACGATTAGTTCGTGAGTCAATAAATATCATAGAATAATGAGTTCTGAAACGAAGAGCCACATGGCTCTTCACTATTTCGAGTGGGTAACTTACATTTAGCTTCAAAATGTGGCTCGTCGTTGTTTTTGTAGATATCTTCATAATTTCCTTATAAAAACCAATGTGGTCTTGAATTGAAAATCATTTTATCCATAGAGAATAGCGAAGAGTCATTTTGCAACTTTTCTATTTAATTTTTAACTTCTGCTATATTATGTAAATATTGATATTGTCAATGGTCTCAGAGCCAGAAGAGGCAAAATATACATAAATAAACGAGACATGGTATAAAATGAGTAACTTGTGTTTAAATGAAACTTAGGAGTAAATAACTAAACTGATAAGTGAGATGATCCTGTGAAAACCTATCTTCTGGTCTGGTTCAGCAGTGAAGGGGCCCGTCCGTCAGAAGTAAACCAACGGCTAATGTCTCTGGGATTCGAGCCCGTGAAGGGCAGCTACGATTTTGTATATAACTGGAATAGCAGTGTCAGTGTCGAGAAAATTCTCGAATTTGGGGACAAGGTGTATCTGAGTCTTCAGGGCACAGGTGCCATGTTCAAACTGGAAACACTGTAAATCGCGCTTGCTAAAATTGAATATCCTAACCCTGGTTAGCAGGGCATATGCCTGATTTCAAGCATTAAATAAGTCCCTGCTCAGGGTTGTCCTACAGGTAGTCCATATTGTGATTTCCTTCGTTCTAACCCTGCCAGTTTCTGAGATGTTCAAGCCTTTTTCTTGTTTTGGTTTTTTTCCTGCTTGCTTTTCTCCAGGGAATCCCGGAACTTTATGTAATCGCAGGTACCTCCTTCAAGAGTAATTATCCTGCCATTAATGCTTCCTTTTTCAATTATAAGTTCTACAACACTTGGGTTTGACATCCTGGGTTTGGTAGGAGAGCCGGGACAAACAAGCACAACATCTCTTTTCTCTATCAAGGGTCTGTGCAGGTGACCGAAAATTAGAATGTCTACATCCATTTCTTTTGCCAGGTAACCCTGCGCAGTTGTATCATTAACCGAAAGCCCTCCTTCGTGTACAACTCCGATTTTTACACCTTCAACCTCGAATTTCAGCCTTTCTGGAAGGAGCTTTTTGAGTTCGGAAGTGTCATCATTTCCAAAAACGGCCTTTAATTTGCCGCTTGCGTTGAAGGCATTATAGGCTTTTACAGTACTGAAATCCCCTGCATGGACTATTAGGTCGCACTCGTCCAGGAGTGTTTGAAGTTGCTGGGGAATTACTCCAGTTTTCAGATGAGTATCGGAAAGTACAATCAGCTTCATGGAAAATCTCCTGATTATATGAAATATATTATTTTGAGATAAATCTATGGTAAGCCTTTTGAAAAACGGCTTAACCGCAACCCTTTTGAAAAAAGGCTTGACCGAAAACCCCAAGAACTGTTTGAGTCTGATAACCTTATCCCTAAACCCTATCGGCGTGATCAACCGGCGCAACGGTTGTAGCACAACCCTTTTAAAAAACGGTTTGACCGCAACCCTTTTGAAAAAAGGCTTGACCGAAAACACCAAGAACTGTTTGAGTCTGAGAACCTTATCCCTAAACCCTATCGGCGTGATCAACCGGCGCAACGGTTGTAGCACAACCCTTTTGAAAAAACGGTTTGACCGCAACCCTTTTGAAAAAAGGCTTGACCGAAAACCCCAAGAACTGTTTGAGTCTGAGAACCTTATCCCTAAACCCTATCAGCGTGATCAACCGGCGCAACGGTTGTAGCACAACCCTTTTGAAAAAAGGCTTGACCGAAAAGGCTCTGACAACGGCGTGGACAAGGGTTGCAACACAAACCTTTTCAAAAAAAATTTGATCGAAACCTGATATTTCAGGATAAAGCGAGTATATATGTTCCTCATTTTTGAGGAGTTTTGTAATATTGATGGTCTTTCTTTATTTGAGTGGTGTTTTAAAATAATAGTTGAAGAAATATGGACTATCCAGGTTTTTAAAAATTTGAAAACTGTTTATCATTTACTCTGGTAATTCTTCCAGTAGATATTAATTTCCTTACTTTTGCATATTCCACTCAAGTAAACATAAATATTTTTAAATTTTATAAAGTCAAATCATAAAACCATCTTTGAAACAAAAGATCAGGGGTAAAAATCATTTTTCCTGTTCAGGCATTTCATTCATGTTTAGGAATATAAATAGGCTCTTCGTTATTTCCTATGGATAAGATGATTTTCAATTCAAGAACGCACTGGTTTTTATGAGAATATTATGAGGAGATCCACACAAAACAACGAAGAACCTAAAAAAATTATCAGTTTGCGAGTTAATCTATAATTCTATTTCCCCAAATAATCATCTTTGGCAACGAAAACCCTTGATATTATATTTGAATTATTCGTATAATATATTGAAAGTTGTTCGCGGGCAAGATACATAAAAACAAGGATTGAAACAAAAACAAATGGAGGCAAAGCATGAAAAGACTTACCAAAAAAGCATGGTTTCATAAAAGGCGTATTGGTTGGGGCGTTAGCCCGGCTAGCTTAGAAGGCTGGTTTGTAACTATTGCATTCATAATTATTGCTCCGCTTGTCGGTATGTATTATTCTGAAGAGAGCCTAACTAGATATGCTATTCTTATAACAATGGCAATTCTCCTTATTGCAATTATTCTTTTAACTGGAGAGGCACCAGGCTCTGAACTGTTAGATAAGTTAACGAAAAAAAAATGAGAAATAAGGAAAGCAGTGCATTTATTTCAGTCAAATACCCCGCCAGTTTGCAGCGGGGTGCGCCAGCGCAATTTTGACTTAAAAATTAGAAATTACTCGAGAGTCAGGTCTACGAGTTCGTACTCAAGATTTTCGGTTTCCAGCCTGTTAAGAAGGGAAGGAACCTGCTCATCTACTGAGACTACAAGGGATGATAAGCCGTGATATGCAGCCTCAATAACTGATTCATTACTTCCGAACATAACATTCGGGGCTATGTTGAGCTTGCGCAGAGCGATAAGTGCTTCCACGCCTATAGCTGCTATATAGGGTTTTGAACTTGTCAGGGACCTCAGGCGTTCAATATCTACCTTTCTTGAGCCTCCACGCTCGATCCTCGGGACCTTGCAGATTGTAATTGTAGCATTTTCCAGGTCGATCAGGCCTCGCAGGCTCGTTACTCCTACATCTTCCCCGGCAGATGCATCGGAAATTACATTGCCTGATGCACCTGTTTTTTCCATGCTGCTGACGTACAGGAGTCCACCTTCCATTTTCAGGTATACCTGCTGGTCTTCCTTTACATCCTCTTTTGCAATCGCTGTCCAGGTTGAGATATGGTTGATTATGTCCTCCATGACAAAGCGGGCGTACTGCTTCATTTCCGTGGCATTATCAAGGACCCATTCTACACCTTCTTTTGTAATCCTATAGCGAACCCGGCCCTCAGTAACTATCAGCCCGTCATTGACAAGTTCTTTGATATATTCGGAAACTGCCTGAGGAGTTATTCCTATCTTTGCGGCAATTTCTTTTTGTCTTACATTCGGCTGATGGGCTGCAATTTCGATAAGGACCTGAAACTTGGTTACTCCGCTTTTAGTCTGGAGGATTTTAATCATCAATCGTAGTTCTCCTCTACATCTTCAATTACTTTTAACCGTTGTCCCATCACAGAAAGCCTTTCAGATCTACGGGCGACAGCGCAAATATAAAACGGATTTCTATTAAGCGTCCGTGTGAGGCTGCTCATGGAGGTATTTCCTTCTTCTACCAGCTTTTCCAGTTCTTCCATTGCGTCTTTGACCTCCTCGTATGGCTTGAAGGTCAGCATGATGATATCACTCAAATCCTCAAAAGAACACTGGAAATTAACCTGAACCTTGGAATAGGAACTGTGGTATTCTTTGGAAGGTTTTTGCCCTGCCTCTGGAACTCTCCACTGGCTCTCCAGTAGCCCGGCTTTTTTCAGGATATGGAGGCTTTTTGATGAGTCTGCGCCCATGAATTCATCTATCTCTGCTCTTGTCATCCATTTGTTTGAAAGTGCATCAAATATCTTTTTGTGAGTTCTTGACCCAAAAGTCCTGAGCAATGGTACTAAATAGGAAGGATCGTTAATTATTCGAGTTCTTTTACCCATTTACTCCTCTCCTTCTCGTCTTACATTATAAGCTTTCAAATATAATAAAGATTCGTAATTTGATTACTCTCTGTAATCAATATCAAGCCCTTCAGGCCTTTCCCAGTTAAATGTCGGGGCATTTCTTTTCAGTTCGCGGCATTTTTCATGAAGTGCATGGGCCACAATAGGGAGAGCAATAGTAGCATCCACGAAGACCTGCACTTTTTTTGCCTGAACTGCAATTTTTCCCCAGGAAACAGCTTCATCGAAAGTGCAGCCTGAAAGTCCTCCCCAGTGAGGAGCATCAGTAGTGTACTGAATTGCATAATCATGCCCTCCGACTTGCGTTCCAAGAATAGAAGCTATTACTTCGGTTTGCTGGATAAAATTTTTAGGGACTCCACCTCCAACGTATACAACTCCTGTTTTACCTGATTTTTCTATAATCTGAGTGACCTCATCAACGTCTTTTATCTGGTCAATTTCAAGTTTCAATCCTCTTCTTCTTGCAATGGTTAACCCGATTCCTATTGAACTATCCGAAAGTGCAGGAACGAAGATCGGAATATTGCGCCTGTATGCACTTACAACTATAGAATCCTCAGCCGCTCCGCGCTTTGCCAGTTCCTTTCCGAGCAGGTACATGAACTCCCTTGAGGAACAGGAAATTTCCCCAATTTTTTCTGCAAAATCCGCAATAAGGTTATCTGCGGTTCTGAACTCTTCTTCAACCGCAAAAACATCATAGATCCTGTCAACACCGTGCTCAAAGAGGTCTTCATCGTCAGCTAGATGTGAACCCACATAATGTTTCTTGCCGAGCGCTTCGTGTGAATCATGGAAAAGGTTTGCTCCTGTGCTTACAAGGCAGTCTATCATCCTCTCCCGGATCATATAGGAAATAACCCTACGCATGCCAGCAGGGACCATAGCCCCAGACAGTCCCATCAGCACAGTCATATTCTTTTCTTTTAGCATGTTATGCCAGGCCTGGACAGATTCAGCTAGCTTTCTTCCCTGGAAGCCTGTCTTAAGCATTCCTTCCATCAATTCGCTTACAGACCTGTCCTTTACATCTATCGGAACGGTTGGGTTATCTGTGAACACATTAAGATGCATACCATTCTCCTAATAAACAGATAATGATAGTTTTGCATGTGATTTCTATAGTCACGAAGCTGAGGAATGATTCAAGTATAATATCAAGGCATTTGTTGCCAAGAATCATTATTGAGATACTGAAATTACGGATAAATTTCTGAACTGCAAATTTGAAGTTATATTTTTATCATACCTGAATAATGCAACTGTCCAATGAGGTACAATGAAGTTTTTTGTTGCAACAATTACAGGCGTGACTATAATACCTGAAGACATTTATACCTGAAGACATTTGGCGACAGGCGGTAAGATATACAAATAACGCTATATAATTATATTATTTTATTAAATATCAATATATGCGGCTTCTTCCCATGACGATATCATGAGAGATGAATCTTCTTCAGGAAAACTAATTTGCAGGGTTTGAATCAGGATCAAAGAATGTGAAATTAACATAATGGGGAGTATATTTTAATTTTCAGAGAGGAGTTCGTAAACAATCTAAGAAATTATTACAGGCATACTGTTAACTTTTCAGATAGTAAAAACTGCTGCGGATATCACGGTCATCCAGTCTCCATGTTCATCTACAGAGGATGACCTGGGAAAGCTGAGAGTTTTGAGAGGGTATTCGTTTGTCCAGGTGCTGTACATGCTTCTTGCAAGTTTCTCGGAACGTTCCCCAACGTCCTGAGCGGTTTCTCCATAGGCGTGATATTCTGATATGTAACCGTGCTTGTTCATGTTTTGTGGGAGTGCACAACCAACCGATGTACTGAGCGTCCTTCTTGGCTCATTGGAAGAAATCCTGGACATTACGCAAAATACGATCTCTCCGGGACTTAACTCTTCGAGTCCCTCCTCTCTGGATACAATCTCACAGTTAGGGGGCAGGATAGAACTTACAGTTACGAGATTAAATTTCTCAATACCTGCATCCCTGAGTGCAACTTCAAATGATTCAAGATTTTCAGGGTGTGTACCAACTCCACTTGTAAAAAATACTTTTTTGGGAATTAATTTCGTAATCATCTTTGCAGCCTTGTGAAATAATCAATTTAAGCCTAATCCAGATGGCAATTATTATTTTTAAGCGTTGCCCTTCAATTCTGCCGGGAAAAGCTCAATTCTTATTTATTTTCTACTTTCGGCAGCAAGCGCATTTTAACATATTAATATATTTAATTGCTACTTAGAACCTATACGAAAAGTCCTGCTGCTCTGAATGTTATCCATGCACATGCGAAACGGAACATAGAAAAGTAATTCTTAATTTTTGTATCTCATCTTATAAGCAGTCTTCTAAATCTGTTTAGCCAGGAATGTGTCTTTTCTACAAGCTTTTTATCGTGGCGATTTGCTCCATCAAAAGCTACTGAAAGTGGTATACTTATACCACCTATTAAATATTCATTTGAAAGTTCAACAGGTCTTTTTAGATAAATACACCAATTTCTTCCCTATATTTTCTATACTTCTTCCTTACAGGCTCTCTCATAAGCTTTATATTATGCAGGATAGTTACATCGTGTATTACTCCCTGCAATTTTCTTGCTTACTCCTCTCATAAATAGAAAAAGGTCAGGTCTTTTGAAATATTCGGGAAAATACGGGCTCTTTTGCCCGGCGGATCTGAAAAACAATGTTTTTCCGGCTGGAGTCCTGAAGAATCAATTAACAACAATAAAACATGATGTCGGTACAGATGGATGAAAAACTTCACCCCAAACTCCTGGAACTGCTTGAAGGCAAGAAGCTCTCAATCAGCGGGCTTTCCAGAGAACTGAAAACCATAGGTATAGATGAGCACCGCCTGGTTCTTACAGGCTATCTCAGGGCGCTCAGAGACCTTGATATTCTGGAAGAAACTGAAGTTCCCCCTTCGAAGATTTATGCCCTACCTGAAAAGGCCACAGAGCCTTTATCCGAAAAAAGAAAAGAACCCAGGTCTTCTGAACTTTCAGATCCGGAAGAAATTTATTCTATTCTCAGGTCCCAACTTCTTAAAATCAACCTGGATTTCAGAATTCCTGTGGGAGTATATGTCGTCTCCAGACTGTTTGAAAGGCCCTGTTTCCGCAGGGAATTGAAGCTTCTAGGAATTACTCAAAAACATCTTGAACAGTACCTGGAAAAACCCAGCATAGTCTGTGAAGCTCAGGAAGCACATTTGAAAAAAGCCAGAGCCGATATAACGAAAATTGAGATCCCTTCCGATGACCCTGCATACGAAATGCGGGAAAATAAGGACGAAGTAATCAGGCTTGCTAATGAAGTCCTTGCAGGGCTGATAAAACAGAGGCTTGACCTTGATGGCCTGGTAGCAAAGAGTAAACAAACTACTCTGCTCCCCTGATGATTTTTCTGTTTCTTTTTTCTCCAAAAGCCAATCTCTGAGCATTAAAAGCCAATATCTGAGTATTTCAACTATAACCCTTTAACAATAGTTCTCAAATTGAGACTTTTAAATCAGTTTCTGAATCTTTAAACCAGGCTTTACTCTTTAAATCAAACTATTTATAGAATAAAAAAGAATCATAGTATAAAAATGAGAATATATAAGTAGCTGCAGAATCCAGAAGATTAATAACAGAAATTATCTGGATTGGGTATCTCTGGTTTTTATTATGGGGGGCTTATTTCTATTGAATCTCGATATTGGATTTAAGTTATCAGGTTTTTAAGGTCCGAATTCCTGGATTTAAGGGTTTTAAGAATCCCTCGCGGATTTCCTGGCAGCTTTAAAGTGATTTTGGGGAGTGAATATGATAACGGAAGTTAGAGTTGACGTTCAGGAAATGTATAATAAGATGGCAGACGAGGCTGTAGGTGCCCAGAAAGCCGTAGTGGGAGTGATTAATAAAAAGCGGGGCACTGAGTTCAAGATAAAGGATGCAAAACCCTACGTAGACGCAGTAAACAAAATGAAGCCGGTCGGAGAGCAGTGTAAGGAGGTCTTCGACCTGCACATCGATTCTGTAAACACCCACTACGAAACTCTTACGAGCCTTACGGACACGGTCAGGCCTGAAGATGATCCTTTTGTAGAGCATTACCAGACTCCTCCTATCCTCGAAATTCTCTATGAAGAGGACCCGGCTTTCCATGAATCAGTCATGAAGTTCGTGGAGGAAATAGGAAAATCCGAAGCCCTGATAGGAAAAGAATCAATTCGCAGGTACGGAGGCTTTTACGGCCCGACCTGTGTAGTAGACTTTGCCTTTGTGCCTGGAAGCACGAGTAATGTCGTAAACAGGATCCTCCAGAAAATGGACATCCCTGTAGAGCACAAGCGGACGATCCTGTCTTCAAAGTCCTGGGGTATGAACACGTCCTATGGTGTCGGGGCGAAGTTCCAGACAGCGGTTGAAGACGGAAAAACTCCTTCGGAAGCCATAAAAGAAGAAATTGACATGCTCAAGATGGTCTACGAGTCCCCGGTGGATGCTCAGGTAAAACTCATGGAAGAAGCAGGGCATACATCCTTTGACACCAGGAAATATATGGAGACATATAAGCAGAGGATACGAAAAACCGTAAAGGATGCCATGAATGCCGATGTTTTCTACGGGAATATTGTGACAGTACCTGCTTATGGCGTAGGTGACGTAGCCCACCACATTTCCCAGTCTATGTACAATATGACAAAAGACGACGTCGTGCTGGCAGTTATCAATGCTGTCACAGACGTCCTTGAAAGTACCATGAACCGGGCAAAAGGTAAGTTCAGGGACGAATACTCACCTTTGACCATCGGTACGGACGCAACAGCCGCTGCAGTCACCAAAATCCTCTGGATGGACGGGTTTACCACCATGATGGTGCTTGACCTGCTGGTCAAACGCTTCCACAACCTTGTGCTGACCAACCCGAGACGGGGAGCGGCAGCTGAGCTGCATAACGTGGATTTCATTGACATGATTGAAAAGGGTGAACGAATCATTGACCATATTCCAAGGGGGGCCGGGTGCATTGTACAGGGTGTGCCTATCGACCTGAGCCCCATTGAAAGGAACGAGGTCCTGCAAAACCCTCAGCGATACACCTATCCAGCCTGTGCAATCACTGTCCGTTTCTCGGCTCTAATGCGCCTGGCTGATTTCCCCTGCCTCCTGACAAGTGAGCCTGTGACTGCAACGCTTATGACAAATATCATCGCACTGCACAAGCAGAAGGCACATTCTCCGGCAAGAGTCTGCAAGTTCTGTTCGGCGAACTATTTTGACTACAAGTGCAACTACTGCAACTGGTCAGAGGCAGTTTAACGGAGTTTGACCATAACGACAAAGGGAATGTAAAGGGCAGCTGGGGTAAAGCAAAGAGAATGTAAAGGATAGCTGGGGTAAAGGGTAGCTGGAGTAAAAGGTAGCTGGAGTAAAGGGAAGTGGAGTAAAGGCTGGGGTAAAGGGTAACCGAGGAGAAGTCTTCCACGCAGACCCTTTCTATAGTCTTGAACACAACTATTTACACCTGGGTTCTCATAAAAAACTGGAAACACAATGCTTCGGATCAGGAAATGAGTAAGCTCAATTTCATCTCAATTTCAAGTGTAATTTTTTACGTAAATGAATATAATATAGCCCTCCTTACAGTTCCCTTTGTCCCAGACCTATTATTGAGGAGCTTGATATGGCAGTAACAAACCTCATGAAACGTGCGCTTGCGGAATTAATAGGGACTTATGTCCTGGTGTTCCTGGGTACTGGTTCGGTGGTAACGACCGTACTTCTTATGAAAGGCTGGGAGGCTTTTCCCGGAAACCAGTTTAACATAGGTATTGACATTGCGGCCTGGTTTGCCATAGGAATATCTTTTGCAATTGCAATCACCTCCATGGTCTATGCTTTCGGCCACATTTCAGGTACCCACATCAACCCTGCGGTAAGTCTTGCTCTCTGGGCCACAGGCCGCTTTCCCACAAAAGACCTCCCTGCCTATATTATCGCCCAGCTTATAGGTGCAAGCCTTGCGTCCTTTTCTCTTGTAGCGATCCTGGGGATGAGGGCTGTTGATACAGGTCTTGGGGCCACGTCTATGTTCTACGGGGTCGGTTATGGGCAGGCAATCTTCTGCGAAGCTGTGTGTACCTTTTTCCTTATGCTTACCATTATGGGTACAGCCGTGGACCGAAGGGCTCCCCCTGGATTTGCGGGGCTTGCAATAGGGATTGTGGTAGCGGCGGATGTGATTGTTGTAGGCAACATTACAGGTTCTTCTCTGAACCCTGCCCGCACCTTCGGCCCTTATCTTGCTGAATTCTTGCTGGGTGGAGCTAACCTCTGGACTCAGTTCCCGATTTATATCATAGGTCCCATAGCAGGAGCACTGGTCGCAGCGTTCCTGTATGATTTTGTAGCCGAACCAAAAAAGACAGATTAAGATACAGGGTCGTGTCCCTGAGTTATTGATTAATTCCGAAAAAGCGAGTACATCTCACGTATTTAATGAATATATTGAGAGATTCTTGCGCTTTCGGTATTCAATGATTCAAACCCACGACCAGATACAGATTGTTGATTAATTTAGAACTGGGTGCAAACCTTGTAATAATGATTAAGTCAAAGGTGACTTGTTTTTCTTCCAGCACATTTTTTTCAGTTTTTCCTGCAAATGGTTTTCTTATAAGGTGTTCAATATCTGCCACTAATTTCAAAGCATACGTTTTTCAAATCTTTCCCATTTGACGAAGTAGGAGCTAAATGTTTATTTCAGCTAATCTCAAGACGTTATGAAAAGAGTTCAACGATCTTAACATCGAATAAATCCTATGGAGAATGGGAGAATGTCTATGAATTTTCCCAAATTTGAAGGTATTTTTGCAACTGCTGTAATGCTAAAGAACAGCCTGAGGACATTAGTTTCCAGGTCAGAATGAATGTTTAGAATATGACTTTAAAATGATATTTGAGTTGTAAGTCGTAATTATTTTCTTATTATGTACTTATTTGAGAACTGATGCACCAGGATTATGAGATTGTGTCCCTAATTCCCAAACCTAATTGCTCATTATCCAGTCGTGTATAAGTGTCCATAACTCGCGAGAGTTATAATCAAGGGCTATGCTACCGTGACCCTGGTTCTTCCAGCTCATGGAAGTAACTTTATCATTAATTTTTCCAACTTCGTTTTTGTACCACCAGGAACCATAGTCACTGAAACCTCCCCCAAGCCCAATATAAAGAACAGGGGAGCTTATTCTTGAAAAGTCAATTTCATAGCCTTCCACATTCCCCATCAATCCGGCCATATAAAGATCCAGGTGCTTAGGTGCGTAAGGAACAGCCCCTCCGGTTAAGGTTAAGTTAAGTAGCCTCGTTTCGTCAACGTAATAAAGACCGTCCAGATCTCCGCTCCAGTAATGATAATTCGGAGTATAGGGATATGCATTGAATACATGAGTCTGGGTAGCCATAAGCCGGAAAAATTGTCTGTTTGTAAGGTCAGGTTGAAAAACAGATTCTCGGTCAGGATCGGTTAAAGCCAGATCAGCTACCTGCATCAGGAAAGACATATTGTTGCTGTTATATGTCCTTTTTTCCAAACATCTGGAGATTGTGTCAAATTCCTGTACCTGAGACCTTATTAACTCAGAATGTTTAGGCTCGTACTTAATAACGATATCAACAGGTACCATTCTGTTAACCGAACCTAAAACAAGGTCGTTGTATTTGCTAGCACCGTAAGCAGTAAGGATCAAAGCCCCATGACTGTGGCCAATTGCCGTAACCTCGATATCCTCTACCGCTTTATCACTCAGGAAAGCTGTATGAATTCTTGACACAGCGATGCCGTTGTATGTATCATTCAAGTAACTGTCAATGGTCCAGTTTTCCATGTAACTGAAATCGGTCTCATTTATCGGAACATTTGTCTCTCTTCGATCCAGAATGTATGTACTGTATCCTTGCTGAGCATAGTATATCGCCATATCGGAATAGAAACTTTCAGTCAAAGCCTGCCCTGGAAAGATTATTAAATTTTTATTTTGAACTGTGCTCCAGGCGATCTTTTCTTTTACATAGTTGGTGAGTACAATGTAATCATACTTTCCAAATCCAACCTTTATCTTAAGCTTATACTCTGCCACGTCACCGCGGACAAGGCCAATTCTATTGCTTTTCACCAGGGGAGAGTACATATCTGGTACTTGGAACGAAACAGGATTATGGAAAAAAATCCCCAGCTTATCAGATTGAGCAAACAGGGTCTCGGTTTTATTCTCAGGGTTAATAGTTAATGATGCTACTTGGGTCTTCATCTTTTCACCTTTGTGAAACGCAGCGGACTAATTTTCATTTTTGACTTCAAATTGCGGTAGCGTAAAACAGCAAGAAGAAAGCCCATAAGGCTAAAACCAAAGCCTGGAGATACAATAACGTAGGGATCGTTTATCGCCAGGTACGGCATATAAAGCCAGAACACAGTCATTCTTTTTTCAAATTACACACTTCAGTTATAAAATATTACTTAATTAGTGATATAATTTTACACAGATAAGATTTGTGGTTTGAGATTTTAGCTAAATTTTAGTTGAATGTTTACATTTGTGCATAAGTAAGTAACATTTGCAGAAACACAGGAGAGACAAGCGCACAAATACTGCAGAAAAAGAGACATGTACAAATATCTCCGGAAAAAGTACATACTAAAAATATTCAAGTAAAAGAGAAATAAACACCAATAACCCTATTAATTGGCACGAAAAATAATATTGTCATATTAAATCATAGTTCATTATCTAAACTTATATTAGAAGTTTGTAGAATACTCAGGATATTATCAAAAAAGCCGAAAGTAAATTAAACAAAGGTGCTCATTACATGCCGGAAAATATTGATTTGAAGTAAACTTTGCTCTGTGAAGATCAATACTGAGAATTTTAGAAAAAATTATTTCAAAAAGCTATTGTACAGGTAATTTAATACCCTCTGGAAGGAGGTATCAAAATTGAAAAAATATTTGCCTATGATACTGATGTTGATCTTTATTTCCGGGGCTGTATTATCAATTGCTGTTGCTGGTGCAGCCGATAACCCAGTAGTAAGTGAAACAACATCAAAGATTATACAGACCAACGAATCCGTCAATAAATCTGCTAATCAATCCACATCACAGAATAAGACATGTAACATAAACCAGAACGAGTCTGCAAACCAGAATGAGCCCACAAACCAGACCGAACCTGCAACAAAAACTCCTGTGGCTGAACAGAAGTTCAGGGTGGGCCCGACTGTTGTACTGAGGCCAGTTAATGATGTAATAACCAAAGACGAAGATGGCCTTGTTGAACTCTATATTGATAACCCATCTCTCAATGATATAACTCTGAATGTAGATGCAAGGGTCAGTGTACCTTCTGGAATTCACGTATATGGACAGGATTTTGCTCAGAGTGGTGCAGCAGGTACGGCTTATGGAACATTTTCCGTGCCCCCAGGAAGTGCCCGGACAATCTCTATAGATCTCAAGGGAGACAAAGTAGGCACCTATACGGTACATTTCAGCGGTCTCTACTGGCCTGGAGATAATAAGGACAATTTCAACCCGATTTCGCTCAGCCATCCCTTTGAAGTCAAGGAAGCTTCCGAAAATACCGAAGAGACTACCAGCTCCAGTGGGAGTGAAGGATCCGAAGCTGGAAATACCGAAGGAGTAAAAGCTGAAGGAGAGGGTTCAATTAGCGCCCCTGGATTTGGAATATTAATTGCAGCTATAGGCCTGTTAGGGGTTTATGCTGTTAAGAGGAAGTAAATCAGGTTAAAAAGCATTTAAATGCAATTCGGGAAAAATATATACATTTTTCCTTTTTTAAATTTTATAATTAAGAAAGGCATCCGTAACCAAGAGAAGCTTTTTACTTAAGCTTTTCTTGGTTACTACAGATGGCAGCCCAAAAAAAGGTGGTAAAATGTCTGAGAGGGCTATTTTAAAAACTCTAATAGTTTATCTTTTAATTGGTTGTTTCCTGGTAAGTAGCGTTTCGTGTGTATATGCTTCATCTGAGGCTTCGGCAGATTCTTACGAGAACAAAATAGAGGTTTCTGAAGAAGAACAGCCTTCAGAGGAGGCACAAAATTCCGAAGAGCAGTCACAGTCCTCAGAATATGCAGACATGCAAAGTTCAGGAAATGATGAGACTGAAAGTGAAGGAACTCAGCCCCCTGAAAATACAAAAATAGAATCTGATAATGAAACCGAAACAAATTCATCGGAAAATACAAAAATAGAATCTGATAATGAAACCGAAACAAATTCATCGGAAAATACAAAAATAGAACCTGATAATGAA
>Ga0268360_1002054_pt1 | contig 17262 bp, 11 predicted proteins | sample BioMet11_FD_192465 | JGI IMG/M metagenome (GOLD analysis project Ga0268360, IMG submission 192465) | Sewage microbial communities from Oakland, California, United States - Biofuel 11 (Illumina Assembly) | ecosystem: Engineered > Wastewater > Sewage > Unclassified | place: USA: California... | reverse complement strand
GCCGGCCGCGAAGGCCGCGCCGAGGGAGGAGCCCGGGTGCCCCGCCACCACCTCGAGGGGGATGCCGAGCACGTCCGCCGTGACCTGCCTCCAGAGGAGGGAGTGGGCGCCCCCGTTCGTGAGCCTGGCCCTCTTCGGGTCGAGGCCGAGCTCCCGGAATATCTCCAGGTGGTGGCGGAAGCCGAAGGAGATGCCCTCGAGGGTCGCCCGGAAGAGGTGGCCCCGGCCGTGGGCCAGGGTCAGCCCCACGACGGTCCCCCTCGCCTGGGGGTCGTGCAGGGGGGTCTTCTCCCCCATGAAGTAGGGAAGCACGACGAGGCCCTCCGAGCCGGCGGGCACGCGGCGCGCCTCCTCGTCGAGGTCCCCGAGGCCTTCGCCGGGGGCGAGCTGGTCCCGGAACCAGCGGACCAGGCTCCCGCTCGTCGCCATGCAGCCGTTCACGAGGAACTTGCCCGGCACGGCGTGGTAGTCGATGTAGAGCCTCGGGTCGAGCCGGGGCGAGTCGACGCAGACGAGGATGTCCCCCGCCCCCCCGAGCTTTACGAGGAGGTCTCCCTCCGACACGAGCCCCGCCGAGAATGCCGAAGCCACGTGGTCGGCGCAGCCGGCCACCACGGGCGTGCCCTCCAGGAGCGAGCATTCGGCTGCGGCGGCCCGGGACACCCTCCCCACGATTTCTTCGGGGGCGCGGACCTCGGCGAGCCAGGAGGGATCGATGCCCGCCGCCTCGAGGTAGTCGCCGACCCACTGGCCGGTGTCGATGGACATGAGGCCGCTCTCGAGGGCCCAGTTCCTCTCGATCGAGAAGCTTCCCGTGAGCTCGTGGGCTATGTAGTCGTAGGAGCCCATGATCCGCGCCACCCTGCCGGCCACCGCGGGCTCGTGGGCGCGGAGCCAGAGCGCCTTGGGCCCGACGCTCTGCTGGGTCAGGCGGCTGCCCGCGACCTTGAGCATCCGCCCCTCGTCGATCGAGGAGCGGAGCGCGGCGATCTCGGCGCCTGCCCGGGCGTCGTTCTGCTGGATGGAAGGCCTGAGGACGGACCCGTCGCCGCCGACCAGGACGAGGGCCGGAACCATGCCGCAGACCCCCACCGCCTCGATCCGCTCGGGCCCGACGCCCGCCTTCGCGAGCACCCTCGGCGTGAGGGCCCGCACGTTGTCCCACCACTGGGCGGGAGACTCCTCGGCCCAGCCTGGGCGCGGGGAGGATAGGGCGACCGGCGAGGAGTCCTCGGCGGCGACGCGGCCCGCCGAGTCGACGACGATGGCTTTTGTGGCGGTCGTGCCGATGTCGAGGCCGAGGGTGTACCTACTCGGCATCTCCGTCGCCTCCCTTCCCGCCGTCCGGCCCGTCGCCCGCGACTACTACGCTTATCCCGAGGCCCGACAGGGCCTCGAGGGCTTCCCGCGAGACCCCGGGGTCGGTGACTATCCTGGAGACCCTGCCGATGGGCGCGATGCGGGAGAAGGCCACCTGCCCGAATTTGCTCGAGTCGATCACCAGGATGACTTCCTTGGCGCTCTCCACCATGGCGCGCTTGACCAGGGAGTCCTCGTAGTTGTACTCGCTCAGGCCCATCTTCGCGTCCAGGGCCGCGGCGCCGAGGAAGAGCTTGTCGACGAAGAGCTCGCCGAAGGCCTTGACCGCGAGGTCTCCCACGAGGGACAGCTCCCCCGGCCTCAGGATGCCGCCCGTCAGGATGAGCCGTATGCCCGGGTTGTCGCAGAGCGCCTGGGCTGCCTGGAAGCTCGGGGTGACCACGGTTATGTCCCTTGCGCCGGCTAGGGCCTTGGCCACCTCGAGGGCGGTGGTCCCGCAGTCGATGGCTATGCTGTCGCCGGTGTTGACCAGCGCGGCCGCCGCCCTGCCTATCCTCGCCTTCTCGTCGGAGTAGGCCGTGCTCCGGGTCAGGAAGGGAGGCTCGTAGCTGCGCCTCCTCGCGCTCACCGCCCCACCGTGGATGCGGAGCACGAGCCCGAGCCCCTCGAGGGAGGTCAGGTCCCGCCGTATCGTCATGTCCGAGACGCCGAGGTTCGCGGCGAGGTCCGCGACCGATACGGACGGCTTCTGGGCGATGAACTCCAATATCCTCTGGTACCGCTGCTCTGACGCCATCGCCTACCTCCCGCTTTCCCGGCCGCTCCCCCGTTTCGCCTCCGCCGCGGTCTCGGCGCTCAGGCGCCTGCGGAAGCCGAGGCGGGCGAAGTACTCTCCTCCCCGTATCCTGAGCGCCACGAGGACGAGCGCCAGGATGGTGAAGACGTTGGGGAAGAACTGTACGAGGCTCGAGGGGATTTGGGTAGTGGCCTGGAGCTTGATGGCGAGGGCGTCGGCGCCTCCGAACACCATGCTCGCCAGGAATACGCCGACGGGGTAGTCGAAGCCGAAGAGGGCCGCGCTGAGGCCTATCCAGCCGCGCCCGTTGCTGATGTTGCGCGTGAACGAGGTGAGGTGACCGACCGAGAGAAAGGCGCCTCCCAGGGCCGCCAGCGCGCCGCCCATCACGAGGGCGAAGAGCTTCACCCTGGAGACGTCGATGCCCACCGCCTCGGCTGCCGCCTGGGACTCTCCCACGGCCCTGAGGTGGCGGCCGAACCGCGTGCGGAAGAGGACGAGGTGGAAGGCCACGACGGCGAGCCAAGAGAAGTAGACGATGGCGTTGTAGCCGCTCAGGAGCGGGCCGACGACCGGGACGTCCGCTATCAGGGGCAGGCGGAGCTCCGGCAGCTGCCGGATGCTCGGGTCCGACCACGAGCCCACGTTGCCGAACAGGGTGCGCAGGGCGAAGACCGTCATCTCCTGGATGAAGAGGTTCAGGGCTATGGCCAGGACCACGAGGTCGACCTTGTAGCGCTTGTAGAGGTAGAAGAAGAAGGCGCCCAGGAGCCCCCCGGAGGCCATCCCGACGAGGACGCCGAGGTAGGTGCTCTTCAGCCAGAAGGCGGCCACGATGGAGAGGAAGGCCCCGAGGAGCATCATCCCCTCCAGGGCGAGGTTGAGCACTCCGGCGCGGTCCGAGAGCATACCCGCGAGGGCGGGCAGGAGTATGGGCGTGGCCAGCCGGATGGTCGCCCTGGCCAGGTCGAGGGTGAAGACGTCGCCCATGCTACTCCCCCCGCCCGCCCTCGACGCCGAGGGCCTTCCGCCACTTGAGCCTGCCGGTCTCGATGAAGCCCAGGAAGAGGCTCTCCGCGGCCACGAACAGGATTATGGTCGCGATGATCCCCCCGCCGAGCTCCCGGGGGATGCTCATGCTCGCCTGCAGGCCTATCTGGGCGCCGAGCCTTATGCCGGCGAAGAATATGGCCACCACGACTACGGCGATGGGGCTGTTCTTCGCGAGGATGGCCACCATGAGCCCGTCGAAGCCGACGCCGGTGGAGAAGCCCTGCATGATGCGCCGGTATACCCCGAGGATCTCGATCGCCCCCGCGAGGCCCGCCAGGGCCCCCGATATGAGCATCCCGCAGAGGACGGCCCGGGCGCTCCGAATACCCCCGTAGCTGGCGAAGGGGAGGGCCTCGCCGGAGATGCGCAGCGCGTAGCCCGGGGCGGTCCTCTTCAGGTAGATGTGGATGATGGCCACCGCGGCCAGGGCCAGGATGAAGCCGGCCCCCCACTTCGACCCCTGGAAGAAGACCGGCAGCTGGGCGGTCTCGTCGACTATCGCCGAGTGGGCGGTGCTGCCCTTGTCGGCCCTGAGGGGGAAGTTGACTATGTACGTCATGAGGAGCACCGCCATGTTGTTCATGAGGAAGCTCGTGATGATCTCGTTGACCCCGAGCTTCACCTTGAGCCAGCCGGGGATGAAGGAGTAGATCGCCCCCGCGGCCATGGAGCACGCTATGACCGCCGCGGGGTGGATCACGTAGGGGAGGTGGACCGAGGACCCGAGCCAGGCGGCCACCGTCGCCCCCATGAGGTACTGCCCCTCCTGCCCGATGCTGAAGATCCCGGACTTCATGGCCACCACCGCGGCCAGGCCGGTCAGGATGAGGGAGGTGGAGAGCTGGAAGGTCTGGAAGAGGCCGTTGCGGGTGAGGGACTCGAAGCCGAAGCCGGCCTTGAACAGCTCGAAGTAGGCCTTGAACGGGTCCTTGCCCGTGAGGGCGATGTAGGCGCCCGAGACGACGAGCCCCGCCACGACCGCGAGGACGGAAGTGAGGAGCCGATCCTTCCAGACGGCCGAGCGCTTCATAGTTTCCCTCCGAGCATCAGTATCCCGAGCTTCTCGTCGCTCGCCTCTGCCTCCGACAGCTCGCCGACTATCCTGCCGCCGTACATGACCAGTATCCGGTCGCACAGCGCGCGGATCTCGTCCAGCTCGACCGAGACGAGGAGCACCGCCGCGCCCCGGTCCCTCGCCGCCACGAGGGCGCGGTGCACGAACTCAATGCTGCCGACATCGAGGCCCCTCGTCGGCTGGTTCGCGAGGATGAACCGCGGGGCGCCGCTTAGCTCCCGCCCCAGGACTATCTTCTGCATGTTCCCGCCGGACAGCGTCGAGACCCCGCCCTCGGGGGAGGCCGAGGCCACGGCGTAATCGTCTATTATGCCCTGGGCGAAGTCCCTGATCGGCCTGCGCCTGAGGAAGCCGAAGCGGGATAGCGCCTTCCCCGAGTAGGAGGCCACGATGGCGTTCTCCTCGAGGGACGCCTGCATGTCGAGGCCCGTGGTCATGCGGTCCTCCGGGATGTGGGCTCCTCCCGCGCGCCTCCGGGAGCGCACCGGCTCCGAGGTGACGTCGGTTCCCCCGAGCTCGATCCTCCCGAGCTCCGCGGGCCTCAGCCCCGTGATGGCCTCCACGAGCTCGGACTGGCCGTTGCCGTTCACCCCCGCGATGCCGACGATCTCCCCCCGGCGGACTCGGAGGTTCACCCCCAGCACCGCCGGCGCGCCGCCGCTCCCCGCGACGACCAGGTCCCGGACCAGGAGCTCGGTCTCGCCGGGGCGGGCCGCCCCGCGCTCGACCGAGAAGACCACCTCGCGCCCCACCATCATCCGGGCGAGCTCGGGGATGGTGGCGCCGGCCACCGGCCTCCGGCCGACCACCTCGCCCCGGCGCATCACCGTCACGGTCTCGGCGACCGCCAGGACCTCCGGGAGCTTGTGGGTGATCAGGACCACCGAGCAGCCCTCGGCGGCGAGCTTGCGCAGGACCTCGAAGAGCGAGGCGGTCTCCTGGGGCGTGAGCACCGCGGTCGGCTCGTCGAGGAGGAGGACCTTCGCCTTGCGCTTCAGGGCCTTCAGTATCTCCACGCGCTGTCGCATGCCCACCGAGAGCTCCCGGACCGGCGTCTTAGGGTCGACCCCGAGGCCGTACTTCTCCATGAGCTCCCCGACGGACTCGAGCTCCGCGGCGGGGGAGAGGAAGCCCAGGCGGGAACTCTCCACGCCGAGGCAGATGTTCTCGGTGACCGTGAAGGAGGGCACCAGCTTGAAGTGCTGGTGGACCATGCCTACGCCGAGCCCGATCGCGGCCTCCGGGTTGGGTATGCGCACCGGGGACCCGTCCACGAGGATCTCCCCCGAGTCCGGCTCCCGGAGCCCGTAGAGGGAGTTCATGAGGGTGGTCTTGCCGGCCCCGTTCTCGCCGATGACCGCGTGGATCTCGGCCTTCCCGATGCGGAGGTCCACCGCCTTGTTCGCGAGGACCCCCGAGGAGGGGAAGTAGTTGGTTATGCCCCTCATCTCCACCGCGTACGACATCGCCTCTCCCTCTCCGCCTTTCGCGGGGGGCGGGCGCCGCGGCCGATCCCCCGGCCCGCGCGGCGCCCGCCGCGCCCGATCACTGCTTGACCTGCGCCTCGTCCAGCGCGTTGCGGACTTTGAAGGAGCCGTTCAGGATCTTGGCCTTGTACTCGGCCACGAGCTTCTTGGCCTCCGGCAGCTTGGCCACCATGTCCTTGGGGCCCTTCTGCTCGAAGGTCTTCGAGCCGTTGTCCCAGGAGAGGCTGACGCCGCCCTCCTTGAGGCCGATGATCTTGAACCCGCTCTGGAACTTGCCCTCCTTCATGTCCTTGACGAGGAGGAAGGTCGTCATGTCGACCCGCTTCATCATCGAGACGATGACGTTGCCCGGGGCCATGTCGTCCTGGTTCGAGTCGACGCCGATGGCGTAGAGGCCCTTCTCCTTGGCCGCCGAGATGACGCCCTCGCCGGAGCGCCCCGCGACCTGATAGATGATGTCGGCCCCCTGCTGGTACTGGCTCAGGGCGGTCTCCTTGCCGAGGGTCGGGTTGGAGAAGTCGAAGCCCAGGTAGGAGACGAGGACCTTGCACTTCGGGTTCGCCGTCAGCGCTCCCTGCCGGTAGCCGTAGTAGAAGATGTTGAGCCCGGGGCCGTCCCCCGCCACCACGGCGCCGACCACGTTGGTCTTGGTGAGCTTGCCCGCCACGAGGCCCGCCAGGAAGGAGCCCTCGTGGGTGTTGATCTGGAAGGCCGCGACGTTGGGCGGCAGCTTGTCCACGTAGATGTCCGAAGGCACCCCGAACTTCTGGTTCGGGAACTCCTTGGCGAGGGAGAGCACCGTATCCGCCTCGATCGCGGGGGCGAGCACGAGGTCGTAGTTGAGCGAGATAGCCGACCTCAGCGCCGCCTCCTGGTCGGCGACGCCCTGGCTCTCGATTATCTTCCCGGTGACCCCGAGCTCCTTCATGGCCCTCTCCGCCCCGCTGCAGGCGGCGTCCACGAACGAGTGGTCGCCCCGCGGCGTGGACGTGACGAGCACGAAGCTGGCCTTGGCCGGGGCGCCGAACGCCGCGGCCGCGGCCACAGCGAAGACGGCCGCGAGCGTTGCCTGCACGAATCCCTTCATCCCAAACCTCCTTCTATCCGTCGAGCGACGATCTCGGCGCCGGTCGGCGCCGGTCGCGCTTCAGGCTTCGGACTTTCTCCGCTTGAGCTCCGCGAGGCCGTCGGCCAGCCTCGCGCGGGCGGACGGGTAGTCCAGGCTCAGGAGCCTCCCGTCCCGCATGAGCCAGCGGCCCGCCACCATCGAGTCCCGGGTCGACAGCCCGCCGACCGAGTAGACGAGCGCCGTGTAGGGGTCCAGCCCCCCGTCGGGGGCCCACCCGATATCGTCGAGGTCCAGGGCGACGAGGTCCGCCCCCTTGCCCCGCTCCAGGGACCCGGCCACGTCCCCCAGCCGGAGGGCCCGGGCGCCCTCGACGGTGGCCATGGACACTATCTCCCGCGCGGATAGGGCCGAGGGCTTCCCTTCCCTGAGGGAGGCCGCCTTGCCCAGGACCCCCATCTCTCCGAATAGGTCGTAGCTGTTGTTCGCCACCACGTTGTCGGAGCCTATGGCGGTCCGCACCCCGAGGTCGCGCATCGCGCGCACCGGCGCCACCCCCGCCCCGGCCCGCATGCCGGCCGAGGCGACCGCCACCGCCGCGAAGCCCTCCGCCTCGGCCAGGGTGGGCAGGTCCTCGGCGGGGACCGTCAGGGCGTGGGCGGCGAGGCAGGGCCGGTCCAGGATCCCGGCGAGGCGCATCTGGTCCACCGCCCGGCGCCCGAAGGCCTCGAGGCAGCAGCGGTCCTCCTCCCCGCTCGTGGAGAAGTGGAAGTGCAGCCCCGCCCCGTAGCGGTCCGCCAGGGCGAGCTCCGCCTTCACCGCGGCCATGGTGTTGTCCACGAAGAAGGCGTGGGGCCCGAGCCAGGCGGTGAGCAGCGGGTCGCCCCGCAGCCCGTCCAGGAAGGCCTCGGCCTCCTCGAGGGCCTTCCTCCGCGCCTCGTCCTCGCCGAGCTCGACTATGCCGTAGGCCAGCACGGCCCGGAGCCCGCTCTTCCTCGCCGCGGGGACCACGTGGTCCATCCAGAAGTACTGGTCCGCGAAGGTCGTCGTGCCGGTGCGGATCATCTCGCAGCAGGAGACCTCGACGGCCGCGTCGAGCATCTCCGGCAGCATGGCCTTCTCCCAGAGCCGGACCCCGTTGAACCAGCCCTCCAGCGTCAGGAGGGAGTAGCCCTCCGCGAGCCCGCGGAGGAGGACCATGGGCGTGTGGGTGTGGGCGTTGACCAGCCCCGGCATCACCAGCCGGCGGCCGAGGTCCACGACCTCGAAGCCCGACGGGCCCGGCCCCTCGCCGACATCCTCGATCCGGTCCCCGTCGACGAGGACGTAGCCCGGCTCCAGGTATCGCCACGAAGCGTCCATCGTCAGCACTGCCCGCGCGCGGATCACGAGTTTGCCCATAGCTGCTCCCTGCTCCTTATGGTGGTCTTTTATAGAAGCGGGTCCGGGGGTTGTCAAGTAACGAACTATAAAATTGTTTGATACTGTTTGAATCAAACACACAAGTAGCTAGAAAATACATTAATGTATGAAAAATTCGAATTAGCACTGATTTGGACCTCATCCCTCGTGGCTTTGCCCAGGTCCTCCCGTCTCGATGCTGTAGGTCTCGGGGCGCCGCCGGTCCCTCCCGCCGGCGAACTATGGCTCGGCCTTTTGGCGCCACATTAAAGAGGGAGGAGGCCGCTTGATTGATAGCTGGGGGAATAAAAAAAATAAAAAAAACGTTAAAGCGACGATTTATAGTGACAATAGTATGAAATTAAGGCTTAATCATAGCATAAGTCTTTAATGATGAGCCGAGCATGAAAATAGGTAGCACGCGAATAGTACCGATAGTCACAAAAATAATCCTACTCTTCTCGGTCTTCCTCTTGGTGTCCAACTTCGCCTCGAACTACATCAACCTAGAGATGAACCGTGGGGAGCTCATCAAGCTGACGAACCGGCTCCTCGTGAAGGACCTCACGGAGCTCTACGGCTTCGCGTCGACCCAGCGGCAGATCTACGAGTTCAACGGAGATCTCCCCGGGGCCCTGGGCTCCATCGAGAAGAGCGCCGGGAAGAATCTGCTGAAGCCGCACTCCTCGGCCTTCGGGCTCAACAAGGACGGCGCGATACTCTTCTGGGCCTCCAAGGAGCCGAAGCCGGCCTCCTTCTCCGACAAGGCGGCCCTGGCCGCGATCGAGGCCTCCACCAAGATGGAGGGCAAGCTCAGCTTCCAGCTCGGCGGGAACTCGTACTTCGGCGTCTTCAAGTACAACGACAAGTGGCAGGCCTACATCGTGCGGGCCGAGGAGACCGGAGAGTTCCGCCAGGAGAGCGACGCGATATTCCTCCGCGTGGCGAGCGCGATCCTCGCGATGACGGCGATCCTCATCGTGGTGGGCGCCCTCCTCGTCAACCGGCTCCTGCGCTACGTCGGCCGCATCACCCAGAGCATCGTGCGGATGCAGGCCGACCAGAAGATGGAGGCCATCGACCTCTCCGGCGCGCCCAGCGACGACGTGACCTACCTGGGCGCCTCGCTCAACTCCCTCTCCTCGACCATCGACAACCTCATGGCCATCTTCCGCCGCTTCGTCACCCAGGACATGGCGCAGCGCGCCTACAACGAGCGGGAGGTCAAGCTCGAGGGCACGACGAGGAACCTCACGATCCTCTTCTCCGACATCAAGGGCTTCACGTACATGACCGAGACCCTCGGCATGGACATCATCGACGTCCTCAACCTCCACTACCAGCGGGCCATCAGCCGGATCCACGACGAGAAGGGCATCGTCGGCTCGATCATCGGCGACGCCCTGCTCGCGGTATTCGGCACGATGGACGGGACCGAGTCCAAGTCCCTCGCCTCCCTACGGGCGGCCTACGAGATCCAGGAAGTCGCCGCCGAGCTGCGGAAGAACATGGCCTCCCTCCGCGAGGAGATCGTGCGCCGGCGCGGCGCCCTCACCGAGAGCGAGGAGTCGGTCTACAAGGCCGTGCTCCTCGAGGTCGGGGTGGGCATCGACGGGGGCGACGTCTTCTACGGGAACATCGGCTCCTACCAGCGCATGACCACGACGGTGATCGGGGACAACGTCAACTCGGCGAGCCGGCTCGAGGGGCTGACCCGCATCTACCGCGTGCCGGTCATCTGCTCCCAGTTCGTGAAGGAGGAGGTGGAGGGCCAGACGAACGAGTATCGCTTCGTGGAACTGGACATGGTGCAGGTGAAGGGCAAGACGAAGGGCAAGCGGGTCTTCTGGCCCGTGCGGAGTCGCGGCGTCGACGCGGCCCTCGCGTCCGAGCTCTCGGCCTTCTCGGCGGGCCTCGACTCCTACTACGCGGGCGATTGGCGCAAGGCGGAGGCCTCCTGGAGCGCCGTGCGGCTTCCTCTCGTCGAGGTGTTCAGGGATCGCGTCGCAGGGCGCGAGGCTCCGGCTGATTGGGACGGCATATGGACAATGACAACGAAATAAAGCAGCTCGTACGCAAGGAATCTGAATCCTTCCTCAAGGCGGCCCTCCTCGAGTCCAAGGAGACTACCAAACCCTACGTCCTCGAGGCCGAGTTCGCGAAGACGAAGAGGAATAAGTCCTACATCGTCGTGGTGGTCACCGCCGCCACCATCGTGGTCCTCGCCCTCGCCTCCTACCTGGTCACCCAGGAGATCGAGCGGAGCGTGGCCGCCGCGCCGGTGGACGTGGCCCCCCTCGAGGACCTCAACCTGAAGGACATACTCGACTCCTCCAAGCGGAACGAGTCGGACCTCCAGCGGGCCAAGGCCGACCTCGCGCAGCTCCAGGTGGACCTCCGGTCGAGCCTGGCCGCCGTCGACCGGGACTACTCGGTCTCGGCCCAGACCATCCAGGCGAGGAACCTCCCCAAGGCCGAGGAGACCAAGGCGCTCGCGGCCGCCATAGCGGCGCGGGACGCCGAAAAATCGCGCCTCAACTCCGACTACGCCTCCCAGGCCGCCAAGAAGCGGGCCGAGATCGTCGAGATCCAGAAGCGGGTCGATCAGTACGATAGCCGCTCCCTGGCCAAGGCGAAGCAGGAGGAGACGAGGCTGTCCAACGAGCGCATCGCCTTCGACATCGAGAAGCAGGAGATGGCCAAGGACTACGAGTCTCGCATCGCCGAGCTCGAGAGGGCGAGGAAGCGCGACGTGGCGAACCTCACGAAGCAGCGCGACGACCTGGCGGCTTCGCTCACCTCCCGCTACAACCCTACCTTCTCCGACGACAGGGCGAGCTCGCTGCTCTCGGGCTGGAATGGCTCCACCGCCTCGCCGGCCCCGGTGCCCAGCACGCCCTACCTCGAGAGGACGGGCGTCCTCGAGGCCGGCGCCTCCAAGGTCCTCGACAAGTCCTACGAGAACCTCGAGTACCTCTACGGGAGGCTCTCGGCGGTCCCCTACATCAACTCGGTGCCGCCCGCCCTCAGCCGCATCGAGGGCGAGGCGCGGAGCTCCATCGCCAGCTACCGGGCGGCGCTGCAGTCGGCGGGCCAGGGCCTCAGGTCCCGCGACGACAAGATCGCCGAACTGGAGGCCAAGGCCAAGGCCGCCGAGGATAGCCTCGCGCGCTACCGCGCCGCCATCAGCGCCTACGCCCTGGACAGCCGTGAGCAGGGCTACGTGCTGGACGCGGGGGATCCAGGCTACATCTACGTCTGCCTAGCCCCCGGGGTGACGGTGGCCGAGGGCAGCTCCGGCTACGTGGTGCGCGGCGACGCGCTGATCGCTCAGGTGACGCTGAGCCCGACCCGCGACGGGGCCGTCGCGAAGGTGATCAAGATCGAGTCCGGCGACGCTATACGGCCCTTCGATTCGATCATCGTGAAGAACGAGCGGGACCCGAATCCCGCCCAATGACTGGGAGTGTGGCTATGAGGGCTATGAAGAGAGCCGCTGTACTGCTCGCCTTCGCCGTGGGGGCTTTTTCCGTCAGCGCGTACGACTTTACCGGTTCGGGCTTCACCCCTGCGCCGGGCGCCGCCGACCCCGCCTCGGGTATCAAACTCACCGACGAGTCCGGCGGGAAGCTGTCCCTGGTCATGGAGACCGAGCCCGACGCCGCGAGGATCCAGGCCCTGCGCGCCATCGTGGCCGAGGTCCGCTCGTGGAAGAACATGACGGTGGCTTCCATCCGCGCCAGCAACTCCGAGAGCCGGCTCGCGGTGGTCGTGGGCATCAAGTCCTTCCTCGTCGGGGGCAAAGAGCTGAGCGGCGCCCTGCTGGGCGGCGTGCAGGTCTTCTACGAGGAGGGCTCCACCGAGTACGACTTCAAGGTGGCCTCGGGCCGGTACGTGATGCGGGTGAGGGGCGTCTACACGGGGGAGGACGACATGGAGGCCGCGGCCTCCGAAGCCTACACCGACCCCGACGCCTTCGCCTTGGCGCGGGACCCCGCGGTCCTGGCCAAGCGTATCGGCGCCCTCGAGGTCGACCGCGACCGCCTGCGGACCGTCCTCCTCGCCGCCCTGAACGGCGCCAAGCCCATCAACCCCGCCGCCGTCGCCAAGCTCCGGGACCTGAAGGCTTCCAACCCGGGCCTGACCAAGGCCGAGGCCTCGAAGGCGCTCAAGGCGGCCGGCGTCAGCCTCTCCTCCGCCGAGATCTCCGCGGTCTACCTCGTCTACTTCGGCGACAACTGACCCGCGTAGGGTCGATGGGTGGAGCGGCTCCCCGGCCGAGCTCCCGCAAGAAGCCCGCCCCCGGCGAGAGCCCCGGAGGCGGGCTTCGTTTAGCCCACCGTGGCGGCCAGCGTCGCCCGGGCGGCCGCGGCGCCCAGCGCCGCGTGGCCTTCCGGGGGCAGGTGGATGCCGTCGATCTCGCTGACGCGGGCGGAGCCCTGAGCGGCGCCCCCTACTTGTAGCTCGCCTGGAACCGCCCGAGCTTCTCGACGAATTCGTGGATCTGGGCGGTCTCCGGCAGGATCGTGGTGCGGAAGTGGTGGGTCCCGGGAAGTTGCCCAAAACCGGAGCCGGGCACCACGCAGAGCCCCGTCGCCTCCAGGAGGTCGTAGCAGTACTGGTCGTCGGTCTTGCCCTCGGGCACCGCCACGCGCGGGAACGCGTACATGGCGCCGGCGATCCGGGTGCAGTGGATGCCGGGTATGGCGTTCAAGCCCTCGGCGAGGATCTGCGCCCGGAAGCGCAGCTCGGACATGATGTGGTCGCGCTCTGAGACGTAGAGCTCGTAGCTCGGCTCCCCCTCCGTGGGCGGGGTGACCATGCAGTAGGCGACCACCTGGCCGGGGAGGTTGGAGCAGAGGCTGACGGACTGGAGCTTCTCGATCTGCTCGACCACCTCGCCGGGGAGGTTGCGGATCTCCATGTAGCCGCCGCGGTGCCCGCACTCGCCGATGAAACCCTTGGACACCGAGTGGAAGGAGAAGAGCGAGACGTCGCTCACCCCCATCTCGGACATCACCCTCGCGAAGGAGTAGAACTTGAAGTCGGTGATGTACACGTCCTCCTGGTAGACCTCATCGGTGAGGATGGACAGGTCGTGGGAGTGGGCGAAGTCGATGATCATCGAGATGGTCTCGTGGTCGAGGACCGCGCCGGTGGGGTTGCCCGGGTTGAGGATGCAGATGGCCTTGGGCTTGATGCCCTTGCGCACCGCGCCGATGAACGCGTCCTCGAGGAGGTCCCGCGAGATGCTCCAGTCGTGGTCCTCGTCGAGGTAGTAGGGGATCTGCTTGCCGCCGTAGAGGGTGATGGTGGCGGAGTAGAGTGGGTACTGGGGGATGGGGACCATGATGCCGTCGGCCGCGTTGGAGATGAGGGTGCGGAGGGCGAGCTGCACCGACTTGGAGGCGCCGTCGCCGAGGAAGATGGAATCGGCGCTCGCCTCGACCCCGTCCCTCTCGGCTATGAAGGCGGCCACGGCCTCGCGGATCATGCGCACGCCCTTGGACTCGGAGTAGGCCCCGAGCCCGTGCTTGGTCGCGGCGAGGATCTTCTTCGCCTTCTCGACGACGTCCGAGGGGAAAGCCGAGGCCGCGCCTCCCTCGAGGAGGGCGGGATACTCGCAGAGGGCGAGGACCTGGCGGATGTACGAGAGGGGCTTCTGCCCCAGGGCCTGGGGATTCCCGATGTTGCCGTAGAGGATGCGCCTGCCTGCGCGTTCGAGCTCCGCCGCCCGCGCGACGATGGCGCCGCGCACGGCGTACTGAGTCTCGAGGACGGTCAGGGATAGGTCGGTCAATCGCACAGGCATAGGACGCTCCTTACGAAAAAGACACTCGGGCTGCGACGCGATTTCGCTATTCGCAGGAATCCGAGTCAGAATGCGCGGATATCGTAGGTATTCGCGGGAGGGCGGGCGGGCCCGGCGGATCTCAGCGTGAGCTGCGATACTCCGGTTCGTCTCGTGCATCGTGGCGACATTATAGCATTATAGGCGGCGGCTCGCCTATACTCCCGAGCATGAGCTACCTTATCGATGCCTCGCTCTGGTGCGCCGCTGCTGTGGCGACTATCGCGGCGCTGGTCGTCCTCCTCGGGTACGTCGCCTACATCTCGATGATCCGCTATCGGATGCGCGACGAGGCCTACCAGCGGCAGGCGGGGTTGGAGGCGGGAGACTTCGACGCCTCGGCCTTCGACCTGCCGTGGATCGAGGAGAACGTGCTTTCGAGGGGCGGCTATCCCCTGAGGGTGCACGCCCTGGAGCCCGAGGGGTCGGCGGGCGCCGCGGCGCCGGGGTATGTTTCGCACATCGCGCCTAAGTCACGGGGGATCGTGGTCCTGCACCACGGCATCGGCTGGGGCTGGATAGGCATGATCCGCTACATGCTCCTATTCCGCGCCGAGGGCTGGACGGCCGTGGCCTACGACGCGCGGGGCCACGGGGCGGCCGCGCGGGATGGCGGCCCCGCCGGCAGAGGCCCGGCCAAGGCGCCTCGTCCCAGCTATGGCTACTTCGAGAAGGAGGACCTGAAGACCGTGGTCGATTGGGCCGTGGCGAGGTTCGGCCCTCCCTCCCTCGGCGGCCACCCGGCCGGGGGGAGGCTCGTGGTCTTCGGCGAGTCCATGGGCGCCGCGACGGTCCTCCAGTACGCGCCCCTCGACGGCCGCGTCGGCGCGGCCGTCGCCGACTGCCCCTTCTCGAGCGCCATGGACGAGCTCGAGTACCAGCTCAGGCGGGCGAAGGTGATCTGGCCCTTCCGCTCCCTCGCCGCCTCAGTCGCCGACGCCTTCTGCCGGCGCAACGAGGGCTTCAGCCTGCGGGACGCCGACCCGGCCCGAGCGATCCTCCAGACCGAGGTCCCCATCCTCTTCATCCACGGCCTCGAAGACCGCTTCGTGCCCTGGAGCATGTCCGTGGCGATGGCCGAGAGGAGGAGGCGCGTCCTCCCCGGCGCGGTCACCGAGCTCCTCCTCGTGCCCGGGGCGCGCCACGGGGGTAGCGCGCGGGCGGACCGGGAGCGCTACGCCGAGGCCTTGAGGGAGTTCCTGTCGGCGGCGGGCCTCGGGCCCGAAGAGGCTAAACCTTGAACTTTTCGAGCTCGGCCGAGAGGGACGAGACGCTGTCCCTGGTGGCCCTGGCGCCGTCGTTGACCTCCTTGACGGCGACGTTGATCTGATCGGCGCTGGCGGCCATCTCGTCCATGCCCCCGGATATCTCCAGGGCGGAGTCCATCATGCGGCCGATCTCGGCGAGGACCTCCCCGGAGCTCTGGAGCATGGCCCTGGAAGTGCCGGCGACTTCCTCGGTGGCCTCGCGGATGTCCTTGATGGAGACGAGGACCTTCTCGTTGCCCTGGAGTTCCTCGTCCATGGCGCGCTTGATGGACGCCTCCTGGTCGCGGACCTTCTCCATCATGGCGAGGGATAGGGCGAACTGGTCCTTGGACTTGACCGACAGCTCGGCGGCCTCGGCGATGCGCTGCCTGAGGTTCTCGAGGACCGCCGAGATCATCTTGCCCTGCTCGGAGGAGTTCTCGGCGAGGTTGCGGATCTCGTCGGCGACGACGGCGAAACCCTTGCCGAACTCGCCGGCGTGGGCTGCCTCGATGGCGGCGTTCATGGCCAGGAGGTTGGTCTTGGACGCGACGCTCTGGATGACGTCGCTGGCCTCGACGAGGCCTTCGGAGTCCTTGGCGATGCCCTCGATGATCTCGGCGACCTGCTGGATCCCCTCGCGGCCCTGGTCTGAGGCGGCGAAGGTCTCCTGCATGGAGGCGGAGTTGCGCTCGAGGATGGCCGCGACCGAGCGGACGTTGGCGATCATCTCCTCGATGGCGGCCGAAGCCTCGGCGACCGCCGCCGTCTGCTCGCCCACCAGCTGGTCGTGGCGCTCGATGCCGGCGCGGATCTCCTTGACGGCGGCGTGGGTCTGGGTGACCGAGGCGGCCTGGCCTGAGGTGCGGCCCTTGATGGCGGAGATGCCCGAGGCGATCTGGGTCATGGAGGCGGCGGTCTCGGTCATCTGGGCGGACAGCTCGTCGACGATGCCGTCGACCTTCCGAGTCATGGACTTGGCCGAGGAGACGATGCCGGAGAGCCCGTCGATCGAGGCGTTGAAGCTCTCGGACATGGCGCCCAGCTCGTCGCTGGAGCTCACCTCGAGCCTCCCGGTGAGGTCGCCGGCCGAGACGGTCTGGAGCACTGGGAGCATGGACTTCACGGGCCTGGCCAGGGCCCGCCCGATGAGCACCGCCCCGGCCACCCCCAGGGCGAGGAACCCCACCGCCCCGGCGGCTATCAGCCCTATCAGCAGGTTTATCCCGGACATCAGCTCCGAGCGGCTGGCGGTCACCGCGATGGTCCAGTTCATGCCGGGCACCGTCGTGAAGCCGGAGACGATGTCCTTGCCTCCCATCTTGTATCCGACGGAGCCCGAGGAGCCCGAGCCCATCTGGCGGAAGGCCGCGGCCAGGGAGGCGAGCTTCGGATCCTTCTGCGCCTCCCGGATGGGATTGAACTGCTTGTAGACGTAGTCCCGGTTCTTGTGGGCCACCACCGTGCCCTCGGAGTTCACGAGGTACGCGTAGCCCGTGCTGCCGAAGCCGAAGCGGTCGGTGATCTGTCCCAGGGCCTCGCCGCTCTTCCGCCCGATGAGGGCGCCCGCCGGCTTGTCTCCCTTGCTGGGTATGGGCGCGGCGAACATGACGACGGGCTTCCCCGTCACCTTGCTGACGATGACGTCCGAGATGTTCTTCTCGCCGCTCAGCGCCTGCTTAATGTACTCGCGGTCCGAGAGGTCGGCGGACTCGCCGGTGATCACGTACCGCGCCGTTCCGTCGGGACCGACTACGCCGAGATCCTCGTAGCCGAGCCTCTGGGCGTCGAGGGCGAGGGAGGCCCTCTGGGCCGCCCACTTCATGGAGGCCACCGCCTCGCGCTCGGCCACGGACTGAAGGAGGGCGAGCTGGTTGTCCATGGTGACGGCTATGAGGTTGGCCCCCATCTCGGCCTGTCGCTCCAGGGATTTCCGCACTATGTCCTCCGCCGACTTCCTCGATAT
>Ga0268360_1002053_pt1 | contig 17265 bp, 18 predicted proteins | sample BioMet11_FD_192465 | JGI IMG/M metagenome (GOLD analysis project Ga0268360, IMG submission 192465) | Sewage microbial communities from Oakland, California, United States - Biofuel 11 (Illumina Assembly) | ecosystem: Engineered > Wastewater > Sewage > Unclassified | place: USA: California... | reverse complement strand
CGTCCAAGACGGGTGCTGGCCTACCATACGCCAGAGGAGCTCTTCGAGACATTCTTGGATAAGGTATATGCTTGTTGAGAATCATTATGGATTAATATTTTTGTTCAATTTGCTATTGCAATTTACGATTATCATTATCAACCCACTTTGACTGATTTAATTTCAGTTGAGGTGGGTTTTTAGCGTAAAAATACTACGAATATAGTAAGAATCATAGCGAAAAAATAGTTAAATGTTAGAATAAAGAAAAGGGATTGCAACTATTTTACGGTGGGTTTTTAAAAATGTAACCGTTGGTCATATTGGTAATTATTACTGGTAATAGAAGCATATGAATTCGGTTCTGACAAGGAGGGCTTAATTATGATGAAAAAACTGAACTTCAATGATGGACTAGTCAAAGCCGAATGGCAGGATTTGTATTGTCGCAATCACCACTTATTGCCCTATGCTTCCAGAGAATACAACGAGCTTTTTTATAAATATTTTCGTTTGGATACTAAGCGTTTCTTTCTGCAGAAACGTTTTTATGGTTTTTATGATGGAGATGAGAGGCTGCAAATCATAGTGCCTTTCTGCATCAAAGGCAAAGACATTCATATTTTCGGCGATTTCGGCAATGGCGAAATATTGGATTTAATTTATCCACATTCGATAGAATCAGAATATTTTCAGCAGCTTTTCAAAGACCTGAAAAAGGAATTTGCCGGTTACACGCTTATTTTTAACAGGCTGGCACCTAATTCACCATTGCGTGTTTGGCTGGAGAAAAATAAATTCAAAAGCGTGTACAAAAAAAGTTTGGCGCACTTGCGTCTGCCTTCTTCCTATGAGGGATACTTACAAAGCTTGCCCACATCGGTTCGTGTCGATGTGGCGCGTTCCGAAAAATTCATAGCTCAATTAGGTGTGCCCTATAGGCTGGAATTTATCAGGGGATCAATCAGCAACGAACTAAGAAAAAAATATTTTCGCTTGTATGATCAAAAGAACAACAACACAGTGAGCAAGCTAAAGACTTTGACTGAGCGGTATGGCCGGAGAAAATGCAATGCGCTCGCTGATGCTTGCACGAAGGAAAGCAATTCCTTCAACACTTGCCTGTATATTGGTAACAAATTATCAGCTTTTACTGCTGGTTTCTTTGATTTGGATGAAAAATGCCTGTTTATTAGAAAGAGTGCTGCGGGTATGCACTATGGCAAAAACATGATAGCTACTTTTCTGCATATGCAAACGATAAAATTCTTGATTGAGAAAACCGATTTTGAATGGCTAGACTTGGGCGATGCACGCGAAAAATACAGACAGTACCTAGGCTGTGAAGAATATTTCTGCTATTCCTACGAGGTACAATTATAATTTTGGTCTAAAGTGGTTCAACGGGGACAGTCCCCGTTGGATCATTTTCATTCTCTCGACAGCTTCAACTTGTTATCCCGACTGCAGTGTAGGTATCTGAGGTTTTGTGCCTATATGACATTTAGGAATATACTGCCCAATAAAAAAACAAGCTTTACATAGATACCTTTTCCTGCTAAAATAAGTGCAGATATTTGTAAGCGAAGACGCTCGAAAACCGTATCGGTTTTCGGCGTCTTTTGTACATTATGCTCTTCATGATTTTTATGTAATATATAACAAGAACTTTATACAACAAGGGGGACTGGGTATGTTTAAGGTTGATTTGAACAGTGATTTGGGAGAAAGCTTCGGTGCCTACAAGATGGGCAACGATAAAGAAATTCTGCAGAATGTTACCTCTGCCAACGTTGCCTGTGGTTTTCATGCAGGTGATCCGTCAGTAATGCGCAAAACGGTCAAAATGGCTATCGAGTCTGGCTGTGCTATCGGCGCTCATCCGGGCATGCAGGATTTGGTGGGTTTTGGCAGGCGCAAGATGGAGATAACGCCCGATGAAGCTTATGAAATCGTGCTTTACCAAGTCGGTGCGCTCGCAGCTTTTGTCAAAGCCGAAGGGAGCAAATTGCAGCACGTCAAGCCTCACGGTGCTTTATACAATATGGCTGCCAAAGATGCTGCTTTAGCGGAAGCGATTGCCCGCGCTGTTTATCAATTCGATCCTTCGCTCGTACTTTTTGGCCTGGCCGGCAGTGAATCAATTAAGGCTGGTGACAAGATCGGTCTGAGGACTGCCAGTGAAGTCTTTGCCGACAGAAGCTATCAGGCAGACGGTTCCCTGACGCCACGCAATCTTCCGGGCGCGATGATAGTCGATGAAGAAGCTTCCATTGCCCAGGTTTTGCGGATGGTCAAGGAAGGCAAGGTCAGGACTTTGGCTGGTGACGATGTCGCGGTCAAGGCTGACACGGTTTGTGTTCATGGCGACGGCGTGAAGGCTCTGCTTTTCACGGAAAGAATCCGCAAAGTATTAGAAGCTGAAGGTATCAAAGTTCAGGGATTTGCTGAATAATTTTTTGGCGTTTGCGGGCAGAGAAAAGAGAGAAAATAAGCCCGTTTCATACGCAATAATTTTTTGGAGGGGATTTTAGTGGAAAAGAACAAAAAAGGTTTTGATTGGAGCGTATTATTAGGCGCTGCCTTCCTGATGGCTACATCGGCTATCGGACCGGGCTTCCTTACACAGACAACAGTATTTACAGGCAAGTTGATGGCAAGTTTTGGTTTCGTCATCTTAATGTCAATCATTCTCGATATCGGTGCTCAGCTGAATGTCTGGCGCGTCATCGGTATTTCCGGCAAACGCGGTCAGGATATTGCCAACATGGTGCTGCCGGGTTTGGGACATTTTGTAGCAGCTTTGATCGTTATGGGCGGCCTTGCTTTCAATATCGGTAATGTTGCCGGCGCAGGTCTCGGCCTGAACGTTATTTTTGGCATTAACACAATTACCGGTGCTGTGATCAGTGCGGCAATTGCTATTGGTATCTTCCTTATTAAAGAGGCCGGCAAAGCAATGGATAAGTTCGCGCAAGTCGCTGGCTTCCTCATGATTTTTGTTACCGTATATATTGCAATCACTTCTAATCCTCCTGTGGGCGAAGCGGTCATCAAAACCTTTGCTCCGGATACCATTGATATGATGGCAATTATTACGCTGGTCGGCGGTACGGTCGGCGGCTACATTACTTTCTCCGGCGGTCATCGTCTGATTGATGCCGGCGTCACCGGTATTGAAGCCTTGCCGCAGATTTCCCGCAGTTCTATTATTGGCGTAACTGCAACCGGTATTATGCGTGTCTTCTTGTTCCTCGCTACTTTGGGTGTTTTGTCCGCTGGCATGACGCTTGATCCTGCCAATCCTCCTGCTTCTGTGTTCAAACTTGCTGCAGGCGACCTTGGCTACAAGTTCTTCGGCGTCGTTATGTGGGCCGCTGCTATTACTTCCGTCATTGGCGCTGCTTATACTTCCGTTTCCTTCCTCCGTTCCTTCAGCCCGGTCATTGAGAAGAATTACCGTTGGTTCATCATTGCCTTCATTGTGTTCTCAACTATGGTCTTCGCTGTTGTTGGACAGCCTGTCAAGATTCTGGTGCTCGTCGGAACGTTGAATGGCCTGATCCTGCCGATTACTTTGGGCGTTATGCTGGTTGCCGCCTATAACAAGAAGATTGTCGGCGAATACAAACATCCGGTCTGGATGGCTGTTTTCGGTGCTATCGTCGTTGTGATGACTGCCTACATGGGTTATATTACTTTGACTACCCAGCTTGGCAAACTATTTGCCTAAATTGTTTTGAAAATAAACAGAACGTTATTATGAGGTGCTTGATATGCAGAACAAATCATACCAGCTGTTAAACGTTGGTGAAAATTGCATATTTGTCAAATTCGGGCAGGAGATCAGTCCGGCTATTCACAAAAAGGTGAAACGCCTGTCGGAATATCTGGAACAGAATCCTTTTCCCGGCTATATTGAGTTTGTAGCTACTTATACCGGTACGGCTGTCAATTATGACCCCTGGGTAGTGAAAAAGAAGCTGGGCAAAAAAGGCGAGACGAGTTTTGCTGCTGTGGGCAGGCTGCTGGAAGAATATGTCCAGAAGTCCGAGTTGATGCCGGAAACTGCTCCCAACGTGGTGGAAATACCTGTCTGCTATGGCGGCGAGTATGGTCCGGATCTGGCTTACGTAGCGGAATACTGTCATTTGACTGAGGAAGAAGTGGTAAAGATACACAGCTCAGGCGAATATCTGTGCTACATGATCGGGTTCTGCCCGGGGTTCCCATTCCTGGGCGGTATGGATCCGCGCATTGCTACCCCGAGAAGGCAGACACCGCGCCTTGCTATTCCCGCACGCAGTATCGGCATAGCAGGACAGCAAACCGGCGGCTATCCGATCAGTACGCCGGGCGGCTGGCAGATTATCGGCAGGAGCGCAATCGAGATGTTTGATGCCTCCGCAGAAAATCCGACCTTGCTGAAAGCCGGCGACATTGTGCATTTCAGAAGTATTACCCCTGAAGAATATGCCGAGATGAGAGGTGACGCAAAATGAGTTTCAAAGTTTTACGTCCAGGACTCTTGAGCAGTCTGCAGGACATTGGCCGCATCGGCTATCAAAAATACGGTATTAATGTTTCGGGTGCCATGGATGTCTTGTCCTTGCGCCTTGCTAATATCCTGGTCGGCAACAAGGAAGATGAAGCGGCTCTCGAAATCACGATGACCGGCCCTACCTTGGAGTTTTTGTCCGATACTTTAATCGCCATCGTCGGCGCAAATCTTTCGCCCGTCATCGACGGTGTTGCTGTCAGGATGAATCGTCCTGTCGCTGTTAAAGCAGGGGCCGTCTTGAAGTTCGGTGCCTGTCAAAAGGGCTGCCGGGCTTATCTGGCGGCAGCAGGCGGCTACGATGTGCCGGTAGTCATGGGCAGCAAGAGCACTTATTTGCGCGGAGGCCTTGGCGGTTACCAGGGCAGAGCCTTACAAAAGGGAGATATTGTAGATTGCGGCAAGCCAAGTTCTTTTGGTGAGCACACGCTCCATTTCCTTCTAATGAAAGGCGCACGTTCTTTCCGCATCGCGAACTGGTTCGTCAATCCGCCGCATATGGAAGATGCCAAGTTGGCTGCGCCGATTCGTTTGACCAAAGGTATGCAGATGGAGGCCTACAAGGCTGAATGTGTAGAAGCTTTCCTGCAGGAAACTTTCAAAGTAACGACCAGCGCCGACAGACTCGGTTACCGCATGCAGGGACCGCAGATAGAACTGAAAGCACCACTGGAAATGATCAGCGAGGTTGCTACCTTCGGTTCCGTGCAGGTTCCGCCTGATGGTAATCCGATTATCCTGATGGCTGACCACCAAAGCGTTGCGGGCTACCCGAAAATAGCGCAGGTCATCAGCGCCGATTTGGCGCGAGTCGCGCAATATAAGCCGGGTTCCCGGATGAGCTTCAAACTGATCAGCGTAGAAGAAGCGGAAGAAATTTGCTTCAAGCAGGAAAGATATCTCGAAAGCGTCAAGATAGCCGTGATGAGCAAATGCTAGTAGTGCTTTATTTTAAGGAGGACTAAAATGCTAAATTTAGCTGAAATCCAAGCATTGATCAAGACCCTGGATAATTCCAGCATAGAGAAATTCGAATATGAATGTGATGAATACCGCCTATCACTGAAAAAAGGCAGCAGCACCGTTGTTGTTAAAAAAACGCAGGCTGAACCGGTGGTTGAAGAAGAAGCGGCTGACGCTGAAGAAAAAGAACTGATCGAAATAACAGCGCCGATGGTAGGCACTTTCTATTCCGCAACAGAACCAGGAGCAGAGCCTTTCGTGAAAGTAGGCTCCAAGATAGATGCAGACAGCGTGATCTGTATATTGGAAGCCATGAAACTTTTCACGGAAGTGGAAGCCGATGTCAGTGGCGAAATCGTAGAAATTTTGGCTAAAGACGGAGACCTCGTAGAATACGGACAGCCTTTATTTAGCGTCAAAGCAATCTAAGGAGACGACAATCATGCTGAAAAAAGTTTTGGTCGCCAATAGAGGTGAAATTGCCTGCAGAGCGATTAGGACCTGCAGGGAGCTGGGCATCAAGTCCGTAGCTGTCTATTCTGTCGCCGATAAAGAGAGCCTGCACGTGCAGTTGGCTGATGAAGCCTACTGTATCGGCAGCGCTCAGGCTAAAAAATCTTACCTGGATATTCCGAGTCTACTGACCGTGGCGAAAGCCTGCGGCGCAGATGCTGTTTACCCAGGCTATGGCTTTTTGGCGGAAAATGCGGGGTTTGCCGATGCCTGCGTCAATGCGGGACTGGTCTTCATTGGCCCTTCTGCGGAAGCCATCGAGAAGATGGGCGATAAGGCTATTGCCAGAAAAACCATGCAGGAAGCCGGCGTCTCGATAGTGCCCGGCACGAAGGATTTGATCGAGGACGAGGAAGATGCGCGGAGAATTGCTGACAGCATCGGCTATCCGGTCCTCATTAAAGCAACTGCGGGCGGCGGCGGCAAAGGTATGCGCGTCGTAGAAAGTTCTTCCGAACTGCTGAAAGCACTGCGTCAGGCCTCGTCAGAAGCGGAACGTTCCTTTGGCAACAAAGGTGTTTATCTGGAAAAATATCTGACAGAGTCCCGCCACGTCGAGATTCAAATCATGGCCGATAATTACGGCAACGTCGTCTATCTGGGCGAACGTGACTGCAGCACCCAGCGTCGTCACCAGAAGCTGCTCGAAGAAGCACCTTCTCCGGTTATGGATGAAGCAACGCGCAAGGCCATGGGCGAGGCGGCAGTAGCGGCAGCGAAGGCTGTGAATTACAGCGGTGCTGGCACGGTCGAATTTATCGTAGATGATAACCGGAACTTCTACTTCATGGAAATGAACACCAGGATTCAGGTGGAGCATCCGGTAACGGAAGCCATCACCGGTACGGACCTTGTGCAGGCACAGCTGCTGGTTGCTTCCGGGCAACAACTGCCTTGGCGGCAGGAAGATATCAAGATCAACGGCTGGGCGATAGAGTGCCGCATCAACGCCGAAGACATCAAAAACAATTTCATGCCCTGCCCGGGTAAAATCACGGTCTACAGACCGCCGACAGGCGAAGGCATTCGCGTCGACAGCGCTGTTTTTGCAGGATTTACCATCAGTCCTTTTTACGATTCCATGATTGCCAAGCTCATTGCCTGGGGCAGTACGCGTGAGGAAGCAATCGAGCGCATGCAAAAGGCTCTGGACAGCTTTAAAATCGAAGGCGTGAAAACTACGATTGACCTGCATAAGAAGCTGCTGGCTGATGCCACGTTCAGAAAAGGTGAAGTTCATACAAATTATTTAGAAACCCATCTGGAGGAAGTTCTGAAAATTTGAGGGGATGATAGATATGAATTATGCTGATATGAAACCTAGCGAAGTGCGTCAATTGATTCGCGAGGGCAAGATAGATTTTCAAACAAGCGGTATGTGCAACGGTTTTGCGCAGGCTAATATGGCTGTGCTGCCGAAAGACCTGGCCTTTGATTTCCTGCTTTTTACCCAAAGAAACCAAAAACCTTGTCCGGTGCTGGACGTCACAGAACCTGGCAGCCCGGTTCCAAGACTGATAGCTCCTAATGCCGATTTGCGCTACGATATTCCGCGCTACAGGATTTATAAAAAAGGTGAGCTGACTGACGAAGTCACGAACCTCGACAAATACTGGCGTGATGACTTAGTTGCCTTCCTGCTCGGCTGCAGTTTTTCTTTCGAAGGACCGATGCTCGACGCCGGTCTGGATGTCAGACATATCACCGACAATCATAACGTGCCGATGTATATCACGAATATCGAATGCGTCCCTGCCGGTGTTTTCCACGGGCCGATGGTTGTCTCCATGCGTCCGATGAAACCGAAAGACGCTGTCCGTGCCGTGCAGGTTACGAGCCGGATGCCGTTTGTACACGGCGCGCCGATTCATTTCGGCGATCCCGAAGCTATCGGGATCAAAGATATCAGCAAACCTGATTTCGGCGATGCTTCGTTGATCAAGCCGGGCGAAGTACCAGTTTTCTGGGCTTGCGGCGTTACACCTCAAGCTGTTGCTATGGCAGTCAAACCAGAATTCATGATTACTCATGCACCAGGTCACATGTTCATCAGCGATGTTCCAAACTCTGATTTGAGCGTACTATAAAAGAATAAATAGGTTGCAAAACCTCCTTTTACTGAATATATGTCAGTGAAGGGAGGTTTTTTCATGCAAAAAACCACATTAGAAGAACTAGCCAAGATGGCTAAAACAGCAAAAGGGAGTATTAACAGACTTTACGTCCACTGGACCGCAGGGCATTATGACAGCACCTTCGGCGATTACCACATCAATATTACCGGTGCGGGCGATATTTATCTCAGCACTGATGACTTGACGGAAGTGCTTGCCCACACGTGGCATCGCAACACAGGTGCTATCGGGATTGCTCTCTGTTGCTGCGTCGATGCGACCATCAATTGCGATGGCACTTTTTCATTAGGCAGTGAGCCACCGACAGATTTGCAGATTGAGAAGACAGCGCAGGTGATAGCTTTGCTGGCGGATGTATTAGACTTGCCGATTGACGCTGAACACGTCTTAACGCATGCGGAAGTAGGAGACCTCGATGGTTACGGCCCGGAGAAAATAGGCACGGAAGATTTCGAGAAATGGGACCTGTGGCAGTTGCCTGATTATGACGGTGAGTGGCGTGAAGGAGGCGATGTGCTCCGAGGTAAGGCCAATTGGTACCTGAGTGGACCGAGTCACAACGAAAACTAAAACATATTGACTGCGCTCGAAATGACAAACCTAATAATCCCTCCCTCAGTCACTTTGTGACAGCTCCCTCATCTGAGTGAGCCACCTTAAGCCTTCCGCAGACGGGGAAGGTGGCAGCGAAGCTGACGGATAGAGGGAAAATTATTTTTTCTCCCTCAGGTTGCGAAAAGCGATTTCATTGAATATATGTAGGTGAAAGGGGGTGAGAGAGATGGCAAACAAAACAGTAGAAAAAGTAAGCATGCAGCTGCAGCTTGACAACGGTGTGAGCTCCACCGGTGCCGCACTCAGCAAAACTTACACCTTCAGCAACGTCAAACCGGCCGCCACTCCGGACGCTATTTTGACAGCCGGCAATGCGCTCGGCGGCTTAGCAAGTCATGAATTACAAGGAGTTTATTGCACCGAAAAGAGCCTTTTGAGTGCAGCCCAAGCTTAAGAAAGGAGAATGACAAATTATGAGCAAAGTATTGGAATTAGTTTTCAAGGATGCTAAAGGCAAAACCAAATCCTTCAACATCAACGATCCGCGTGACACTGTCACCAAAGCGGAGGCAGAAACAGCAATGAAGAGTATCATTACTGCCAACGTCTTCAACACGACCAACGGCGACCTCACAGACATTTCTGAGGCGCGTGTGCGTACCACAGTCGTCGAGCCACTGGCTTAACAACTTGTGGATACCGAAACACTTGCCGCGCAAATCGGTAATTACGGCTTTCCCATTATTTTGTCGGGCTATCTTCTCGTACGCATGGAGAGCAAGCTCGATAAACTAACGACCGGCATTAACGACTTGCGTGAGGCAATCTTACAATTGAATAGTGAACCAGGCAGAAAAACTGCCGCATAATGAGAAGAGGAGCCGTTGCACAAACTTGTGCAACGGCTCCTCTTCTTTGCAAAAAGGCCAAAGGGGGACCGTCCCCTTTGGCCTTTTTGCTCGTCCCCTATGGCCATTTTTTGCCCCAATTCCTTTTTTAGTAAAAAAAATACGGTTATGGTAAAAACGGGTTAGGGCATATATTAAGTCGTTTTAGATGGTGCTACAATTATCTAAACTTGGGTGGGGCTTCGCCTTTTTTACAATGTGTAACATGGCGTTTGCAGATAAAACACATCTTGCTACTTATTGGTTATTAGTAATCGCAATTGATTAATCGCGTTTTTAATCATCTTGGAGACAGCCTGATGGCTGACACCCATATCGGCAGCAATCTCGGTGACGCTGTAACCATACAAGCGATATTCGAGGATGCGGCGGTAATGGGCAGGCAGTTTCTTCATAGCCTCGCGTTCTTCAAGGATTGGCAAAAGGTCTTCGATATTATCGAACCCACTGAAATATTCAAGTTTCTCTTCCTCCATCGCAGGTTCACGATTAAGAAAGCTGTATTCTTTGCGCAGGGCATTATTCAAAGCAAAAATTACTTTCGTTTTAATATAACCGGCGAAATGCGAGTAAGTATCCCCATGATAAACATGAACACTATAAACAATTTCGCAATAGGCAATGCTTTCGGCATCCTGACGGATGGCGTAATAACTACTTTTATTGATCTGGCTTAGGACTAAAGGACGAAAAGCTTCACATATAGTTTTCATAGAGCGCTTGCCGCCGTTTTGGGCAGCAGGCACCAAGATTGCAAAGTCTGGGTTTAGAGCTGAGTGTTGACCAATTTTCTCAAAATGCTTGTTTTTCATAACACAAGTCCTTTCGAGAAACCGGTTTCTCACTATAGATTTTTTCGGCACCAAAGAATAGTCTACTTCAAAGTTCGTTGCTTGGCAACCTTGTAGTAACTTTGAAACAGACTAAAATACAAAAAGGTTAGTTTGCCATTGAACAGGGGTGATGAGTAGAAGAGTTATAAAAGGGACAACTTGGAGGTGGGCTGTTTAAATATTTCTTAATTACTGGTCAAATGTGTGAATTTATTGTATAATTTACTCTGTGATTTATTTGGACATCGTGCACCAGAAAAAGACAAAAAAATATCATACTTGTAAAGTATGATATCCATCTGCCTTGAAGGGGAAGAAAACTTACATGCGAAAATATTTACTCCCAGGTTTTTTATTAATTTCAGATATATTGATTATCATAGCTGCTGCGATTATGAGCGTATACATACGCTTTGAAGGCGCTAACGTAGACCATTATCTAAGGCTCATTGTTGCGCATCTCCCATTTTTAATCGTAGATTTTCTGCTGTTCTTCCTTTTCTTCGAACTCTACAGACGAGTCTGGCGTTATGCAGGCATCAGAGAACTTCTGGCAGTTGCCGGAGCTACTCTGTGCGGTACTGCGGCCTTCTATGTCGGGCATAATGTATTTGACGGTGTTTATATACCGCGTACACTCTATGTCTTGATTTTCTTCATTGTACTAGCAGGCACCGGTATCAGTCGTCTTGCATTGAGATTTTTGATTACTCTTAGCAGCAGGGAAAATAAAACGAGCGAAGCCATGCCTGTACTTATTATCGGCGCAGGCGATGCCGGCAACCTGATGGCAAGAGATATCAAGCAATACCATGCAAATGACCGCCATATAGTTGGCTTCATCGATGATGATCCTGCGAAACTTCACAATCTAGCTTTCGGTATCAAAGTTCTTGGGGGCAGAGATGTCATTGCAAGCGCAGTCGAAAAATACGGTGTCAAAGAAATTATTATTGCGATGCCTTCTTTGACGCCAAGAGAACTTGCTGCCATTGTCGATATCTGCAGTCAGACTAAGTGCATCACAAAAATTGTTCCCGGCGTTTATTCTTTGCTGGAACAAAATGTAAATATGAATACTTTGCGCCCTGTTGGTGTCGAAGATTTGTTGGAACGCGATCCCGTAGTTCTTGATGTTGAACAGATAGCAGGCTATCTGAAAGGCAAATGCGTCATGGTAACCGGAGCCGGCGGCTCAATTGGTTCCGAGCTTTGCCGCCAGGTAATGCAAATGAAACCGTCCACCCTGATTTTGCTAGGCAAGGGTGAAAATAGCATTTATGAAATTCATCGCGAGCTAGGTGGTATTTATGGCACTAAACGCATTGTGCCGATTATTGCCAGCGTACGTGACACAGAACGTATGGCCGGTGTTTACGACCGTTATAAACCGCAGGTTGTTTTTCATGCCGCAGCTCACAAGCATGTACCTTTGATGGAAGCGCAGCCAGAAGAAGCTGTCCGTAATAATGTTTACGGGAGCTGGAGAACTGCCCGCCTTGCAGGTGAAAAAGGGGTAGAAACCTTCATCATGGTCTCTACCGACAAAGCAGTTAATCCGACCAGCGTCATGGGCGCGACCAAACGTGTGGCAGAGAAGGTCATGCAGGGTCTGAACGTACAATTTGACACCAAATATATTACCGTGCGCTTTGGCAATGTCCTGGGCAGCCGTGGCAGCGTAGTACCATTATTCAAAAAACAAATCGAGGCCGGTGGTCCGGTTACCGTTACTGATCCGGAAATGAAACGTTATTTCATGACGATTCCGGAAGCTTCGCAATTGATCTTGCAGGCAGGTGCCATGGGTAAGGGCGGAGAAGTTTTCGTCCTTGATATGGGTGAACCGGTGAAAATAGTAGATCTGGCGAGGAACATGATCAGACTCTACGGACATGAACCAGATGGCGATATCCAGATAACCTTTACAGGCCTGCGTCCAGGCGAGAAATTGTTTGAAGAATTACTGTCAGCTGAAGAGGGAACTACGGCTACGATACATACCCAGATTTTCCGTGCTAATCTGCCTAACGAAGACCCACAAACGATTCGCGACCAATTAGCCAAATTCAGGAATTGTAAGACGGATCTTGAATTTATTGAAATGCTGCAGGAAATGGTTCCTACGTATACTCCTAACCACTTTTAAGAAATAGCAGAGGGGGAAGATTTCATGATTGATATTCATACACATATAATTGATGGCATAGATGACGGAGCACAAAACATGGAGGATTCGCTCGCCCTTTTGAAGATGGCGGCAGAATCCGGCACAACGGATATTATCGCAACACCTCATATCATTGAAGGCACAAATCACGCCGAGTGGCAGACAATTTTAACAAAAACAGAAGATTTGAATAGGAATGTCCAGGAGGCTGGCATTCCTATTCGTGTTTATGCAGGCGCAGAACTCGAAATGAACTGGGATATGCTGCCTCTTTTGAAAACAGGGCAAAGTGATTACTGCCTTGCCGGCAGCCGTTATGTCTTGGTAGAGCTCCCGGCCAATACGGTGCCGAATTATGCGGATGAATTTCTGTACGAGGTGCAGATCAAAGAATTAATACCTATCATCGCTCACCCGGAGCGCCATCCCTACCTGGCGAAGCATCCACGCCTCTTGCATCAATGGATGAGAAATGGTGCTTTGGTGCAATGCAATATCGGCAGCTTTACCTGCAAATTCGGTGTTGACGTCAAAAATTTTGCTAATTTGCTTTTGGCGAATAATATGGTGCACTTTCTTGGTACCGATGCCCATAGCGTAGAACACAGACATACAGATACGACAGCCGGTCTTGAGATACTAGCACGCAAAGTTGCTCCGGAAGTATTAAACCAGATTATCATAGCCAATCCCGCTGCCATTATTGCAGACAAATACGTTGACATCGAAGTCCCGAAAGACATGAAGCTGCCGGACGAAAAGAATAAAGGCTTTTTCAGCAGTTTCTTCGACTGAAAACTCGCTTTTAGCCTTGCCAATTCAGGCGTAGAGTGTTTTAATATTAGTTGTATTGAGGAAAAACAAGGGGGATAAGTCCATGAAGAAAAAAATTGTTTCTTTGCTGTTTGCTTGTACTTTGGCTATAAGCGGCATTGCACACGCAGAGGAATATATTATGTGCCCGGGTGATCAGCTGGATATCACGGTTTTGGGACATGAAGATATCAGCACGGTCATTACGACATCAGGAGGAAAATACATAGTAAGACCAGACGGCAAGCTATCTTTTCCTTTGATTGGTGAAGTAGATATCACGGGCCTGACCATTGCCCAGTTCACGAAAAATCTGGAGCAACGGTTATCCGAATACCTTGTTGATCCAAAGATTACAGTTAATATTGCGCAATTAGGCACGACACGCGTCTATGTCTTAGGAGAAGTAAATAAACCAGGTCTATACGAGCTAAATAAATCACATAAGCTATTAGATGCCATCGGTGCAGCCAACGGTTTCACGAAAGATGCTGCCAAGAAGAAGGTTTTCCTGATTCACAAAGATCAACAGGGAGAGCCGATCAAGCTCAACCTGAATGATATATTGAAGAAAGGCGATATCAGCCAGAACCATACATTGGCTGAAGGCGACCTTTTGTATCTGACCAGCAACGGACGCATCGACTTCGGCAGAGATATCGTGCCTTTAATCAGTGGTGCCTACATGGTCAGCGAAATCCAGAACAACTAATAAACAATTAACTATCACACAACGGGGGTATTATCTTGGAAGAGAATTCAATTGATTTACGGGAGCTATTGACTATATTAATCAAGAACCTGCGGAAGATCGGCTATATTACCGCAGCCTTTCTTGTCGTAGCTGTGTTGTATCTGTTGATTACACCCCGTGTGTATGAGTCGGAATCTTTATTACGTATCAAACAGCCGCAAGGACTTGGAAGTTCATTATTGGATGCCGTGCCAGGTGCCAATACGGCAGCCACAGCTCAATTAATGAGCACGTATGCGGAAATCCTAAAGAGTCGCAGCGTTATCGAGCCGGTTATCCAGCAAACAGAGAAAGCTAATGAGGAGGGCAAATATCCTTCCTATGCAGGGTATGTACAAGGTCGTATAACTACTACACCATTCAAAAACACGGAAATCTTGAAGGTCACCGTTAATGCTAATACACCGGAAGACGCGCAGAAAGCCAATGCACTTGTTGTTGATGGTTTCCTGAGCCGTCTTACAGGTCTTACCCGTGCCGAGCAAAAAGCTACCAAGGAATTCATTGCTGCACGTGTTGTCGAGGCTAAGAACGAATTAAACAATGCCGAGAGTGCCTTACAAGTCTATAAAGAAAAGAATAAGATAATTGATCCTTCGGAAAATATGAAGGTTATTTCTGATAGGGTAGTGATGGTAGACAAGGTCAAAGCCGAAAACCAGGTTGACCTTGCTACGGCGCAGGCCAGATTATCTTCTATCAACCAGCAATTGGGCGGTGCAGCGAAAGCAACTGCCGACAGTTCCACAATCAAAGAATACAATAGTAAGCTGGCAGCACTCGAAATGACGAAAGTCAGCTACCTCAATAAATACACCGATAAGCATCCGAAGATGCAGGAAATAAATAATGAAATAGCAAGTACCAGAGGGCAGCTGCAGGAAGAAATAAACAAGGTTGCTGCCTTGCAGGCACCTTCCGACAATCCCGTGCATCAGGGCCTGATTGCCGGTAAATTCGAGAGCGAAGCAGCTATTGCCGTAGCTCATGGTAAGGAACAGGCACTGGCAAATATTGAAAAAGATAATAATGCGGCTATCGGTACCTTGCCGAGTATCGAGCAAGGTTATTTACGCGTGAAGCGTGACGCCGATGTGGCCCAAGAAATATATATCATGCTGGCAAAACGATTAGAAGAAGCGAAAGTAGCCGAAGTAATGGTCTCGAACGAAGTACAGGTTGTAGATACAGCTACGTTGCCGGAGGCTCCTGTCAAACCGCGCAAAGCTTTGACTTTGGCTTTAGCCTTGTTATTAGGAATAATGGCTGGCAGCGGCTATGTCATTGCCTACGAAATGTTCAACCGCAGGTTGCGCACTACAGAAGATATTCAGAACTACCTTGGCCTTACCGTACTTGGTACTGTGCCGGATTTTGAATCCATGAATAAAATGAGTACTGAAAAACATAAAAAATTAAGCTTAACGGAGAAACTGAGGAGGTTGCTGAAAAAATGATCAATCTGATAGCCAAAGAGAATCCGAAATCTCCTATTTCTGAAGCCTATAGAACAATAAGGACCAATATCCAGTTTGCCGGCGTTGACAATGCAATGAAAACCATTGTTTTCACCAGTACAGCACAAGACGAAGGCAAGTCAACCTTAGTAGCCAACCTTGGTATCGTGATGGCGCAAGCCGGACAAAAAGTCATCATTATGGATTGTGACTTCCGTAATCCTACACAGCACAGACTCTTCAAACTTCAAAATAAAGGCCTCAGCAATTGTATTGCGACCGGCAAGGATGTCCTCGAGATCGTGCAGAGCTCAGGTACACCAGGTCTTGATATCCTGACCAGTGGTCCTGTCGCACCGAATCCGTCTGAAATATTGGCTTCTGGCCGCATGAAGGCTGTTATTGAAGAACTAAAAGAAAAATACGACTATGTCTTGATAGATACACCACCGGTACTACCGGTAACCGATTCCTCAGTAATTGGTTCGATTGCCGATGGTACTATTCTACTGACAGCTTGGAACCAAATCACCCCAGTCATGGCAAAGGAAGCCAAGACCAGGCTCGAGCAAGCAGGCGCAAAAATACTCGGTGTTATCTTAAATAAAGTTGAAGTTGCATCACATGGCTATGGCTATGGCTACGGCTATGGTTATTACTATAATTATGGACATGAAGAAGAAAAAGCTAAATAAAATCAAGGGGGAATAATATTATGTATTCTAAAATTAAGAGATTAGTAGATTTTTGTCTATCTCTGATGGGAATAATAGTCTTGTTCCCTCTTTTTGCTTTAATTGTTGTACTAATAAAGGCCGATTCTCCTGGCCCGATTTTATTCAAGCAGAAAAGGGTAGGCATACATAAGAAAAACTTCAAAATTCTCAAATTCCGCACAATGCGTATAGATACGCCAAAAGACACGCCAACACATATGCTGGATGACCCAGATAAATGGATCACCAAGGTCGGTAAGTTCTTGAGGAAAACCAGCCTCGATGAATTGCCACAGATATTTAATATATTGATTGGTCAGATGTCAATCATCGGTCCAAGACCAGCTCTTTGGAATCAATATGATTTGATTGACGAGCGTGATAAATACGGTGCTAACGATATTATGCCAGGCTTAACCGGTTGGGCACAAATCAATGGTAGGGATGAATTACCGATAGATGTCAAGGCAAAGCTTGATGGAGAATACGTTGAAAAAATGGGCATAAAAATGGATACAAGGTGTTTCTTAAAAACAATAACAGCAGTTGTTAAAAGTGATGGCGTTGTCGAAGGTAGTACAGTAAGAAAATAGGAAACGTAATCGCCAGCGAAACAAAGTAACTCCTTAAACATAGGTATCAATAAAGTTCTAATTATGTTGAAATTATAATAGGTAATCGAGTTTATTGATAAAGAATATTTGTTAAAGGGAATTAATGAGGTGATTTAAGTGTATAAAAAAGTTGAATTATATATAAATACTATAAAGTACCTCAAACCATCAGTCAAGTCCAAAATCTTGTGTAAAATTACCGGCACAATATTTCACATTCTTACATCTTGATATAATTTCTCGCAGCATATTCCCACTGTTCCGACTGATCCATCAATAAAGCTCCAATCAAACGAT
>Ga0268360_1002052_pt1 | contig 17270 bp, 15 predicted proteins | sample BioMet11_FD_192465 | JGI IMG/M metagenome (GOLD analysis project Ga0268360, IMG submission 192465) | Sewage microbial communities from Oakland, California, United States - Biofuel 11 (Illumina Assembly) | ecosystem: Engineered > Wastewater > Sewage > Unclassified | place: USA: California... | reverse complement strand
ATAGTATTGTACAGTTGATAAAAAGAAATGCTAGAGGGTATCGAAACACTCACTATTTTATTACGATGATCTATCTAAAATTAGGAAAGTTAGATTTCAAACTACCCATCTGAAACGACGAAGAGCCCAATTAACGGACCTCTGTGAGTGTACAGACCATTAGATTCTGGCATCAGAAAAACTAACAGGTAAATACGCAAGTTGTTAAGAAAATAAGAAGGAGCAAAAATTTATGATGCAATCGTTTATAGTGGAACATTATCTCGACAAAGATGTAGACGTTTACTGCGGTGAGCCTGACGTTTTCAAAGGAAATGTAAAAGCCTGTGCCGACAACGTTTTGACGCTCAGTAGCCAGGGGAAACTTACCCATATAGCCATTGACAAAATAATAGCTATCTGGAACCAATAAGCTCAAAGTTTCATATTCCAATTATTCCTGTATTATAGAGGATAAATGGACTAAGGAAAGATTTTGAGGGTCTTTTCCTAAACCTGATTAAAACTGGAAAGTGCTCTGGAAATCTTGACTAGTACCCTGGTTTCCGGGAAATAAAGGTCATTTAAATCAGTGACCCAGAGTTTAATAAGTGAGAAAATACCGAGGTGCAAAGAAATGCAGCCTTTTATAGTAGAACACCTTTTAGGCGAAGTCGTAGATGTTTACTGTGGGGGCCCTGATGTTTTTAACGGAAGGGTGGAAGCCTGCGCAGACAACGTGCTCACTCTCGAGCATAATGAAAAGTACACGCACGTAGCAATTGACAAGATAATAGCCATCTGGCAGGCTTAACTGATATAAACAGTTCATCGAATAAAAAGAATGCTTGGTCCTGGGCATATCAGATTTTGGACGTACTGAACTCTGAACGCATTAAGTTTTGAGGCATTGAATCCTGGAAAAGTTTCGAAGCTTTAATACTTCGTCTTTTTCAGCAGTTTTTTAAGTTCAAAAAAGTGGAAAATAAAGTAATCCTATTAGTAGCGAAAAAAATGAAGTAATCCTAAATAGCAAATTTCGAATCTCTGGATTACTTTTCGGTTTTCTTAACTCATGCTTTCCTGCAACTCTTTGCATGGGAAGCAATAAATTCCCTCATCAATTTTGCTCCAAGCATGGCGGTTTGCCCGGAATCATATTCAGGGGCAATTTCTACGACATCAAAAGCCATTGAAAAAGGAGCGAGCGTCCTTATTGCAGTCCTTACATCTCGCGCACTCAGGCCGAAAGGCTCAGGCGTGCCGAGACCAGGAGCATAAGACGGGTCTATTGCATCCATATCAAGGGAAAGATAGATCTGGCTGCAATCAAGCCACTCAAGGGCTTCTTTGAGGATCTCTACCATGCCAGTGGATTCCACATCATCGGCTGTATAATACTTCAGGTTGTTTTCTCTGGCAAAAATCCACTCTTCTTCCGGGCCGCTTCTTATGCCTATGGAAACAAGATTCTTAGTAACCTCACTGAGAATATTTCGGGACACACAGGCATGGTTATGCTTAAAGCCCCTGTACTCTTCCCTGAGGTCAAAATGAGCATCCAGGACAAGGACCCCGAAATCTTCTCCTGCAAGTTCGGCGCAGGCTTTCACCATAGCGAAAGTCAGCGAATGCTCCCCTCCAAGCATAATGGGAAGCTTTCCATCATTCAGGAGGTCTTTTGTAGCTTCGTAAAGACTCTGCAGGGTCTCGTCAACCAAAGCTGAAGTTTCCAGATTCCCGGCATCATAGATCGGAAGATCGACAAGGTCTATGTCGAAAGTCGGGTTGTAACTCTCAAAATTCGCAGAAGCCTGCCGCATAGCGTCAGGAGCCCAGCGACTGCCTGCCCTGTAAGAAGAGGTATTATCAAAAGGCACGCCGAAGATAACATAACGTGCAGATTCATAGTCTGCAAGAGCGTCTATAAAGGAATTGGGTAAAAACATAATTTAGCCTGATTGAAATTATTTGCTTAAAAAAAGAACGACTCAGGTTCTTAACCTGAGTTTCACTTTAGTTTTGAAAGTTTATGTCCGTATATCGAGCTTGACCTTGCTAAGAGCTGTAATGTAAGAAATCTCTTCACCCTCTTTGACCTTATCCTTGTATTCATCAGGAATTACGATCTCAAAGGTTGAGAAGTCTCCCATGTCCATAAGCTGGGCAATGTCGCCGGTAATCGAGATTACCTGTGCAGTCTTTCTTTCCACAATCGGGACGTATACTTTGGTTGCAACTGAGCCTATGAAGGAGCGCTTCTGGCCGTCAAAGAGTCCGATAGCCTCTACTCTTGCCTTTGCAGCCCCGTGTTTTCCCGGCTTGGATTTGGTAATGCTCTTTATGACACATGCTTCGTCATCGATAATTACGTATTTCCCTTCTTTGAGTTCCTTTACTTCTACCTGCTGTTTCATAACGATTCTCCCATACGTTTTTAGATGTTTATAAATAAGCTGTAAACGCCATTCCGGATTTGCCAGAAACTTTCCACGGCTCCGGTAAAGTAGTATAAGAAGGCTTTTCTAATTTTTAAGCCTGACTCTTATTTTACCAATACATTACTTAAGATCTGCATAGAAAAACTGGAAAATATTCCGAGCTTGGAGTGCCTGCAGAGCTAATCTACAGATCGAGAACTAATACGATTAATTTATCCTTGACTATATAACGCTTGTGCGAGATTTTACGTCTTTTGACTGGATTTCGGGGAAAACTGACTGAAATCTCGGAAAAAATCCGGAAAAATCCAGATTAAAGGAATACTGGATTAAACGAAATACTGGATTAAAGGTAATATTAGGTTTCAAAGAGAAGATTCTTTACTCAATAAGAGTTATTATTCTCTTGAAGCGTGCAGTATAGTAAATTTGCCTGGAAGGTTTTCCTTTTTTATATTACAGGCGTTTTATGACTCTGTTCTGCAATTCTTACGCCATCCCCACAGCCTTTCCGACTTTCATCTTAAAAGCTGATCCCAAGCTCCTAAAAGTTGATCCCAAGCTCCTTTAACTTTTCCAATCCGGGAACTCCTTCTTCATTCCATCCGCGGTAATGGTAATATTCCTGAAGTGCAGCTTCGAATTCCTGCCTGGGAAGCCCGTACCCTTCGTTTCCGCCCTCGTTTTCAAACAACCTTTCAGGAAGGGTATCGTCTTTTCGTGTAAATCCTGCTTTAAGGTTATACATTCTCTCCAGATTACAGATTCTTTCTCCGATTTTCAGAAGCTCAGCCGGTGATATCTCCATACCTGCACCCGAAAGCAGGAGAGACGAACCGAGCTCTTCGTTAAGGGCAAAACCCGAGTAGGGGCAGAATACAAAAGAATCCAGAACTGCAGTCAGGTTTTCAAATACCTGAAGGATGCCTGCTTTTCCTTTAAGGCTCAGACGGTTAAGACTTACAGGCTTTCCAAGTACCTCTGGCCCGACCATGAAAGCAGTCAGATAGTCTCCCCCGTGGCTGGAAGTAGCATAAGCCAGAGCCTGTCCCCTTATCCCTCGCGGATCAAAACCTCCGAGTTCGAGCCCCTTTACATCCATGCTCAGTTCTTTTCTCCCAAGGCCTGATAAGTATCGCCTGGCTCCATTTCCTAGTTTGCCGCCTTCCCCGATTTCAAAGAGCCTGGATTCCATTTCATTAGCCTCGGTTATTCCTTCTTTGAGTTCTGCATACGCCCCGAGTACGGAACCTGCCGAGATAGGATCAAGCCCGTAATCCTTGCATATCCTGTCAGCCTTAAACACGGAAGTGAGATCAGGGTTTTCAAGGTTAAACCCAAAGGCCCAGAAGGAATCGTAATCAGGCAAAATCTGTCCTTCAGGTAAAATCGCCCCTTCAGGTAAAATCTGCCCTTTCTCTTTAAACATCTGCCCTGCTCCTTTAATTCTCTTCTTACAACCCAGAGGACAACCAGGGCAACTCTCATTTTCAAGCTCGAAAGTGGATTTGATACGCTCTCCTGAAAGCGCATCTGCAAATGGAGTTTTCTTTCCGGCAAAGTTCCTGCTGGGGATGAGATTCATATAATCCAGCAGTTTTACAAGCGCAGACGTGCCGTAATTTGCAAGGCCTTTTGAAAGCACCGGGCTTGCATCAAAGAGCTTTAGTAGTTTTACCTCAAGTTCCCGGAATCTCTCAGGATCGGAAGGCGAAAGTTCTTTTTCTCCTTTCACAACCACGGCTTTGAGCATTTTTGAGCCGGCAACCGCACCCATGCCTCCTCTTCCGCTATATATGGAATCAACAACAAAGGAGGAGATGAGGACCTGTTTTTCTCCTGCCCTGCCAATACAGGCCACACTACCTTTCACACTACCTTTGTTTCCAAGGGCTTCGGTACATTCTCTGACATTCTTTCCCCAGAGCTGTTCTGCGGGCACAACTTCAACGTTTCCTTCCGTGATTTCCACATAGGAAGGCCTGTTTGCCTTTCCGGTAACTACCAGAGCATCAATTTCAGCTTTCTTCAGTTCACTCCCGAAGCCCCCAGTCATGTTCCAGCTAAATATTGTGCCTGTTAGAGGCGATTTCGATGTGAGGACTGCACCTGAAGCCATCGGGGCAAGGCCTGAAAGTGGGCCTGAGGTAAAAATGAGAGGATTGAGAGGGCTAAGAGGATCAATATTCGCATCTGCAAGTTCGGAAAGCAGTTTTACCCCCAGCCCTCGGCCACCAAGGTATTTCCAAATTAAGTCCTCATCAGTCCTGACTGTATTTACAGATTCGGAACCAAGGTCTACATATACTGTTTTTCCTATCCAGCCAACCATATTAATTCCTCTATTCCTTTTTCCATTCCATTTTAATCCTGCTTCTTAATTTTGTGTTTTACTTCTGTTTTCACTTCTGATTCTTAATTCTGATTTTTAATTCTGTTTTTACTTCTGATTCTTAATTCTGTTCTTACCTATGGATAAACAACCATGGATAAGATCATAATAGTTAACATTAGCGTTTTTATTTAATAACCTGAGAATGAGAACTATAACCTTAATGGTAACTAATCCCATAAACACCGTAGATATGCCAAATAAATCACCAAATAAATCAAAAAAGAAAAAAATTAATGAATAAAAGTGGAGAATGTTATTGATTTTTTATCGCCTCCTGACGGCTGTAAACTTAATCCTCACTCTTAATTTGATTCTATCTGTTTGATAATTTCCTTTGCTTTCCTGACCATGTAATCTGCTTCATCAGCCGAAACCTGTTCACATAGCTTCATTTTCTCAATGAGATGAATAAAGGAATTAAGCATGGAAACAGCTTCTTTATTCTCACCCTTTTCATAGTAACATTTAGAAGTATCAAGCAGATCTACCAGGCCTGTTTTTGTTTTTACGTTGCACCTGTACGTAATTTCCACATATTCCTTAAGAGCCTGTATCCCGTCAAGAGGCATTAGCTCCGAAGAACAATTGTCAGAAGGCCGGTTTCCGTTTTCATATCCCTCGTCCCCATCCGTATAGTTGTCATCCAGAGGAGGCACTTCAGCCGAAGAAAGAGTAAACATATAGATATCGGGGTTTCCATTGCGGGAATCATGCCAGACTATTCTGTCCCCATAAATTACAGGATAACTCGCTGACCAGCTGGTGGAGATTTGAGTTTCAGTGGCAGTAGAGAGATTGTACATGTAAATATCCGACCCTAACTCTCCTACATTGAGATTTCGATTCTCATACCACACTATCCGGTCTTCATAGATAGCAGGAGCATCTTTTTCTCCATCCCCTCTGGCAGTTATTCGAGTTTCAGTGGAAGTAGAGAGATTGTACATGTAGATATCCCACCCTGGACGACGCTGATCTGCCCATACTATCCTATCTCTGTAGATAGCAGGCTCTCCTTGGTATGATCCATCGGTAGTGATCTGGGTTTCCCTGGAAGTGGAAAGATCATACATATAAATATCGGAGTTTGTGTTGTAATCGTCACCGTTGCGCCAGTCCTCCCATACTATCTTGTCCCCGTAGATTTCAGGTGACTGCTGATTTGATCCATTGGTGGTGATTTGAGTTTCCTTATTAGTTGAGAGATCATACATGTAAATATCGTTGTTTGGATAGCCGTTGCGCTGATCTAACCATACTACCCTGTCTCCGTAGATAGCAGGGTCAAATTGATCGGATTTGTTGGTAGTGATCTGAGTCTCTCTGGATGTGGAAAGGTTATACATGTAAATATCCCAGTTTCCATTGCGGTCATCTGCCCATACAATCCTGTCCCCATAGACATCTGGATTCACCTGACATGACTTATTGGTAGTTATTTGGGTTTCCGTAGAAGTTGAGATATTATACATGTAAATATCCCCGTTTATGAAGTCATGCTGGTTTCCATTACGCCAGTCCCTCCAAACTATCTTATCTCCATAGATAGCAGGATACTCCTGTTCTCCCTCATTATTAGTAATCTGGGTTTCCGTACCCTGTGCCAGCTGTTCTTCTTCAACGGTGGTAATCCGGGTTTCTTTGGCAGTTGAGATGTCGTACATATAAATGTCCGACATATCATTGTAAGTTATAGCATTTCGTTCATCTGTCCATACTATTCTGTTCCCATAAATCGAAGGATCGCCCTGACTTGATTCATTAGTAGTAATTTGAGTTTCTCTGGAAGTCGAGAGGTCATACATGTAAATATCACGGTTCCAGTAGCCAGGAGCGGCTTTACGTCCGTCTTCCCATACTATCCTGTTACCATAGATGGCAGGATTATTTGAATCAGCATCATACTCGCCTATAACCTGTTCAGTGGAAGTAGAGAGGTCATACAGCTTGATAAGGTAGTTTCCTGTTACGGTCTCAGCCGAAGAAACAACCCTATCCCCATAGATAAAGGGAGCATGATTCAAATCCCCTGATTCACCAGATCCGTGATCAGAGCCCCAGAAATAACTTGTAATCCGGGTTTCGGTAGAAGTCGAAATATTATACATGTAGAGAGTTCCATCTTCAACCCAGACGATTCTGTCAGCGTAAATATCAGGATTGCTCTGGTCCGATGAATTGTTCGTTATCTGGATCTCGGTGGAAGTGGAAATATCGTACATGTAAATATCCTGGTTTCCATTACGGGAATCCTGCCACACGATCTTATCACCATAGATAGCAGGATTGATTTGATTTGATCCGTTAGTGGTGATCCGAGTTTCCGTCTGACTAGAAATATCATACATTTGAATATCCCAGTTTCCACTTTTATTATCCTGCCATACTATCCTGTCCCCATAGATATCGGGATTTTGCTGATCGGCTTCATCGTTTGTGATCTGGATTTTAGCGGAAGTCGAAATATTGTACATTTGAATATCCCAGTTTCCATTGCTATCATCCTGCCACACGATCCGGTCTTCATAGATAACTGAGTTACTTTCCGAACCTGCAGTTGCGTTCCCGATGGTCATTAAAAATATAACAAAAAATATTCCAAAAAAAATTGCCTTACTTTTTTTAATTTTCATATTATTTGCCCTCGATATAAAATGAAATTTTTAATCCAGACTGTCTTTTTCCTAAACTTAGTCATTCAATATTCGATTATTAAACTCTAAATTTTAAACTCTAAATTTGAGGAAAAATCCTTTTGTAATCAAATCAATATTCGAGACTGTAGCTTTTAATTCAGAGGTAAATTTAGGGACTGCACTCTTCAAACTTTGTGGTTTTTAGCCTGTATTAAGCACTGAGTTCTGGAAAGCACTGAGTTCTGGAGCCAGCTCATGAGATTTAATTAAAAACAAGTCTCAAATTTCGACTTTCCCCAAAACCCAAACTTGAAGAATAAATGTTCAATCCCTACTTTATGAAATATCTCCAAGAAAGAATATATATATTTCTATAAGAACTAAAATAGAATAGTTCATTATATACTATTTCAGAAAAATGATAAAATTAACATATGTTAACTTTTTTGTTCAAATTTAATGATAATTATGTATTTTATATCATTATTTTGTTAATAGCGTTTTTTAAAGCCTTGTTTTCTATTATTTCAGTATACTTGGTTCTGAACTCAAATCCGTGGTTCTTTAAAATGTGTCATTGAAAATATGGTTTTTAAAAAGTGTTATTGAAAGATATTTTTAAAAAGTTATATCCAGAAGATCTTAAAAGAGCCAGCCTTTAAGACGGAGAAATCTCACATATATATTGTATGAACCTGGAGAAACCTTACATCGTTTCTGTTTATGCCGTTCTACGGAACGAGAAAGGCGAATTCCTGCTTCTCAGACGGTCGGAAAATTCTCACAGCAATCCGGGAAAATGGGATCTTCCGGGTGGAAAGCTGGGCCTTGGAGAACTTTTAAAAGACGCGGTTGTTAGGGAGGTCTGGGAGGAAACCGGGATTTCAATTGCGCTCGGAGAGATTGCAGGATATGCTACCTTTGAGCTTCCGGACAAAAAAGTAATTGCCATAATATATGACGGAGGATATATCATTGCTGATGTAAAGTTGAGCTATGAACATGTAGAATATGCATGGAGCTCTCTTGAGCATATTCTGGAAATGGATGCTCTTCCGGATCACTTTAAGGAATTCTTTAAAAGATTCGCTGCCGAAAATAAAGAACCTCCAGAGCTGCCTATTTAATACAGATTTCTCTGAGACTCCTTTGAGAGATTGATTTTTCTTGAAATTTTGGGGGTTCTTTGAGATCGATTTTTACTTGAAGTTTTGAAGTGCCTTAAAAATTAACTTTACTTGAAATACTTATCCTCAAGTTTTTTCCTTTTTTTCCTGCTGCGCTGCCAGCTTACCCCGAGGTACAGGAGAACTGCAAAAGCTGCAAGAGCTGCCATACGCAGTATGGGCCCGTACTTGCTCAGGAGGATAGGGTTTAGATCTTCTCTTTGCTCGTATTCAGGATACATGATATCCCTTCTGTTGCTGCTGTGCCCCAGGCCCAGGGCGTGCCCAAATTCATGTTTTGCAACAGAAAGCATTGTCCCGTCCCCATACTGGCGCCAGGCTTTTCCCTGATAATTTCCTACCTCAAGCACTATGTCGACCTTTACATATCGCCCATCAGATACCATGGGACTTGCATAGCCAGCAACGCCTGGGGGAGCCCCTTCAACTGTCTCCAGATTTTCAACCCATTTTATCCTGATATCAGCTTCTTTCGAATCCACAAGTTTGAAAACAGGCGTAAACTCAAGGTTTCCGTTTCCTCCCTCCTCCCAGTATTTCATAGCCTTTTCTATTTGTGCATAATAGGTAGGGCTGTAGTGCTCGGGAACATTGCTGTCATCAATATATACAGTAATAGGGGAGTGATCCCATGGATAATCCAGAATTTTTTCCGGATTCGTTTCAGATGCAGCTGAGACAGTAGGTAAAATAAGTACCATCAGTAACAGCATAAAAGAGAATCTAACTCTGTACATGTGGTCTCGACTTATATAACTCGGACTACCAAATAAATATTATTAACCCTGAAAACCCAACGTAAAAGTATCTATCTCCTGCATACATCCAATATGCATCCTGCATATACTCCTCCACACTTATCACACATGTTCACATAAAACCAGTGCAAAAAGGCGGGTTTGTATCGGTGGATGATTATTGATGGAAGAACTCTCAGAGATTAGCTTTTGGTCAGGTTTGGGCAGGGAATTAATTTTTCAAAATTAAATAAGGTCCTGATGAACTGAATTTATAATATCACAAAAACGAATTTTGATAGTGAATTTCTATAGTGAATTTCTATAGTGAATTTCTATAGTGAATTTTGATAGTGAATTTCTATAGTGAATTTCTATAGTGAATTTCTATAGTGAATTTCTATAGTGAATTTCTATAGTGAATTTCTATAGTGAATTTCTATAGTGAATTTCTATAGTGAATTATCTGTTTACTTAAAAGTGGCTTTGGAGATATTACATACCTCACAATTCGAGTCACAACAGTATTCTTCTTCATTTCCATCATCCGGAAATTCGGATGTAAGTGCTCTTGTGCTTTCAGCGAGTACCGCGGCATTGGAGATGGATGCTCCTATCATAATTGCATAAAATATTTTTTCTTTGCTAATTCCTTTCCGTTTTGCGACTCTAATATGCATTTTCAGACAATGCTCGCAGCGAAGGGCAGAAGCTACACCTATCGCGATAAGTTCAACTGTCTCTGGGTCGAGGTTCTTGAATCCCCTCATTATAGAGTTTTCGTAAAGCGTTTTTGGGATGAAAATCTCCGGGAGATCTTTCATGAAGTTCATTATATATGGGACTTCACCATACTGATTCCGGACATCTTCAAGGAGTTCAGGAACAGCTTTCTCAGGGTCCTTTTTCAAAATTTCCACAATATCCTCAAGTTCCATACGAAACCACCAGCGTAGATTAACGTGGAAAAAGGATTCAGACTCCGTATTCTGTGTCAGGCTTTACAATATAAAGGATAAGTGAAAAACACGCACCCAGTAAAATGTAAAGCAAATAACTCTTAATGCAACAGAACCCGGGTCAAATTGCAAAACCAACGTCAGACTTAGATTTGATTTTTATCAATATATAATTTTTCATTTTTGATTTTGAAATATTTGCAAGTTCGGAAAGAGTAACCCCTTCATCAAATTCCAGTTTTTCAAGTTTTTCGTGGAATTCATCATAAGGCAACTTGACTCTGAGCCCATTAAGCTGGAGGGTAAGTGGAGCAGGCGAAAGTACAGTTCGGATTTCCGGGACCTGATTTTCAATCTCTTTCATAACTCTGGCAGGAAGCACTGCGAGGGGGTCTTTTGCCTGCTGTTTACGAATGTTATCAGCAATCTTTCCAACCCCTTCATTGAGTTTATCAAGGGCGCTAACCTCCTCGGTTTTCCTTAACCTGTGAGAAGTCCTTCCAATATTCCCAACATAAAGGTCTGCTCCGGGAACTTCCTCGGTCTTAAGGTCAGGCCCGCCTGTAACTACAATCGGAATTTCTACGCCTTCAAAAAGCTTTGGCTTCTTGTTTATTATGCAGTCACTGAAAGACCCAAATGTGAAAACTGCAATATCATGTTCGTTAATAAGTCTCCTTTCATAGTCCATGGACAGAGATACCCTTCGCCCCATTCCTCTTGCAAGTCCTATCATATTTGTATTGGCTCCGGGGTGGCGGAGATACTCTGCGATGTCACATGCTGAATGCGGGAGGTGGTGAGAAGCAAGAGTCGGCGAAACAACTGCAATCTCAACTCCAGTCAGAGGAGCTTCTACCATAACTCCAAGCAGTTCATCAGATTGCTTTTTCACGATTGGGACATCTTTTTCCGGAATAAGCATAATAAGGTTGACTTCAGTCCCTGTAACTACTTTCTGGACTATGTAGCCTCCAAGGTCTTCCAGCAGCTCTATTAAAAGTCCATGCTTGTGGACGCCACCTGTATAAAGATAGGGTCGGAGTACAGCCATCTTACTTTTTCCCTCCTTTCATCAGTTCTTCGAGCATCGCTCCTGCTTCTTCGATCCACTCATGTTTTAGTGCTTCCTCGGACGCCACAAAAATAAACTGGTTACCTTTGTACAGGTGATACCGGACCCTGAAACCCTCAGGGGTGACACGGATTGCAAAATCAACAAGATTTTCGTGAAGCCTGTGCTTTGGATCTGCAACCATCATATCTTTAAGAAAAGCTGCTTCTTCCTTTGGGTTATCCGTACTTATGGTTACAGTCCATCGGTCCGGCTGGCTGATATTTGCTTTCCCGTAACGCTCCCAGAGTATTCCCAGTAATTCTGGAATATACTGCTCTTTTTTGATAGAAATTATTATCTCACGGGCAATCGGTTTTGCGTCCACATCGGCAATATCAATTGTTGTAACCCTGGTGCCCACGTCCCTCAGGAGAATTGCCATCTGAAAAAGAGAATCTTCAGGTCTCAACACTACCTTTATTCTCCCTATTGCCGGGGCAAGCTTGAGATTTGAAAGATTGTCCTCGATAATCTTTCTATAAAATTCCTGCTCCGGAGCGATTGCGGACTCGACATCAAAGACTTCAAGCGAATCCATCTTTTCCTCACTCCTCCACAAAGCCCGAAGCAAGCAAAGCTGCTCCTACTGCTCCTATCAAGTGTGAGTTCTCGGGCACAAGGACATCGATCTTTAGAAGTTCTCCGAGGGCTTTTGGTACTCCTGCAATTAGGGAAGATCCGCCCACAAGAATCAGAGGCTCTTTAACATCTACTTCCTGTAACTGCTGCTCATATATTTGTTCTACCACACTATAACAGGCTGCAGCAGCCACGTCTTCAGGAGTAGCACCTCTTGCAAGGGAATTTACAAGGGATTGAGTTCCGAAGACTATGCAGTAGCTGTTCATAGATACATGTTCATGCATCCCTTTAACTGCCAGGGCTCCGAGTTCGGTGATATCTACACCAAGCCGCTTTGAGATCATTTCAAAGAAACGTCCTGAAGCACCTGCGCAAATCCCGCCCATTGTAAACATTCCGGGAATCCCGTCCTGAACCGAGATCGCCTTGTTGTCCATACCGCCTATATCAATAACTGTTGCATTACCTTTCTGCTTGTCAGCAAGATAGACGGCTCCTTTTGAGTTAACAGTGATTTCTTCCTGGATAAGCTGAGCTTTAAAATGAGTACCTATAAGAAATCGTCCGTATCCGGTTGTACCCAGAGCCTGAACTTCTTCCCTGGAAACGCCGGCCTCTTTCAGGGCAATAGAGTAAGCTTCTTCAGCACTTTCAAGGACTTTTGTTGTGGGCACCCAGCCCTTGCCTATTATTTTGTTGTCCCTCATTACCACAGCTTTCGTGGTTGTTGACCCTGAATCTATTCCCGCGGTCAGTCCGGTCTGAACTTCCCTTGTAAGAAGGTGCCTGCGCCTGACAATTGTAGTAAGAGCTTCCAGGCGAGTAAGAAGTGTACCTGCACTGGTGCTTTCGGTAAAAGAATAACTGATTACCGGGATTTTGGAGTGCTCATGGATGTATCTTCTGACCTCATTTCGTACAATAGCTCCTTCGGCACAGCGGAAACAGGTGGTAATGAAAACTCCATCCGCATTGGCGATACCTTCAACAACAGCTTTTGCCCGGGCCATCATAAGCCTCAGGTCTCCACTCGCAACCTCAAGCCCAAAATCTCTGCCTATAGTATCTATGGATGAAACATCAATTTCAGGGAAAATAAATTTTGCATTTACTTGGGCTGCGGCTTCTTCAAACTCGGGCTGAACTCCGGCATACTCAGAGCCGCAGGATACCAGTGCAATCTTGACAAGTGCAGATTCCTCTGTGCTCATTCCTTGTCCTCCTTGTCTGCCGATTCTGTCTCTTTCGCCTTTTCATCTTCCTCAGGCTTTTCCTTAGGCAACGACTCCAGAAATGCTACTATTTTGTTTACGAAGTCGCGGGCTTCGTCGTCGGATTCCGGGTATTCTACTTCGAGTACAGGGACACCTTTTGAGCGCACCAGATACTTCATCAGCTCATTTGTACGGTTACAACCCACACAACCAAAGTCCGTGGGTGGGTTTTCAACTATAATTGCAGCTTCTGTCTGTTCGATAAGAGGGCCTATCAACGCCATTCTTCCCCTTACTCCAGCCGGCACTTCAATTGCAGCATACTTAAGACCCAATTTAGGGTCTTCGGGAGTAATATTTAGAGGAGGAGAATCAAGGCTGAGGCTTGTAACTTTTTCTCGGATCTGGTTCATCATGGTAAGGGGTTTGTGCCCGAAACGTTCAACCAGGTCGGCTAGAATAAGACTATTTATAGGGTAAATGAAAACCTTTGCCAAAAAACTCACCTCGCAAGCTCCTCTTCAATAACTTTTTCCAGGTCCGAAGTTGTAAGCCTGCATTTCTTTTTGCGTTTTTCTGTTACACATTCCTTTGCTTCCAGTTCGTCAAGTGCAGCCCCTATGGCAGGAAGCATCTCCACTTCTTCCCTCAAAAAATGGAATCCTGGCCGTGGGCCTCCACCCCTGCTTGCGCGGCAGCGCCTTTCATCTCCTGGAGGGAATCCCCTATCCTTTACAAAAATATGATTTTTATCAAGCTGCCGGATTTGTTCAACGAGGATCTGGACATCGTCTTTGGCTCCTGATACGATAAGTCCAAAACAGGTCTCCTTTACCGTAACTGGAAACTCTGACTCATAGATCTTCATAGCTGCATCTGAAGGCAGCACTTTATCCGAACTGATTACAATGTACTTTGTAATCTCTTCTTTTTTCGTTTCCGTCATATTTCGTCTCTCCTTAGCCTCGGGAGACTTTAAATTTCGATAAATTGATGTGAATCCGCTTAAACATCTGGATTCATTAAAGCGGACACGTTATAATGAGCTGACTAATTCGTTAGCAAGATTTAATCTGACCCAGCAAGCTGAAAATCATCTTGAGCTACTAACCGGGTACTTACACGTCTATTTACTTATTATTGTGCTTATGTGCATTACTTTTTTTATATATTATAATTAGTATGTACGCCCATTATCCAATTGTATTATAGTTTATACTTTTAAGTTTACTTGCGTACAATTTCAGTTACGTATATCACATCTCCTTCTTTGACAGCAAGGAGCTTTTCAGGGTTTATTACCCGGCCGACAATATTAGTTGAGGAAAATCGTTCTCCTGTGGGGCCGAAAAGTTCGTCGTCTCCAAGTCTTATTCCTATAGTCCCCATCCTCTTTGCAGACTGGTTTGTGATCCCTATTTCCCCTCCAAGTACTTTGTCCGTGGGGGTATTTTCTGGAAGGATTTCCTTGTACTTCACAACTTCCTTTTCTGTCTTAAAAAGGTAGGTGTCGTCATATATCATATAAACAGGCAGTTTCCCAACAGTTTTTGTTTTAAGTTCAAGACCATGGCGGAAGAAATCTACAGATTTCGGGGCTTTTTCAGAGTAAAGCTCAATCTCAATCAGTTTATCTCTGGGTACTGCATACGCAGTCACCTTTGCTTCCCCAAGGATCTCAAGGGTTGTTGGAGGGTTCTGACTGACAATTACGGCATCCTTCCCGGTGTATCCGTCTTTTATCAGTTCAACCCCTATGGAAGAAAGTACAGGCTCGGCCTCTTCAAAGCTATGTCCCAGAAGCACTATCTGTGGAGGAAGACTCTCAACCGAAAGCTTCTGTCCTTCTTCTGCGAGTTTAATGAGTTCAATACCTTTCGTTACCTGCCCTACAACAGAATGAACAAGGCTTGAAGGACGCTCCTCTCTTGAAATATATATTCTGCCCAACCCATATCCGACTGTACGGACAGAAACTGCACCTTCTCGTCTTGGATCGAAATTTTCGTAAGGAGCAGGTATTCCCTTCAGGTCATCATCTGAGATAAACGAACTGGTAGTAACATCTACATTGAGAGTTCCTTCACGAGTAAGGGCATAGAAATGTTCTGCTCCCCCTGGAGCATTCCTGGAAAGTTCAACTTCAAAATAAGTAAATATGCTGTCCCCATCTTCAAGCAGAACAGAAAGATCAGTTGTGCAGGTCTTTTCTGAGATTTGTTCCCATTCTATAATTGGCTCAATACCAAGAATTGTATCTTCTCTGGAAAGCCTGGACAAAATTTTTCTTCCGGTCACAACTTCTGCAAAGACTCCATCTTCAGGAGTCCCATATTCCGCAGTATGTCTTTTAAGTGAAAAAATAAGATGAGTGTTACGGGGATCAAAACCTCCTGCTCCAAACATCACCTCAAAAGCTTCAAAATTTCCTGTTTCGCGCGAAGGTTTAATTTCGGCTTCAAACGGCCCGAAAGCTAGAGCTTCAGGACTTGCCCAGTGGATAGATTTTCCTTCGTACTCTTTAAAATGCTCAGCCCATAATTTTCCTGAAGGGGACTCAGGATTTCTTATTTCTATCCTGAATTCTCCTCTGGGAGTATTGATAGCGTATTCGGTGACTGTTTCGATCTTTTCCTCAGCGACCTCTTTCAGAATTCCGACCGCTGTACCGGCTATATAAGGGGCTCTGGAAACTTTAAGGGCATCTTCAAGGATAGAGCCTGCAGGTAAGGTATATTGTTGCCCATTCACCTCTACGCTGATCTCATTACTCGTAATCGGCACCTCATTTAGTATTTTTCTATACTACAGAGGTGGCAGCATATTTATATCTCTTCTGCAGCTTGGATCCTTTCGTCTTCGGTGAGTTGAGATAGTATACTCTTCGGCTCACCTATGTCTACAATCTTACCATTGCGCATAAGTGCAACACGGTCACAGATCTCGTTTACGAAGTCGATATCGTGAGAAACTACAACAAATGTTTCCCCTATCTCTTCTCTAGCTTTCAGGATGGAATTCGTCACCGAGACCTTGGTAATCGGGTCCATAGTCCCTGTTGGTTCATCCATAATGACGATTCTCGGTTCCTTGATCAGAACCTGTGCAAGTGCAATCCTGTGCCGCTCCCCTTCACTCAGCTCATCAGTCATTTTGGGCAAAATAGCCTTTGCCTTGTTTTCCTCAAAACCTGCAGCTTTGAGAGTAATTACAGCTTTTCGGACCCCGAGTTCAAAAGGCAGATCAAGACTAATAGACTCGGTAAGATTATCTATTACTGAGCTATGAGTGTAAAGGCCGTATTCCTGGTGCAGGAACCCCATATATTTGGTTGCTCTTCCTTTATTATCCACTCCCAGCTTTGTCATGTCAACCCATTCGTCTCCCACGCGAACCTCAACTTCTCCGGATGTGGGTGGTAATATTCCCATTAGAATTTTGGAGGTTGTAGTCTTGCCTGCTCCGCTAACTCCGACTAGCCCGAAGATTTCTCCTTCATTTACATCAAAAGAAATCCCGTCTACAGCTCTAACCACGCCTCGGTCGACTGAAATATAACGCTTTGAGAGGTCTCTTACCCTGATTATAGGTTCCCCTACCATGACATTCTTTTCCTGCCTCACAATGGATACACTTTGCATAAAGACTGCAGAAACCTCAAGTGGATCCCCTTCCATGACTACCTCTCCGTTTTCAAGCAGGATAGCTTTATTCGCCATCTGTTCAATAACTTCAGGCCAGTGCGAAGTCAGGACCATGCTCATATTATAATTCTTGACTGCCCTTATCATAGCATCGTGTACCAGCTTTGCAGTCATGGGATCAAGGGTACCTGTGGGCTCGTCAGCTAACAGGAGCAAAGGATTTCTCACAAGCTGCCTTGCAAGCACAACTCTCTGTTTTTCTCCGCCTGAAAGTTCTCTTGCAACATGCATCATGCGGTGACTAAGGTTTACTTCTTCCAGCAGTTCGATTGCTTTTCTCATGGAGTCTTGCCCGGCATATCCGATTTCATTCAGGGAG
>Ga0268360_1002047_pt1 | contig 17295 bp, 15 predicted proteins | sample BioMet11_FD_192465 | JGI IMG/M metagenome (GOLD analysis project Ga0268360, IMG submission 192465) | Sewage microbial communities from Oakland, California, United States - Biofuel 11 (Illumina Assembly) | ecosystem: Engineered > Wastewater > Sewage > Unclassified | place: USA: California... | reverse complement strand
AGTTGCAAAATTCCAGGGAGAAAAAAGAGCACAAAGAAGCTTTGAATGGTCATATGCCAGTGAAAAAATGCATAAACAACTTTTTGAAAGGGCATTAGACTCGGTTAACTCAGGAAAAGACATTGAACTCGGTCCTATCCAGGTTTGTGAAGTGTGCGGATATACCTTTGAAGGAGAAGCACTTGACAGATGTCCTATTTGTGGCGCCCCAATAAACAAATTTACTACGTTTAAATGAATAATTATTCTGAAATCCTCACTAACTAATGCAAACAGGCAAATTTCTATTTCTTAAGTCCAGACTATTTTCTAAAAAGCTAAATCTGGACTAATTTTTTTACTGGAAAGCCCTCTTTTTAGAATAGATTTTTCGTTTATTTTCCTTACTGAAAAGCATCTATTATGGAAATGTAAGAGAAGAAACTTGATTCCAGATATTAAAAAAATAAATCGCTAAGAAATTTGAGTGAGTTATAATTTTCACAAGCAGTTTCACAGGCAGTTTCACAGGCAGTTTCACAGGCAGTTTCACAGACAGTTTCACAAGCAGTTTCACAAGCCCTCAATACCAGAAAAAAATCAGTCTGGAATTTTATTGTTTTTCTCCTTGCTTTCAACCCTGTCTGCAATTCTGGGCCAGAGAGACAGTGAAATTATCATGGAAATCACAAAAACAAAAATTGAGCCCGCAGCCATATCGACCCTGGTGTAGGCAATTTCTCCTCTAGACGCGTTGGTTAAAAAAGATCCTGAAAGAAAAAGGACAACAAGCACTATCGAAGTGGTAAGGCTTAACAGAAACATTACTCTTGGCCTGCTATCTGTGGAACCAGCTTTCATCACATAACCTCCAGTCTTTCTATTATTTTGTAATCAGTCCAGATTTGTATTGTTAAATTTTAAGCTATCTGCCCCTTTTATTTGAGCTTGCTTCTTTTCATTAGCAGGGAATTCGTAGTCACCGAGACCGAACTGAGTGCCATAAAAGCGGCGGCAAGTTCAGGTGTAATGAGGATGCGGTGGAAGAAGGGATAAAGAATCCCGGCTGCAATAGGAATACCTATCGTGTTATATCCAAAAGCCCATAGAAGGTTCTGCTTGATCTTGTTTATTGTAAGCCGGCTCAGCTTAATAGCTACGACCACATCTCTTGGATCATTTTTGATAAGCACAATTTTTGCTGATTCCATTGCTACATCCGTACCTGCTCCCATTGCAATTCCAACATCAGACTGAATCAACGCAGGAGCATCGTTAATGCCGTCACCCACCATTCCGACAAGCTTGCCCTCTTCCTGAAGCTTCTTAATTTCATTTGCTTTGTCTTCAGGAAGTACCTCTGCCAACACTCTGGGAATACCTACTTCTTTTGCTATTGCATTGGCTGTAACAACATTATCGCCTGTGATCATAACTACTTCTAGACCCATTTTATTAAGAGTTTCAATAGCCTCTCTTGAGTTTTCCTTCAGGGTATCAGCAACTGCAACAAGGCCAATAATTTCTTTCCCGAAAGCTACGAGCATTGCAGTTTTTCCGCTCTCTTCAAAAACTCGCATTTCAGCTTCTAATTCTTTAAAGGAAAATCCTTCTTCTTCCATAAGTTTGCGCGTGCCAAGCAAAATTCTTTTTTCTTCAAAATAGGCTTCTACTCCTTTTCCAGGAATGGAATGGAAGTTTTCTGCTTTTCCGGGACTGATTCCCTGTTCTTCAGCCCCGTTTACAATAGCTTCCCCAAGAGGATGCTCGGACCCTCTCTCAGCCGTTGCTGCAATAAAAAGTACGTCCGTTTCCTTGTGACCGGGAACGGCAACCAGATCTGTCAGCTTCGGAGTGCCTGCCGTAAGCGTGCCTGTTTTGTCAAAAACGATAGTATCAAGTTTATGTGCTCTTTCGAGAGCCTCTCCACCTTTTATAAGGACCCCGTTTTCCGCACCTCTACCGGTACCTACCATGATAGCGGCAGGCGTTGCAAGCCCGACTGCACATGGACACGAGATTACAAGGACGGTAATGGCTATAAGCAGGGAAAATAGGAATGGGCTAATCCCACCTAGAGTTGCGGATTCCCCTACTCCATAGCGCCAGTAACCTATGAAAAACCAGAAGAAAAAGGCAAGAAGCGCAATAATATGCACGATTACTATGAAGTTCCCGGCAACAACATCTGCAACCCTCTGGATTGGAGCTTTTGTAGTCTGTGCAGTCTCAACAAGCCTGATTATCTGGGCGAGGGCAGTATCAGCCCCAACCTTTGTAGCCCGAAAATTGAAAGATCCTGTCTTGTTAAGAGTAGCTCCTATAACGGTATCATTCGGGACTTTCTCTACCGGGATGCTTTCTCCTGTGAGCATGGACTCATCTACTGCAGAACTCCCCTCAACTACTATGCCGTCAACAGGAATTTTTTCTCCGGGCCGGACAACAACAATATCTCCAACTGCTACTTCTTCAACAGGAACTTCCTTTTCAATGCCGTTTACAAGGATTCTGGAGGTTTTTGCCCTGAGGCCCATCAGTTTCCTAATTGCTGCAGAGGTCTGGCCTCTTGCCCTTGCCTCAAGATACCTGCCAAGGACAATGAAAATGATTAGGAAAGCCACAGTGTCATAGTAAAGACTATTATATCCTGGGCCAAGATCAAGAAATGTTGCTGCTACGCTGATAAGGTAAGCTGACCCTGTCCCTGCTGCAATCAGCAGGTTCATGTCAGTTACCCCATACTTGAATCCCTTTATAGTCCCGACAAAAAATTGTCTGCCAGGGAAAAGGAGGACAAGAGTGGACAGTATAAAAAGAACGATATGATTGGAAAGGAAATCAGGTACAAAGGACAGGAAAGGAAACATCATGCTCATGTTTCCCAGCCCTATTGGAATTCCCAGAACAAGAGCAATTATCAGGTTATTTCTCTGCCTCCTGATTTCAGCATCTCTGGACATCTGCTCTCTGTCTTCATACTCAACAGCCTCGGTTTTTACAAATGCTCCATAGCCAATTCCCTGAACTGCGGCAATTATTTCTCTGACGGAGACGCGGGAGGAATCAAACTCTACAACTGCTTTTTCAAGCGGGAAATTCACAGACGCTGAAATTACGCCTTCAGTCCTGTTAAGGACTTTCTCGATATTTGCAGCACAGGAAGCACAGCTCATGCCCTCAAGATTCAGAGTCACTGTGTCTTTTTCTACCTTATATCCTATAGATTCAATGGTTTCACCGATTTCTTTTGGAGAGATAAGCGAGGGCTCAAAACTAACATTTGCCCTTCCAAGTTCAAGGTTAACAACTACTGAGTATACTCCTGCTTTTTTCTTCAGTGCTCTCTCAATATTTAAGGCACAGGCCGAACAGGTCATGCCGGAAACTCCAAGCGTGATTTCTTTTTGACCGGTTTTCAGGCTTGAGATCCCTGGTTCCTCTTCTGGCAGTTCACAAGTTTCAGTTAGGGGACAGGTTTGAGGAACCTCTTCAGGTCCCCCTAATCCCTCTAAAACAGGCTCCGCAGTTTTTGACGTATCCCCTTCGACCTCTGTTATTTCGGAAACTTCTACTTCAGCCTCTTTCTTAGCTTCGTTTTCGCTTTCTGTTGGGTATCCTGCCTTCTGAATAGCTGCCTTGATGTCATCCAGGCTTACTTTTTCAGGATCAAAGCTAACCGTTGCACTTTCGGATTCAAGGTTTACGTCAACGGATTCTACCCCCTCAAGAGAAGAAATTGCATCCGCTACTCTTTTTTGGCAGTGACCACAGGTCATGTCATAAACTTTTATAGTAACTTCCATTGGATCTGCCGCCTATCCAGATTTTTCAGGACTGCCCGGCGTTTAAAAGATTTTTCCGAGCTCTTCTACAGTTTTATATCCAGTTTTAAGCAAAATCATCTGTATGAAACACGTATCAGTTATCCGGCTGCCATAGGCTACATTCATGGTTCTTTCAGGAGTATTGGTATTTACTCTGGAAATCCCATTGATAGAGGTAACCTGTCTTGAAATCTTATTCTTGCAATGCCTGCATGAAAGTTTGGTCTACTATAAACGCAGTCTTCCCTATACGTTTACCCCCAAAGCACAATTACGTTTTTCAAACAGGTGCTTTACCCATATGTAAAAGCTTGTACTTTTTAGTATAACTTTTTAGTATAATAATCTTGAGACATAATCTTGAGACCTGTAAGAGATATTTAGCCACATTAGATAGGTTCATATCCGGCTTCTCTGACCGCATCTTTAACCTTTTCAATGTTTGCCTTTCCTTCTTCGTAATCAACAGTTACCTGTTTGGTCTGAAGGTTTACGTCCACCTTCTGTACTCCTTCCACAGCTTCGACTGCTTTTTTAACTCTCATCTGACAGTGCATACAGGACATGCCTTCAACTTTTATGGTTTCTTGAGTCATATTTTCTATCTCCAACTATAAACCTAAAACTTTTTTAATATAAATAGAACTTATGCAGTTGAACTGAAAAATCAACAGCATCAAAGCGTTAACTGTTTTTACGAGTTTCTCACGCTAAATCATTATTTTCACGTTAAATCATTATTCACGAGTTTCTCACGTTAAATCATTATGGTTTTAAAACCAGTATCTTGAAAATTCAGTTATTGGTCACATGTTAACTCCGAATCGCTATCTGTTGATGAAAAGCTATCAAAGATTTGCTCAATAATTAAATTTCCATGAAACTGGATTCCTGGGTTAGTGGGCTTAAACTAAACACATAGTTAGCTATCAATAGAGATCAATGTACCTGAGAACGTTGTTTTTTCAGTTGAACTGTGCAGTACTGACTGAAAAAACAGTAATAACTAAGAAAAATAATATTGTAGTCACGAGGCAAAATAATGCAACTACCCAAATGGGGTAGAATGAAGTTTTTTTGTTGTAACAATTACAGGCGTGACTATAGATTCTCAGCAGTTTAAAACACGAGCTTTTCGAACTTATTTAGTTCTAGTTCATTAAAATCTTCCATACTCATTACTTGCATTCTTGACCCTCCTCTTTTTTATATATCCTTTTGAGAGGGTCTTTACCGTTTTTAAACATAGCTCCATAAGGCTCAAATTTACCGATATCGTTGACAGTACAGAAATGCATGCCCTCGTCTGACCCTGTCATCATTAATGGTTTAGCTTTTTCTACGTCCCAGGAACCATTTTCTTTGTTGTAGACGCTATCTTCCACCTCAAGATACACTACTTTACCAAGAATCAATGCGTAAGGAAAGCCATTGCATGATTCAGTAATTATATGGTCTAGTTTACATTCCATCCAGGCGTAGCATCCTTCAATCCCTGGAGCCCTGACCTTTTTTGAAGGTTTCTCCTTTAGACCGGCTAATTCAAATTCATCAACATCAGGAGGGACGTGTGAAGCCGTTGGTATCACTTTATCTGCCATATCAGTACCAGGCATGTTAATAACGAATTCCCCTGTGCTCTTTAAATTGTCTAATGTATCTCTCCTTATTGCTGAAGCTACACAAACTAAATCTAATGGACGTAAAACAGGCATAAAGCAAGAATATGGTGCTATATTTCTAATTCCATTTTCACTGATTGTTGATATGAATGCCACTGGCAAGGGTACTATCGACTCTCTTTTGAAGTTTTCTAATATCATATTACCACTGCGCTATCTACAATTGTCTTCTTTCTCGACCTCAAGACTGGATTCCTGAGATTAGAAAATCAGCAACTGACTCGATTTCTGGAAGTTCTACTTTTAACTCTTCTCCTTCAAACCCTGCCAGGAAGATCTCCGTGTTTGACGGGACTGAAGTTAGAATACGGTTTTTGTCCACGGTTTCCGTCATTAACTGAGTCCCTATTTTGTCTGCGCGGTTTAGAATAAAATATAGAGGTTTCCCGGCTTTCTCGGCAAGTTCACTTATTTTTTCTGAAAGCCTTATGGATTCATAAGATGGATCAAGTACCATTAACACAAGGTCACAACCTTCTTCAACTCCCCTTCCAAAATGCTCTATACCAGCTTCAGTATCCACAAACACAACATCTTCAGGAGTAGTTTCCGTGTTTTTTAGAAAATTCCTTGCAAGAGCCCCCATCGGACAAGCACATCCCTCTCCAAAGTCATGGATTTTGCCTATAGTTATCATTTTGATGTTTCCTTTTTCTACAGTATAAGCTTCGGGAATGTCGGAAATTTGCCATGTGTTTTCAAAAATACTGGCAGTGTCTCCCTTCTGATATGCCTGCATTAACTTTTCTCCAAGGGTTTTTTTCCCTCCAAGATAATTCATGAAATCTTCGGGCATTTCAAGACCTAGCTGTTTATGAAGCCCGAAGTTTGACTCGTCACTATCCACCACAAGCACATTGTAACCTTTTCTATCCATAGATTTTGCAAGCAGAGCAGTGATAGTACTCTTGCCGCTTCCACCTTTTCCACATACAAGGACTTTCATCTTTTCACCTCTGTTTAAGAATGTTTAGTATTAAAAATAACTGAAATAATAACATAAAATATTAATAAATAGGATACTTTTCTATAGTATTAAAACTATAAAGTTAATAGTGATAAAGTGACTATGAAAAAGAATAGTAACGGAATTTGTTTGTGCCCCATAGAAGGGATTATCACCATAATATCCAAAAAATGGGCCATTCAGGCGATCAGTGCCCTTGGGCATCACAATAGATTACGATTCAATGATCTCATGAACACTCTTGAGGGTATCAGCCCAAAGTCACTTACAGACCTGTTAAAAGAACTCCAAAAAGAAGGCCTTATCCAGAGAGAAGCATTTCCCGAGATACCTCCGAGAGTTGAATACTTTTTGACAGACGATGGAAAAGAGCTTTGTGAAGTAATAATCCCTTTAATACAATGGGCAGAGAAACGGGACAACCTGCATAAGGAAATCTTTAATTCAAAGACTTTTTAATATCTTCTGGGATAGCCGAAATTTGACATTGATTTCGATGACATTTGATCTACATCGTTCAAAAAACCTGAAAAACAAACATGATATTCTTTGAATAACATGCACAACCAATGAAAATGCTTGCAGATGGCAGCATTTTCATGCTAAATCAAATGTCTCGTAATTCCATCTGCAAAAACACAGTTTTTCCTTTTTTCCTCAAAACGACTCTGTGTATGAAAGAGAAAACGTAGCTGCTTGATCAGATGGATGATGGCTTTCAGAACTGTATTTTTTAAGTTTAAAATCCCTTCAAAATTCAATTTGTTTAATATACCTTTAAAAATCCAGTTCGAACTTAATCAGTTTTCATTTCATCAAGAGAAAAAATAGAACCTGCTATTCAATTCTAAATAGCATTCGCTATTCTTTTTTGACAATGAACGCAGGCTATACTGTAGGCTCTAATAGTGCCTTCCATCAGATCTGCCACTATTCAGATGTTGAATCTGCCACTATTCAGATGTTGGATCTGCCACTATCCAGATGTTGAATCTGCCACTATCCAGATGTTGGATCCGCCACTATCCATATTTTTCAAGATTGCCCTGCGCTTAAAAGATTCTTCCGGGCTCTTCTACGATTTTATAGCCAGCTTTAAGCAAAGTCATCTGTATAACGTACGCGTCAGTTATCCGGCTATCATAGGCTACATTTACTGTTCTATCAGGAATGTTGATGTTTACTCTGGAAACCCCATTGATAGATGTAACGAGTCTTGCGACCATATCCTTGCAGTACCTGCATACCAGATCATCTACTATGAATGTTGTCTCTCCGATGTGTTCACCCCCGCAGCACAACTATATTTTTCAAACAGGCGCTTCACCCATATGTAAAATTTGTATCTTTTACTATATATTCTTTGAAACCAGTACCAGATATTATTTGCGTGAGACTACATTAAACAGGCTCATATCCGGTTTCACGAATTGCAGCCTTGACCTTTTCGAGGTTTTCCTCCCCTTCTTTGAAATCAACAGTTACCTGCTTGGTCTGAAGGTTTACGTCCGCCCTCTGTACCCCTTCTACAGCTTCAACTGCCTTTTTAACCCTTAACTGGCAGTGCATACAGGACATACCTTCAACTTTTATGGTTTCTTGAGTCATGGTTTCAATCTCCATATAACTTTACCTGGTAACATAATAAATTAATCTAATAATTTCCTGGAATATTTTATAATTGAATAATAGTATGTCCTATTTACCACAAATTCTTTGCGCAAATTCAAGATAATAAGACTGAGATTATCACTACATTAAATAATGAAAGAAACAAAACTCGAAAAATTTTTGAGAATTGAAACTCATATTATCCACCGGAAAGGTTGCGTCAAGCCATTTTAAGAATGGTTATCACCATGATAATGATGATGTTTTCGCTTAAGCATTTTTTAAAAGGCTTGAGACTCACCACATTCTTTGTTTGACATACTCCATATGAATATCTTTGAATATCTTTAATAAAAATAAAAATAAGTTGGAAGTTGTTCCTGCTAAGCAGGTTGAAAGCTTTCACACCAGGCGTTTTTTCATTTCTTCAAATTCTTCTTCAGTAATTTCACCTTTAGCATATCTTTCCTTTGCAATATCCAGCGCAGACTTCTCTTCACCTCCTCTGGTTTTATTTTGCTCAACAAACCACCTAATTAGCAAATAAGCTAGCACAATTATGAGAATCCAGAAAAGGATCCCGAAAAAAATACCTCCATACCCCATGCCGTAACCGTAATGATCCATGAATCCATTTATTGTCACCGCCTCCCAATATAGCAGTTAATCCATCGTTTCACCGTTTCTATCTTTACTATTGGACACAAACACTTACACTTGAATCTGTCAATTAGACTATAACTATAATTTAGCCTGTAATGTTTTCCTCGCCCAGATAAGGTCCGTGCCAGGTATGTACCCAGATCTGACCATTGTAGGCATTTACGCTCAACATCCCTTCAATATCTTGTCTCCCAAAATCAAAAGTGTAATAACCGGGCATTTCGTGTGATTCCAGTACCTGTGCTCCCGGCAGGTAGCCTGTTAAGAAATCTCCTGCCAGCTTTTTAGTCTCATTTAGATCATACTCAGGCGCTCCGGTCGTTGTTCTGCCAGCTCCAAAGCGTGTGTTCCACATCATATTTGGTCCTGGTTCAGGATAGGCTGACCCTGAATAACGATCCACCAGTACTTCAGCTATATCCTGACTGCTGTTTGTGTCCTTTAAAACAGCATAATAGTTGCCGCTGAATATCATGACGTCCTCGACCTGAATATTCGAGCCATACTGGCTGGAGAAGTTCTCCAGGCTTTTCAAAGCCTCATCCTGAGTTACAGGTTTTGACTCAGGATAATATATTGCCATCATATTGCCCATCATATTGCCCATCATCCCCGGTCCATAGCCATAGTTATAGCCTGGATTATTCATCATCCCCGGTCCATAGCTATAATTGTAGCCTGGATTGTTCATCATTCCCGGCCCCATCTGCCCTGGCTGATAATCTCCCTGGCTGTAGGTTGAACTGTATGTCATTGGCCTGAAAGCTAGAAAAACAAGAAGCACTATTACTGCCAGTACTAACAGACCAATTATGATATTTTTGCTGTCTGCCATGATCGCCTCGAATTAAATTCTGCATCGGATTAAGTTCTGATAGTTAAATCAGCAGCTAACCGGACTTTTTATTTAATTATCAAGTATTTTTATCAAATTATGGCAAGTAACTCTGATTTAACTATATTTAGCATGAAAACATGCCATCTGCAAGCACTTTCATTTGTTGTGCATGTTGTTCAAAGAATATCATGTTCATTTTATACGAAAAAATACAGTCAAACTCCTGCAATTAAATTAAAACGGGGTGCTTTGAACAATTGAATGAGCTTGTTCAATTTTTGGTGTATTCTTATGTGAACTTCGGCCAGGTTTCTGTTTTATTTTGAGACCCTAAACCTCAGCTTTTAACCACAACGGTTAATGTCCCACCTTGCAGACAAAAAACGAACGACCACCATAATACCCCAATAATTAAAGATATGTTAATTTATTTATAATTATCACCTAATGCTTTAAGATAGATTGTCACCCTCGTTCTGGAGAGTGACCTGTCTTTTGGGGTACAGCACTTCCAGAAGAACCCAGATCATAGCAAGGGCAGCGAGGCCTCAAGATGCCAAATGCAAGAAAAAAAATGAGTCTAATTAAGTTTAACTAAATCTAATTAAGTCTAATTAAGTCTAACTAAGTCTAACTAAGTCTAACTAAGTCTAACTAAATCTAATTGAATCCGGTTGAATACGGTAGGAGAGCATGTTTGTCTATGAAGAAGTTATCTATATAGCCCTGCTTACACTGCTGGCAAGCCTTATAGGAACTATGGCCGGATTTGGAATCTCCACAATCATGGTACCTGTCCTGCTGATTATCCTGCCTCTGCCTCAGACTTTACTCCTGGTAGGCATAGTTCACTGGTTTAATGATATTTGGAAGATGCTCTTATTTCGAAATGGAATAAGATGGAAACTTCTTCTTGCCTTCGGGCTTCCAGGGATCTTTACCAGTTTCCTGGGATCATCCCTATCCTTGAGAATCTCAAGGGAAATTCTTTCAAGAGCTTTAGGGGTGTTCCTTATAGCCTACGTTATCTTCATTATTTTCAACCGAACTTTCAAACTGAGCCAGAAGTTATCAGTAGCAATATCCAGTGGAACACTTACCGGATTTTTTGCAGGTATATTTGGTATCGGCGGGGAGATAAATGCTGTAGCCTTGAGCGCTTTCAACCTGGAAAAAGCTGTTTACGTTGCAACTGCTGGCGCTATAGCTTTTATGATCGACTCTACAAGGATAGCAACGTATATACAGGGAGGTACGAGACTTGACCCTGTCCTTGTATCAGGCTTTTTGATCTTCATACCCGTATCTTTAATTGGGGCAATGATCGGGAAAATCGGAATTGAAAAAATACCCCAGGAAAAATTCAGGAATTTTGTGGCAGTTTTCATATTTCTATTTGGTTTGAAGCTGGTGTTATTTCCTTAACTTAACGACAGCCTTTCTTCTGGTGGATGCAGGTCATATATAAGAGAAAAAGAGTCTTCTTCAGCAGTTTTCAGTCGTTAGCAACCAAATTTTTCCTTTGCCCGATTACTATACCATTGTCATTCTAAGTAATTAAGTAATTAACCATTAAGACCTGAGTTTACTGAAAAATTTTTGATTTTTATTTACCTTTATTTACCCCGGATCACAAGAAGAAGTACTATCAGAACCGATCCCCCAAACCCAGCCAGTCCGACCCAGGAAAAAGTACCTCCATTTAACAGGATGTAAGTTGAAGCAATAAGCAGGACAGCCAGGTAGAGTTCTTTTGAAAATGTAGTTTTCCCTGTTTCTTTCTGCTTTATGGAAAGAAACTTATCTCCCATTCCTTCCATTTTATCGGCGACTTCTCGAATTGCAGCCCTCAATTCAGCCTTTTCGTCCACTGGCTCGGTGGAAAATTCGATATGAAGAGCAGCACCTTTTGAAGCATTAAGCTTTTTATAAGCATCCATCAACACAGGAATAGCAATGGTTTTAATGTTGTATCTCGGGTCCAGCTCCAGGCAGACCCCTTCTATAAGCAGAATCGCCCTCTGAAGGGTTGAAAATTCACCGGGCAGCCGAATATCGTATTTCAAGCCGAGTTTTGCATAATTGTCACTCTGCCTGCCTTCAAGCCCGTAGTTCTGGTTTGCAATCAGGCTATCCATATCTTTCCTGAGCCTGCGGATATCCACTTCCCGCGCATCCGCACCCCCGATTTTCAGGAAACCCTGAGTCGCTCCTTCCACATCTCTGTTATTGATGGCGTAATAAAACTCCAGCATATTTTTTTTGAGTTCGTCATCGATACTGCCTACAGCCCCGAAATCGATAAAGGCGATGGTATCGTTTTCCTGGACCAGCATATTGCCCCCGTGAGGGTCGGCATGATAAAAACCATCGATATAAACCTGTTTAAGATAACTTTTGGTAATGGTACGCGTATATTCCGATTTTTTGCTCTGGGGCACAGGCATATTGATTATATCCTTAATCTGGATTCCCTGGATGAACTCCATTGTAAGGACATTAGCTGAACAGTAGTCGGGATAGATTCTGGGCACAGACACGCTTTTCACGTTCTTGAAATTGTCCTCAAAACGCCGCATGTTGACGGCTTCGATTCTCAGGTCAACCTCGCGGGTAAGCATTTCCCGGATCTCAAGCAAGAAAGCATCGATATCAAAATTACTCCCCAGGCCGAGAACCTTTCTCATAACAGGCCTGAAATCGTCCAGGATAGAAAGGTCAATGTTTATAGTGTCAATCAGGTTCGGGCGAAGAATCTTCACGGCAACCGGTTTCCCTTCCATAACTCCTTTATAAACCTGGGCAATCGATCCGCAGGCAATGGGATCCGTATCAAAGCTGTCAAAAATATTAATAAAAGCCTTTGCTCTCCTTTCCCTGGAAGCCTTAAGCTCGGCTTCCGTTTTTTTTCGTTTTCGCTCTTCAGGTGGCTCGAATTCGCAAACGCAGGCAAGGTCAAGAGATTCAGCCATTTCTTCAAAAGGTACCGGTTTAACTTTGTCCTGAAGATTTGCCATTTCTATAACATAAGTCTGCGGAACAAGATCAGGCCGCTTGCTCATAGTTTGTCCCATTTTGATAAAAGTAGGCCCAAGCTCTTCGAAAGCTTCCCTGAGTTTTACAGCCGTCTGCCTGTTTTCGAGATCAAAAGTACAGGTGCACTCAGGATTTGAAATATAATTTTTGCGCAGATCCCGATAGAGTTCCGGAATAAGGTTGTATTTTAAAAGAACCCTCGTAACCTCAAGGTAGCGCTTTGTTTTCCCCAGCATCCGTAAATAACAAAGATCTGTTAATTTATATAGTTATTTTCTGCAGTTTTGGATTTAAGTTGAAATTTGTGAACTCTAGAATTATTAAATATAGTGATGTTGCACTAAATGTGTATGTGACTATATATTTTCGGATCATATGTAATCCTGATAACTACACACAATAAGGGAACATCATTTTAAAATCACCATCAATAAAACTGATTATAAATAAACTGTCGACCTGCCGAAAGCAGATATTGTAAGAAAAAACCCAATTTTGGCCTTTAAAGGAAAATAAGCGTTTAAAATAAACTATTTAAGGGTTATAAAGGATTAAATCCCAAAATAATCTCATTTAAAGTGTAAATTGTAAATTTAATCCATTAATACTCCTGAAAAAGTAAGTATTCTTTTATTTTTAAATCCAGATATAGCATCTTTGTCAGGAACATATCGATAAATAACATCCACCCAGAGACCCAGAGATACGCTATCACAATGCAATTTTGTGACGTAATCAAAAAACGATCAAAGCATTTATAAAAGCATCGAAGAAGATTACGAGGAAACCATGTGTGTAATAGACCTGCAATACCAAGTCGATAGTTCCTGACTAATCTATTTAATGAGTTAATTAAAAGGATTTCGAAAATACTTAAATACGAGAAAAATGTAGCAGGGATAAAAATGCCTGATAACCCGGAGGAAAAATTGCTGATTTTGCAGCTTTCCGAAGATTCCAGAAAAATTGCCAGACTTCTTTCAAGTGAAACTTCAATCAGAATACTTAAATTGCTTAATAAGAAATCAATGTCGGCAGGAAACCTTGCCGATGAGCTTGGAGTGCGCCTGAATACTCTCAAATACAATCTGGACTCCCTTCTGGAAGCCGGAATGATTAGAGTAAGGCACGTAAAATGGAGCCAGAAAGGAAGGGAAATAAAAATTTATGAGGCATCGAAAAAAGTAATTGTTTTTCTGCCCGCAAAAGAGAATGTGGAAACTCCTATTTTCATATAAAGTCCGAATAAGACAACATAGAAAATATCAAGGAGTAATAACCCCCAAAATTGTTCTGAAGTTAATTCCCGACTTCAGTGTTTCGGAACGATTCTATTCTGAGAAAGACTTTTAAAAATAACCAAATATTAATATACGAACTCGATTAAAAGATACAGTCCAGCAATGAGTTCTATCCCGTAGGACGTGGCCCAGTATGAAAATCAAATTTTTGTCCTTGCTCCTTATAATAGCAGCCATTATCGTGATCTCAGGCTGTGTTGATGAGGGGGCTCAGGGCTTTAATGGTAAAGCTCAAGAAGATCTAGCTAGGACTATTTTTTTCCCCTATGTAGGGCTCCTGGACCATGGGGAATCTGAAATACCAGGCTCATACCCCCATGAGTTACCTCCAGATAAGTTTAATTCAGATCTTGATATCCATACGCTAAAAGATGCAACATCCCTTCTTGACAGAAACATCGAAAAAGCAGAAACGATTTCATTAAAGCTTGAAACCGGAATTGAGCGCTACAAAGCAGAAGGAGAAGATGTTAGCAGACTTGAGACCCTGCTTGCAGAGTATAACCGTCTTATAAATGAAGCAAAGCAGTATCGAGCCCTTGCAAATGCAACCTCAGACGGAGAAAATAACAGCTCAATCGCGAATTCAAGTCAATATAATGGTTCATCCGAAAATATAGAAGTAGATTATTTGGTTCAGTCTCAGAAGAGTATGATGCAAGCTAATAATGTCCTGAGAAATATTTTCGAGGAACTTAACTCCTTAATGGGAAGCGAAGAACTCAACAATACATCCCGGCTTATTTCGGCAGGAGAAGGAAAAGCTATTCTTATGGGCAATTTTACCCTGAATATGCACCTGGAAAACGGAGAAATGGTAATAATGGGCCTTTCTAAGGATTCCGAGATAGATATAAATGGGGATTATACATTTGAGGAAAATACCGACACGCATGATACGGTGCGCCTTTACCATATAAATTCTGCCGATGTGAAGATATCCGGTTCCCGTAAGACAGTAATGTTAAACAATGAAAACATTACCCTCACTGCAGATGGCGAGGGTTATGTAGCTTTCCAGGGAGACGGAACCTATAGTGTTGAAGAGGCAGGCAGTGTAATAAAAGAAGATGAATGGGCGAAACCTTTCTTTGAAGAAGGAATGAATCCCCAAAAGCATGGGCCTGACGAAAAGTACAATAATACCGGATATGGGCCTGATAAGAATGACAATGGTATAGTAATCGGGCAAAGGAAGAATATGAAGTAATATCACACTAACAGAGCTTCTCCGGAAATCGAATGCAGGAGAGATATTCTGGAGACGCGGTGAAGGTTCCAGGAGACTATAAAAAATGCCTGGAAAAATTGAAAATCAATATACAACTCTGGGTTTATCGAAAATGAATCTAAGGCTCTATATTATTTGTATCGCTGCCGTACTTGCTTTAGCAGGACCTGCTTTAGCAGATAGTACGGCCAATGTTCACGGGACGGCATACAGATGGGATACCTTCGAGCCTCTAGATAATGCAGTGGTCGAGGTAAATTCTACTCCCTCACAGTCCATGGTAGCGAAATACGGTGTGTATTCTTTTGATCTGATGCCCGGAGATTATAATATTACAGCCAATTACTATGAGAACAGCAGCGTTAAATATTCGACAAGTGAGATTATTACAGTTAAAAACCAAGGGAAATATTTACGCGATCTCCTGCTCTTTCCGGTTTATTCGGAAGAACTCATGGACTCCAAACTAAATGGATATTCCGAAGACCAGAACTGGACTGCAAAAAGCTCTTCTAATACAACAAATTCGCTAACAGATACATCCACAGGTCCGACGACAAGTAAAAGTAATTCTAGCAGCATGGATCTGGCTGACCAAAACATAACTGGCAATATAAATGCAAATTACCTGTTGATAGCAGCTCTTTTACTTTTCATCCTGCTTTCAGCAGGCTACCAGGTATCCAGAAAGGATAAAAAACCAGAGAAAAATCAGCCTTTAAAAAGTACACATAAAATCTCAGGCATCGGAGCAGATGAAAAGGGACATACTACAGGAGGTTTTATCAAACCAGTTAAAGTGCCCGAAATCTCTGTAGAAGTCCATGATGGAAGGGTAGAAGTCCCTCACGAAAGCTTAGAGCCCGAGCTAAACCGGGAGTATCAGGCACAGGAATCTCAGGTAAAGCCCCTCGAAGCTGCACCTTCAACAGGACCAATAGTAAATCCTGTAGATGAGCCTGTTACAGAGGCTGTAAAGGAATCTCTACAAGAGCCTGTAAAAGAATCAATAAAAGAACCTGTGAATGAACAGATAAAGCCGGTAGTAACAGCATTATCACCTAGAATCCCGGAAGAAAAAGGTCAGGAAGACTGTGAAGAAATTAAAGTGGACTCTCAGGAGAACGAAATAAAACTGGTTGAATCTGAGCCTCAAAAAGAGAAACAGGAAACCGTCTCTGAAGAAGCTGCTGATAAACCCACAGAGAATCCCGAAACTGAAACTACTGCTTTCAAGAAGAAGCTCCCGCTTCCCGCAGACCTTCAGGAAGTCATGGATATAATTCGAGGCCAGGGAGGCAGGATTACACAGAAGGACTTGCGCAGCAAACTGAAGTACTCCGAAGGAAAAGTTAGCCTCATGCTTGCAGACCTGGAAAGAAGAGAATTGATTGAGAAGTTCAAGCGAGGGCGTGGAAATGTTGTTATCCTTAGAGATGAGGAACGCTGAAAGTCAGTATTTTTTCCAATTCTCTAAGTATTTTGTAACTCGTATAAAGTGTAATATGCAGCTTTACTTTTATAGCTGCATTTTCATAAAACAAACGTAGGCTGAGAGGGTAGTTTTTGTAACTTACAGCATTGTCTGGCTTGAATAGACTACCACCCTTCACTCCTACGGCTCTCCGGCAATTTAACATGTTACAGCTCTGCCACTGCAGAGTCTGGCAATTTTCTACGAGCTTACTATCTGTAGAGAGCAGAGGGATATTTGGTTCTCGGTCTATAAATTAGTGTTGTGGGGCTCGGAGAAGTGTATTTGAATTCGGAATTGATGTTGCTAAGAATGTACATGAAGCCTGTATACTGACTGAAAATGGAGAACAAATTGGAAACTTTATTCAAATGTAACTATTCAGCCATACCTTGTTAAAAGCAACATTTCCTCTTTCCGAAGAAAATTGCATATAAAATAACCTTCTTTTTTCACTATCATGCTAAGGTTGATGGGGATAAATTGTGAAAAATACTACTTTTGAGTGGAGATCTGCGGAAAGGCAGTTCTAATCACAGGCACAAAGAAATGAAAGTGCTTGGAAAAACTTTCATGCCGTGCGACAAGAAGTTATGTCATGAATTGCTTTAATGCTGCCTTTTCCATTTGGGGTAACCCTACCAGAATGTGCGTCATTAGTAATGATGGGGTGCAAAGCTTCTGGG
>Ga0268360_1002045_pt1 | contig 17333 bp, 10 predicted proteins | sample BioMet11_FD_192465 | JGI IMG/M metagenome (GOLD analysis project Ga0268360, IMG submission 192465) | Sewage microbial communities from Oakland, California, United States - Biofuel 11 (Illumina Assembly) | ecosystem: Engineered > Wastewater > Sewage > Unclassified | place: USA: California... | reverse complement strand
GCGAGGGCAAGACTGTGGCTCAGCGTTCCGCTGCCGAGGCTCCTGCCCTTTTCTTCCTCGCCCGCGCTGACTGTTACTGTGCCTGGATTGGAGACGCCCGCCGAGGCATAACTGGTGCCCGGGACACTCCAGCGGAGGCCTATCGCAGTCCATACTCTCTGGGTAGAGCTCAGCGAATAAATCCCGCCGAGGCCTGCGGCTATGCTCCCCGCGCTGCGCGTTGAGCTCTGCCTCAGGTAACTCACCGTTATCTCCTCGTCCAGGCCAGCTGGAGTGGACAGAGTGAGGGTGCCAGCCTTCGCGTCGAGCGTAAAAGCATAATCCTCCACGCCGTTCCGCGTCACTTCGACAGAGCCCTCTACCACATCGGTATCGACGCTGATCTGCGAGACGGGGCTGTAGCGGCGCACCACTATGCTTTTCGAAAGATTGGCCGCGTAAGTAAGGCTCCCGCTGTCGCTCGAAAAATCTGTGGTATAGAGATAATCCATATCAGCGGAAAAGGGGCGGTGATATACGGCTGAGGAGATGTCTGTCACGCCTCCTCGGGTCACTTCGGCAAAGCCTGTCGAGTCTACTCTGACTTCATAGTTCGTATCTCTCTGGCCCGAGGCAGTATCGAGGACGTAGGCCATAACTCCCGTACCGCCGGTCACCGTATAGCGGCAGAGCAGCTCGGTATCGCGCGCGGAGACAGCGGGATAGGCATCGGGATCGTAGAGGAGGGCGCAGGTCCTGCCGGCCGACGCCAGCGTGACTGTCGATGAAGCCGAGGCCGAGCCGCTGTAGTACGCGATCACTCTGGTGCCGGAGGCAGCCGCCAGCGCTATATAGCCTGTCGAGGCACTGTAGCTGTACTCGGAGGCCGAGAGCAGACGGTAATAATTGGAATCGCTTCCCAGAATGCTGCCGCCAGTACTCTGCGCGTAGACTTCGAGGCTGTCGGCACTGCGTGCAGGAGTCACAAAGTATTTGCCCCGGATAAAGGCCGAGGCTGCGAGCACTGTCTCGGTGACTTCGGAGCTGCCGACGAATTTTTTCGTTACGCGGCTGGCCTGATCATAGCGCAGCATGGCCCTGCCGTCGAAACTGTCCCTCCCCGCGCTGGCAGCGAGTCCAAAGGAACGGTAGGAGCCCGAGCCCAGACTCAGGAAAGGCAGGACAGGGAAGGAAATTCCATCGTTGCCCGCGCGGATCTCCCGGATAAACTCGCCGTCGCCGCCCCTGTAGCCCGCCGCGTAGCGGATTTCGGTGGCGTCGGAGCTGACCCGCGCCAGGACAAAGTATTTTTTGAAAAGCATAAAACTCAGATAGAGATCGGGCGTCTGGGAAAAAATAACCGGGGTTTCGCCCGACAGCGTAAGGCCCGCAGAATCTGTCCATACAGCAGCGGTCTGGCCGATGAGAGAAAGCTTCCATGAGCCATGTACAAGAAGCTCGGCATCGCTGCCGCCCAGACTGATATCAAAAAGGCTCGCCGCCGCCTCGGGCTCGAGCGGCGACAGGCTTGCAGTCTCCCCGAAGAGATAGGCAGGCTCCCCCAGCGCAAGGAGGATGCCGGCGAGGAGGAGCTGGACGAAGGGAAAACTTCTCTTTACCATGGTATGGGCGCTCTGATAGTAGTACAGAGCATCGCGGCTCGTAAAGCGCAAAAAAGCACGGGGACGCAGGCGGCGTACAGCATGATGGTTGTATCGATGCTCGAAGTGATCATTGTTCTGCCGGAGACCACCTCCATCAAGGACAAGAGGCATGTGGTGATGATGGCCAAGGAGAGGCTGCGGAATAAATTTCACCTCTCTGTGGCCGAAATAGACCTCCAGGATTCCCTCGGTTTTGCGCAGCTCGGAGCCGCCCATGTCTCCAACTCGAGGGAATTTGGCGAAAAAGTCATGCACAGAGCGCTCGATTTTCTCGAGGATTCGCTCGACCTGAAGATACAGGATGCGCAGATTCATTCCGAGGAGTATTCATAATTATGAAACAGTTCTGCAGACTGGCGGCTATCCTGCCCGCTGTTTTGCTCTGCATTTTTCTCAGCTCCTGCGCCGATGTGGACGCGCGGCTCACCCTGTCGGCATCGGGTGTATGTTCCCTCAGACTCCACTATGCCGTATCGGCCATGGCCATAGCCCTCGATGAGACAAGCGGCGGCAGGGCACTCCTCCCCTTTCCTGTTTCGCGCTCGTCCTACAGCACGGCCCTGCAGAATGTGCCCGGCGCATCCCTCGTCTCCTATAAAAGCTCCGAAACCAACAGGGATTACATAGTAGATGCCGAACTCAGTTTCCCCTCGATGGAGGGTCTCGCGGAATTTGTAAATTCACAGGGGACTGAACGGGTCCAGTACTCGGCAGAGACTTCGGGCAGGACACTCCGCATTCTGCTCAGCCCCGGAGCTGAACCAGCCAGAGCGGCAGGCGGCATGGCTGCTGCCGGTGCGGCGCCAGATCCGGGAGCGGCGCAGAACGCCAGCGTGGATCCCGACCTCGGCCGCTGCATCGACGCGGCCTTCGGACCCTATACAGTCAGCATTGTCATTGATCTGCCAGCACGGGCCAGAGCTGTCCAGGGCGGCAGGCTCAGCGATGACGGCCGTGAGGCAAGCTGTTCCAGCCCCGCTGCCGCACTCGCGAAGAGTGCCGAGCCCCAGTATTTCGAACTCGTCTGGTAGTGTCCGGGCTAGCGGCCGTTTTTCTTACCGCGGCTGCCAGGCCGGCCCATGAGACGCGCCGGCTTAAGCTCGCCAAGCCCTCTTTTTTCTATCTCGAAGACGGCTTTCTCGGCAAGGCGGGCTTTCTCGTTTTCCGCGCCGAAGAGCTCGCCCTGTATGGGGCTGTCCGAATCCTCGAGCTCGCCGAAGCCCAGCCCGAGGAGCCGGACCGCGCCGCCGCTCCAGGCCGAATGGAAAAGAGCCTTCGCGTCCGCGAAGGTTGAGGCAATATCGCTGTAGGCGAGCTCCCTTGTCCGTCTTCGCGATATGGTGCTGAAATCGCTGAATCTCAGCTTGAGAAAGAGGCAGCGCGAACGCTGCTTTTCATCCCAGAGCCGGTAGCAGATCTCCTGTGAGAGCTCAAGAAGCACAGACTCGAGCGTGCCTTCGTCCTGAATATCCCAGTCAAAGGTTGTCTCGGTGCTGAGAGAATGGCTCTCAGCCTCAGCCTCCATGAGGCCTCCTGCCCTGCCCCGGGCCGCATCGTACAGAAAGCGCCCGCCGGATCGGCCAAATATCGACTCGAGGCTGGTTTCAGTCAGGGAAGCGAGCTGGGCGACTGTCACAATTCCCAGTTCCCTGAAACGCTCCTGCGTCTTCTCGCCCGCGCCCCAGAGCTTCGAAAGCGGCAGGGCGAGCATAAAGGCCTCCTCTTCCCCGGGTTCGACGCAGACAAGACCATCCGGTTTTTTCAGCCCTGAGGCTATCTTGGCAAGGTAGGGAGTGGGGGCAATGCCCACCGAGATGCTCAGGCCGGTTTCGCTCCGCACTGTCTGCTTAAGCGTGGCGGCGGCCGCACGGGGAGGCCCCCAGAGCCGCTCTGTCCCCGTCATGTCCAGAAAGGCCTCATCGATGGAGACAGGACGCACTGTCGGGGTAAAGCGCCCGAAGATGGACATCACTTCGCGGGACAGAGCAGCGTAGCGTTCCATGCGCACTGGCAGAAAAACGGCCTGTGGGCAGCGCCTCAGCGCCTCGCCGAGGGGCATGGCGGAATGCACGCCGAAAGCCCGTGCCTCGTATGAGGCGGTGGAGACTACGCCCCTTGAGCCGGGCCTGCCTCCCACGACAACAGGCTTTCCCTTCAGGGCGGGATTGTCGAGCAGTTCGACAGAGGCAAAAAACGCGTCGAGATCGACATGGAAACAGACCCGGCTCACCCTTTATCTCCCACCGCAAGGGAATCAAGGAGCTCAAAATCCACTGTTCTGAGAGGAACAGACGAATTATTGGCATAGGGCACCAGAGGCTCGAGATACTGGGCGCTCACCGTGAGCGTGGCGCTGAAGCCGCGCGGGACTGTAAACTCGAGCACGAAGGGTTCTGGCGGACGCGCGCCGGCAAAGATATCAACGGAGCGGCCATCGATCGCCGTTCTGTAGGGAAGCGAACAGTCATAGATATCTATATCCTGCGGGCTCGAGAGCCGCAGCGAGAGCATATCGGGTTTGCGGACAAATTTGAGTCCTATCCGGTAGCTGCTGCGGCCGAGGAAGCTGGATCTGCTCTGCGTAAATTCAAGCCAGCGTGAGCTGTCCCTGCCCATGACCAGGGCTGAGTCATGGTCCGAGCTGAACACGAGCTTTTCATCTCCCCTTTTAAGCTCAATGTTTCCGATCCGCTGCGGGCCCTTGAGCGTGGCGCTGTAGATGCCTTTATCGGCGTCGAGCCTTTCGGAGAGTTCAAAGGGTGAGGCGCTCGAGGCGCCGGAGGAGAGGGAGCGGCCAAATGAGATGCCCTCTATAAGCAGGGCGAGAGAGGCGCAGACAACTGCCTCGGTCCGCCGCGCCTTGGGACTCGATGGAGCAAAGAAGAGAATGGGGCTCACCGAATAGATATAGAATGGCAGGAATGCAAGGGCCAGGACAGCGCTTACCGCAGGGCTCGGAGAGACGAAGAGGCCATAGAGCCTGTACTCCGGGTCGGCCGCAAGGCTCAGGAAGAGGAAGATCACCGGCAGATACATAAGGCAGAATGCGGCGACGCTCACCCAGGGTTTGCGGATGACAAAGGAGAGACCTACACAGATAAAGGCCCAGACAAAATACAGGGCAAAGGGCGGCATCAGCGTGGAGAACAGGAGGAGGTCGGCTGTCAGCAGGAAGAGAGAGCCGAACTCGTAGAAATAGGGATTCTTGGCGAGTATGTTCCTGCGGAGAAGGAGGGCGACCGCGGCGAGAAAGACAAGGTAGCCGCCAAATATTCTCGATTCGAGAAAGGCCCGCGGCGCGAGATGCCAGTAATCGGACGAGCCAATAATCAGGCCCTCAAAGCCGGCCAGGAGTCTGCCGGCGAGGAAAACGCCAAACACCGCGATATAGATTGCGACTATCTGCGCCAGAATGCGGGGAAAGCGCCGCAGAAAAAGCTTTGTAGCCTTGCGTCTTACAACAGTGTAGATCAGGATGCCCGCGGTCACCACCGAACAGAAGATCAGAAGAAGCTCGATATAGGGTGTTTCGGGTATGCAGAATGAAGATCTGCCATCCTTTCCCATCTGGAAGGAGATATAATTTCTGTCCCAGCTCTCCGGGAAGGAGCCTCCAAAGCGCCCAAGGAGGGAGCTGATAAAGCGGTCATATCCTGCCAGGTTTTCGGCGGGACTGCGGGCAGAAGCAGAAGATGAGCCGCCCCTGCTTCTCAGCGCTATCGCGGGTATGGACTTGCCGAGGAAGGGATCGAGCAGACCTTCCCGGTCCACAAGCCCGAGTCTGTATATCTGCATCAGGCTTCCATCGATCATAAAGTCCAGCCCGGCATCTATAAGGCTCTGCCTCGCCCCATCGTAGAGCCAGCAGGGCGAGAGCTTTCCCTTCCCTTCGTTGCAGAGTTCGAACCTGTCCGAGATCGAATCGAGGGAAAGATAGACAACTGCGAGATGACGCTCATTGGAATCATTCGCCTCGACCCATGCCATTGAGCCCAGCCCCGGCGAGCCGGAAACGCTGTAGCGCCCCCGGCACTCAGCGCCGGCGAAGACAAAGACGAGAGAGGGACCGGCAGGCGGCGCGGCATTCGCAGCGGCCCCGGCATTCGCAGCGGCCCCGGCATTCGCAGCGGCCCCGGCATTCGCAGCGGCCCCGGCATTCGCAGCGGCCCCGGCATTTTCAGCGGCCGCCGATGCCGCAGGCTCTGTCCCCGCCGCGCCCCGGGCCGCCCTCCGCGCGCCGAAGAGGCGCATTTCGGCGAGGGCAATGGCGAGCGAACCGGAGCCCTCCCCCTGCGGGCCGTCCGAGTACTGGTCGAGGGGGACCATGATGACGAGGCTGTCGCTTCCGCTGCCCGGAAAGCTGGCTTCGATGATGGAGGAATAAGAATGCTGGCCCGAGAGGGCGCTGAAATCTCTGACTGAGACCAGGGCGCCAGCCTCGCGTGCCCTCCGGCACACAAGCTCTACCGCCGCGTCCTCGCCAGGATCGTTTTCGAGTCTGCGGCCCAGGGCCGACACATCGGAGACCGACTCCGCGGCAAGACTCCCGAAGTCAGTCTCAGCCGAGAGAGAGCCTCCAGCAGCCAGCAGGAGGCAGAAACAGACAAGGCCAAAGTGGACAAACCGCACGGCTCTCAGCATAAAAAGACTTCCCTTTCCGCGTCAAGAATGGTATATATACCCCGATACCCGGTAAATGAATTTTTGATTTGCGGCTTATCCTCTGCCGATATTCTAATTATACTGAACCCCGCAGGGCGGAAATTTAGACGAAAGGCTCGGAATGCAGGAGCGCAAAACAGTACTGGAGCTTCCGGTCAAGCTCGTCCTCACCGAAGAGGGCACGACTTTCTTTATACGCAAAGGCAAAAAACTCAGAAAGTTCAAACTGGCGGACTCCGTAGAAGAATACGGAATAATTCTCGACAGTTTCAGCCCGCTTTCACTCCAGCGCATGATGCTTCTCGATTATATTTCCAAAATTGAGATTTCGAAGAGCGAGTTCGTGTCATCCCGCCAGGAAATAATGGACCTTTCAAAGCTCATCGTCTACTCCATGCTCTACCGCCAGTATGATTCCTACATCTTTGACCGCATTCTCGCGAGTGACACCATAAAGCGCTGGAACCGCCTCAACCCTGCCAATATCATCGATGCGGACACACCGATGAACGACTCCTTTCTGCAGGCCGTGCTCCGCGAAAAAGAGGGCAGCCTCAAGGCGCTGCGGGGCGAGATTCTCGGCCCCATGTATGACCGCATCAATAAGAGCCCGACCCTTCTCCCTGAGGAGAAGAACATCCAGCTTCTGCTCGCCGAGAAATTTCTTAACAATTTAAGGCCATTCACCTGGTTTATCCTGACCAAATTCAAGGGCACCGAAGGCTACGAACAGCTGCTCAAGGACATCCGCTACTCTCTCAGTCAGTATATGGAGAAGGCGAGCATCGCCGAGTACGTCTCACTCATCATTATGGAGCTCGCGATGAACGCCGAGAACTCCAACCTCAAACGCGAGGCGAAGGCCATCTTCAAGGGCTCTGTCGATATGAATGCAGTGCTCTTCGACCCGGCCATACGGAAGCAGGTGCTCGATTCTCTCGCGCTGCGCGGCGATCTCGTCTATCTCTCCTGGAAGATCGGTTCGCGCAGCGCATCGATAGGCACGCAGGGCAGGCTTCAGATTACGCTCTTCAACAAGGAATCCGAATATCAGAATATGAAGGAAGCCTTCGACGAGAAGAAGAACGCCGATCTCAAGAAGAAGTCGCTGATGGACTTCTACAAGGAGCTCCCCGAGAGCGAAGCCAACACCGAGCTCGGGCTCTATTATCTGTCCTATCTCTCCGAAGCCTGCGAAAAGGTAGATGTAAAATTCGAGTCTCTCGTAAATCAAATTCCCAATTCCGATCTCACCATGATGACTCTCGTTCTCAACCTGTAAAAACGGGCATTTTCCGCTTTTCTGCGGCGGGCCGGACAGAAGCCTTCTAGGCTCCGCTTTCCGCCCGGCGGCGGGAAGCCCTCCGGAACAGCCGTCTCCCGCTTTTCACTCTGTATTTACATTCCTTGACATAGTATGGGCTTTACTGTAATTTTAGACAGCAATTTTAGGCATGACGTCTACTCTAAGAGTACGGAGGATAATAGCTAAGATGGCCAAGACGAAGTACATCTACGCTTTCGGCAAGGGAATTTCCGAAGGCGATGGATCAATGAAGGATCTTCTCGGCGGCAAGGGCGCAGGCCTCGCCGAGATGACCAAGATCGGACTGCCGGTTCCGGCCGGTTTCACGATCACCACTGAGGTCTGCGACCTCTTCTACAAGAACAACAAGAAGTGGCCCGCGGGTCTTGATGCAGATGTCGAGAAGAACCTCAAGCAGCTCGAAAAGACTGTCGGCAAGAAGCTCGGCGATCCCTCTGATCCTCTTCTCGTCTCGGTCCGCTCCGGTGCCGCGCAGTCCATGCCCGGCATGATGGAGACCATTCTCAACCTCGGCCTCACCGATCAGTCCGTCGAGGGACTCGCGAAGAAGACCGGCAACCGCCGCTTCGCCCTCGATGCCTACCGCCGCTTCATTATGATGTATGGCTCAATCGCCATGGACATCGAGCGCGCCAAATTCGACGCCGCTTTCGATGAGCTCAAGGAGCGCAGAACCCGCAGCCGCCTTGGCATTGCCCCCGGCACCAAGGTCAGCGATACCCAGGTCAACGAGGACGAGCTCGCCGAGCTCATCGGCACCTTCAAGGATCTCTACAAGAGAGAGATCAGGAAGGACTTCCCGCAGAATCCGAAAGATCAGCTCAAGGGAGCTATCGACGCGGTCTTCGGCTCCTGGATGGCCGACAAGGCTGTGAACTACCGCAAGGTCGAAAAGATCGTCGGTCTTAAGGGCACCGCGGTCAACGTGGTTCAGATGGTCTTCGGCAATATGGGCGAGACCTCCGGCACCGGCGTCTGCTTTACCCGTGACCCCAACAGCGGCAGCAATGTCTTCTACGGCGATTATCTCGTCAACGCCCAGGGCGAAGACGTCGTCGCCGGCATCCGCACCCCGATCAAGCTCTCCGAGTTTGAGAAGAAGAACCCCAAAGCCTACAAGCAGCTCTGCGATGTCCGCAAGACACTCGAGAAGCATTACAAAGACATGCAGGATATGGAGTTCACTGTAGAGGAAGGCAAGCTCTACATGCTCCAGTGCCGCACTGGAAAGCGCACTCCTATTGCCACCTTCAAGATGGCCGCCGACATGGTGAACGAGAAGCTCATCACCAAGGAAGAGGCTATTATGAGGATCAAGCCGAAGGATATCGAGGGCATCTTCTATCCGATGATCGATACCACCCAGGCCGCCGAGCTCAAGTCTGCCTTTATTGTCCAGGGCATTGATGCCGTTCCTGGCGCTGCCTGCGGCAAGGTTGTCTTCAACGCCAAGGTCGCCGAGGATATGGCTGCCAAGGGCGAGAAAGTCATCATCGTCCGCAAGGAGACTTCTCCTGAGGATGTAGGCGGCATGCACGCCGCCCAGGGTGTTCTCACCGCCACCGGCGGCAAGACCAGCCATGCGGCCGTTGTTGCCCGCGGCTGGGGCAAGTGCTGCATCGTCGGCTGCGAGAAGCTCGATATCGACTATGACAGGAAACTGTTCAAGGTGGGCGATACCGTGATCCACGAGGGCGACTACATCACTCTCGACGGCTCTTCAGGCAATGTCTACAACGGCGCTCTCAAGCTCGTAAAGCCCGAGCCGCCCGAGTCATACAAGGCCATTATGAACTGGGTCGACCAGACCAGAAAGCTCAAAGTCTATACCAACGCCGACCGCCCGCAGGACGCCGAGATGGCGCGCAAGCTGGGCGCTCAGGGTATCGGCCTTGTCCGCACTGAGCATATGTTCTTCGATTCCGAGGAGCGCATCCTCGCCATCCGCCAGATGATCATCGCCGAGGATGTCGAGTCCAGAAAACGCGCGCTCGCCAAGGTTCTGCCCTTCCAGACTAAGGACTTTGAGGGCATCTTCAAAGCCATGGACGGACTCCCTGTTACGATCCGCCTTATCGATCCGCCCCTCCACGAGTTTGTTCCGCACGATGAAGCCGGCCAGCGCGAGCTCGCCAAGGCTGCGAACGTCTCCTTCGAGCATGTCCGCCAGCGGGTTGAGCAGCTCAAAGAGGCCAACCCGATGCTCGGCCACCGCGGCTGCCGCCTCTGCATCACCTACCCCGAGATTCTCGAGATGCAGGTGACCGCCATTATCACCGCCGCCATCAACGATACCAAGCAGGGCATCAAAGTTCTGCCTGAGATCATGATCCCGCTCACCATCGATGACAAGGAATTCGCCCTTCTCGAGGGCGAGATCCGCGCTGTCGCCGACAAGCTCATCAAGGATGCCGGTGTAAAGATCCCCTACATGGTAGGCACCATGATCGAGGTTCCGCGCGCCGCTCTGCTCGCCGACAAGATCGCCGAGCACGCGCAGTTCTTCTCCTGCGGCACCAACGACCTCACCCAGATGACCCTCGGCATCTCCCGCGACGACGCCGGCAAGTTCCTGCCCGACTACGTCGATGAGAAGAAGGCCGGTGTATTCAAGGCCGATCCTTTCCAGAGCCTCGATCAGAAAGGCGTTGGAATGCTCGTCAAGATGGCTATCGAAAAGGGCCGCTCGGTCCGCCCCGATCTCAAAGTTGGAATCTGCGGCGAGCATGGCGGCGATCTCGAGTCCGTCAAGTTCTGCCACCGCGTGGGCATGAACTATGTCTCCTCGAGCCCCTTCCGTGTACCGATCTCCCGCCTCGGCGCTGCCCAGGCCGTGATTGAGGACAAGATGGCGGCCAAGAAGGCTTCGGCCAAGGCTGTCAAGAAGAGCAGTGCCAAGAAGGCTGCCCCCAAGGCCGCGAAGAAGCCCGCCAAGGCTGCCGAGAAAAAGGCCAAACCCGCCGCCAGGAAGGCTGTAAAGAAGCCCGTGGCCAAGAAGGCTGTCGCCAAGAAAGCCAGCGCCAAGAAGCCGGCCGCCAAGAAGACCGCCAAGCGCGGCAGAAAGTAAACTTGAAGTGCGGCCCCCAGCGGGCCGCTCCTTTCACTGCACATGAGCCCGCGGAATTCTCCAGAGGATTCCGCGGGCTTTTTATTGCCTTTGGACAGCGCGGCCCAGTATCATTGCATCTATGAAACTGCCATCTGTTCATCTGCCCCTCCGCGCTTTCTTTTTTGTCCTTATTCTTCTTGCCCCGCTTCCTTCAGCATTCTCCCAGCAGAGTCAGGGCAGAACACAGAACATGTCCCAGGCCGCTCTCGCCCGCCAGATGGACGCATTTCTGAGTCCCTCGCAGGCCGCTATCGATATCCGCGACAGCTTCAATCCGCGTGACTGGGTGAACATCTACGAATTCGCCTTCTGGGCATCGGACGAAGGCGGCAGTCAGGCCGGGCTCCAGGCCGGCTACGACAGGCTCAATCCCCTCGTGGCCGAGATACAAAGCGCAACGGCGGGCATGGGCAGCTATGAGAAGGCCCAATATGTCCAGCACTTTATGCATAAAAACCTGCTCTCCCGCTATATCGAAAAACAGACGCTGATAACCGTCCTTCTCAGGGAAGGCAGCTATAACTGCGTGTCTTCGGCTGTGCTCTACTCGATTCTGGCCACGGCCGCGGGTCTCGATGTCCAGGGTGTGCAGACCGCTGATCACGCCTTCTGCGTTGTAAGCACTGAACGCGGCCCCATCGACAATGAAACAACCAACTATTATGGTTTTGACCCCGGCACGCAGACAGAGTTCAAGAGCCAGTTTGGCAGCACCACTGGCTATGCCTATGTCCAGCCCGGCAATTACCGGGACCGCCAGCAGATAGACCTGCGCCATCTCGTGGCCCTCATTCTGTACAACCGCATGGCAGAATCATCTTCAAATCAGAATTGGGGCGTACTCGCAGCCTGCGCAATAAACCGCTGGTATGCCCAGGGCTGCAGCAGAGATGGCAGGGACTATGATGATCTCGTGAGCGCCCTTCTCAATGTCGGCTCCGAACTTATTGCGGAAAAAGATCCGTCTGCCGCTCTGCTCTGGTCAGACCGCTGCATAGCCGCCTATGGTCCAAGCCCGCGCTGGGATGATTTCCGGAAAATTGCCATTCAGAATTTTATGGCACAGGCCATCAATTCCGGAAACATTCAGAGCGCAAAGGATTTTCTAAGCGCGCACAGCGCAGAGCTCAGCCGGAGCGATGCGCTCGATTATTCGATTCAGATTGAAATATCCAGAATTGAGAAGACCGAATTTCAGGCACATAACTGGAAGGCAGCCTGGCAGGATGCCGACGCGGCCATTACCCGCTATGGCCAGGATCCGCGTCTGGTCCAGCTGCGCAGCGCGGCCAGGAACAACTGCTTTGCCTCTGTCTACAATGCAGCGGCAGCCGCCTATAACAAGAAGGATTTTTCGGAGGCAAAGCGTCTCGCCGAATCGGGACTCGCGGAATTCCCCGGCGACAGCCGGCTTGCCCAGCTTCTGAACTACGCCAACAGCGCCCTCGCGGGGGGCGATTAGGCTCCAGACCCGAGCTGCTCCCAGTCAGCGGGCCTCCGCATAAAACAGACCGGGGCCGCGGCTGGCACAGGCTCTATCGCGGCAGCAGTTCGTGCAGGGCCACGCCCTCAAGGCGGAGCGCGCCCGAGGAAGAGCGCACAATGGCCAGAAGTTCGAAGGGCTTGTCGCCGTTTATATTTATCGGGCCGGGGATGGTCACCGGTACAATGCCGTCGAGGCGCTTTTTATCCTCGTAGCCCACGAGAAAATCAAAGCCTATTGCCTGCGCGCCGGCCTGGGGATTCTGCGGAACAGCGCCTCCCTTTTGGAGACTCTGATCAGCCGCGCTCTGCACAGCCTCAACATTGGCCGCCCTGCCCCTCCATATCACCGAACAGCCATCATAGAGGCCCGGATCGGCCGCCACATCGGCGTAGAGAGGGGCGTCGCGCACTGTGCGGAAATCGGGGGCGCTTACAAAGCCTTTGAGCGTCGCGGCCTTTACCTTTACCGAATCCGAGGCATTTGAGCCCAGAAGGCGGTTTATCTCGATGACTGCCGCGTTGTCGCGGTACTCCTGAAAATAGGATTTGGCGCGGTCAAAGCAGGCGAGGGCTTCCTTATCTGTGAGAACATAGCGGCAGCTGCCGCCGCTTACCACAGGCTCGGCCCTTTCGCTCTCTGTCAGGCTGACCGCGCTTACCGCAGGCCGCGGAGCTCCTCTCTGCCTTGCTTTTTCAATGGCCGAAAGCCCGAGCGGCGCCAGAGCCGCCAGTACGGCGAGGCAGCCGCAGACAATCAGTACGGTGACTGTCCGCGGTGAAAGCCCTTCGGGCTTTGGATAAAAGCGGTCGAACCTGCCCTCATCGATGAGTTTTGCGACGGTGTCATCGGGCTTGCCCGAGCGTAGAAAATTGAGTGCGCTCTTCGCGAGCCTGTCGTCGGGGCGTTCTTCGAGGACACGCAGATAGAGGTCTATCGCCCCCGGCGTATTTCCCCGCCTGAGCTCGAGGGCGGCCTGGCAGAGCATTGTGTTGAGTTCAGCGGGATCGATCTGCCCGGCCCTGCGGATATAGGACTGGGCTCCGCCAATATCGCCCGTATAGAGGCAGGCGAGTCCGAGGAGATAATAGAATCTAAATGAATCGCGGTAGAGCGGTATCTGGGGCTCAAGCAGATTGATGAGCTCCCCATACCTGCCGCCTCTCGCGAGTCTTTCGGCCTGATCCAGAGTTGAGTGGGACATCAGCCTTCAGTAGCCCTTCTTCCGTTTTTCAAGCTGATCGAGAATTTTGTTCCAAGTCTCGATATCCTCGGGGCTTGGCGTCTGTCCATCCGCCAGGGCCTGATCGATGCGGGAGAGAAGATCGCGTACGGCCACAAGGTCGGCCTGCATCGCAGTCTCTCTGTCTGTGCCCTCGGCCGATGGCAGGGAGAAGAGTCCAGCCGGGCCGCCGCCTCCGCTCTCCACGATTCTGTCCGAATAGCCGCTGGCATTGAAAGCGCCGGCGATCACCGAAAATGTGCGTCTGGCCCCTGCCCGCACTACGCGGGGCTCCCAGAAAAGAGCGACAGCTGAATCGTTGACGGAATAGGGCAGCAGAGTAAAGCCCCGGGAAGGCAGCGCCTCGAAGCTCCAGGACGCGTCGGAAAGGCGCTTCCAGTTGGCGAGGAGTGCCCTGTCGGGGGACTCAAGCCCGGTGGCCTTGAGCATTATCTGCAGATTGGCCCTCTCGCCGGGAGTGGAAATCCAGCTCTCATCGCCAAAGCCCTCGATGGCTGTTTCGCCAGTCACCTTTGCGAGCCTGCTTGTGCGGAAATGGAGGCCCGACTTTTCGCCGAGCCAGGTATCGAGCAGAAGCCTGAGGCCAATGCTCTCGTCTTTCTGCGAGCTGTTCTGAAGGGCAAAGCTGATCTTGACCCCATCGACAAGAGCGGCTCCCTCCGATTTTACAAAATCAATGCTCTCGACAAGCGTGCAGAATTTGGAGCTGAACTGAATGGCCGCGCCGCTCGCCGTCCTTGAGACGGCAAAACGGTAGTCGGAAGAATCGCCCAGCCTGTACTGCACTCCGTCGATGGAGAGCGAGGCGTAACTTGTACGCGGATCGCTCGCGAAGAACAGAGGCTCATAGATGCCTTTTTTGACATCGACAAGACGGTACAGCGATACTCTCGCCACTCTCTCGTCGACCACCAGTTTAACAAGGCCTTCTTTGACTTCGAGGGCCTTGGCCGAAAAGGCACAGGCCATCAGAACCAGAAAAACGCCCAGCTTTCTGTTCATTGCTGCCCTCCCGGCTGAGCCGTGGACTGCTGGCCTGTCGAAGACGCGCCGTCCAGCTGTTCAAGATAATAGGCGAGCAGATTGAGGGCCCTCGCCTTGGCATCGAGCGCCTCAGCCATAAGCGCGCTCTCCTCGCTGCCCATCTGTGCCGGGGCAGTCGGAGCGCCAGCCGACGCAGTCTGGGCTGTTTTGGACTCATCAGGAGAGGCCTCTGCCATTCCGCCGTCTCCGCTCTGCAGATCCGCCGTTCCAGAGGCGGCAGACTCCTGTGCCTGAGTTTCTGCATCAGCCGGGGCCGGGGACTCCGCTGCGGCGCTCTCCTTCGCGCTCTGGGCGGAAGCCAGCTCGGCCTTGGCCGCAGCCAGCGCCTTTTCGAGCTCCAGCACTCTGGCCCTGAGCTCGGCACTGGTCGCCTTGTCGAGATTCTGCTGCGCGTCGGCCTTCTTGAAATCTTCGAGAGCGCTTTCGTATTCGCGCTCGCGGTCCTTATAGGTCTGCGCTACCGAGAGGGATTCCTCATGGCTCAGCGAAAGCAGATTGAGCAGCTCCTGCTCGCGGAATTCCAGGCCTATGAGCCTGCGTCTATAGGTTGCGGCCTCGCATTTTACGCTCTGCGGATATTTTTCGAGCACGGCGGCAAAGACCCTGTCTGCATCCTCGAGCTTGCCGAGAGAATAAAGGCATTCGCCGCCCCAGTAGAGGGCCGAAGGCACAAGGCCGCTCCCTGGCGCCGCTTCGATAAAGTTGGAAAAATCGCGGAGAGCCGGGCCGTAATTGCCGGCATCATAGGAGAGCCTGCCGCGCTGGTAGAGCAGATCGGCGGCCCGCGGACTGTCGGGGAAGGAAGCCAGGAAAAGCTCTATGGCCTGCGAGGCAGCTGCTTTTTCGCCGAGACCGATATAACACATCGCGGTCCAGTAGGAGGCCTCCACGCGGTCTGCCTGGTTGGGCAGGCTCGACAGCACCCTCGTAAAGGAGTTGAGAGCATCGGCGTAGCGGGCCGAGGCGAAGGAGGCGAGCCCCTCATCGAGGACTGTATCGCGGGCAGCGGCGGCTGAAACCGCGGCGGCCGTCTGAGCAGTGCCCGGCTGAGCGGGGACTTCGGCGCGGAGCGGAAGGCCCCCGGCGCAGAGGAGGAGAAAGGCGAAAAAAAGCTGCTTTTTCCTGGGCATAAAAACCTCTTCTAGATTATCGACGCCATATCCTTAAAATATCAAGCGCCGGCCCTCTTTTGCGCCGCGTAGGCGGCCCGTGCGGATGCGAGCTCGGCGCCTGGATCCGCTGCCCCGAAGAAAGCCGAGCCCATCACAAAGACATCGGCGCCCGAAGCCGCGCAGGCGGCATAGGTCGAGGCATTGACTCCCCCATCGAGGGAGATATGGAAAGAAAGACCGCGGCGCTTCCGTTCGGCCGCGAGGCGGGCGGTTTTTTCGAGGCATTGTGGAATGAGTTTCTGCCCGCCGAAGCCGGGGTTTACGGTCATCACGAGGACAAGGCCCACAAAGGGGAGAAGCTCCTCTATGGCGGAGAGCGGCGTGGAAGGCACAAGGGCTGCGCCGGGGATGGCACCGAGATCCCGTATGCGCTGGCAGAGCCTCTGGGCGTGGACCGAAGCCTCGACATGGAAGGTAATATAGTCGGCGCCGGCCTTTGCGAAAGGCTCGACAAGGCTTTCGGGCTCTACGGTCATAAGGTGGACATCGAAGGGCAGTTTTGTGCGGGGGCGGAGATCCGCGGCCATCTTCGGGCCAAAGGTAAGGTTGGGCACAAAGCGGTTGTCCATCACATCGAGATGGACCCAGTCGGCTCTGGCGCTCTCGAGGAGTGTGAGGGCGGCCCCCATCTCGGCGAAATCGGCCGAGAGAAGAGAGGGTGCGAGAATCAGGTCTTCCATGGGGCCGGATGATATCACAAGAGGGCTCCGAGCGCTAGCATGGCCCTGCCTCTCCTCCGCGGAAATACTGGTAGGAACACGAGTAAGAGCGCCTTCCGGGCCCTTCTGGAAGCCCGCTTCCGATTGACCAATATGCGCATCATCGTATAGTATTAAAGGAGCGACTCAATCGCTTTGTGGCGGCTACCGGGTGAGCATGACCGAGCAGGAAAACGTCTCTGTATTATTGTCCAATGCCTATGAAAGCCTCAGAAGCGCTGACCTCGCCGCGGCGATGGGGCTGTTTGACCGTGCTCTTTCGGCTGACTATGAGAATGCCGAGGTCCTCTACGACCTCAAGTGCGCGAATTTCTGGAAAGAAAAACTGGCCCGCATGGAGGCGATTCAGAATCCCTTCGAGCGCGGCGAATACATACTGACGCAGTGGAAGAGCTTCTCTTCCTTTGTGTCCAAACTGGCCGGAGACTTCGAGCGGGCGCGCTATTCCTTCAAGCGCTTCGCTTTCTCCTTCGCTCTCCGCCAGTACGAGGCTCTGCCCCCCGACGAGAAGGACTCGCAGGAGGCCGAGATCGCGCTCCGCATCGGGCGCTGCCACAAGGGCGCAGGCGATTTCGACGCCGCGCTCCACAGCCTCGAGTCGGCGGCTCAGGCCCGCAGGGACGACGCCGAGATACTCGCCGAGCTGGCGGATACCTACGCGCTGGGCGGCGACAACAGATCCTCGAAGGCCCTCTTCCGGGAAGCCTTCTATCTGGGCGCCCAGCGGATTGACCTTGGTTTTCTCGAATCTGAGATGATCAGGAGGCTGATTGAAAAGGTTCGCGCTCTCGGCTGTTCAGGGCCGGAGCTGGCCGAATGGATCCCGGTCTATGGTGCCATCTATGGAGTGTTCACGGTAAAGCGCGAGCTCAAGGCCGTAGAAGCGGGAAAGCTTGTGCAGTCAATTTATCAGCTCGAAAACGAGCTCAAG
>Ga0268360_1002043_pt1 | contig 17344 bp, 18 predicted proteins | sample BioMet11_FD_192465 | JGI IMG/M metagenome (GOLD analysis project Ga0268360, IMG submission 192465) | Sewage microbial communities from Oakland, California, United States - Biofuel 11 (Illumina Assembly) | ecosystem: Engineered > Wastewater > Sewage > Unclassified | place: USA: California... | reverse complement strand
CGCGACGCCTGTGATTGCGACGGTTGTCATCTTCGCCTTCATCAAGACATGGAGTGACTTTATCGGCCCGCTCATCTTCCTGAGCAACAACAAGCTCTACACGTTGGCCTTGGGCGCTCAACAGATCATGGCTGCCTACGATCCGAAATGGGAACTCCTCATGGCTCTGGGAGTAACAATGACCGTTCCAGTTCTGGTCTTGTTCTTCCTGGTCCAGAAATACTTCATCCAGGGAATCGCTATGTCGGGGATTAAGGGCTAATTCCATGAGCAATCAACGAACGAAGCGTGTTGTTAACAATGGGTTGACGGTTGTGCTCTTCCTTTCGCCATGGCTCATCGGCCTAGTGGCGTTCACGCTCTATCCTGTGGCGAGCTCGCTCCTGTTCTCTCTGACTCAGTACAACGTGATTAAGCCTCCGAAGTTCATTGGCCTAGGCAACTACGTCGCCCTCCTACAGGATAAGACGTACTTGACCTCATTGTGGAATTCGCTCTACATGATCGCTTTCGGCGTGACGATTATGACTGTCGTCACCATTCTTGTCTCCATACTGCTCAACAACCGCAAAATAAAAGGGCTCTCTGTCTTCAGGGTAATATTCTTCTTGCCTACGCTGGTGCCCGTTGTCATCGTGTCGATTCTCTGGGTTTGGATCCTCCAGCCGCAGACGGGCCTTATCAACAGTCTCCTCGCTCTTGTCGGCATCACCGGGCCTGGATGGATCGCGAGTCCCGTCTGGGCTAAGCCCTCGTTCATACTCATTATGCTCTGGGGGGCTGGGGGCTCGATCATTATTTACCTTGCCGGGCTCCAGGATATTCCGGAGGCCCTCTATGAATCCGCGATTCTCGAAGGCGCGAACTTCATGCAGAAGACGGTTTACATAACATTGCCTATGCTGACTCCAGTGATACTCTACAACGTCGTGACAGCGATAATCGGCGTGCTGCAGTGGTTCGCCGAGCCGTTCATCATCACATCGGGCGGGCCCGATAATGCGACACTTTTTTATGGGCTCTACCTCTATCAGAACGCATTCCAGTTCTTCAAGATGGGTTACGCCTCGGCCATGGCTTGGATAATGATAATTATCGTACTAGCGCTCATCTTCGTGCTCTTCCGCCTGACGAAAAAATATGGAAATTCTGAATGAGGTTAGAGGGGCGCTTCGCGCCTCTTCACCTCGCGTACGCCCGTGCGGCGGCGATAATGCATTTCTGTGGGAGGAATTTATGGCAAAGGGAGTTTTAGGGACGGATTTGGTGGTTCAGGTCGGTATCCTCGTCCGCGACATCAAGAAGACTGCCGCGGTTTACGAAGAATTCCTCGGAGTGAAGCCCCGCTTCGACCGGACAGGTCCTATAGAGCAGTCCCAGACGGAATATCTCGGGAAACCATCGAAGGCGCGCGCACAACTCGCTTTCTTCAAAGTCGGTCAGAACCTCGACATCGAGCTCATCGAACCCGATATGGAGAAGAGCACTTGGCGTCACGACCTCGACGCATACGGTGAAGGTGTCCACCACATTGCTTTCTTCGTAAAGGGAATGAAGGACGCTATCGCAACCCTGGAAAAACGCGACATGCCTCTGCTACAGAAGGGTGAGTATCCCGGCGGCCGCTACGCATACATAGGCGCCAACGAGCAGCTCAAACTTGTCATCGAACTGCTCGAGAACGATTGAGGAGGAGGAACTGCACTATGAAAGCCCTCAAGGTCGCCTGCCTGATTGGAGATTACTACCATGTCCCCGCCCCGGTCGAGTCAATGCTCAGGTCGTCGTTGGCGGTCGTGGGGGCTGAAGGTGCCTTCTTCTCCGACCCCGAGACCTTCCCATGGCGAGGTCTCGGCGCTTATGACCTAGTCATTATCGCCAAGGATGCGCGCGCAAAGCCTGATGTTTCTGAGGCTAGGTGGAGTGGCGAGGCAAACGAAGGTCCGCTCGCGGCATACGTAAAGGGGGGAGGGCGGCTTTTCGCCCTTCACAACGGCCTCGCTTGCTACGACCCGAGTGGGACTTTTTCACGCCTTGTTCGTGGGCGTTTCCTCTTTCATCCGCCGGAGCACCCTAGGTTCGTTGTGCGGAGTGTCGATGAGAAGCTACCGTTCAACGGCCAACCCCCCTTCGAGATTGTTGACGAGATGTATTTCGTCTACATCGACTCGGCGAAGACGGAGGTTCTCTTGCAGACCTACTCGCCGGACTATGGCTCGTCGGCCGCAGCCTGGCGACATCACGATGGCAAGGGCGGTGTCTTCTGCTTCACACCGGGACATAACGAAAGAGTATTGGCTAATCCCGCGTATCACAAAATAGTCATAGGAGGATTACAGTGGCTGCTCAATTCCTAAGAGGGCCGTTGCCAAACCTAGGCCTCGGTTGCTGGCTCTTCGGACAATCGGCGCCAGACTCTTCTGAGGAAATACTGTCTCTCAAAGTGATCGGGGCTGCGTATGAGGCTGGCATACGCCATTTCGACACAGCCGCCGATTATGGCAATGGTCGCTCCGAAGAACTCCTTGGCCGGGCGCTCGGTTCGAAACCCGATGCCCTGATAGCCTCCAAAATGCATATGGCTGATTCCATACAGGTGCGCAAGGGGATCGAGGCTTGTCGACGGAGGATCAAGAGGGATGTGATAGACCTCTTCTATGTCCACTGGCCGAAAACTGGTATGGACCCGCGGCCAATGATGGAAGTCCTTGAAGATGCGAAGGCGAGAGGTAAGATACGCTTTATCGGTGTCAGCAACTTCTCGGTAGACGATCTCGAGTCGGCGCGCGAGTCGGCCCAGATAGATGTATACCAGATTGGCTATAACCTTCTGTGGCGCAAGCCCGAGGTGGATGTACTGCCCTACTGTCGACAGGCGGGCATCGCGGTCGTGACCTACAGCTCGCTCGCTCAGGGACTCCTCACTGGCAAATTTATCGAGAAGCCGCGCTTCGACCCGGGCGACCCAAGGCCGGGCACAGTTTTCTACGACCCCAGTGTATGGCCGCGCGTGTACGCGGCAGTGGAGAAGATGAAGGTCGTTGCGGCCGCGGTCGGATGTCCTCTCGGGCGACTGGCACTGCGGTGGCTTACAGACTACGAATGCGTCGACATGGTCCTGGCTGGGGCGAGGACTCTCGCCCAACTGGGCCAGAATATCGAATCGATGAAAGGAGCTGCGCCAATAGACGCTCTGAAACGCTTGGACGCCATTTCAAAGGAATTAGCTCCGTTCATACCGGAAATCGGAAACATGTTCAAATATCGGCCATGAAACCAAGCCCCCTCTTGGGGGATGGGTCGGACAATTCCATCATGAATCCAGCCATCCTGATAAATGAGGATGTGCAAAGGTCGAACCGCTCAGGAGGGTGGCGAGAGAGGTGAGCCTCGAAACGGTCCGGCGGATGGTGGTGGCAATAATTGTCATCGCTCTCCGGAGTAGAAATCGCACATCCCGTCGAGGAAGCCCCGCATGGAAGCCACCGCGCTCTCGGGCCCGGAGATTCTGACGGCCTGGCCGAAGCGGGGGAGGAAGCGGCGGGATTCCTCCTCGTCGTGCACCCGCAGGGAGAAGGAGAATGCGTCCTCGCCCTCGGCGCAGGGCTGGGTGGCGTGGAGAGGCTCCTCGACGGAGCGCGCGGCCGCCGAGGGGCGCCTCGAAGCGCACTTCGCTCCGCGGGCCTTCCCTGTGGCGGACCATCATTTCCTGGGCGCTGTTCAGAGTCCCTACGGCCCCCCCACCTGGACCGTGGCGAGGAAAGCCTTCGCCTCGGTCGCCATGCCTACCTTGTCGAGGCCGAGGCCGATCAGGTGGCCGTAACCTGCGTCGAAACCGACGAGGTAGGGGATGCCCGAGCTCATGGAGAACTTGATGGGCGCGAAACGGTGGCCCTTGGCCTCGCGCTTGGCCCGGTACGAAGGGTCGAGGTCCTGCCCGGCGCGCATGGCTTCGAAGGTCTTGCGGACGAGGTCCTCCGGCCGCGCCGACTTGACCTCGACGATGCAGCGACGGCCCGGCCGTCGAGGAAGGCGCTGGCGAGGCCGCGGCGATGCGGATCCTGAGGGCGGCGGAGATCTAGCCCTCAGCCCTCCGATCGGAACTGGGAGAGCAGGACCTGCTGGGCCTTGGCCATTTCCGACAGCCGCTGCGCGGTCTTGGCCACGTTGGTGGCGAGCACCGACATCTCCTTGGTGGCCTCCTCCACCTCGGTCGAGGCCCCCGAGGAGGCCTCGTTCGCCGCGACGAGTCCGTCCATGCTGGCCTTGATGTCCCGGGAGAAGGAGTCCATGCCCTCGACCGCCGAGAAGATGGTGGCCATGCTCCTCTCGCTCTCCCCCGCGAGGGAGGCGATATCCTCGAGGCTCTTCGCGGATAGCTCGGCGTTCGCCACGTTCTCCTTCGTCCTCGCGAGGCTCTGGGAGGTCGCTTCCGCCGCGCTCGCGACGCTCTTTCCCATGGTCGACACGAGCTCGGCGATCTGGCCCGCCGAGTGGTTGGACTGCTCCGCCAGCTTCCTGATCTCGGTCGCTATGACGGCGAAGCCCTTGCCCTGCTCCCCCGCGCGGGCGGCCTGTATCGACGCGTTGATGGCGAGGACGTTGGTCTGGTTCGCGAGCTCCGCGATGGAGCCCACGATGGCCCCTATCCGCTCCATGTCGGCGACGGCGGATCGGATGGTAGCCTCGGCCGCCGCGGCCGCGTCCTCCAGGGCCACGACCGTCGCCTTCATCCCTGCCACGGCCCGGATGCCCTCCTTCGAGGAGGCGGTGACCTTGCCGGCTACGGCGGCGCTCGCCCCGGCCGAGTCCTTCACCCTGCCGATGTTCGAGACCAGGGTGTCGAGCTCCTTGCCCACCTTGTCGACCTCCCCGGACTGCCCCCGGATGTTCCCGCTGATCCTCGACATCGTGGACCCGATGCGGAGGGTCGATTGGCCGGACTGCTCGGCCGAGGCCGCGAGGCCCGCGCTCGCCTCTATGAGGGACTCGGCGTGGACCTTGGCCGCGAGCACCGTCTCCCGCAGGCTCACGGGCTCGCAGTTGAAGGTCGCTACGGCGACGCCCTCGCCCTCGGCCTCGTTGAGGGCGGCTATCAAGGTCCGATCGAAGAGGGGGAGGGCCACGCCCTTCCGGCCCTCGGCGACGAGCTTTCCGACGATCGGCTCGTAGTAGGAAGCGTCTCGGGCGAAGCCCGCGGGCAGGTCGATGCTCAGGATCTCGACGTCGGCCCCGGCGGCCTCGAGGTCCTTCTTCGCGTCCCGGGCCCCTTGGGCCACGGCGGCCCAGAAGCCCTTCTTGGCCGGGAGGATGGCGGCGAGCTTGGCCGGCCCCGCCCCGGCTCCCTCGGCCCGGGGCAGGATCGCGGCCTTGCCGCCGCCGCGCCCGCCCTGGAAGCGCCGGTAGTCTTCGGGCCCCACCGCCTCGATGCGGGTGAGGAGCCGGGGCGACGCGGGGTTCCAGCCGGCTACGAGGTGGTTGTAGAGCCTGACGAGGGGATCGTAGCCTTGGGCGTAGGGGTCCTGGGAGACCGTGCCCCCTATGACGCCCTGGGCGACCATGGCCACCGTGTCCTCGGTGAGGTCGTGCCCGTAGACCCAGGTGCGCTTGGCCCTGCCCGCGTCGACCACGGCCTTCGCGACGGCGGAGGGAGACTCGCCCTCGGTGACGTAGATCGCGGAGAGGTTCGGGTAACGCGCCATGAGCCGCCGGGAGGCCTCGTAGCTCTTCTCGCGGGATTCCCCGGTGGCCACCGTTTCCACGACGGCGATCTTCGGGAACTTCTCCGCGAAGACGCTGAGGGCGCCTTTGCGGCGCAGGTCGAAGTGCGCCGACCGGAAGTCCCCCACTATGACGGCGACGCTGCCCTCGCCGCCCAGCCGGGAGCCGATGGCCCGGCCCACGACTCGGCCTTCCTCGTAGCTGTCCGATCCGACGTAGAAGAGCCGCCGGCAGGGCGCGCCGGTCACCGCGTTGAAGTTGTCCACGCACTCGCCCAGCTTCTCCCCCAGCTCGGCGAAGGGCGGGGTGCCGGCGGGCCCCGGCTTCGAGGCCCCGGCGCCCCGAGGGACCCCGCGGTCCACGGTGGCCCCCAGGTCGCCGGTGGAGAGCCTCACGAGGCCGGTCGCCAGCCTGTCGAGCTCCCCGGCGAGGCGGGCTTCCTCGGCCTTCCGGGAGCGCGACTGCCTCGAGCGCTCGGCGAGCACGAGGGCCGCCGCCGCCCCGATGGCGACGGCTGCTGCCGCGGCCGCGGCGGCAGCAGCCGTCTTGGGTATCCCGGGGAGGATACTCGAGTCCGCGAGGAACGAGAGCCCGCTCAATAGGCACGCCAAGGCCAGCGGAACGTTGTGTGAACTTTCCCACGCCTTCGTAGCAGTCGCTCCTTCCGTCTCGGGGGGCGCTGCCCCCTTTCGTTGAGGCGATAGGCTGATCGTATAAATCGCCGGGCGGCTTCCTGGCAGGTTTTCTATTAAAGCATTTTGATAGGATCAGTCAAGTTTTTTTAATCGCTGGATGATTCGGGGAGGCTCTGGAAGATCGGGAGGAGGGCCCGGATTGGAGAGAATAGAGAAGGTTGAGGGCCAGCTCCTCCCGGTTGGGTTCAGAAGTTGAAGAGGACGCCCGCCTGTAGGTGCGTCACCCCAGTGTTCTTGTCCGAGTCCAAGATGTACGCGTACTTGGCCTGGAAGAATGCGTCCACGTTGCTCACGAGCTTCACCGAGGCTCCGGCGAGCCCGGCGATGTGCATGTCCGTCGTCTCGCCTACGGAGGTCAGCCCCGGGGAGACGCCGGCGAAGACCGAGAAGCGGGGCAGGGGGACTATGAACTTGAACGCGAGATCGAAGTCCGTCGCGTTGGCGGCGTCGAACTTGTACAGCTCCGCCGAGGGGACGATGTTGAAGGTCTGGAGGAGGGGCAGGTTGACGAAGAATCCCCAGTTGAAGCTGGCTTTCCCGTCCCCCTGCAGGTGGGTGGTATCCCTCCCCGGGACCGCGAGCCCGCCGAACACCCCGAGGCTCGAGGAGCCCTGGGCCGCGAGGGGAAGGGTAGATGCGAAAATGGCCGCTATCGCGAGGCCAACGATAAGAAGTTTGCGCATGGTGCAATTATCGGAGCTCGGCCGGCGGTGTCAACCGGGTGCTGCGGATCCTGATGCCAGCCGCCGGAGGCCGTGCTATCATCCTGGGGATGGAACTGAGGCAGCTCGAGTACTTCCTCACGGTCGCCGAGGAGCTCCATTTCGGCAAGGCCGCCGAGAGGGTCCACATCTCCCAGCCGCCCCTCAGCCGCCAGATCATGGAGCTCGAGGAGGAGCTGGGGACCAAGCTCTTCGACCGGACGACCCGGGGCGTCAAGCTGACATCCGCCGGGGAGTACCTGAAGGTCGAGGCCCGGAACTACCTCAGCCGGGGCGAGCTCATCAAGGAGCGGGTCCGCGGGATGGGCTCGGCGTCCGAGCGCCGGGTCCGGCTGGGCTTCGTCTCCTCGGCCCTGTACTCCTTCCTCCCCGGGCTCCTCGCGGGGCTCAGTCGGGACATGCCCGGCCTCAGCTTCGACCTCTTTGAGCTGTGCTCCGACGATCAGGTCAAGGCCATCGCCTCCGGCAAGCTGGACCTCGGCTTCGTCCGGTCGTGGAGCCGGGAGAGCGGGGTCGACTTCGTCCCCCTGGTCGAGGAGGCTTTGTCCGTGGTCTTCGGGCCGACTCTGTCCCCCGGCCTGGGGGCGGACCCGAGCCTGGCGGATTTCCGGTTCCTCCCTTTCATCGCCCTCACGGAGAGCTGCGCGCCCATCCTGGCGGAAGTCTCGAACCGCCTCTGCGTCCGATCCGGGTTCAAGCCCGTGCCGGCTTACACCGCGGACCAGTTCGACATCGCGCTCCGCCTCGCCGCGGCGGGGGTCGGCTGGTCGATCCTCCCCTCCCTGGTCTACCGGGACGCCCGCCTCGACCTGCGGTCCGCTGAGCTGCGGGACGCCCCGGAGAAGCTCGTCATCGGCCTCGCCTCGAGGGTCGACGAGGAGGACGGTCGGATCACGGAGCTCGCTTCCTACCTGCGGGAGGTCTTCGCCGGCTCCCGGCCCCTCCCGGCGGCCCCCGGCATCCGAGCATGAATCGATGCTGAAATCGTATTGGATTCCCAGGGGCGATTGTTAATATATTGCCACCTGGAGGTTGAGCCCCGGCGGGTCCGGCGGCTCTCCTCCGCGGGGAACGGGCATTCGGCGCCACGGCGCCGGCCCCCGGGGGCTTCCCCCCCGCGGAAGAGCTTGCGCCCCCTCCCAAGGATAAAAAGTCGAGATGAGAGACATCCCTTTTGGCCCGGGCCGCAGCGACTCCGGGGATTCTGGCGTCCGAGTCCCCGGCGAGGGGCTCCTCGCCCGGGCTATCAGCAGGTTCCCCCTGCCTCTGGCCATCCTGTCCATCGAGTCCCCGGTCGGGGAGGAGAAGACCCTCCTCCGGCTCCTGGCGGCCAGCGAGTCCTTCGCCTGCCTCCTCGTGTTCGAGGAGAATCCTTTCCGGGCTCGGGGCGGGGGAGGCCCCTTCTACGACGTGCGCGACGAGGACGTGGCCGAGGCGGTCCACATAGCGGCCATCACCCGGGAGACCGTCCGGCTATCCCTGAGCGAGCCCATCGAGGACCGCTCCTACGACCTCGTCGGGCATTCCCTGAGCGAGGCTGTCGTCGAGCTCACCCTCCTCGAGACCACCCTCTACCGGCGCGGCGAGCGGAGGCTGCTGGCCGAGGTCGAGAGGAGCGGCGGCCTCGCGCGGGAGCTCCAGCACCGGGTGGGGAACAACCTCCAGCTCGTGCAGAGCCTGGTGGCCATCCAGATGCGCGAGGCCACCTCCGCCGAGATCGAGGGGGCCTTCGCCCTCTTGGAGCGGCGGGTGGGAATCCTGGCCTTCGTCAACGCCCTCAACCTCGATTCCGGGCGACCCGGCTGCCTGGAGCTCGGCGACTTGGTCTCGGGGCTCGGGACGCTGGTCTCCGCGTCCGAGGAGTGGAAGGCCCTCCCGCAGCTCTCGGTCTCCGCCGAGGCGGGGATCCGCCTTCCCGCCGACGAGGCCGCCTATCTCGCGATGGCCTTCGGGGAAGTGCTCTCAGCCTTCGCGGGCGCCTCCCGGAGCCCGCGAAAGCCCGGCTCCAAGCCGCGGATCTCGGTGCGCTGCACCGCGGCGGACGGGGAGGCGGTCATCCTCTTCTCGGCCCCGGCGGCCCCGGTACAAGGAGCGGGGGCGGTCCTCGCCGCGGCGGTGGCCGGGCTCGGGGGGACCCTCGGCCAGGATTCCGACGACTCGGCGACTAGAATCCGCCTCTCCATGCCGCTCCGGCGTCCCCTGGGCGCCGAAGCGGGACAGCAGCCGGCGGCGGGCTAGCGCAGGTATCCCAGCCAGGGCTTCTGGAGGTCGATCATGCGGTCGAGCATCTCCCTGAGGCCCGAGGCCTTGTGCACCACCGGGTTGGCTAGGAGAGCCTGGATCACGAGGTCCTTGCTCTTGTGGATCACCGCCTCGGCCACGAGGTCGTAGACTCCACAGTACTCCCGCAGGAGGGCGAGGTAGCCCTTGGGGACGTCGTGCATCCGGATGCCCTCGACCCCCGAGGGGCCGACCACCGCGGGGACCTCCACGGCGATCCAGGAGGGCAGGTCGGAGATGAGGCCCTCGTTGGGCAGGTTCACCGCCGACTCCTCGTACTCGGGCCCGGCGAACAAGCCCTCGATGATCGGTATGACCCTCTCGGACACCTTGAGGACTATCTCCCGGCGGGATTCCTGGGAGAGCATGGCCTGGTAGTAGTCGTAGAAGTCGAGGATGCCCCGGTGGTCCACCGCGTCGTGGGCCCAGCCCAGGTATTCGCCGAAGTGGGAGTCCGTCGTTATGGGCAGGAGGCCGTAGTCCTCGAGCATGAGCTTCACGAGCCTCCTGTCGGCCCACTCGAAGCGGCTCTTGGCTTCGCCGCGCCCCTTGTGGAAGGACTCGAAGGTGCCGATCACCCCGGTGGCCCGGTACTCGTCGAAGAGGTCGCTGTAGCCGGCCTCGCGGGCGAAGAAGGCCGGCGCCTTGGCCCGCACCTCGGGGTACAGGTCCCGGCCGCTGCGCCTGTCCGCGATCTCCAGGGCGCAGCTGAAGTGGTTCAGCCCCGCGGCCCGGAACCGGATGTCCGCCTCGTCCATCCCGAGGATCCCGGGCAGCCAGCGGGAGAGCCAGCCGATCTCGTGGCAGAGCCCGACGAACTTAGCCTGGGGGAAGGCCCGGGCGACGGTCGTGCAGATCGCCGTCATGGGGTTCGAGAAATTGAAGATCCAGGCCTCGGGGCAGACTTCCATCGCGTCCCGGACTATGTCGAGGATCGGAGGCACGATGCGGAGAGCGTGGAAGACTCCCCCCGGTCCCCCGTTCTCGCCGTAGACCTGGGGGGCGCCGTACTGCAGGGGCACCTTCCAGTCCTGGTCCCAGAGCTTGAAGCGGCTGCCGACCTCGATCGAGGATATTATCGCCCCGGCCCCCTGGAAGGCTTTCTTCCGGTCTGTCGTGGCCGTGATGCGGTTCTTGAGGCCGTGGGCCGCGGCGAAGTCCTCCGCCGTCTTGAGGGTGGCGCCGAGGGTCTCGGGATTGATGTCGTGCAGGGCTATCTCGCAGCCGGCCAGGACCTCGCTGGAGAAAATGTCCCCCAGGGTCCCGCAACCGAACTGGACGCTCCCGGCGCCGACTAATGCGATCTTCATCTTGAGTCCTCCGAATGATGTAACTCCGCGCTGCGCCCGGTCCTATTTGATCGCTCCCTCTATCATGCCCTTTATGATGTACCGCTGGGCGAAGAGGTAGAGGAGGATGATCGGGAGCATGGCGATGAGCGTCGAGGTGAGTATCAGGTCCCACTGCTTGAGGTAGGCGCCCGCGAAGGCGGTCACCGCGATGGGTATGGTCTGCACGGCGCCGTTCGACCCGAGCATGAGGAGGGGGAGGAGGTAGTCGTTCCAGATCCAGATGCCGTTGAGGATGAGCACCGTGATTATTATGGGCTGCAGGAGTGGAAAGACGATGGCGAAGAAGAGCCGGGCTTCGGAGCAGCCGTCTATCGTCGCAGACTCTTCCAGCTCGTAGGGTATGTTCTTTATGAAGCCGTGGAATATGAAGATGGAGAGGGGACAGCCGAAGCCGAGGTAGGCGAAGACGATCCCGGGGATGGACTGAAGGAGCCGCACGTGGATGAAATCCCCGAGGACCCGCATCCAGCGCACCAGGGGGAACATGAGCACCTGGAAGGGTATGACCATGGCCGCCACGAAGGCGAAGAAGAGGATCGTGGCCCAGGCGGCGCGGCTCCGCACCAGGGCCCAGGCGCACATGGACGAGAAGAGGACGATGATGCCGAGGGAGAGGGCGGTGACGACGAAGCTGTCCAGGAAGGCGTTGGCGTAGTGGACCGAGGGGTTGCTGAAGATCAGCCCCACGTTGACCAGGAGCTGGCGCCAGTCCGACGGCAGGGCGAGGGTGTCGAAGAGGATGTCCTTGGAGGCCTTGGCCGAGTTTATGACGACCATGCCGAAGGGTACGAGGAAGATGAGGAGCATGGCGATGACCGCGAGCTCGGCCAGGGCGCGGAGGGCGCTGCGGCGAAGGGTCATAGCTCGACCTCCTTCCTTTTGTTCATCGAGACCTGGATCAGGGAGACGATGACCAGGGCGACGAAGAGGACCACCGCCTTCGCCTGGGCCTCAGCCATGTAGTTGGCCTGGGCGGTGTCGAAGATGTTCATGGCGAGGAGCTGGCTGGCCTTGACCGGCTGGTCGAGGAAGCGGGTCGCGGGGCCGCCCCTGGTCAGGGTGAAGTTCATGTCGTACTGCTTGAACGAGGTCGTGAGGGTGAGGAAGAGGGAGATGGTGAAGGCGTTGGCCATCATGGGGATGAGTATCCGGAATACCCTCCGGAAGTACCCGGCCCCGTCGACCCTGGCCGCCTCCATGACTGAGGAGGGGACGGCCTGGATGGCCGCGATGAATATCAGCATGATGTAGCCGGCGTACTGCCAGGTGTTGACCGCCGACATGGCCCAGATGACCGAGTCGGGCCTGCTGAGGAACGAGGTCTGGAGGCCCTGGAGGGCCAGGACTTTGCCCAGGGCCGGCAGGGAGTTGTTGAAGATGAACTGCCAGATGTAGCCCAGGACGATGCCGCCGATCAGGTAGGGCGTGAAGAAGCCGGCCCGGTAGAGGTTGCGGAAGCGCAGGTTGCTCGTGACGATGAGGGCGAGGGCGAAGCCCACGATGTTGACCAGCGCCACGTTTATCACGGTGAAGCCGGCGGTGATGAGGAATGAGTAGAGGAAGCCCGGCTGGGTGAATATCCGCTGGAAGTGGGCGAGGCCTATGAAATTGATCGTCGGCGATACGCCGTTCCAATCGGTCAGCGAGAAGTAGAGGCCGTAGAAGAAGGGGATCAGGATCACCATGACGAAGGCGAATACGCAGGGCAGGACGAAGAGGAACTTAGTTAGGCTGTGACGCTTCATCGCTCACCTTCTCTCGGACAAGCCGTGGAATGCCGGGCCATCTAGGCCGAAGGCCGCCCCCCGGCTTCGCCAGGGGGGCGGCTGGATACCCAGCCCGGAGCTCGCGGCCCCGGGCCGGTGGGCCTCACATGTTGGGAAGGGACGCTACCGCCTTCTTCATGTCCGCGATGAACTGGTCGATGTTGTCCGGGTGCTGGGCGAAGAGGTCGTAGACCGGGGCGAAGACGTTCAGGCCGGCGCCGTCCGGCAGCATGCCGAAGAACACGCCGTAGTTCCCGCCCTTGGCGTTGGCCGCCATGAGGGCCTGGCTGAGCTGCCCCTTCGGCTTGAGCTTCACGGACTTGAACGCGGGGATCATGCCGGCCTGGTTGACCATGTAGTCGTGGCCCGCGGGGGTCATGGCTATGGAGGCGAGGAAGGCCTTGGCCGCCGCGGCGTTGGGGCTCTTGGGGTTCACGCAGTACCAGCTGGGGGCGAAGAGGTAGAGGCCCTTCTCCGGGGTGTCGAGGAAGGCGTGGGGCGCGTAGCCCATCTTGAAGGTGACGCCGAGCTGCTTGAGGTTGGGGTCGACCCAGTTGCCCTGGTGGAGGAAGGCGGTCTTGCCCTGGGCGAAGGACGCGACCTGGTTGTCGTAGCTGCCGTTCTGCAGGATGTTCTTGTCCGCGTACTTGAACAGGAGCTGGACGTACTTGGCGTACTGGAGGAAGCGCGCGTCGTCGAGCTGGCCCTTGAGCGCCTTGTTTATGACGCTGGTGTCGTCGAAGGCGAGGCCGCCGCCCCAGTAGCACGCCAGGTTGTGCTGGGCGGCGCACCACCACATGCCGCCGGCGACCGACGCCGCCATCGAGACGACCGCGTCGAGGCCGAGCTCCTTCTTCTTGGAGTCGATGATCTTGAAGGCCTTCTCGTAGGCGGCCCTGGTGGTCAGGCTCGCGGGGTTGACCCCCGCCTTCTTGAGGATGTCGGCGTTGTAGGCGAGGCCGTAGCCCTCGATGGAGACGGGGAAGCCGTACACTTTTCCGTTGACCTTGAGGGCGAGGTCGGTGTCCTTGACCCAGGGCTGGTCGGAGAGGTCGGCGATGTAGTCCTTGAAGACGTTGTATTGTCCGACGCCCTCGACCACGAAGATGTCGGGCATCTGCCCGGCCTGGATCTTGGCCTTGAGGGCCCCGGCGAAGTCGGCGCCGCCGCCGAGGGTCTCGACGGTGACCGTGGTGCCCGGATGGGCCGCGGAGTACTTGGCCGCGTATGCGTCGAGGGCGTCCTTGATCTCCACCTTGAGCTGCATCATCGTGACCGTCGTGGGCGCGGCCACGGCGGCGGTCCCTCCAACCAGGGAGAGGACCAAGGCCAACGTGAGAAACTTTCTCATGGCAAACCTCCTTTAACTACCAAATCCACATTCTTTCGGAAGTGCGAGGTGAGGAAAAAATCCGCCGCCGGGACGGGCCCGCTCGGGCGCGCCGCCTGCGCGACGCGGTCCATCCGCATCGCTGCACTTCCCTGATTTTAGGGCCTCCTCGCTCCTTGTCAAGGAAAAATGATGCCGGGGAGACGTGCCGCGAGGGACGGGGATATTTTCTACGATACACCTGTTTGTGCAACCGATAGCACAAATTGCGGAATATGGGTTCCGGCGCGGGGATAAGCGGGGAGTCAGCGGGCGGGCCAGGCCCCCCTCCAGGAATATCGTTGTAAAAAGGGCTGATTATTCATCGAATTCTTATCGGCCAACGGCGTTTTTATGGTTGACGCCAGGGCTCGGAACATTTAATACTGTCTTTTGTGCATCTGGTTGCACAAAGGTTAGTGTGAGGCTATGACCACGAAGGACATTGCGCGCATAGCCGGGGTGAGCGTGTCCACGGTATCCCGGAGCCTCAACGACAATCCGCGCATCTCGGAGGAGACCCGGGCGCGGATCAAGAAGATCGCCGCGGACCTGGACTTCGAGGTGGACGCGAGCGCCCGGAGCCTCTCGACGAGGCGGTCGGGGACCGTGGCCCTCGTCGTGCCCACCTACGTCGACTACTTCGTCAACACCCTCTACGTCAACCTCCTCATCTACGATATCCGCGAGGGCCTCGCCGCCCGGGGCCTGGACTGCCTCGTGGCCGACGCCCGGGGCCCCTCCGGGGAGAGCAACCTGCGCCGCCTGGTGCTCCAGCGGAAGGTGGACGGGGTCATCCTCCTCCTCGAGTCGACGACGCCCGAGGACTGGGGCCTCATAAAGAAGCGGGGCATCCCCGTCGTCCAGGTGCACTACCGCCCCAACTACATCGACCCCGAGCGGATAGACTACTACTTCACGGACAACGTCGCCGGCGGGCGCCTCGCCGCGGGGGCCCTCCTGGACGCGGGCTGCCAGAGGCCTCTGTGCATCCACGCCGGGGGCAGGACCCCCGAGATGGAGGCGCGGGTCAAGGGCTTCTTCGAGGAGCTCCGCGCCCGGAACCAGAAGGCCGACCCGCGGCAGCGCATCGAGATCGAGACCTCGTCCGAGGCGGTCGACGCCTGCGTCCGGGGGAACGCCGCCGCCTTCCGGCGCTCCGACGGGGCCTTCGTGACGACGGACATCATGGCCATGGCCCTCCTCCGGGCCCTCGGGGACCAGGGGCTGCGGGTCCCCGAGGACTTCAAGGTCGTGGGCTACGACGACATCGACCTATGCTCGTACCTGAAACCCAAGCTCAGCTCGATCCACCAGCCGAGGGAGGAGATCGCGACCCTGGCCTGCGACCGCCTCGCCCTCCTGTTGGGCGGCGGGAAGTCGCGCCGCACCGAGGGGAGGCTCATAGCGCCGAGCCTCGTCCGCAGGGAGAGCTGCTGAATTTCGCCCAATTCGCGCAAGCGTATGCGCAGGAGGACCCGCGATGGTGAGGACATGGTGGAAAGAGGGCGTCGTCTATCAGATCTACCCGAGGAGCTTCCGGGACTCCGACGGCGACGGCGTCGGCGACCTCCGGGGGATAATAGAGAAGCTGGACTACATCGCCTCCCTGGGCGCGAACATCGTCTGGCTCAACCCCATCTACGCCTCGCCCAACTACGACAACGGCTACGACATAAGCGACTACGAGCGGATCATGGACGAGTTCGGCACCATGGCGGACTTCGACGAGCTCCTCCGGGGCTTCCACTCCAGGGGCATCCGCCTCGTCATGGACCTGGTCGTGAACCACAGCTCGAGCGCGCATCCCTGGTTCCTCGAGTCGAGGCGGTCCGTCGACTCTCCCAAGCGGGGCTACTACATCTGGAGGAAGGGGGTGGACGGCGGCCCGCCCAACAACTGGAGGGCCTGCTTCACCGGCCCGGCCTGGGAGTACGACGAGGCGAGCGGCGAGTACTACCTCCACCTCTTCGCGCCCCAGCAGCCCGACCTGAACTGGGAGAACCCGGCGCTCCGCTCGGAGATCTACTCCATGATGCGCCGCTGGTTCGCCCGGGGGGTGGACGGCTTCCGCATGGACGTCATCAACGTGATCTCCAAGGATCCCTCGTACCGCGACCTCGCCGAGGGGGAGACGATGTTCTCCACCACGGCGCCCTACGTCTACGGCCCCCGGCTCCACGAGTTCATCCGGGAGATGCGCCGCGAGGCCATCGGCGACCGGGACGTCATGACCGTGGGAGAGACTCCCGGCTCGACGGTGGAGAAGGCCATCGAGCTCGTCGGCGAGGGGCGCGGGGAGCTCGACATGCTCTTCCAGTTCGAGCTCATGGACGTCGACTGCGAGGGCGACAAGTGGCACCGGCGGCCCCTCGACCTCGTCGCCATGAAGCGGATTATCGAGCGCTGGCAGACCGGCCTCCACGGGGTGGCGTGGAACTCCAACTTCCTCATGAACCACGACCAGCCGAGGTCGGTCTCCCGCTTCGGGAACGACGGGGCCTACCGCTCGGCCTCGGCCAAGGCCCTCCTCGCCCTGAACCTCTCCCTCGGGGGCACTCCCTACGTCTACCAAGGCGAGGAGCTCGGCATGACCAACTCGAAGTGGGAGGGCGTAGGGGATTTCCGGGACCTCGACTCCATCAACTACTACCGGGAGGCCGTGGCCGCCGGCGCCGACGAGGGGGAGGTCATGGACTCCCTGCGCTACATGAGCCGCGACAACTCCCGCACGCCCATGCAGTGGGGCCCGGGGCCCAACGCCGGCTTCACCTCGGGGGAGCCGTGGATCGGGGTGAATCCCAACTACCGGGACATCAACGCCGCGGCCGAGGAGGGAGATCCCCAGTCGGTCCTCCACTTCGCGCGGCGCATGATCCGGTTCCGCAAGGAGCACCTGGCCCTCGTGTACGGCCGCTTCGAGCTCGTGGCGCCCGAGGACCCCGCGCTCTTCGCCTTCACCATGGACGACGGGGCCGAGAGGCTGCTCTTCGCCGCGAACATGTCGGAGGAGCCCCGGGGCATCCCCCGGGCCGAGGAGGCGGGGGGGCGAAGCTCCCGGTCCCTCGAGCCGCTCCTCAGCAGCCTCGGGGACGGCCGCCCCGCCGGTACACACCTCGCCCCCTGGGAGGCGAGGATCTGGCGGCTGGTCTAGGGCTTAGTTTCGCCTCGGGCGGGGGCGCCGGAGGGCCTGATGCCGCTGGGCCGGACCGCGGCTGTCCTTGACATTCCACCGGCGCCTCCCATACGATAATTCTTGGAAATGGCTGTCATCCGGGTCCTCCGGTTCCGCCGCCCAAGGTAGTGAAGTCGTCCACTGCGGCTCGTCGAAGTCATTCCCCAGTCAAGCTAAACGTAGGAGCAACAAGGCGGCGAGGTCTCGGGGTCCGAGCCCTCGTCGCCATGGCGAATACTTACACCGGACATGTTCTGTAAGGAG